>Ga0209450_10000698_pt1 | contig 16853 bp, 17 predicted proteins | sample FrelakmetLWP11LW_FD_187149 | JGI IMG/M metagenome (GOLD analysis project Ga0209450, IMG submission 187149) | Freshwater lake sediment microbial communities from the University of Notre Dame, USA, for methane emissions studies - LWP11 LW (SPAdes)... | ecosystem: Environmental > Aquatic >...
GGAAGGGGGCGACCTTGGCGTAAAGGTCGTGCTTCCAGTCCATCCGTTCGGCGATCGCCTCGATGACGAGGTCGCAGCCGCGCAGCCCTTCCAGGTGCTGGCCATAGTTGGCCGGCACGATGTCGGCGCCGCGGCCCTTGGTCGCCAGCGGCGCGGGGGACAGCTTGGCGAGGTTGGCGATCGCCTTGTTGACGATGCCATTGGGGTCGCCGTCCTTCGCCGGAAGGTCGTACAGCAGGGTCTCGACGGACGCGTTGACGAGGTGGGCGGCGATCTGCGCGCCCATCACGCCCGCACCCAGCACCGCCACACGGCGGATGCGGAAGTTGGGGTCAGCCATGGTTGCTCCGGGGTCTTGCGGCGGGAAACGGCGGGGAAACGGTCAGGGGGCGCGAAGGCCGGCGGCGGCGAAGCGCACGAATTCGTGGGCGGCGTGGCGCCGATGTTCGTCGTCGCTGCGGCCGGCGGGGCGCCGGACGACGCCGAAATCGGACATCGCGTAGGTCAGGGCGCCGCTGATGAAGTCGAGGCGCCAGTACAGGTCTTCCTTGGAGAGGTCGGGCAGCACGTCCTGGATCGCGTGGGCGAACGACTTGAGGACGTGGCCGTAGTTGTCGGACAGGAACTTGCGCAGGGTCTGGTCGTGCTCGGCGTAGGCGCGTGCCAGCACCCGCATGAAAGCCGACCCGCCGAAGCGGTCGGTGGCCAGGTTCAGGGCCGGCAGCACGAAGGCCTCCAGCAGCGATTCGAGGCTCGGCGCGCCGGTTTCGCGGACGCTCTGCAGGGCCGACAGGCGGCGTGCGGTGAGCTCGTCCAGCCGGCGCCGGAACACCTCGTTGATCAGGTTGTCCTTGGAGCCGAAGTGGTAGTTGACCGCGGCCAGGTTGACGTTGGCGGCGGCCGTGACCTGGCGCAGCGAGGCGCCGGCGAAGCCGTGGCGGGCGAACAGCTCCTCGGCCGCGGAGAGGATGCGTTCCTTGGTCGAGAAATGGGCGTGCACGGGGGGCCCTCGGTCGAGCGCTTCAAACGCGCGTTTGAAGGATAATCCGGGTCCTCGGCGAGGGTCAATCGGGCCCCGCCCCAGCGGCCGGCGGCGCCTCCCGCGACACCTGCGGTTTCGCGCATAAGCCTTCGAATTGTGGCCGATTTCCTGTGCTACCATGCGCCGTCTTGGCCGGCTGCGGCCCGCCGTTTCTTTCCCTTTTTGCCGGAGTTTTCGCCCGTGGCGCTGGAACGCACCCTGTCCATCATCAAGCCCGATGCCGTCGCCAAGAACGTGATCGGCGAGATCTACGCACGCTTCGAGAAGAACGGCCTGCGCGTGGTCGCCGCGAAGATGAAGCACCTGTCGCGCCGTGAGGCGGAGGGCTTCTACGCCGTGCACCGCGAGCGTCCGTTCTTCAACGCGCTGGTGGAGTTCATGGCCTCGGGCCCGGTGATGATCCAGGTCCTCGAAGGCGAGGGCGCGATCGCCAAGAATCGCGAACTGATGGGCGCCACCGACCCGAAGAAAGCCGCGCCGGGCACGATCCGTGCCGATTTCGCGGCCTCGATCGACGCCAACGCGGTGCACGGCTCGGACGCCGCGGAAACCGCCGCGGTGGAGATCGCCTACTTCTTCGCCAGCACCGAACTCTGCCCGCGCGGCTGAGCCGATCGGCGTGAGCGAGGCGGCCGCCAGCGTGCGCACCAACCTGCTCGACCTCGACCGGTTCGGCATGGAGGACTTCTTCGTCGGTCTCGGCGAGAAGCGCTTCCGCGCGCAGCAGGTGATGAAGTGGATCTACCACCAGCGGGTGGACGACTTCGAGCGCATGACCGACCTCGGCAAGGGCCTGCGCGAAGCGCTGAAGGCCCACGCCGAGGTGCGGGCGCCGCGCACGACCTTCGAACAGCGCTCCGCCGACGGCACCTGCAAGTGGCTGCTCGGCCTCGACGGCGGCAACGCCATCGAGACCGTGTTCATCCCGGAGCCGACCCGCGGCACGCTGTGCGTGTCCTCGCAGGTCGGCTGCGGGCTCAACTGCCGCTTCTGCTCCACCGCTACCCAGGGCTTCAACCGCAACCTCTCCACCGCCGAGATCATCGGCCAGGTGTGGGTCGCGGCGCGCGCGCTGGGCAACGTCACCCACCAGGTGCGGCGCATCACCAACGTGGTGATGATGGGCATGGGCGAGCCGCTGCTGAACTTCGACAACGTCGTGCGCGCGATGAGCCTGATGCGCGACGACCTCGGCTTCGGGCTGGCCAACAAGCGCGTGACGCTGTCCACGGCCGGCCTGGTACCGATGATCGACCAGCTGTCGGAGGCCGCGGACGTGAGCCTCGCGGTGTCGCTGCATGCGCCGACCGACGCCCTGCGCGACGAACTGGTGCCTCTCAACAAGAAGTACCCGATCGCCGAACTGATGGACGCCTGCCGTCGCTACCAGGCGGCGCGGCCGCGCAGCACGATCACCTTCGAGTACACGCTGCTGCGCGGGGTCAACGACCACCCGGAGCATGCACGCGGGCTGGTCAAGCTGCTGCGGCGCATCCCGTCCAAGCTGAACCTCATCCCGTTCAACCCCTTCCCCGGCACGCAGTACCAGCGCTCGGGCGAGGATGAGATCCGCGCCTTCCAGAAGATCGTCCTCGATGCCGGCGTGCTGGCCACCGTGCGACGCACGCGCGGCGACGACATCGACGCCGCATGCGGGCAGCTGGTCGGCAAGGTGATGGACCGCACGCGCCGCTCGCGCGAGTTCCGCGCCCGCGTGCAGGAGGGGCTAGATGCCGCGTGAGCTGGCCCGGATCCTCGCGATGGTGGTGCTCGCGGCGCTGGTCGGCGGCTGCGGCAGCGCACCGGCGCGCAAGGATTCCCCGTCGGCTTCCTCGGCGGGCAACCGCAAGCAGGCCGCGGACACCAACGTCCAGCTGGGTCAGGGCTACCTCGCGCAGGGCCGTCTCGACCTGGCGCGCGACAAACTGCAGAAGGCGCTCGAACTCGATCCGCGCTCGGTGTCCGGCCACACCGTCAGCGCGGTGCTGTTCGAGCAGGTTGGCGACGTCGAACGCGCCCGCTCGCACTACCGCCGCGCGGTGGAACTCGCGCCGGAAAGCGGCGACGTGCTCAACAACTACGCCGTCTTCCTGTGCAAGGAGGGCGACTACCCGCAGGCCGATCAGCTGTTCGCGCGCGCCCTTGCCGATGCCTTCTACAAGACGCCGGCCGTCGCCCACGCCAACCGGGGCGCCTGCGCCCTGTCGGCCGGCCAGCCCGAGGCGGCAGCGCGGCATCTTCGCGAGGCGGTGCGCATCGTTCCCGACATGCCGGACGCCCTGTACGGGCTCGCGCGCGCCACCTTCGAACTCGGTGACTTCATGCGCGCACGCGCGTTCGCGCAGCGCTACGAGGCGACCGGCCAGGCCGGGGCTGACGGCGTGCTGCTGGCCTACCGGATCGAGCGCAAGCTCGGGAATGTGCGCGCCGCCAATGAGTACCGCCAGCGCCTGCTGGCACAGTTCCCCGACTCGGACGCGGCTCGCCGCCTCGAGGAAGAGGGAGCGCAGCGATGAACCGCCGGAGCGCGGAAGGTGCCCGCGGCAGGGGCCGCGTGCGGGGCAAAGACCACAACCTTCGGCCCGGTCGGGGGCTGCGGGGGAGACCATGAATTCCATGAAGCATGACGGACTTCCGGCGACGCAAGCCGGGTCCGTGCCGGAGACGGAACAGGGCGTCGAGGCGCTGCCGACGGTGGGGCGTCGGCTCCGCGAGGCGCGCGAAGCGGTCGGCCTGGCGCGCGATGAGTTCGCGCGGCGCGCGCACATCCCGGCAGCGGTCCTCGCCAACCTCGAGGAGGATCGCGGCGAGCGGCTCGGCGCGCCGGTGTTCGTGCGTGGCTACCTGCGCAGCGCGGCCCGCGCTGCCGGTCTCGCGGACGATGCCTTCCTCGACGCCATGCCCAAGCCCAGCGAGGACGCGCCGCCTCTGGTCGCGCAACGCATCGGCCCGACCACCCCGCGATGGGTCACCCGCTACGCGACACCGGTCGCCTATGCGCTGCTGACCGCGGTGGTGATGGTCCCGCTGGTCTACCTGGCGCGGCCCAACGTGACGCAGGTCGCGCAGACGCCCAGCCTGACCTCGATCGACGGCGCCACGCGCGCCAGCGGCCTGCCGGTCGACACGGTCGCCCTGGCTGGACCGGCGACGGACGGACCGCAGCCGACCGCGGCACCGGACGATGTGATCGCGGTCGGGCCGCCAGCGGCGCCTACGCCCGCGGCGGGTGCATCCGCGCTCGCCAGCCCGGGCCCGGTGATGGCATCGCTCGCGCCGCTGCCGCAATCCGGGATGCCGACCGAACCGCGCCGCGTGACCCTGCGCCTTGCGGCGGCCAGCTGGGTGGAGTTCACGGGCGCGGACGGCAGCCGCCTCGAGTATGCGCTGCTCCCGGCGGGCACGCAGCGCGACTACCAGCTGTCGGGTAGCGCGGGGCTGCGCATCGGCAACGCCAGCGCGGCGCAGTTGACGGTCGACGGTCGCGCGGTGGACCTCGCCCCGCTCAGCAGCCCCAACGACGTCGCGCGCGTGCAGCTCGGCGAGCCACCGGCCCCGCCCGTGGACTGAATTCGTTCAGGCTGGCTCCGCCATCCTGCGGCGCCGGTTCTTTTCTGGAAGCGACATGGCAATCGACGAATTCGACGAACACGAACAGGGCGAACGCGTTCGCCAGTGGTTGCGCCAGAACGGCGCCTCGGTGGTGCTGGGCATCGGCGCCGGCATCGCCGCGCTCGCCGGCTGGCAGTGGTGGGGCAGTCACCAGCGCGCGCAGGCGGCGAAGGCGCAGCTCGAATTCGTCGCTTTGCTGGACGCGGAGGCGAAAGGCGATACGGCTGCGGTCGAGAAGGCCGCAGCCGCGTTGCGCACCGATTTCGGCAAGACTGCCTATGCGTCGTTCGCCGCACTGGCTCAGGCACGGGACGCCCTCGAGAAGGCCGACTACGCCGCGGCCGAGTCCGCACTGAAGACCGCGCGCGGCATCCGCACCAACCTGCCGGCGCTCGATGCGCTGTTGGACCTCCGCCTCGCGCAGGTCAGGCTGGCCAAGGGCGAGGCCCAGGCCGCACTCGATGCAATCGCCGACGTCAAGGGCGATGCCTTCAAGGGGCCTGTCGCGGAACTGCGTGGCGATGCGCTGTTCGCGCTCGGCCGCCTCGACGAGGCGCGCGCGGCCTACGACGACGCGCTCGCCGCGCTCGACGCCGGCAGCCCGCAGCGCGATTTCGTCGCCATGAAGCGCGACGATCTCGGCGCACCGGCGAGCCCCGCCGCACCTGCCAGCTCCACGCCGCCTGCCGCGGTCTCCGAGCCGGCGCCGAAGGCCAACTCATGAGGCGCTTTCTCGCGGTTGCCGCGGTGGCGTCGCTGGGCCTCGCCGGTTGCGACTGGATCAAGTCACCGGGTGGCAAGGAGGTCAATCCTCCGGTCGAGCTGACCGATTTCGCACCGACCCTCGGGGTCTCGCGCGTGTGGTCGCGTGACCTCGGCGATGGCGCGGGCAAGTCCGCATTCAAGTTGCGTCCGGCCTACGGCGACGGGCTGGTGTTCGCCAGCGACTCGTCGGGCAACGTGGCGGCCTTCGACGCCGCGTCGGGGGCCCCGCGCTGGCGCACCGAACTCCCCGAGCCTGCCTCCAGCGGTCCGGGTGTTGGCGACGGCCTGGTCGTGGTCGGCGGCGTGGAGGGTGCCGTCGTGGCGCTCTCCGCCGAGGACGGCTCGCAACGCTGGACCGCGCGCGCCTCGTCGGAGGTCCTCGCGCCGCCGGCGGTCGCGGGCGGCGTGGTCGTGGTGCGCGCGCAGGATGGCCGACTGTTCGGGTTCGATGCCGCCGACGGCAGCCGCCGTTGGGTGTTCGATCGCGGCGTGCCGCTGCTGACCCTGCGCGGCAACGGCGCGCCCCTGGTCGCCGACGGCGTGGTCTACGCGGGCTACGACAACGGCAAGGTGGTTGCCCTCAACGTCGGTGACGGCGTCCTGCGCTGGGAGCAGACCCTGGCCCAGCCGGAGGGTCGCACCGAACTCGAGCGGATGGTCGACGTGGACGGCGAACTCGCCCTCGGCAACGGCGAGCTGTTCGCGGCGAGCTACCGCGGCCAGGTCGGCGCTCTGACGCCGGACAATGGCCGCGTGGTGTGGTCGCGCGATGTGTCGTCGGCCGCGGGTGTCGCGCTCGCCGGCGACAAGCTCGTGGTGGTGGCCGAAGATGGCGCGGTCGCGGCGCTCGACATCCGCAGTGGCGCCGCCCTGTGGAAGCAGGATGGCCTGGCCTACCGCTGGCCGGGCAGCCCGGTGGTGGTCGGTGGCCACGTGCTGGTCGGCGATTTCGAAGGCTTCCTGCACTGGCTTTCGATCGAGGATGGCAGTTTCGCCGCGCGCCAGCGGATGGGCGACGAGGGAATCCGCGCCACGCCGCTGGTGGTGGGCGACGTGGTCTACGTGGCCAGCGCCGAGGGCGAACTCGCCGCCTGGCGCGTCGGCGGCTGAGGGCAGCGGCGCGCGGTGCGCGCCGCGCTGATCCCGGTGGACGCCGCCCCGCTGCCCGTGGTCGCCCTGGTCGGGCGACCCAACGTCGGCAAGTCCACGCTCTTCAACGCGTTGACGCGCTCGCGCGACGCGCTGGTCGCCGACCGGCCCGGCGTCACCCGCGATCGCCACTACGGCGTCTGCCGCGGCGACGACTGGGCGTTCGTGGTGGTCGACACCGGCGGCCTGTATGGCGACGGCGACGAACTCGCCGACCTGACCCGCGAACAGGCGCAGGCCGCCATCGAAGAAGCCGCCTTGGTGGTGCTGGTGCTCGATGCACGCGAGGGGCTGCTGCCGGGCGACCGGCGCATCCTCGACGACCTGCGCCGCGCCGGCCGCAGCGTGCTCCTCGCGATCAACAAGACCGACGGGCTCGATGAAGCCGCCGCGCAGGCGGAGTTCGCCGCGCTGGGCGTCTCGCCGAGCATTCCGCTCGCCGCAAGCCATCGGCGCAACATCGACCGCCTGCTGGCCGAATTGCGCGCGCGGCTGCCCGAGGGCCCGCCGCCGGCCGAGGCGGCGATCGATCCGGACCTGATCCGGGTCGCCGTCGTCGGGCGACCGAACGTCGGCAAGTCCACCCTGGTCAACCGCCTGCTCGGCGAGGAGCGGGTGATCGTGTCGGACGTCGCCGGCACCACGCGCGACGCGATCTCGATCGACCTCGAGCGCGACGGGCGCCGCTACCGCCTGATCGACACCGCCGGCGTGCGGCGCCGCGCCCGCGTCGAAGATGCGGTGGAGAAGTTCTCCGTCATCAAGACCCTGCAGGCAATGGAGCAGGCACAGGTCGTGGTGGTGATGCTCGACGCCAGCGAGGGCGTGACCGAGCAGGACGTGACCGTGCTCGGGCATGCGCTGGAGGCCGGGCGCGCGCTGGTGGTGGCGGTGAACAAGTGGGATGGCCTCGACCGCTACCAGCGCGAGCGCTGCCGCACCGAACTCGATCGCAAGCTCGACTTCGTGCCCTGGGCGCTGCGCGTGTTCATCGCCGCGCGCCACGGGTCGGGGCTGGGCGAACTGGTCAAGGCGATCAACCGCGCCTGGCGCGCGACGCGCTGGGAGGCGTCCGCCGGCGACCTGACCAAGGCGCTGGAGATCGCGGTGGCGGCGCACCAGCCGCCGCTGGTGCGCGGCAAGGCGCCGAAGCTGCGCTACGCGCACCTCGGCGGGCGCGATCCGGTGCGCGTGGTCATCCATGGCTCGCGCCTGTCCGCGGTGGCCGACTCCTACAAGCGATACCTCGAGAACACGTTCCGCAAGCGCTTCCGGCTCGACGGGGCGCCGATCCGCCTCGAGTTCCGCGAGGGCGCGAACCCGTACGAGGGCAAGAAGAACGAGCTCACGGAGCGCCAGTTGCAGAAGCGCCGCCGCCTGATGCGCCACGTGCGCGGGCGCTGAAGCGTCCGGACGGGCAGGGTGGGCGGGAGCGTGCTCGGGGTGGTGCTCGCCGGCGGGATGGGCCGCCGCGCCGGCGGCGCGGACAAGGGCCTGCTGGCGTGGCACGGCGAGCCGCTCGTCGCCCACGTGTGCGCACGGCTTCGGCCGCAGGTCGACGCGCTGTGGATCGTCGCCAACCGCAACCTCGCGCGCTACGCGGCATGGGCCGACCGGGCGCTGCCGGACGCCGAGCCCGGCTTCCACGGTCCGCTCGAAGGCATCGCCACCGCGCTCTCCGAATGCCCGCATGACTGGGCATTGTTCGCGCCGGTCGACATGCCGGCGCTGCCGCGCGATCTGGGCCGGCGGCTGGGCGACGCCGCACGCGATCGCGGCAGCGCGCTCGCGGTTGCCCACGACGGGCATCGGCGGCAGGTCCTGTGCATGCTCGCGCGCCCCCGGCTCGCGGCCAGCGCGCGCGCGCGCCGCCTGCAGGGCGACGCCGCGGTGCACGCGTGGCAGGATGCCTGCGGCGCGCTGGAGGTCGACTGCACCGGCGCCGACGGATCTTTCGACAACCTCAACCACTGGCCAGCATGATCGATCTCGCCACCGCGCGCGCCGCGATCATCGCCCACGTCCCGCTCGCTGCGGCGTCGGCCGAGCAGGTCGCGCTGGGCGATGCGCTCGGCCGGGTGCTCGCCGGCGACCTCGTGGCGCCGCGCGACATCCCCGGTTTCGCGCATGCGGCGATGGACGGCTACGCCGTGCGCGCGGTCGACCTGCAGGGCACCGCGCCGATCCGCCTGCGCCTGAAGGGCGTGCTGCATGCCGGCGCCGGCCTCGCGCCCGCGCTGGCGGCCGGCGAATGCCTGCGTATCATGACGGGCGCGCCGCTGCCGCCGGGCGCCGACACCGTGGTCATCCGCGAGAACACGCACGAGGCCGACGGGACGGTCGAGATCGCCGTGGGCACCGCGCCCGGCGCCAACGTGCGCGCGGCCGATGACGACTTCGCCGCCGGCATGCAGGCACTGCGTGCCGGCGAGATCGCCTCGGCGGCCGCGCTCGGCGTGATGGCGTCCTTCGGCCTGTCCACGGTCGCGGTCCGCCGGCGACCGCGGGTCGCGGTGCTGGTCACCGGCGATGAACTCGCAGCGCCGGGCACCGCGCTGGGCGTCGGACAGCGCCACGACAGCAACGGCACGCTGCTGCCCGCGCTGGCCGCGGGCGCCGGCGCGCAGGTGGTGTCGGTCGAGCGCGTGCGCGACGACGCGCAGGTGTTGTCGGAGGCGCTGCAGGCCGCTGCCGCCCGGGCGGACTTCGTGTTGACCACCGGCGGTGCGTCGGCGGGTGACGCCGATTACCTGCCGGTCGTGGTGGCGCGGATCGGCGAGCGCGTGTTCTGGAAAGTGGCGATGCGGCCGGGCATGCCGGCCTGCTTCGGGCGGGTCGGCGGCGTGCCGGTGTTCGGGTTGCCGGGCAACCCGGTCTCGGTGTTCGCCACCTTCCACGCGCTGGTGCGCCCGGCGCTGGCCCGATGGCTCGGTGCGCCGGGCCTCGATCCGGCGCCGGTCGTGGCGCAGCTGGCGCAGGCGGTGGACAAGCGGCATGCGCGCCTCGAGTTCCGGCGCGCGCGGCTGTCGGCGGATGCCAGTGGCCGCCTGCAGGTCGCGATCCACCCGTCGACCAGCTCCGGTGCGCTGCGCAGCGTGCTGGCGTCGAACGCCTTGGCCGAATTCGCGGCCGAGCCGCGACGCTGGGAAGCGGGCGAACGGGTCCCGGTGCACATGCTGGCCGGAGCGTTGCCGTGACCAGCGCGCCCCCGGAGCCGCTCGACGTCGCGCCGGATGAGGCCCTGCGGCTGATGTCCGCGGGCGCGATCCTGATCGACGTGCGTGAACCCGACGAGGTTGCGCTGGGCACGCCCGTCGGCGCGATCCCGATCCCGCTGCGCGAACTGCCGACGGCGACCGCGCGCCTGCCGGCGCGCGAGGCCCCGCTGCTCACGATCTGCGCCAGCGGGCGTCGCTCGCAGCAGGCCGCGCAGTGGCTGCAGGCGTCCGGCTGGGCCGGCGCGCGCTCGGTGGCCGGTGGCTTCCTGCGCTGGCAGGCCGAGGGCCTGCCGGCGGTCGTGCACTCGGCGCTGGATGCGGATGCGCGCGAGCGCTACGCACGCCATCTCCTGCTGCCCGGGGTCGGCGAGGCCGGCCAGTTGCGACTGCTGGCCGCGCGGGTGCTGGTGGTTGGCGCGGGCGGGCTCGGTTCGCCGGCCGCATTCTACGTCGCCGCCGCTGGCGTCGGCCACCTGCGGATCGTCGATCCCGATGTGGTCGACCGCAGCAACCTGCAGCGCCAGATCCTGCACCGCGACGCCGCCGTGGGCATGCCGAAGGCGGACTCCGCGCGCGCCGCGCTACTTGCGCTCAATCCACGCATCGCGGTCGAGGCGCTGTCGCTCCGCGTCGACGCCGGCAACGTGCAGGCGCTGGTCGCAGACGCAGACGTGGTGGTGGACGGCAGCGACAACTTCATCGCCCGCTACCTGCTCGATGCCGCCTGCCAGGCGGCCGGCAAGCCGCTGGTCTACGGCGCCATCCATCGCTTCGAGGGACAGGTGTCGGTGTTCGGTGGCGCCGAAGAAGCGCCGTGCTACCGCTGCCTGTTCCCCGATCCACCGGCCGCCGCCGACGCGCCCGACTGCGCGACCGCCGGCGTGCTGGGCGTGCTGCCGGGCATCGTCGGCAGCCTGCAGGCGGCGGAGGCGATCAAGCTGGTGCTCGGCATCGGCGTCCCGCTGCGTGGCCGCCTGCTGCACGTCGATGCACGCGGCATGGTGTTCCGCGAACTGCGGGTGCCGCGCGACCCGCAATGCCCCGGCTGCGGACCCGCGCCCCTGCGCCGCCCGCCGCAGGGCCTCGAGGCGCTCTGCGCGCTCCGCTGAGCGGGGCTCAGGCGTGCGGTTTGGCCGACGCGGCGAACGCGGCCTGCTGCGCCGGGCTTGCCTCGCGCTGGTGGCGCGCCTTCCATTCCGCGCTCGGCATGCCGTAGATGCGCTCGCGCGCGGCTTCCTTGTCCAGCGCGAGGCCCTCGGCCGACGCCGCCTCGCGGTACCAGTCGGCGAGGCAGTTGCGGCAGAACCCCGCCAGGTTCATCAGGTCGATGTTCTGCACGTCGGCCCGCTCGCGCAGGTGCGCGACGAGGCGACGGAACGCGGCGGCTTCGGCGGCGGTCGTGGGATCCATCGGTGCGGGCTCGGGCGGTGGGTCGGCCCGCGATTGTAGCCGCGCGGCTCGGCAGCCCTGATAATGCCGAGCTTTCCATGCAGCGGACCGACGCCGTGCCGGCCAGGATCCTCGACGGGCGCAAGATCGCCGACGGCGTGCTCGACAACGTGCGGCGCCGCGTGCGCCAGCGCGTGGCCGCCGGCATGCCGCCGCCGGGGCTGGCCGTGGTGCTGGTCGGCAGCGATCCGGCCAGCACGGTGTACGTGCGCAACAAGCGCCGCGCCTGCGAGCAGGTGGGCCTCGTGTCGATCGACCACGACCTGCCGGCCGACACGCCGGAGGCCGTGCTGTTCGCGCTGATCGAGCGGCTCAATGCCGACCCTGCGGTGCACGGCATCCTGGTGCAGTTGCCGCTGCCACCGCACATCGACGCCACGCGGCTGATCCAGCATATCGATCCGGCGAAGGACGTGGACGGGTTCCACGCCGAGAACGTCGGCCGGCTGGCGCTGCGCCAGCCGGGGCTGCGGCCGTGCACGCCGAAGGGAGTCATGACCCTGCTGGCGCACACCGATCGGCCGGTGCGCGGTCGCCGCGCCGTGGTGGTCGGCGTGTCCAACCACGTCGGCCGGCCGATGCTGCTCGAATTGCTGCTGGCCGGCTGCACCGTGGTCGGCTGCCATCGCTTTACCGAGGACCTCGCCGCGGAGGTCGCGCAGGCCGACATATTGGTGGTCGCGGTCGGCAAGCCGGGCCTGGTGCGCGGGGACTGGGTCAAGCCCGGAGCGATCGTGATCGACGTCGGCATCAACCGGATGCCGGACGGCAAGCTGGCGGGCGACGTGGACTACCCGCGCGCCGCGGAGCGGGCGGCCTGGATCACCCCGGTGCCGGGCGGCGTGGGGCCGATGACGGTCGCGATGCTGGTGCAGAACACGCTCGAGGCCTGCGAGCGCCGCGGCTGAACGCGCGGCTACGCCAGCGCGGGTTGCAATGCAAGTGCGGGCCGCTTGTGCAGCCGCAACATGCGCCAGGCTAGAATGCAGCGATGAACGGATCCTTCCCGCCGCCACGGACGACCCGCGGACTGCGCATGCTCGGGGTCGCGGCCGCCGCCGTGCTGCTGCTCGGCGGCTGTGCGAGCCTGGTGAGCAACGCCACCGCGGGGCTGGGCCGCGACCTGGGGGCCGGCGTGCTCAACCAGGACGATCCGCAGACGGTGGCCGACGGCCTGCCGGCCTACCTGCTGCTGGTCGACGGCCTGCTCACCTCCAGTCCGGACAACGTCGACCTGCTGCTGACCGGCGCGAACCTGAATGGCGCCTATGCGGGCTCGTTCGCGCCCGAGCCCGAGCGGCGCAAGCGGCTCGCGCTGAAAGCCGAGCGGTATGCGCGCCAGGCCACCTGCCTGCGTGCCGAGGCACTGTGCGCCGCGTTGGGCCAGCCGTTCGAGGCGTTCAGCGCGGCGGTCGCGGCGCTGACGGCGCGTGACGTCCCGGTGGCGCACGCGCTGGCCGTGGCCTGGGCCGGCGTGCTGCAGGCCGATCCGTCGGACTGGGAGCGCATCGCCGACTTGCCGCGCGTCGAGGCCCTGCTGCTGCGCACGCGGGCGCTTTCGCCGCGCCATGACGGTGGATCGGCTTCCATGTACCTCGGCGTGCTGAACTGCCTGCGGCCGGAGAGCCTGGGCGGGCGTCCGCGCGACGGCATCGCCTTCTTCGAGGAGGCACTGGCGCTGTCGGAGGGACGCAACCAGATGGCGCGCGTGCTGGACGCCGAGTATTGCGCACGGCTGTTGTTCGACCAGGAGCGCCACGACGCGCTGCTGGCGCAGGCATTGCAAGCCGACCCGGTCGCGCCGGGTCTCACCCTCGTCAACACGCTCGCGCAGCGCCGCGCGCGCGAGCTCCAGCAGTCGGCCAAGGACTACTTCTGACATTATGTTCCGCCATCTCGCCACCGCGCTGTTCGCGCTGGTACTCGCTGCGCCGGTCGGTGCCGCCACCACCCTCAAGATCGCCACCCTCGCCCCCGACGGCAGCGGCTGGATGCGCGAGATGCGCGCCGGCGCGCAGGCGGTGAAGGAGCGCACGCAGGGCCGGGTCGAACTCAAGTACTTCCCCGGCGGCGTGCAGGGCAATGGCGACGCCGTGCTGCGCAAGATGCGGCTGGGCCAGTTGCAGGGCGGCGCCTTCGCCAGCGCCGAGATCGGCACCGTGGTCGCCGACGCGCAGATCTACTCGCTGCCGTTCCAGTTCCGCTCGCAGGCCGAGGTCGACGCGGTCCGCCCGACCATCGATCCCAAGGTGCGCGCCGCCTTCGAGGCCAAGGGCTTCGTCGTCGCCGGCATTGCCGGTGGCGGATTCACCTACCTGATGTCCAGCCGACCGATCCGCAGCCGCGACGATCTGCGCGCCGGCAAGGTGTGGTTCCCGCAGGGCGACGACATCGCGCGCGTGACCTTCGAGACCGGCGGCGTCAAGCCGATCGCCCTGCCGCTGGCCGACGTCTATACCGCGCTGTCGACCGGCATGGTGGACACGGTCGGCAACACGCCTTCGGGCGCGATCGCCTTCCAGTGGCACACCCGGGTCAAGCACATGGTCGACCTGCCGTTGACCTATGTGCTCGGCCTGCTGGTGCTGGACAAGCGCGCGGTCGACAAGCTCGACGCCGCGGACCGGGCCGTCCTGCTGGAGGAAATCGACGCCGCCTTCCTGCGCATCGACGCCGCCAACCGCAAGGACAACGAGGCCGCCCGCGGCGCGCTGGCCAAGCAGGGCATCTCGATCGAGGCGCCAGCGCCGGCCGAACAGGCGTTCTGGTTCCAGATCGGCGCCGACGCGCGGCGCAAGCTGGCGGAGAAGCAGGCCTACTCCACGGCGCTGGAAGCCGAGATCGAGTCGCTGCTGGCCCCGGTCCGCGGCGCGGCGCGCTGAGGTCGCGGCGTTGGACGCCGCGCCAGGCGATCGCGCACGGTCCACGCCGCTGCCACTGCGCTGGCTGCATGCCGCGGAGACCGCGCTGCTGGTCGCCGCGGTGCTCGCCCTGGTCGGCCTTTCGGCGGCGCAGATCGTGGCGCGCACCCTGTTCGACGGCGGCTGGGCCTGGGTCGACCCGCTGACCCGCGCGCTGGTGCTGTGGACGGCGATGCTCGGCGCGCTGGCCGCCGCGCGCGATGACCGCCACATCAACCTCGACGCCTTGACGCGCCTGCTGCGCGGAACGCCGCTGCGTTTCGCCCGCTTCGTGACGTTCGCATTCGCCGCGGGCGTCAGCGCGCTGCTGGCCTGGTACGGCTGGCAACTGGTCCTGCTCGACCGCGAGTCGGGGACCCCGGCGTTCGGCTTCGTCCAGGCCTGGCATGTCGAACTGATCCTGCCGGTCGGCTTCGGGCTGCTCGCCCTGCGCTTCCTGGTGCGGGCGTTCGTGCGACCGCAGCCGCCCTCGCCATGACCTGGCTGATCGTCGCCGCCCTCCTGCTGCTGGCCGCGCTCGGCGCACCGCTGTTCGCCCTGATCGGCGCGGTCGCCATGCTCGGCCTGCATGCGGGCGGCGCCGACCTCACCGTGGTGATGGTGGAGTTCTATCGCCTGGCCGACATGCCGGTGCTGGTGGCGATCCCGCTGTTCACGCTGGCCGGCTACCTGCTCGGGGAAAGCGGCGCGCCCAAGCGGCTGGTGCGTCTGACCGATTCGCTGCTGGGCTGGATGCCGGGCGGGCTGGCGATCGTGGCGCTGTGCGCCTGCGCGCTGTTCACCGCCTTCACCGGCGCCTCCGGCGTGACCATCGTGGCGATGGGAGCGTTGCTGTACCCCGCGCTGCGGCAGGCGCGCTACGGCGATTCCTTCTCGCTCGGGCTGGTCACCAGCAGCGGCAGCCTCGGGCTGCTGTTCGCCCCGGCCGTGCCGCTGATCCTGTACGCGATCGTCGCCCAGCAGTTCAACACCACGCCGCCGGTGAGCGTGGACGCGATGTTCCGCGCCGGCCTGTTGCCGGGCCTGCTGATGATCCTGCTGCTGGCGGCGTGGTCGATCTACGTCGCGCCGCCGCTGGAACGTGGCCCGGGCCGGATCGACTGGCGCGAGGCCGGTCGCGCGGCGTGGGACGCGCGCTGGGAGATCCCGCTGCCGATCGTGGTGCTCGGCGGCATCTACTCCGGCGCCTTCGCGGCCAGCGAGGTGGCCGCCGTGACCGCGGCCTACGTGCTCGTGGTGACCACCCTGGTGCGGCGCGAGATCGATGCGCCGCGGCTGGTGGCCGCGATCCGCGAGGCGATGGCCCTGGTCGGCGCGATCCTGCTGATCCTCGGCGTCTCGCTGGGCCTCACGTACTGGTTCATCGACAACAGCGTGCCGGAGCGCCTGTTCGAGTGGATCGGCGCCCACGTCGACAGCAAGCTCGCCTTCCTGCTGTTGTTGAACCTGTTCCTGCTGGTGCTGGGGATGCTGCTCGACATCTTCTCCGCCACCGTGATCATGGTGCCGATCATCCTGCCGATCGCGCTGCAGTTCGGCATCGACCCGGTGCACCTGGGCATCGTGTTCCTCGCCAACATGCAGCTCGGCTATTTCACGCCGCCGGTGGGGATGAACCTGTTCATCGCCGCCTATCGTTTCCAGCGCCCGGTGCTTGAGATCGTGCGCGCCTGTGTGCCGTTCTTCCTGATCCTGTTCGCCGCCGTGCTGGCCATCACCTACGTGCCCTGGCTGTCGCTGGTGCTGGTGCGCTGAGGCACCGCCGGCACACGGCTTGCCTCCGAAGACGACGTGACGGCGCGATGCCGCCCGCGGCCTGTCGCGTGGCGGGTTTCCATCGCGCCGGCGGCGCGCGTCCCGCGTGCCGCGGCACGGGAGTCGCGCATGCTGGTGGTGTTCGTGGACGACGAGCCGGGAGTGCTGCACGGCATCGAGCGCATGCTGCTGGCGCAGCGCGTGCCGTGGGACGTGTTCTGCATCCCGGACCCGCAGGAGGCGATCGAACTGATCGACCGCACGCCGGTCGACGTGGTGGTGGCCGACCTCAAGATGCCCAGGATCGACGGCGCGGAGTTGCTGCGCCACGTGCGCGAGCGGCAGCCGCAGGCGGTGCGCATCGTGCTGTCGGCCGCCAACGAACCGGACCTGCTGCGCCGGGCCTTCGACGTCGCCCACGGCTTCCTGGCCAAGCCGTGCCCGGCGGCGGACCTGGTCGCCCAGGTCGAACGCGGCTTCGACCTGCGGCGCATGCTGGACGACGCCGAGCTGCGGCGGATCGCCAACGATCTCGGCGCGCTGCCGCCCGCCCCGGGTTGCTGGCTGGAACTCAACCGCCTGATGGACGATGACCGGGCCGAAGCGGCGGCGGTGGCGAAGGTCGTCGGCCGCGATCCCGGCCTGGCGGCGAAGGTGCTGCAATTGTGCAATTCGGCCTACTACTCGGCCGGGCGTCCGATCGCCGACATCCAGGCCGCGGTGGTGCGGCTCGGCTTCGGCACGCTGCGCGAGATCGTGCTGCTCACCGAGGCGTACACGCGATTCAACGTCGATGCGCGCGTGGTGGCGCGCGGCCAACGCGAATCGGCGCTGGCCTCCGGCCTGGTGCCGGCGCTCGGGCTCGACGCCCCGTCGACGGATGTCGCGCGGACGTCGGCCCTGCTGGCCGGCATCGGCGACACCCTGCTGGCGCGGCGCTCG
>Ga0209450_10000699_pt1 | contig 16823 bp, 16 predicted proteins | sample FrelakmetLWP11LW_FD_187149 | JGI IMG/M metagenome (GOLD analysis project Ga0209450, IMG submission 187149) | Freshwater lake sediment microbial communities from the University of Notre Dame, USA, for methane emissions studies - LWP11 LW (SPAdes)... | ecosystem: Environmental > Aquatic >...
CGAACCGGCGAAAAAGCACCGAAAATCGCCTTGAAACTTGGAACGACGTCTCGCTGGCGATGAGGCCGTAGATTGTCAGGCGACTTGTTCAGAGGTTCCCTAGGCCCTCGCAAGATCGGCCAAATCGCAACGCTCGAAAAGCCAGCGCCCCCCAATGCACCAGTACCACACCCTCCTCCAGCACATCCTCGACCACGGCACCGACAAGGCGGACCGCACGGGCACGGGCACGCGCAGCGTGTTCGGCTACCAGATGCGCTTCGACCTCGCGGACGGCTTCCCGCTGGTGACCACCAAGAAGGTGCACCTGCGCTCGATCGTGCACGAGCTGCTGTGGTTCCTGAAGGGCGAGACCAACGTCGCCTACCTGCGCGAGAACAAGGTCACGATCTGGGACGAGTGGGCGGACGATCGCGGCGAACTGGGGCCGGTGTACGGCAAGCAGTGGCGTTCGTGGGCGGGCGCCGACGGGCGCACGGTGGACCAGATCGCCTGGCTGGTCGATGAGATCAAGCGCAACCCGGACTCGCGCCGACTGATCGTCAGTGCGTGGAACGTGGCCGAACTGCACAAGATGGCGTTGATGCCCTGCCATGCGCTGTTCCAGTTCTACGTGGCGAATGGGCGCTTGTCGTGCCAGCTGTACCAGCGCTCTGCCGACGTGTTCCTGGGCGTGCCGTTCAACATCGCCTCCTATGCGCTGCTCACCCACATGCTCGCCCAGGTCTGCGACCTCGCGCCCGGCGAATTCGTCCACACCTTCGGCGACGTGCACATCTATGCCAACCACATGGACCAGGTGCGCGAACAGCTGGCGCGCCGGCCATTCCCGCTGCCGGCCTTGAAGCTCAATCCCGCGGTGCGCTCGATCTTCGATTTCCGCTACGAAGACATCGAGGTCGTCGGCTACCAGTCGCACCCGGCGATCAAGGCGCCGGTGGCGGTCTGATGCGCGCCGACGCCCGCCTGCCGCTGGCCTTGCTGGTCGGCGTGCTGCTGGTGCTCGTGTGGTCGGGCATCGCGCCGAAGGACCGCGCGACCTGGTGGGCGGAGGTCGCGCCGGTGCTGATCGGGGTGCCGATCCTGCTCGCCACCTTCCGCCGCCATCCGCTGACGCCGCTGCTGTACGTGCTGATCGCCATCCACTGCGTGATCCTGGTGGTCGGCGGCCGCTACACCTATGCCGAGGTGCCGCTCGGATTCTGGATGCAGGACTGGTTCGGCTTCGCGCGCAACCACTACGACCGCATCGGCCACCTCGCGCAGGGCTTCGTGCCGGCGATCCTTGCCCGCGAGGTGCTGCTGCGCGCGAGCCCACTGCGCCGCGGCGGTTGGCTGTTCTACCTGGTGGTCTGCGTGTGCCTGTCGTTCAGCGCGTTCTACGAGCTGATCGAGTGGACCGCGGCCGAGGCGGCCGGGCAGGGCGCCGAGGCCTTTCTCGGCACCCAGGGCGACGAGTGGGATGCGCAGAAGGACATGCTGCTGGCGCTGCTTGGCGCGATCGCGGCACAGCTGCTGCTGTCGCGCTGGCACGACCGCCAGTTGGCGCGCGTCGCACCCCACGCGCTGAAGTGAGCGCCGTGGTCGATCTCGTCCTCATCGCCGCCCACGACCGCCGGCGCGCCATCGGCCGCGGCAACGCCTTGCCGTGGCACCTGCCGGACGACCTCAAGCGCTTCAAGGCGCTGACCCTCGGCAAGCCGGTGTTGATGGGCCGCCGCACCGCGGAATCGATCGGTCGCGCGCTGCCCGGTCGACCCAACTTCGTGCTCACGCGCAGCGGCAGTGCGCCCTTCGCCGACCAGCGTGCCGTCGATTCGCTGGCCGCGGCCGAGGCCGCCTGCGATGCGCCGGAACTGATGGTGATCGGCGGCGGCGAGCTGTATGCGCTGGCCCTGCCGCGTGCCGCGCGCCTGCACCTGACCGAGGTCGACACCGTGGTCGAGGGCGCCGACGCCTGGTTCCCGGCCGTGGACGCGGCGCGCTGGCGCGAGAGCGGGCGCCAGCATCATCCCGCCGACGCGCGCCACGCCCATCCGTTCGATTTCGTCGACCTGCTGCCGCGCTGAGCGGCGCCTGGCGCGCAGCCTGCCGCGCCGGCGCGGGTCCGCGGGACCGGGTCGCGCCGAAGGTGCCCGGTCGCCGCCGGCGCTTGCGCCGAAGGGGCCTCAGTCCCGATGCCCCGGGCTCGCATGCGCGAGCCCCGGCACCTGCACCACCTGCGGTTCCGGGCCGAGTTCCAGCGCGGTCAGCGGCCCGCCCCACACGCAGCCGGTGTCGATGCCGTAGGCGCCGAGGCCACGGAACAGGCCGAGCGCGCTCCAGTGGCCGAACACCACCGGCAGCTCGCGCGGCGCGTGGCCGGGCACCTCGTACCACGGGTAGTAGCCGGGCGTCTGCGAGCCGGGCGGGCCCTTCTCGTCGAAGGCGATGCGGCCCTTGACGTCGCAGTAGCGCAGGCGGGTCATCACGTTGATGATCGCGCGCGCGCGGTCCATGCCTTCGAGGCTCGGCGCCCAGGCCGCCGGCTTGTTGCCGTACATCTGCTTCAGCAGCCGGCGACGACCCTTGCCGCGCAGCAGTTTCTCGACCTCCTGCGCGCGCTTGGCCGCGATCTTCAGCGTCCACTTCGGCGCCAGCCCCGCGTGCACCATGGCGAAACCCAGCGCTTCGTCGACGTGCATCAGCGGGCGGGCGCGCAGCCAGTCGAGCAGCAGGTCTCGGTCTTCGGCGAACAGCACGCGCTGCAGGTCCGGGTTGACCCGCTTCTGGTCCTTTTCCTCGCGCTCGGCAATGGCCAGCAGCGACAGGTCGTGGTTGCCGAGCACGACGACGCTGGCGGCGTCCAGCGAGCGGACCAGGCGCAGCACCTCCAGCGACTGGCCACCGCGGTTGACCAGGTCGCCGGTGAACCACAGGCGGTCCTTCGCGGGATCGAACTTCAGGCGCTCCAGCAGGCGCTGCAGCGGATCGTGGCAGCCCTGCACGTCGCCGATGGCCCAGGTGCTCATGCGAGCGGGCGACCGGGGTGCAGGCGCGGACCGGGCATCGTCAGTGCAGGGTCCGCGGGACGGTGAGCACGAACTCGGGGATGGGCGCCTCGAAGGTGGTGCCGTCGTCGGCCAGCATGCGGTACGAGCCACGCATGGTGCCGACCGCGGTCTCCAGCACCGCGCCGCTGGTGTACTGGAAGGCTTCGCCGGGCACGACGCGCGGCTGTTCGCCGACCACGCCGTCGCCGCGCACCTCCTGCACCTTGCCGTTGGCGTCGGTGATCACCCAGTGGCGGGAGATCAACTGCGCCGGCACCGCGCCGCGATTGCGGATGTCCACCGTGTAGGCGAATACGAAGCGGTTCTCGCGCGGCGCCGACTGGTCGTCGAGGAAGCGCGTGGCGACGGTGACTTCGATGTCGTAGGCGTTCTTGCCCATGGCGTCGATTCTGGGCAAGCGGCGGGCGGCGATCAAGCGGCGCCGTGCGGGACGGCGCTGGCGGCGGCGCGCGCGAGCGCGATCCAGCCGGCGACGTCGATGTCCTCGGCGCGCGCGCCGGGGTCGATGCCGGTCGCGGCGATGGCGTCGGCGTCGAGCAGCGGCTGCAGGGCGTTGCGCAGCGTCTTGCGGCGCTGCGAGAAGCCCGCGCGCACGACGGCATCGAATGCGCGCGGATCGCCGACGCCGACCTCGGATGCCGGCAGCGGCAGCAGCCGCACCACCGCCGAATCGACCTTCGGCGGCGGTCGGAAGGCGCCGGGCGGCACCTTGAACAGCGGCTCCACGCGGCAGCGCGCCTGCAGCATCACGCTGAGCCGGCCGTAGACCTTGCTGCCCGGGCCCGCGGCCATGCGGTCGACCACTTCCTTCTGCAGCATGAAGTGCATGTCGCGCACCACCGCGGCGTGCTCGAGCACGTGGAACAGCAGCGGGGTGGAGATGTTGTAGGGCAGGTTGCCGACCAGGCGCAGCGTGCCGCCGGCGGCCAGCGCCGACAGGTCCACGGTCAGCGCGTCGGCTTCGACGATGGTCAGGTCGCCGACGCCGAGCGCCATCGCGCGCAGCCGCGGGATCAGGTCGCGGTCGATCTCGATCGCGGTCAGCGCGCGGTGGCGCGCCAGCAGCGGCAGGGTGAGCGCGCCCTCGCCCGGCCCGATCTCAACGATGCGCTCGCCGGGCCGCGGGTCGAGCGCGAGCAGGATGCGCTCGATCACGTGCCGCTCGTGCAGGAAGTGCTGCCCGAAGCGCTTGCGCGGGGTGTGCGGGGCGGCGTCGGTCATCGTGGTGCCTGCGCGCCAGCGGGCGGCGTGACCGCGCGCTCGATCGCGTGCGGGAACAGCGACAGCCCCACCGCGCCGGCGAACAGCAGGGCCGCGGCCGAGCCCAGCGCCGCGGCGCGCAGGCGCGCGGCGGTGCCGTGCACCACTTCGGTGTCGACCAGCACCCAGGCGCGCGGCGGCGGCCATTGCCCGCTGCGGAAGGTGCGCCAGGCCTGGCGGGAGACGATGCTGCCCAGCACGGCGAACAGCACGGCCAGCGAATAGAAGATCCAGCGCAGCAGGGACAGCGCTTCGTCCAGCGGGCGTTCGTGCAGTTGCCGCTTCAGCCACGGCAGGCCGTCGCGATCGAGCAGCAGGATCAGCAGCAGGCCGAAGGCGACGCCGGCCAGCAGGGCCCAGCCGCCGCCGGGACGGCGCGCGCGGATCACCTCGGGTTCCTCGCGCCGCGGGCGGTTCATGCCGCGGCGCCCTGCCGCCGCGCGCCGAGTTCGACCGCGAGGCGCAGCGCCGCGCGCAGGCTGGACGGATCGGCGCGGCCGCTGCCGGCGAGGTCCAGCGCGGTGCCGTGGTCGACCGAGGTGCGGATCCACGGCAGGCCGAGCGTGACGTTGACCGCTTCGCCGAAGCCGCGCGCCTTGAGCACCGGCAGGCCCTGGTCGTGGTACATCGCGAGGTAGGTATCGCAGCGCGCGATGCGTTCGGGCACGAAGGCGATGTCCGCCGGCAGCGGGCCGTCGAGGTCGAGCCCCTCGCCGCGCAGGCGGTCGAGTACAGGCGCGATGACGTCGATCTCCTCGCGCCCGAGGTGGCCGCCTTCGCCGGCATGCGGGTTGAGCCCCAGCACGCCGATCCGCGGCCGTGCGATGCCGAAGTCGCGGCGCAGGCCGGCATGCAGCAGGCGCAGGGCGCGCTCCACCACCGGCGCCGTCACCGCATCGGCGACCGCGCGCAGCGGCAGGTGGGTGGTGGCGAGCGCGACGCGCAGGCCAGGCGCGGCCAGCAGCATCAGCACGTCGGCGGCGGCGCGTGCGGCGAAGAACTCGGTGTGGCCGCTGAACGCGGTGCCGGCGTCGTTGATCACGCCCTTGTGGACCGGCGCGGTGGCCACCGCGTCGAAGGTGCCGTCGGCGGCGCCGTCGGCGGCCGCGCCGAGCAGGGCCAGCACGTGCCCGGCGTTGCGCGGATCGACCTTGCCGGCGCGCGCGGGCGTGGCCAGCGGCACGTCGAGCACGGGCAGCAGGCCGGGCTGGTGCGCGCGGCGCGGCGCGCGCGGATCGAAGGGCACGACATGCAGGCCGACGCCGATCGCGCGCGCGCGCTCCAGCAGCAGGGCGGCACTGCCCACCGCGACCAGCTGCGCGTCCCACGGCTCGGCGGCCAGCGCGGCCAGCAGTTCGGGCCCGACGCCGGCGGGCTCGCCGGCGGTCACCGCGACGCGCGGTGGCATGGCGCGGGCCGGATCGCGGATGGCGTGGGCCTCAGCCCGCCGCCGGGGCGTCCTGCGGCGCGCCCAGGCGGTTCTCGACGAAGGCCTCGCCGCGCAGCTGGCGCAGGAAGTTCTCGTACTCTTCCTCCGCCTTGCGGTTGCGGATCGTCTCGCGGGCCTGCTCGCGCACGCGCTCCTCGGTGCGGTCGGTGTCGCGCGAACCCAGGCGCTGCATCACGTGCCAGCCGACCTCGGTCTGGAACGGCTCGGACAGCTGGCCGTCGGACAGCGACTCCAGCACCTGGCCGACCCGCGTGCCGTAGGCGCCGAGCTCGAACCAGCCCATGTCGCCGCCGAGGTTGGCCGAGGTGGTGTCCTCGCTGAACTCGCGCGCCAGCGCACCGAAGTCCTCGCCGGCCTCGATCCGCTGGCGGATGTTGCGCACCGACGCCAGCGCGTCGTCCGCGCTGACCAGCTCGCTGGTGCGCACCAGGATGTGGCGCGCGTTGAATTCGCGCACGATCTCGCCGCTGGCCGCGCGGGTGTCGGCCATCTTGAGGATGTGGAACCCGGACGGGCCGCGCATCGGCTGGGTGACCTCGCCGGGCTTGAGGTTGGCCACCAGGTCGACGAACACGTTCGGCACCTCGTCGTAGCGGCGCCAGCCGAGGTCGCCGCCTTCCAGCGCCTGCTGGCCGTCGGAGTAGCGGATCGCGGCGGATCCGAAGTCGAGGCCCTCGTCGATCTCGCGGCGCACGCGCTCGGCTTTTTCGCGCGCGGTGCGGATCTGCTCCGACGAGGCGTCGTCCGGCACCCCGATCAGGATGTGCGACAGACGCACCTCGCCGCGCTTCAGGCCGCCCGAGGCGAGCAGGATGTCGACCTCGGTCTCGGTGACCTGCACGCGCGACTGCACGAAGCGCTGGCGCAGGCGCTGCACCTGCAGTTCCTCGCGCATGGTCTTGCGGAACTCGTCGTAGGAGAAGCCGTCGCGCTCGAGCGAGGCGCGCAGCTGGTCGACCGAGGCGTTGTTCTCCTGCGCGAGGCGCATCACCGCCTGGTCGAGTTCGGTGTCGCTGACGCGGATGCCGGTGGCCTCGGCGCGCTGCACCTGCAGGCGGATGAAGATCAGTCGCTCGAGGACCTGCTTTTCCAGCACCGCGCGCGGCGGCAACTGCGCGGCGCGGCCGGCGTACTGGGCGAGGATGTTGTTGACCGCGCGGTCGAGTTCGGAGCGCAGGATCACGTCCTCGTCGACCACCGCGATCACCTGGTCCAGCATGTCGGACGAGAGCATCTGGGCGCGCGCCGGGGGCGCGGCGGCGGCCATGGCGAGCAGCAGGGCGGCGAAGGCGGCGAGCGGACGGATCATGGACGCATTCCGGGCAGCGGGGACGGGCACCCTAGCCGAACGGGCCTTAACGAGGCGTGGCCGGCCGGGGCAAGGCGGGATGATCCCATGGGTGGGCGGGGGGTGGCGACCCCTCCGCGGTGCGGCGCCGGCTCGCTGGTTTTCGGGGGCGCGGGGGGGCGGCGGTCGTCGCTTCGGTCAAGGGGCAGGGCCCAGGGCCCAGGGGGAACCGCTCGTGGCGCTGGGTGGGGCGCGCGGTCTTGCGTGGGGTCAACGGGCCCAGGGTATAGGGCCCAGGGTATAGGGCAAGCGCGCTTCGTAGCGGCTCTTTACTGGGCCCTGAGCCCTGGGCCCTAGGCCCAAAACGTGCAACGACATCGCACCTGCCCTATACCCTGGGCCCTATACCCTCTGCCCTCTACCCTCTGCCCTATACCCTCGCTCCTCGACACCGCAGCGCCAACCACCCCGCCGCGCTACCGGTACCCGAGGATCGCCCGCCGCAGGAAATCCTCCGACCGCCGCCCCAGCGAGCCGAGGCCCTTCAACTCGAGCTCGAGGAAGATCGCGTTGGCGGTGTCGCCCTGCACGTTGCGCACGTAGTGGCGGCCGAGCACGCGGAAGGCGTAGCAGCAGTCGCCGAACTCGACGCCGGCCAGCGCCTCCAGCGTGCGCTCGTCCTTGAGCGACCAGTTCCAGCGCGCGACCAGGCGCGTGCGTTCGGTCAGCGGGAAGGCGGTGGACGCATCGACCTGCTCCAGCAGGTCGCGGCGGAAGCGGTAGGCCAGGTTGGCCACGCCGCGTTCGCCGAACTGGTGCTGGATGCGCACCGAGGACAGGTCGGTGCGACGGTCGTCGCCGTCGTAGTACTGCGAGACCGCGAGGCGCCAGCGATCGGATGGGCGCAGTTCGATCTCGGCCGCCCAGGCCGATGCGCTGTCGGCAGGGCCGCCAAAGGTTGGTGAACCGACGGGCCCCGGCAAAGGGTTGCGCAGGCAGCCAGAAAGAATGTCGTTGCGATCGGGACAAAAGAGGGTCGCCAGATCGACGCGACGATCATCGAAGTACTGGATTCGCCCCAGACTGGCGCGCAGCAATTGGTTGCCGTCGGTGTCGTCGAGAAGGCGCGTGGACAATGCCAAGGTCAACTGGTTCGCGTCCATTTGGCGGTCGGCGCCTGTGAAGCGGTTCGGCCGGAACAACTGGGCGAAACTGAAGGTCAGTTCCTGGGTGTCGAACAGCGGAAGCTCGCGCTGGTCGCGATACGGCACCCTGAGGTAGTACAGGCGAGGCTCCAGGGTCTGGCGCAGCGCGGTGCTGAACAGCGTGGTCGGGCGGTCGAAGAACAGGCCGGCGTCGAGGCTCGACACCGGCGTGCCGCGCGAGGGTGAATCGTCGCGCGCGCCGTCCAGCGTGTAACGCGTCTCGCGGAAGGCGAACTCCGGCCGCACGTAGCCGAAGGCGCGCTCGAGCGGGAAGGCGACGAAGGGCGTGACGTCGTAGCGCTGTCCCGTGACCACGTCGACCCGCGCGCCGGCGTCGTCGAGGTAGTCGTCCTTGTCGAAGGCCACCGCCTCGCCGCGCAGGCCCACGCGCACGAAGTCGGCGAGCGGGTAGTCGAGCTCGGCGGTGAACCGCGGCAGGCGCCGGTACGGCTCGGCGGCGGCGCCGATGCGCGGGTCGGTGACCTCGATGTCGTCGCCGCCGAAGGCGAGGTTCCACCAGGCGCCGCGTCCGTGGAGGTATGCGCTGGACGGCAGCAGGCTGGTCGCCGCCGCGGTCAGGCCGTCGCCGAAATCCTCGAAATAGCGCGGGTCGGACACCCGGTTGAGGTCGGAGACGACGTAGAAGTTCGGGTTGAGCGAGGCGCTGTGGCGCAGGCTGTAGGAGAAACGGCTGCGATCGGCCTCGCGGTCGTTCGGCATGTACGTGGCGCTGGCCTCGCCGCGCTGGCGCTCGGTGAGCCAGCGGAACTCGCCACCGGCCATGAAGCCGCGGTCGGAGACGATGCGCGGGGTGAGCGTCGCGTCGTAGTTCGGCGCCAGGTTGAGGTAATGCGGCACGGTGAGGTCGAAGCCGCCGTTGTTGCCGCCGCCGATCGAGGGCAGCAGGAAGCCGCTGCGGCGGCGGTCGTCGATCGGGAACGAGGCGTAGGGCAGCGCGAGCAGGGTGGTGTCCTTGAAGCGCAGGCGCATGCCGCGCGCCGTGCCCTCGCCGGACGCCTGGTCGAGGGTCATCTCGCGCGCGCTGATCTCCCAGTCGCGATCGCCCGGGTCGCAGGTCGAGAAGGTGACGTCCTCGAGGTGGGTGACCTGCTTGCCGTCGCCGCCCTCGATGCGCGCCTTCGCGGCCACGCCGTTGCCGCGCGCCGGCGTGCCGTCGGTGCGGCTGCCGAGCAGCTGGTAGTGGGTCGATTCCAGCGTGGTGACGTCCTTGGCGAGGTCGGCATCGGCGCGCTCGGCGGCCGCCAGCAGGCCGCGGTCCTGGTAGCGCACGTCGCCTTCGGCCTTCGCGGTCTGCGCCTCGCTCGCGTAGCGCAGGCGCTGCGCGGCGAGGCGCTGGTCGGCGCGTCGCGCTTCGGCGTCGCCGGTGAGTTCGTACTCGCCGGCGCGCAGGGCGGTGAGTGCGCGCGCGGTGATCTCGGTGGTGGCGCTGGCGCGGTCGCCATCGGTGGGCAGCCCGTCGACATGGCCGTCGATGAAGGCGCCGGCGCGGCACAGCCCGAAGTCGGGTGCGCGCGGGGCCTCGTCGGCGTGGGCGGCGGCCGCGAGGCCGAGGCCGGCGGCGGCGAGGGCGCGGGGCAGGGGGCGTCGCGGTGGGCGGATCAAAGGAGGGGTCCTGCGCGGGCAGGCGCGCAGTGTGCGGGAAAGCGGGCCGGGCCGGCAATCCGGCCTGCTGGCGGGGGCCGTTCCACGCGCGTTCAGGCGCGGGCCGCGGCCCGTCTCGGCCGCGCCGCCGTGCCCCGCTCTACGTGCATCCGCGGCCACCGGCCTGCCGTACCATGCGGGGCATGAGCGAGCTCACCCGATTGCTGCGTGCCAGCCAGGAAGGCGACGAGGACGCGATGAATCGCGCGTTCGAGGTCGTCTATGGCGAGCTCAAGCGGCTGGCGCGTCGCGCGCTCGCGTCGCGGCGCTCGTCGACGCTGGACACCACCGGCCTGGTCCACGAGTGCTACCTGCGATTCGCCGCCGCCGAGGCGCAGCCGTTCGACCGCGCGCACTTCTTCCACCTCGCCGCGCGCGTGATGCGGCAACTGGTGTGCGACCACGCGCGCCGCCGGCTGGCCGACAAGCGCGGCGGTGGCGTTGCGCACGACACCCTCGACGACGACTCCGGCGCGCTGCGCGACGAGGCGCAGCGCCTTGTCGAGCTCGACGACCTGCTGCGCAAGCTCGCCGACGCCAATGCGCGGCAGGCGCGGGTGGTGGAATGCCGCGTGTTCGCCGGCCTGTCGCTGGCCGAGACGGCCGAGGCCTGCGGGGTGTCGGAGCGCACGGTCGAACTGGACTGGCAGAAAGCGCGGGAGTGGCTGGGGGCCCAGGGCTGAGCCGCGCGCGCAGTCGCCCTGGTGGCGACCTGTGGGAGCCGCTCCAGCGGCGACTGCGACCCACCCGATCGCCGCGGTCGCCGGTGGAACCGGCTCCCACATCGCCCCACGCACCGCGTCACTGCAGGAGCCGCTTCAGCGGCGCCTGCGACACAGCCGATCGCCGCGGTCGCCGGTGGAACCGGCTCCCACATCGCCCCACGCACCGCGTCACTGTGGGAGCCGCTTCAGCGGCGACTGCGACACAGCCGATCGCCGCGGTCGCCGGTGGAACCGGCGCCCACCCGCGGTCCCGCCACGACGCGAAGGGCGGGTGCGGCAGTCGCCGCTCAGGCGCCGAACAGCACGGCGCAGTGCGCGCGCGTGCTCTCGCGCAGCGCCGTGAGGCTGTAGCCGCCCTCCAGCGCCGACACCAGGCGGCCGCGCGCATGGCGCTCGGCGAGTTCGACCAGCTGCTGCGTCACCCAGGCGTAGTCCTCGGTGTCGAGGTCGAGGTTGGCCAGCGGGTCGAGCCGGTGGGCGTCGAATCCTGCCGAAACCAGCACCAGTTCCGGCCGGAAGTCGTGCAGCGCCGGCAGCACCACCTCGCGCCACGCGGCGCGGAACTCGCGCGAGCCGCTGCCGGGCGGCAGGGTCGCGTTGACCACGTTGGCCGCGCCGCCGCGTTCGTCCGGCCGGCCGGTGCCGGGATACAGCGGCGCCTGGTGGCTGGATGCATAGAACACGGCGGCGTCGTCCCAGAACACGTCCTGCGTGCCGTTGCCGTGGTGCACGTCGAAGTCGACCACCGCGATGCGGTTGAACCCGTACGCACGCTGCGCGTGGCGCGCACCGACCGCCACCGAGTTGAACAGGCAGAAGCCCATCGCGGTGTCGCGCGTGGCGTGGTGGCCGGGCGGCCGCACGGCGCAGAACGCGCGCCGCGTGGGACCCGCGACCACGGTGTCGATCGCCGCGCAGACCGCGCCGGCGGCGCGCAACGCGGCCTCCAGCGAGGCCGGCGACATCGCGGTGTCGGCGTCGATCCGGATCCGCCCGGTGCGCGGCGCATGGGCTTCCAGCGCGTCGATCAGCGCGTCGGCATGCGCGGCGGCGAGCTGCGCGCGGCCGGCGCGCGGCGCCTCGCGGCGTTCGACGGTGGCGAAGCGGGGGTCGTCGAGCGCCGCCAGCACCGCCTCCAGCCGCTCGCGGCACTCCGGGTGGCCGGGACCGGGGTCGTGCTCGAGGCAGGCCGGGTGGGTGAAGATCATCGCGGCGCCGCGGCGCTCAGCCGCGTCGGCGGCCTTCCTTGCGCCACAGCACCTCGCCGTGGCCATCGGCGCGCGCCAGCACGCGCGCCAGCACGAACAGCATGTCGGACAGGCGGTTGAGGTAGCGGATCGTCTCTGGGCGCACCGCGTCGTGGTGCGACAGGGTGACGACCTCGCGCTCCGCGCGGCGGCAGATGGTGCGCGCCAGGTGGCAGGACGCCGCCGCCATGCCGCCGCCGGGCAGGATGAAATCCTTCAGCGGCGGCAGGTGCTCGTTCCACGCATCGAGGCGCGCTTCGAGACGCGCGATGTCGTCCTCGTTGACCAGCGCGCTGCCGGGGATACACAGCTCGCCGCCGAGGTCGAACAATTCGTGCTGGACCTCGGTCAGCACGGTGCGCGCGTCGTCGGGGATCGGCTGCGCGAGCAGCACGCCGAGCGCGCTGTTGAGTTCGTCCACCGTGCCGTAGGCCGCGACCCGCGCGGAGTCCTTCGCCACGCGGGTGCCGTCGCCGAGTCCGGTCGTGCCGTCGTCGCCGGTGCGGGTGTAGATGCGGCTGAGGCGGTTGCCCATCGCGCGCGCCGGCTCAGCGGGCCGCCGGCGCCGGCAGGCGCTGGCGCAGCAGGGCCCAGCCGCCGAAAAGGATCGCCGAATAGAAAGCCACACCCGCCAGCTGGTTGTGGAAGAACGGGATCGCGGCGACATAGCACGCGACCAGGCCGTCCCAGGTGCGCGGGTACATCGCGCCGTCGCCGCCCAGCCAGACGAAGAAATTGGTGACCACGAAGAAGAACGTGGCCGCGCCGAGGCCGTAGCCTGCGATGCGCGGCGCCGTCACGCGGCGGCCGAGGCGCTGGCCAGCCAGCGCCATCAGCGCGATGCAGCCGTAGACCACCCACATGCCGCCGTGGAAGCCGATGAACAGGTCGGAGACCAGCATCGCCGCCAGCGGCACCGACACCGCCAGCCAGCGCGAGGCGAGCGTGGCGCCCGCGAACAGCGCCACCGCTTCGATCGGCGAGAAGTTCATCGGGTGCGGCACCAGGCGCGACAGCGCGCACGCCAGCACGAGGCCGATCAGGAAGAGGACGCGGGGGGTGGTCAGTTCGCGGTCGGCGGGCATGGCGGCGGGCGGCGAGGGAGCAGGCGGCCAGTTTAGCCGATGCCGGGCCCGGGCTGGTGCACGCGGCGTGCGCGCCCGCGGCGTATCATGGGCGGATGACCTTCGATGCCGATGTGCTGGTGGTCGGCGGTGGCCTGGTCGGGCAGAGCCTGTGCGCGGCGCTGGAGGGCCTGCCCCTGCGCGCCGTGCAGGTGGAATCCGAGGCGCCGCGCCCGGCCGACGCCCCGCGCTGGGACGAGCGCAATTTCGCGCTGGCGCGGCGCTCCGTGCAGTCGCTGGCGCGCTGGGGCGTGTGGCCGCACGCGCAGTCGCAGGCGCAGCCGATCGACGAGGTCCACGTCAGCAGCCGCGGCGACTTCGGCGCGGTGCGGGTGCGCGCCGACGATTGCGGGGTCGATGCGCTCGGGCACACGGTGCCCGCGCGCGCGGTCGGCGAGGCGCTGGCGACACGGCTCGCGGCCTGCCGCACGGTGGACCGGCGCGCGCCGCAGCGGCTGGCGGCGCTGGCCTTCGACGACGCCGGCTTGACCGCCACCCTGCAGGATGCCGAAGGTCCGCGCGCGCTGCGCGTGCGGCTGGTGGTGGGCGCCGACGGCACCGGATCCGCGGTGCGCGACCATGCCGGCATCGGCACCGAGACCCGCGACTACGCGCAGACCGCGATCGTGTGCACGATCGGCGCGCGCGGCGCGCCCGAGGGCCGCGCCTTCGAGCGCTTCACCGACAGCGGGCCGTTCGCCCTGCTGCCGTTGGGCACCGGACGCCTCGGCATGGTGTGGACGGTGCCGGCCGCCGAGGCCGAGGCCGTGCTCGCGCTCGACGACGCGGCCTTCCTCGCCGCCGCGCAGGCGCGCTTCGGGCGCCGCGCCGGCACCTTCGAGCGGGTCGGCCGCCGCCAGCCCTGGCCGCTGCGCCTGACCCGCGCCCTGCGCGTCGCGGGTGAGCGCGTGCTGCTGGTCGGCAATGCCGCGCAGACCATCCATCCGATCGGCGCGCAGGGCTTCAACCTCGGCCTGCGCGACGTCGAGGCGCTGGCGGCGATGCTCGCCGAGGGGATCGCCGCCGGTGCGGATCCCGGCGATCCGGCGCGCCTTGCCGCCCATGCCGCGGCGCGCGAGGCCGACCGCGACGCCACCATCCGGCTCTCCGACGGCCTGGCGCGCGCCTTCCTGCCGCGCGCCCTGCCGTTGCGCCTGCTGCGCAGCGCCGCGCTGTCGGTGCTCGACCGCGTGCCGCCGCTCAAGCGCGACCTCGCCTGGTCGCTGATGGGCTGGCGCGAACTGGCGGAGGCGACGTGAGCGAGACGCGCATCGACGTGCTGGTCGCCGGCGGCGGCGTGGTCGGTGCCGCGCTCGCGCTGGCCCTGGCGCGTGCGCGGATCGACGTCGCGCTGGTCGAGACCCGCGCCCCGCCGGCGTTCGACGCGGCCGACGTCGACCTGCGCGTGTTCGCCGTGTCGCCCGCCTCGGCGGCGCTGCTGTCGCGGATCGGCGCATGGCCGCGCATCCAGGCGCTGCGCGTGTCGCCGTATCGGCGCATGCGGGTGTGGGAACGCGGTGCCGCCGACGAGCTCGCCTTCGACGCGGGCCTGGTCGGCGCGGCCGAACTCGGCCACATCGTCGAGGACCGCGCGCTGCGCGCTGGCCTGTGGGCCGCGCTCGACGCCGAGCCCGGCGTGCGCCGCGCCTGCCCCGCGCAGGTCGTGCGCTGCGAGGCGGGCGCGAGTGATGCGCGGGTCGAACTCGACGACGGCACGCGCTGGCGGCCCCGGCTGGTGGTGGCCGCCGATGGCGCGCACTCGCCGCTGCGCGACGGCGCGGGCGTGGACCTCGAATCGATGCCCTACGGCGAGCGCGCGGTGGTCGCCCACGTCCGCACCGAACGCCCGCACGAAGCCACCGCCTGGCAGCGCTTCACGCCGGCCGGCCCGCTGGCCTTCCTGCCGCTCGCCGATGGCCGGGTGAGCGTGGTGTGGTCGCTCAAGGACGCGCGCGCGACCGCGGTGCTGGCGATGGACGACGACGCCTTCATGGCCGCGCTCACCGAGGCCTCCGATGCGCGCCTTGGTCGCGTGCTGGCGACCACGCCACGCGCCGCCTTCCCGCTGCGCATGCAGCTCGCGCGGCGCTACGCCGCACCGCGTCTCGCCCTGGTCGGCGATGCCGCGCACACCGTGCATCCGCTCGCAGGCCAGGGCCTGAACCTCGGCCTGCTGGATGCCGCGGCGCTGGCCGAGGTGCTGTCCGATGCGGCCGGCGCGCGCGCGGACCTCGGCGCGCCCGCGGTGCTGGCCCGTTACGAACACTGGCGCCGCGGCGACGTCGCCCGCGCCGCCCACGCCTTCGGCCTGCTCGACGGCCTGTTCCGCAGCGATTTCGGCCCGCTGCCGTTCCTGCGCTGCGCCGGCATGGGCCTGGTGCAGCGCATCGGCCCCTTGAAGCGCGAGTTCGCCCTGCATGCCAGCGGATTTGCGGGGAGAGTGCCTGTGCTCGCGCGGCGGCTGGGGTGATTGCGGCGGTTGCGCTTCGGTTGTGGCGAGGAGGGCCCAGGGCCCAGGGCTCAGGGCCCAGAGGAATGACGTCGTGCGGTGGGTCGACGGGGATTGCTTTTGCGTCAGGGTATAGGGCCCAGGGTATAGGGCCCAGGGCCCAGAGGAATGACGTCGTGCGGCGGGTCGAGGCGTGTGAGCTTTGCGTGTGGGTATAGGGCCCAGGGTATAGAAGGAGGCTGCAGCGAAGCGGCGCTGTTCTGGGCCCTGGGCCCTGGGCCCAGGGCCCATCGATCGAAGCGACACCGCTCGCCCCTGTACCCTGGGCCCTATACCCTGAACCCTCAAGCCCGATCACCGCGATAACGCCCCAACGCGCGGCCAGAATCAACGAAGCAGCAACAAAGTCCCCAACCCCAGGAACGAAAAGAACCCCATCACATCAGTGACCGTGGTGACGACGATGCTGCCGGCGATCGCGGGGTCGATCTTCATCCGCTGCAGGGTCACGGGCACCAGCACGCCGGCCAGCGCGGCGAGGAACAGGTTGATCACCATCGCGCCGCCGATCGCGGCCGAGATCAGCAGGTTGCCGAACCACAGGTAAGCGGCGGTGGCCACCACCAGTGCCCACAGCGCGCCGTTCATCAATCCCACCAGCAGTTCCTTGGACAGCAGCACGCGGATGTTGCCGCCGGCGAGTTGGCCCAGCGCGAGGCCGCGCACGGTCAGCGTCATCGCCTGCAGGCCGGCGTTGCCGCCCATGCTGGCCACGATCGGCATCAGCACCGCGAGCGCGACGATCTGCTCCAGCGTGGCCTCGAACTGGCCGATCACCGAGGCCGCGACGAAGGCGGTGAGCAGGTTCACGCCGAGCCAGATCGCGCGCCGGCGCACGGCGCGCAGGGCGGGGGTGAACAGTTCCTCGTCGGCGGACAGGCCGGCGAGGCTCTTGACCGTCTCTTCCGCTTCCTCGCGGATCACGTCGACCACGTCGTCGACCGTGATGCGGCCGAGCAGCACGTTGTTCTCGTCGACCACCGGCGCGCTGATCAGGTCGTGGTCGGCGAAGTGCTTGGCCACGTCCTCCGAGGTGGTCTCGGCGCGGATCGGCGCCACCTCGGTGTCCATTTTCTCGTTGATCAGGGCATCGGGGTCGGCGGTGACCAGGGTCGCCAGCGGGATGCGGCCGAGGTACTGGTGGCGGCGGCTGACCACGTAGACGTGGTTGGTATTGGTCGGCAGCTCGCCGCGCATGCGCAGGTAGCGCAGCACCACGTCGACGGTGACGTCGGCGCGCACCGTGACCAGGTCGGGGTTCATCAGGCGCCCGGCGGTGTCCTCGTCGTAGGACAGCACC
>Ga0209450_10000700_pt1 | contig 16817 bp, 15 predicted proteins | sample FrelakmetLWP11LW_FD_187149 | JGI IMG/M metagenome (GOLD analysis project Ga0209450, IMG submission 187149) | Freshwater lake sediment microbial communities from the University of Notre Dame, USA, for methane emissions studies - LWP11 LW (SPAdes)... | ecosystem: Environmental > Aquatic >...
CTACCGCCGCAAGTTCGGCGCGCACATGCCCTCGATCGACGTCTCCTACTCGAAGGAGAACGACTACGAGGCGAAGAGCCTGGGCCTCTCCGACGCCTGGACGATGGCCGGCGGGCGCGGCACGCTCCACTACGGCGCGTCGGTCTCGCGCGACGTCGTCACCCCCGTGACGAACGACGATCGCTTCACGAAGGACACGACCGGCTTCGCCCTCGGCTGGACCTGGGTCCTCGGCGAGCGGGACCTCCTCGAGGCGTGCGTCGACCTCGGCGAGCGTGACCGTCGCCGTGCCGCGACGCGCGACCACGCGGTCTGCGTCCGAGGCAGGCGCCGCGGCAGGCGGCGCCGCGGATGCCACGGCGCCGGCGAGCAGAAGGATGGCCAGCACGGCCGATCGTGCGCTGTTCGCGGACATGGTCTTACCAGGTCCGCATCTGGACGCCGCAGCTGGACAGCGAAGTGTTCTCGCATGCCGCCTCTTCCGCGGGCGTTCCGATGGAGCCGTCGGACGCCACGGCCCGGATGAAGCTCAGGTGGTAGGTGCGGCCCGGGGCGAGGCGGCAGATGGAGTTCGTCGACGGCAGGGTGCTGACCTCGTAGTTCACCGTGTTCCAGTTGATCAGCGCGCTGCCGAACGGCCGCAGGCTGCGACAGCCGCGCGCGAAGGTCGGATCATTGGTCGGCGCCGGATCGTTGTTCGGGGGAACGCGGAAATCACCGGCGCAACTGGTGATCGCGACGTAGGTCTTTGCCAGGTCCGCCTCGCCGAACTGCTGCGCGGTCTCCCAGAACACCTGGCGGTTGGGCACGACCGTGGTCCAGTCGGTGGCCGGCGTGGTGAAGGCGATCGACTGGTACTGGTTGGCGTTGGTGATCACGTATCCGAGCTGCCCGGTGCTCGGGAACGGATTCCAGAAGCTGCCCTGTACACGTGCGGGGACGAGTACGAACTCGGTCAGGGGACCGCGCGACCAGCCGGCCGGCAGGTTGGTCTGGAAGCCCGTGCAGCCGTCGGGCGCAGTGCCCGCCGCCGTGGCGAGGTTCGGCAGGGTAAAGGTGGTCGCGCCGCCGGGCCCGTAGCAGCGCATGCTGAACTGGTAGGTGCTGCTGCCGGTCAGCATGGCGACCGTCTGAGCCGCGAAAGGCGGGGCCCCGATGGTCGCCGGCCAGTTGGTCCCCGAGGGCGTGCTGCCAAGCACGCTGCGCACGCAGATCTCCGCATTGGTCACGGTGGGCGTCAGGGTGAAGGTCGTGCCCGGGGGGTACAGGTTGTTGACGGGTTGCTGGGAAAAGTTGCTCGCGACGAGGGTGACGGTCGGCGCCGGTTCGATGCCACCACCACCGGTGCCGGTGCACAGGCCACTGGTGAGGGCGCACTCCGCGGACACGTTGCCGTCCGGCGCGATCGCGAGCGCGGAGCCCGCGAGCAAAGTGACGCTCTGGTTCTGGTTGCCCGGCGTCGACGCATTGGTGTCGGTGTTGGTGAAGGTGAGGGTCTGCTGCGCGGCGGCAGTGCCCATGCCAAGCCCGACCAGGGCCAATGCAGCAATCAGCGAGCGGGAGAGCGACGTCATCGCGGAATCCGGGGCTGGAAAAAGTGGCGCGATCCTACCATGTGGCCGTTAGCGATTCGTTCCATCGGGAGACCCGGCGCGCCCGCCCCGGAGCGGCACGGACGTGCGGTTCGGATTGCGCGATGGACGGGCGCTGGCGCTGGGCGATCGACGGGTTGTGGTGTGGCGTAGGGACGCGCGACGCGGCGCATGCAGGTCGATGGACCATGGCGGCCGGAGGTCTGCGATCGCCGCGATTGCGCCGCCGTGCGCGGCTTGTCGGCGCGCGTCGCGCCGATCCATCGGCGTGGCCCCGGAGCGGCAAACCCATGATGGGGTCGCGCCGAATCGGCGCCTGAAACGAAGAAGCCCCGGTTTCCCGGGGCTTCTCCGTGTTGCTCGCGACGGACCGATGGTCTGGTCCGGCCCAAAACTCCTTACGGAGCGGGAGCGTTGGAGCGGCTGGCGCGGTGGCGGTAAGAACCGCTGTAGTTCGCCAGGACGCCCGCAGTGACGTTGCGGTTGACGAAGTTCGCCGACCAGAAGCCGGTCACCGGCAGACCCGCGAAGGACTGGCCACCAACCGTCTGGTTGAGGGTGTTGTTCAGCACGTTCTGCAGACCCGCGGTCAGCGGATCGTCGAACACGATGCGCGCCCAACCCGTGGTGAACGTAGCGCTGGACACCGTCGTGGTGTTGATGTTCGACGCGTACGTGCTGCCGAAGATCGACGTCGGCTGGCCCGCACCGACCTGGCTCTGGTTGAACGACACGACCTGCGCCTCATAGCAGAAGGCCGGGACGTTCGGAGCGCCAGCGGGCGGCGGCGGCGAGAAGTCCACCGAACCCGGAACCGTGCCCGGCTCCTGCTCTTCGCGGTTCCAGTAGGCAACCGTCACCTCTTCGCACGCCGAACCGTTGTCACGGAACGGATCCGTGAACGGCGCGCGCACCGCAGCGGCGGTCGCCGTGTCGACGTAGAAGCGCTTGGTCGGGTAGGTGACCACCCACTCCGACGACGCACCGATCGCGGCATCCGTCACGTACTCGTTGTAGATGGCGTCGTGTTGGTACAGCAGCGACACGGCGTCATACGAGTACGGCGCGTTGGTCGTACGGACCTTGAGGCCGGCCGGGACGGTCTGCGTGACCAGCGAGCCGTTGCCGGTGAAGATGTTGACGTTGATCAACCCGAGACCGTTGTCGGCCGAGCCGAGGTCCGGATCGGTCGCGGTCGGGTTCGAGTGCAGGAAGCCCGGCAGCGCGGTGTTGGTGTAGAAGCCTTCGATGGCGTCCGCGTTGTAGGCGTGCAGCGTGCCCGTGGCGACGTCGACGATCGTGCCGGCGCCGTACAGACCACCCGCCGGGGTGTCGATGTTGGCGGCGCTGTTCAGGATCCAGCCACCGCCCGGCGGCGTCCACGCGGTAACCAGCGCGTTGCAGTTCACCGGCACGCCGGTCGCGTTGTGGGTCGCTTCCTCGGCGAGCTGCGTCGGCAGCGTGCCGGTCTGGAGCAGGCCCAGCTCGATCATCTCGAGGTGGCCCTCACGGGTACGCTCGATCGCACCCAGCAGGGCGGCCAGCGAGGCCGGGGTCGTGGCCGACGCCCAGTCCTGGTTCGCACCCGTGTAGGCGAAGTTACGGAACGGAACCGGGCCGGTGATGCGCGGCACGGTGCAGGACGTGTCGGCGGTGATCAGCTGCGCCGGGCCCGTCGCGCCGGTCGCCGTCACGGCGGCCGTCCACACGTCGAACGGGGACAGGTACAGGTTGAAGTCGAGCACTTCCTTCGAGTTGCGACCCTCGAGGAAGCGGACCTTCACGGCCTTGACGCGGTTGGTGGTGTTGACCACCGAGACCAGCGTCTGGTTGCCCTTGTTCACCGTGTAGTACGGGTAGACCAGGGCCTGACCGAGACCATCGGCGTTCAGGTTCAGCGCGTGCGCGCTGGTCGCGAGGCCCGCCGCACCGGCGAGACCGGCCAGCAGCGCCGTCGTCAGACTGTTTCTTTTCATGAAAGCACTCCTAATTAGGACCACAGGGCTTTTTTCGCTTGTCGTCTCGGCTGGCACGGGGACGGCGGAATACACCGGACCACGGGCCGGAGAGGCGTTAGCGGTCGGGATGTTAAGCGAACGTTCCACTCCGTGCAATCCCCCTCAGCGAAAGTCGTCCGGGAGGTAGTACCAGGCGCCGTCGAGCCGCAACCAGCGCTCTTCGAGTACCGCCGCCACATGCTGCACCCCCACCCCGGCCAGGGGAATCCGCACATCGTATTCGACTTCGATGGTCACCGTACAGGCGTCCTCGTCACAGATCTCGTCGACCGGCGCGACCGTCGTGTAGATCACCGGCTTCTGCTTCCAGTCCCGGATGTAGGTCTCGCGCTCCAGCGTCGCGCGGACCCCCGGGGTCAGCATCTCCCAGGACACTTCCGGGCGGCCCTCGATGATGCCCTGCCAGCGCTCGGTGGCGCGCTCCAGCGCGGTCTGCGCCGACGGCTTGGACGAGCCGCCGCCAGTGGCGCAGGCGGCGAGCAGGAGCGCCGCGCAGGCGGCGAAAACGGTGCGGATCGTGGTCATGCGGACTCCGTGGGCGGGGCGGTCAGCGCTGCGGCGCTTCGTGCTTGTCGATGAGCGGTTGGATACCGCGGAAACGCTGCTTGTATTCCTCGGTCAGGCTGCGCGCCTCGTCGGTGGTCGAGATCACCGTCGGCTTGATCAGCACCAGCAGTTCCTGCCGCGAGCCCTCGCGCCGGCTGTTGCTGAACAGGCGGCCGAGCAGCGGCACCTTCATCAGTCCCGGCACGCCGGCCTGCGAATTGTTGTTGTTGTCGCGGATCAGGCCAGCGAGCAGCACCGTCTCGCCGCTCTGCACGGCGATCTCGGTTTCCACGATGCGGCGATTGACCGGCACGTTGCCGGTGGGATCGGCCGTGGTGCCCGGCGTGCTCTGCTCCTGCTTGATCTCGAGGTAGACCAAGCCGCCCGGATTGACCCGCGGGGTGACGTTGAGGATCAGCCCGGTGTCGCGGAACTGCACGAAGGACGTGCCGAGGCCGAGGCCGGTTCCGGGCTGCCCCACCTGCCCGGGCGTCGAGTTGATGAATCCGCTGCCGCTGTTGAGGAAACTGCTGACGACGGGGATCTGGGTGCCGACATTGATCGACGCCTCCTTGTTGTTGAGCACGACCAGCGAAGGTGCCGAAAGCACGCTGACATTGGTCTCATCCTGCAAAGTGCTGAGCAGCGCCTCGGTGGTGGTGTTGAGGAAGGTCCAGGCAAGGCCGCTCGACGACGCGGTGCCGGCGAAACTGTTCCAGGCGCCGTTGGTCGCCTGCCGCCCGGTCGCCGGGTCGACTTGGCCGAATCGCCGGATGTTGCGCCGGAAGTTGGCGATGCCGCCGGCGGCCTGCTCCGAGGTCGCGTTCTCGAAGAACCAGCGCACGCCGAAGGAAAGGTTCTGCGTGAGGTCCACTTGCACGATCTGCGCCTCGATGTGGACCTGCAGCGGCTCGATGTCGAGGCGCTTGATCGCGGCCTCGATCGCGTCGTACTGGCCAGGCGTGGCGCGGATCAGCAGGGCGTTGCTCTCCTCGATCGCGCTGATCCGGATGTCGTCGCTCTCCACGATCGCGATGCCGCCGCCGGATGGCTGCGAAGGCGGCGGCGGCGGGACATTGCCCTGCTGCGCGGCGTCCTTCTCGCCCTGGTTGATGCTGCGGATCTCGACCGACTCCACGCCGGGCGCCAGCGAGGCGATGGGCGCGCTGCGAGAGCCTTCGCCGCCGCCGCTGCGGCCGGTGAAGATCTCGGTCAGGTTGGTGGCGAGGTCCTTCGCCTTGAAGTTCTTCACGTAGTAGACGTAGAGCTGCGCGCCCGCGTCGCTGCCGCCACGGTCGAGGCGGCGCAGCCAGCGCTCGGCCTCGGCGAGGTACTTCGGCTGCGGTGTGATCACCAGCACTGCGTTCATGCGCTCGATCGGCATGAAACGGAACATGCCGGCCAGCGGCGTCGCACCGCCCTCGCCGAACACCTTCTCCAGTTCCGGCACCACGGTCTTGGCCTCGACGCGCTCCAGCGGGAACACGCCGATCGACATTCCGGCCAGCCAGTCGACGTCGAAGATCTCGACCGTCTCGAGGTAGGTGGCCAGTTCGGACGGCGTGCCGGCCAGCACCAGCATCGCGCGCGCGTTGTCGGCGCGCACGATCGCGCCCTGCTTGACGTACGGCGCGAGCAGCTTCTCCATCTCGGTCGGCGCGATGAACTCCAGCGGCACCACGCGCACCTCGAAGCCGCGCGCCGAGGAGGCGGGCCCGAGGCGCGGGCGCAGGTTGCCCGGGATCGCCTGGCCGACCGGCAGCACCGTGTAGCGGCCGTCGCGGTAGACGAGGGCGAGGTTGTTCCACGAGAGCAGGGTCTCCAGCACCGCGCGCGCCTGCGAGGCGTTGATCGGCTTGGAGGTGGAGAACGTGACGTTGCCCTGCACGCCGGGGGCGATGATGTAGTTCTCCTGCAGCAGGTCGCCGAGGATGGCCTTGATCACCGCCTGGATCGGCTGGTTCTCGAAGTTGAACACCACGTCGCCTTCCTGCGCGGGGCCGCTGCCGCGCGCGGCGACCGCCTCGTTGAGGAAGACACCGGTGCCGGGTTCGATGCGCGCGCTGCTGGCGGGCGCGGCGGGTGCCGGGTCCGGAGCGGCGGCAGGCGCCTCCGGCTCGCTGGACGCGGGGGCCGCGGCGGGCTGGTCCGCGGGCATGGACGACGGCGCAGCATCGACGCCGGACGGCGCATCGACCGCCACGCGGTCGCGCGTCGCGGGCGTGGCGCAGCCGGCCAGCAGGGTCGCCGCCAGGGCGACCAGGAACGGGAAGGTTCTTGCCGACACGCGCATCACTCCGTGGGTTCTTTTCGTCACTGCGTGGTGCCCTGCTGCTGCATCTTCTGCGCTTCCTCGCGCAGTTGCCGGCGCCGCTCCTCGATCCGGCGACGGATCTCCTCCGCGCTGGCCGGCTGGCCCGGCGCCTGGGCGGCCGCGGCCCCCGGGGCGGCGGGTGCCGCGGCCGGCGCCGCCGCCGCAGGCACGGCGGCCACCGCCGGCGCCGGGGCGGGCGCGGGCGGGGCCGCGCCTTGGACGTCGACCGCCAGCTCGAGTTCCGTGCGGCCGAGCCCGGCGCCCTCGAACACCGCCGCGCGCGGCTTGAGTTCAACCAGGGTCCAGCCGGCACGCTCGCCGGCCAGCGGCTGGCCGATGCGCACGCGCTCGGTCTCGTTCTTCGCCGGATCGGTGACCAGCGCGATCTGCAGGTCGCGGGTCAGGATCACGCCGGTCAGCGCCAGAGTCAGCGGCTGGGTGGCCGGCGCGTCGCCGGCATCGGCGGTCTCTTCGATCTCCGGCGCGCGGGATTCGTTGAACAGCGGGCGCGCGAGCACCTGCGCGTAGTCGCCCCAGTCGCGCATGCGCACCGCCTCGCGCTGCAGCGCGGGCGGCGGCGCAGGCTCGGCCTCGGCCGATTGCGGCGGCGCCAGCGAATACCCGCGCCCGATGCCCGCGCCCTGCCCTGCGGCCAGCAAAGCCAGCACGCCGGCGATACCGCCGAGCGCGACCGCGATCTTCTTGCCGAGGATCACGCGCCCTCCTTGCCGGTGGCCACGCGCTGGCGCATGTAGCCCGACAGGGTGAACTGCACGTCGAGGTAGCTGGTCACCTGGTTGCTGCCGGGCGCGCGGTAGCCGGTCTGCTTCCAGACCTGCAGCTCGTCCACGAACAGCATCGGGCTGCCGGCCTCGAGGTCGTACAGGATCGGCGCGAACTCCTCCAGCGAGCAGCGCAGGCGGACCCGGATCGAGGCGCGCTCGAACAGCTCCTTCTCGGTCGGCCGCGAATACTGGTTCATGATGATCTGGCAGCTCTGCGCGTCGCGCGCGTGCTCGCCCACGATCTGCTTCAGGCGCTGGGTCAGGCCCGCCGCGGCGGAATCGAAGTCGGTTTCGGCGAGGAACGCGGGATTGCCGGCCTCGAACTGCCGCACCTCGGCCAGCCGCGCCTCGACCGCGGGGCGCTCGTCGGCCACCCGGCGGAAACGAGCTTCCTGGTCGCGCAGGTCGCCCATCTCGGTCGCGATCTCGACGTGGCGCGCGGTGAACCACCAGTGCACGCCCGCGAAGTAGACGATCGCGAGCGCCGCGACCAGCAGGCCCAGCGCCACGAAGCGGCCGCGCTCAGGACTCGGCAGCAGTTGCATCGGCTTTCTCCGGCGCAGCGGCGGCGGGGGCGGCGGCCACCGGCGCGGGCGGTACCCGCACCTTGGCCTGGATCAGGAACAGCTCCTTGCCGGTGCGCGCATCGGGGGTGATCGCGCCCTGCAGGGCCGGCGACTCGACCAGCGGCGACTGCTGCAGCACCGAGATCAGGCCCGCGGCCTCGCGCGACTGGCCCTGCAACTGCAACTGGTCGCCGTTGAGCGACAGGCGCTGCAGCCAGGTGTCGTTGCCCAGCCGCTCGGTGGCGTCGAGCACCAGGTCGCTGATCGGCGGCCGCGCGCGCTTGCGCTCGGCCAGGAAGTTGGCGCCCTCGACCGCGGTCTTGAGTTCGGTGCGCAGCGCGGCGACCTCGCGCGCGGCGGCGCGCCGCGCATCGGTCTCGGCGCGCAGGCCCTCCAGCGCGGCCTCGCGATTGGCCACCGACTGCACCATCACCAGCACCAGCAGCCCCAGCGCCGCGGCGCCCAGCGCGAGGTTCACGCCGAGCCAGACGTTGCGTCGCACCGCGCGGCGCTCGGCCGGCAGCAGGTTGAAGCCCAGCGGCTCGCCGTCGGGTCCGCGCACGTCGACGCCGTCGAGCGCCACGCCGAGTTCGCCGAGCGCGGCGACCTCGGGGTCGAGCACCGCGCGCGGCACCACCGCCAGGTCGACCGCGACGCTGCGCGCGGCCTCGTCGTGGCGCGCGATGCGGCAGTCGAACCAGACCTGGTCGGCGCGGAACGGCGTCTGCCGGTCCATCTCGAAGGCCAGCACCTGGCGCAGGTTCTGCGCCGCGGCCAGCGGCAGCGCGAGGCTGCGGCGCAGGACGCGCGATTCGGCGAGGCACAGCAGCACGCGCGGCGGCTCCTCGCCGCCCTCGATGCGGCGCGCGAGCTCCGCGCGCAGGGTGTCGGCTTCGGCGCGCGGCAGGGACTCGGCGGGCCGCGATGCGCGGCCACGGCGTTCCACCACCACCGCCTCGGGGCCCAGCACGAGCAGGACCTCGTCGCGGCGTTCGGCCAGCATCGCGCGCACGCGCGCCGGCAACAGGGTCGCGAGTTCGCGGCCCCACCAGGCGAGGAAGCGGGCCAGCGGGCTGGCGGCGTAGGCCATCCCCAGGCGCGCGGCTTGTCTGGCCAGCATGGACTCGGCCATGTCAGTCGGCGCTCCCTTCGCGCCAGCGCAGGATGCTGTAGGCGCGGCCCCCCGGCGGCCCGCCGAGGCGGATGGTCGCGTCCAGCAGGGTCCACGTGCCATTGGGCAGCGTGGCCTTGGCCCGGACAGTATAGGTGAGCCCCCCGCCCCCGGCCACCAAGGGCGTGCCGTCCGGCAGCGTGAGCGGCGTGGCGGCGAGCTGCTGGGCCGGCGTCTGGCGGCGGCGCTCGACCAGCTGCTGCGCAGCTTCCGGGGTCAGCGCCGCCATCGCCTGCAGGACCTGCGGCGCGGCGTAGGCGGGGTTCGGGGTGGGGTTGCGCGAATACACCGTCAGGTGCGGCTCCAGGCGTTCGAAGAGGTCGTAGTCCATGCCCAGCACCTGCTGCAATTCAGCCACCATCTGGAAGCCGAAGTTGGTCGGCTTGTACGCGAGCCCCGCGGCCTCGTAGTCGGGTTGCTCCGCGCCGTTGGCGCGGACCAGGTCGTCGGGATCGCGCCAGTCCATGATGGCATCGACCAGCGAACGCGCCTTAGGTTCCTCGACGCCGGAGGCGAGCAGGAACTGCAGCAGCAGCACCTCGTCGGCGGCGTTGATGTCGATCTTGCCCGACTCGTCCTCGATCTCGACCTCGACCTTGGCGCCGTCGAACTCGAAACTGTAGGAGCGGCCGTCGGGCACCCAGCGCGCCAGCGGATCGGCCCGGCGCAGTTCGTAGGCGGTGCGCGAGATCCCGGCCTCCGCCGCGTAGCGCGCGCGGGTGGCATCGAGCAGGAAACGCGACTGCAGGGTCTCGCTGCGCGCCAGCAGCAGGAAGCCGCCGAGCAGAATGGCGAGCAGGGCGACGGCCCACAGCACCAGCAGCAGCGCCACGCCGCGCGAGCCCGCGCGCCGACCGGAGCCTCGAGCCACGTCAGCCTCCCCCCGTCGCGGGATCGGTGGGTGTCGGCGTCGGTGTCGGCGTCGGTGTCGGCGTCGGCGCCTGCGTGGGCGGGGTGAAGAACGACGGCTCCAGCGACGCACCGACCGCGCCCGGGTCGACCATCACCGGCACCACCAGCGGCGGCCAGCGCAGGCCGCTTTCCCGATCGAATTCGACCGCGATGCGCACCAGCAGCGGCAGCGGCCCGGACTTGTCCCAGTCGTCCTGCCAGTCGTCCAGCCGGCCCTCGGGCGTGGTGCCGCGGTACTCGATGCGCACGTCGGCCACGCGCTCGAGCAGCACCACCGGGCCGGGCTTTTCCGGAAACCCCTCGCGCAATTCGAATCCGTTGAGCAGCGCATGGCGGAACACCAGGGTGCCGCCGCCCGCGTCGCGCTCGTAGGCCAGTTCCTGCACGTAGGGTCCGCCGCGCCCGAGGTAACCCGGCATCGCGGAAACCCAGGTCATGCGGTCGCGCTCGCCGAGGAAATTGGTGATCCGGCCATCGCCGGGGTCGCGGTCGAAGGCGACCGCGAGTGCCTGCGAGACCTGGCGCCGCAGCAGTTCCTGGGTCACGCGCATCTTGTTGGTGCGCTCGATCGCGAGGTCGCCGCTGCGCACCGCGCGCGTCGAAGTGGCGATCGCGCCCCACACGCCGGCCGACAGCAGCGCCAGCAGGAGCAGCGCCAGCAGCACCTCGATCAGGCTGAAGCCGCGCGCACCGCGGGTCAAGGCGTGCCGCCCGGCTGGATCGCGCGCACGGTGGCGAAGCGCGCGCTGCGCTCGCGCTCGCCTTCGCGCCAGCGCACCTCGAGGTCGAGCCGGTACAGGTCCACCGGCACCTGTTCCTGCAGGCCGGTCTCGGAGGCCGGCGCGTCCTCCTTGCGCACCTCGAGCGTCCACTCGAAGCGCTCGTCGTCGTAGCGGCCGCCGTCGCTGCCTTCGCGCAGCGGCTCGCCGACGCCGGCCGCATCGAGGGTCGATTGCGCGTACAGCGCGGCCAGGGTGAGGTCGGCGCCGACCCGCGCGCCGCGCAGCGAGGACGCCGCGACCTGCAGCAGCGCGCCGGCCGCGAGCGCGAAGATCAGCAGCGCGATCAGGATCTCGATCAGGGTGAAGCCGGCGGCGCGACGACGGCTCATGGCGTGACCTCGCCCGGACGCAGCCGCACCTCGCCGGTGAGCCAGGCCACCTCGACGTCCCACGCCTGCTCGCCGTACACCAGCTTGATGCGGCCGCCGCTGCTGCTGCCGTCGGGCCAGAAGCGGATGCGCCCGGTGGTCGAGCCGGTCTGTTCCTCGGCGGCGGTGAGCAGGCGCAGCTCGACGTTCTTCGGCAACTGCACCGTCTCGCGTTTGGGCGCCACGTAGCTGCGCGCCTCGACGTCGAGCTCCAGCGCCTGCTGGCGCCGGCTCACGATCGCCTGCGCGCGGGTGTAGCGCAGCGCGGCGACCAGGTCCTGGCCGGCGGAACGCACGCGGGCCGTCGCCAGGCCGTCGGTCAGCGACACCGCCGCGACACCGACCACCACGCCGATCAGCAGCAGGACCAGGATGACCTCGATCAGGGTGAAGCCGCAGGCGGGTCGGGTCGTGTGCATCGCGGTTCGGCCGCGGCTGCGCGGCGCGCGGGCTTACTTGGCGACGATGTCCGCGCCCTTGGTGCCCTCGCCGCCTTCCTTGCCGTCGGCGCCGTAGGACAGCAGGTCGAAGTCGCGGCCGTTGGTGCCGGGCTTGCGGTACACGAGCTCGCGGTTCCAGGGGTCCTTGAGGTCTTCGGCCTTGGCATAGGGGCCCATCCAGTTGGACGCATTGGCGGGCCGCTGCACGAGGTCTTCCAGGCGGTCCGGTGCCGAGCCGTTGTCGAGTGCATACGTCTCGATCTTGCCGGCGAGGCCCTGCAACTGGATCACGGTGGCGCGCGTGCGGCCGCTGTCGCCCGCACCCGCCAACTGGTTGGCGATGATGCCGAGCACGATGCCGATCAGCACCAGCACGATGATGATCTCGATCAGCGAGAAGCCGCGCTGGCGGCTGGCGCGGCCGATGCGGCTGCCGAGGCGGCTGGGGCGATGCAGGTTCATGTCGCGGCTCCGGTGGATGCGGGTCGGTGGGACTACTGTACGCCGAGCGTCTGCGCCAGTTGCAGGATCGGCAGCACGATCGAGATCGCGATCAGGCCGATGATGCCGGCCAGCACCACCACCAGCGCCGGCACCAGGGCCTGCATCAGGCGGTCGATCGTGTTGCGGACCTCGATGTCGAAGGTGTCGGCGACCTTGAGCAGCATGCCGTCGAGTTCGCCGGATTCCTCGCCCACCGCGATCATCTGCAGCGCGAGGCGCGGGAAGCGCTTGCTCTTGCCCAGTGCGTAGGCGAGGCCGGCGCCGGACTTCACGTCGTCGGTGGCCTCGTCGACCACCGCCATCAGCACCCGGTTGTCCAGCACGTTGCGCGCGATCGACATCGCGGTCAGCAATGGAACGCCGTTGGTGAGCAGAGTTCCCAGCGTGCGCGCCAGCCGCGCGGTTTCGATGCGCGAGACCAGCGGCGCGGTCAGCCGCCACTCCAGCAGGCGCCCATCCAGGCGCAGCCGGGCGTTGGGATCGGCAAGCCGGCGCGCGCCGGCCCAGGCCAGCACGACCACGCCCAGCAGCAGCGCCCACCACCAGCCGGCGAAGAACTGACCGATGCCGAGCACCAGGCGGGTGTACCAGGGCAGTTCCTGGCCGAGGCTCTCGAACAGCGGCACGAACTGCGGCACCACCGAGGTCAGCATCACGCCCAGCGCGATCACCACCACGGTCATCAGGATCGCCGGGTAGATCAGCGCGTTGATCACCGAGGCGCGCACCTGCGCCGAGCGCTCCATGTATTCGGCCAGCCGCTTGAGCGTGGCCTGCAGCGAGCCCGAGACCTCGCCCGCGCGCACCATGTTGATGTACAGGCGCGAGAACGCGCCGTGCTGCTGCTCGAGCGCGGCCGACAGCGACGTGCCGCCGCGCACCACCTCGCGCACCTGCTGGATGAGTTTGCGCGCGCGGTCGTTGTCGGGCAGGTCGATCAGGATCTGCAGCGCGCGGTCCAGCGGCTGTCCGGCGCCCATCAGGGTGGCCAACTGCTGGGTGAAGGACACCATCTCCGGCCCGGACAATGGCGCGCGGCGGAACAGCTGCTCCAGCCCGCCGCCCAGCCCACCCGCACCGGCCTCGCGCGCATCGAGCGCAAGGTTCCCCGCCTCCTGCAGCCGGCCGATCACGTCCTCGCGCGAGAGCGCCTCCATCGTGCCTTCGATGGAGTCGCCTTGGGGGGTGACGGCTTTGTAACGGAAGAGGGGCATCAGGAGCGCGGCGATTGGCGATTGGCGAAGGGCGGGAAGGGCAGCGAATGGCGAATGGCGAATGGCGAATGGGAAAAGCCCGCGTCGGACCGGCGCTCGCCGGGCGTTGCGGCGCGCTCCGCGCATGCCGCGCGATTTCGGCAAACCGGGCGCTGCGCTTCGCGCCCCATTCGCCATTCGCCATTCGCCATTCGCTGCTCCATCGACCGCGTCCGACCGCAACCCGCCGCGGTCACCCTTCGCTCTCCTGCGTCACCCGCAGCACTTCCTCGATCGTGGTGGTGCCGGCCAGCGACTTCACCAGGCCGTCCTCGTACATCGTGCGCATGCCGGCCTCGCGGGCGGCGGCCTCGATGTCGCCCTCGCCGGCATGCTTCATCACGAGGCGCCGGATCGCGTCGTTCATGACCAGGAACTCCATGATCGTGGTGCGCCCGAGGTAGCCGGTGGGCGTGATCGACGAAGGGCCGGGCTTGAACAGGCGGATCGGGTCGGCGTCGGTGAAGCGGCGCAGCTTGAACTGCTCGACCACCTCCGGCATCGCGATGTAGGCCTGCGCATGGGTCGGCTCCAGCCGGCGCACCAGGCGCTGGGCGAGGATGCCGTTGACGGTCGAGGTCAGCAGGTAATCCTCCACGCCCATGTCGAGCAGGCGCGTGATGCCGCCGGCCGCACTGTTGGTGTGCAGGGTGGACAGCACCAGGTGGCCGGTGAGCGCGGACTGGATCGCGATCTTCGCGGTCTCCAGGTCGCGCATCTCGCCGATCATGATGATGTCGGGGTCCTGGCGCACGATCGAGCGCAGGGCGTGGGAGAAATCGAGCCCGATCTGCGGCTTGGCCTGGATCTGGTTGATGCCCTCGATCTGGTACTCGACCGGGTCCTCGACGGTGATGATCTTGACGTCGGGGGTGTTGAGCCGCGACAGCGCCGTGTACAGCGTGGTGGTCTTGCCCGAGCCGGTCGGGCCGGTGACCAGCATGATGCCGTGCGGCATCTCCAGCACCTGCTGGAAGCGCGGCAGGAACTCGTCGGTGAAGCCCAGCGCGTGGAAGTCCAGCACCACGCTCTCGCGGTCGAGGATGCGCATCACCACCGATTCGCCGTAGGCGGTCGGCACGGTCGACACGCGCAGGTCCAGCTCCTTGCCCTGCACGCGCAGCATGATGCGGCCGTCCTGCGGCAGGCGGCGCTCGGCGATGTTCAGCTTGGCCATGATCTTGATGCGCGAGATCACCGCCGCGGTGCTCGACGAGGGCGGCGCCTCGACTTCCTCCAGCACGCCGTCCACGCGGTAGCGCACCTTGAGCCGGTTCTCGAACGGCTCGACGTGGATGTCGGAGGCGCGCGCCTCGACGGCGCGCTGGATGATCAGGTTCACCAGCCGGATGACCGGCGCCTCGGAGGCGAGGTCGCGCAGGTGCTCGACGTCGTCCTCGCTGCGGTTGGCCTCGTCGGACAGGTTCTCGACGATCGTGCCCATCGCGCTGCGACCGGAGCCGTAGTAGCGCTCGATCAGGTCGTCGATCTCGCTCTGCAGGCCGAGCCGCACCGCGACCTCGCGCCCGGTGGCGAGCCGGATCGCGTCGATCGGATAGGGGTCGAGCGGGTTGGCCACCAGCAGGCCGACCTCGGTCTCGCTCTCGGTGATCGGCACCACGTGGTGGGCCTTGAGGAACTTCACCGACACCTGGACGTTGGGCGGCGGCGCGTCGGGGCACTCGCGCGCGGCCAGCATCGGCAGCCGCAGCACCTCGGCGGCGGCCTCGACCAGGTCGCGTTCGCTGATCAGGCCGAGGCGCGCCAGCAGCATGACGAACGAGCCCTTCGGGTCCTCGTCGTACAGCCGCCGCGCACGCGCGACGTCGGCCTCCTTGAGCCGCCCGCGGGAGGTCAGCACGGCGCTGATGCGCTCGTCGAGCGCGGAGGTGGCGTCGGCGGCTGGCGCTTCTGCGAGGGCGGCGTTCATCGGCGGGTTCATGGCGCGGGATCCTTGGGACCACCAGCGGGCGCGTCGGGTTCCCGGAACGGGCCGGCGATCGACTCGATGAAACGGCGGTTCATGAGGATCCAGGCCACCACCGGCATGATCGGCGGCAGGATCAGGTACCCAGTCTGGTACCAGAACGCGATCAGGTACTGCGACAAGCCCTGCCCTTCGATTGCAATGCGCAAAGGATCGCCGGCAAGGTAGGAAAGATCACGGAGGATCCCACCGGCCACTCCGAACGCCTGCGTCGGGACCAGCACGACGAAGCCTATCCCGAGCTGCAAGAACGTGCGCGCCCACGTCATTGGCGTGGCCATCACCAGCGCGAGCAGGATTGGCCAGCCGTAGCAGTACATCAGCGCATCCACATCGGTACTAATGACTGCCAGCTGACCGTCGGCCACAGCCTCGAAGCCCGGAACCTCGAATTTGGTAATCACGACCGCATTCGCGAATTCCTGGGTTATCGAGTCGAACAAGTCCGGCATCCAGGCCAGCAGCCCGGCGCCGGCGAGCTTGATCGGCAGGTAGACCACCACGCTGCGCACCACGAACCACAGGAAGAACGCCAGCGGCAGCCACAGCACGGCCGTCAGCAGGAAGGCCTTCAGCGACGGCGGGGCTTCGGCGGCGTCGGATGCGGCGCTCATGCGGCGAAGGTTATCCCAACCACGCGCGGGCGTTGCGGAACATGCGCATCCAGGGCGAATCCTCGCCCCATTCGCGCGGCCGCCACGACATCTGCACCGAGCGGAACACGCGCTCCGGGTGCGGCATCATGACCGTGACCCGGCCGTCGGCATTGGTGAAACCGGTCAAGCCGCCGTCGGAGCCGTTCGGGTTGGCCGGGTAGGCGCCGGCGACGGCGCCGTGGCCGTCCACGAAGCGCAGGCAGGCCGTGGCCGCCGCGGCGTGCGCCGGGTCCGAGAAGGCGGCCCGTCCTTCGCCGTGGGCGACCGCCACCGGGATGCGCGAACCGGCCATCCCGCGCAGGAACAGCGAGGGCGAATCGAGCACCTCGACCAGCGACAGGCGGGCCTCGAACTGCTCGGAGCGGTTGCGCAGGAACGTCGGCCAGTGCGCGGCGCCCGGCACCAGGTCCTTGAGCGCGGCCAGCATCTGGCAGCCGTTGCAGACGCCGAGCGCGAAACGCGCGCGGTCGGCGAGGAACGCGGCGAACTGCGCGGCGAGCGCCTCGCGGTAGCGGATCGACGCCGCCCAGCCGCGGCCGGCGCCCAAGACGTCGCCGTAGGAGAAGCCGCCGCAGGCCACGAAACCCCGGAAACCGGCCAGCGCCACCCGCCCCTCGATGAGGTCCGACATGTGCACGTCGAAGGCATCGAAGCCGGCGCGGGTGAAGGCGGCGGCCATCTCGACCTGGCCATTGACGCCCTGCTCGCGCAGGATCGCGACCCGCGGCCGCGCGCCGCGCGCCACGAACGGCGCGGCGACGTCGGCGGCGGGATCGAACGTCAGGTGCGGAGCGAGGCCCGGCGCGGCCGGATCGCGCAGGGCCGCGTATTCCTCGTCCGCGCAGGACGGTTCGTCGCGCAGGCGCTGCATCGCGTGGCTGGTCTCGCCCCAGGCGGCCAGCAGGGCGGCCAGCGGCGCGCGC
>Ga0209450_10000701_pt1 | contig 16815 bp, 17 predicted proteins | sample FrelakmetLWP11LW_FD_187149 | JGI IMG/M metagenome (GOLD analysis project Ga0209450, IMG submission 187149) | Freshwater lake sediment microbial communities from the University of Notre Dame, USA, for methane emissions studies - LWP11 LW (SPAdes)... | ecosystem: Environmental > Aquatic >...
CGGCGCAGGCCCACCAGCTCGACGCGCAAGGCCTCGTTGAGGAACGGCAGGCCGACCATCCTCTCGCGCCGCACACGCTCGAACGTCGCCTGCACGCGCGCGGCGAGCGCCGTCGCGTGGGCATCGGCGCGGGCGGGCTCAGTCATCGCCCAGCGGCAGGAATCCGCTCTTCTCGGTGGAGCAGTTCGGGCAGGTCCAGTGCGGCGGCAGATCGGCAAACGCCGTGCCGGGTGCAATCTGCCAGACGGGGTCGCCAACCGCCGGGTCGTACACATACCAGCAGACCTTGCATTCGAGCCGCGCGCTCGCGTCGGTGCTCATCGGCCGCCGCGCCTCAGGCCGAGCCGCTTTCGCCCATCCAGTCGAGCAGCTCATGCAGGCGCTCGCGGCTGTCGGCGAGATCGTCGGCGGCTGCCATCGCCACCTCGGGTACCTCGACCACCTCGAACGTGTTGAGGATCAGCGTCTGCATGCTGTTGAAGTACTGCACCCGCCACAGGTTGCGCAGCGTCGTCGAGCTGATGCGGCAGTTGCCGAAGCCGCGCGACAGGATCGCCACCGGCCCCACCGGCGCGGCCTGCTCGAGCACCACCTGGTCCTCGGGGGTCAGCGGCAGCAGCGTCAGGTTGATCACGTGCGGCGCCTGGCCGGGCCGGAAGTGCAGCACCTGCTCGCGGATCTCGGTGAGCAGCGCCGGCGAGTTCATCGCCCCGCGCGGCACTTCGAACGGTGCCAGGTGCGTCGTGGCGGCGCGCTGCGCGCGCTCGAGCGCCACCGGCGGCACCGGGCAGGCGAGCAGCCAGTCGTGCTCCACTGCACCGTCGGGACGCAGGTGCAGTTCGCGCCAGACGCCGGCGAACATCGTTTCCTGGATGCGGATCTCAGCGCTGTCGCCGTTGCGCGTGGCGATGCGCACGGAGACCTCGCCCTCGCCGAGCGAGTCGTTCAGCACTCGCAGCACGTTGCCCGGCATCGACGACAGTTCGGTGCGCGGCGTGCCGCCGTCCTCCATCTGCTCGACGAAGCGCGTCAGCAGCCGACGGGCCGCGGCAACGCTCGCTGCGTCGGCATCCTCGGGCACCTGCGGCATCGAGAAGGTCTGCACGTCGCGCGGAAAGGCCAGGTAGCTGAAGCCCTCGCCCTCGTCGGGCTGCGATCCGGGACCAAACACGTCGGGCGCAGGGCGCACGGGAATCGGGAACTCTTTCATCGATTTCTTCTCGCAACGGGATCGGTTCGGCAATCAGTGGCAGCTGCGGCCGGCAGCTTCGCCTTCGGCAGTGACGGCAATGCCCACCGTCGGCGGGCGCGTCGGTTCGGATTCGAGCAGGCGCGAAATCTCCTCGACGTAGACCTGCCAGTCGCGCAGGCCGTCGACGGCGCCGACGTAGCGGCCGCCCTTCAGCAGCACCAGCGCCGGCCAGCGGCGGAATCCGTAGCGCGGCGCCAGCGCCCGCGCCGCCGCCGGCAGCAGCACGCCGGTGCGGAAGCGGCCGGCCATCGCCTGCGCCAGTTCGGGCACGATCACCGCGAGGTCGAGCGTCTCGCGATACAGGACCGGGTCTTCGGTGAACACCAGCAAGGCCGCCCCCGGCTCATCGGCCCAGGCGTCGAAGTCGCCGGGTTCGAGCACGGTCGCAGCGCATTGACCGACAAGACGCTCGATCAGCGGATGCATCGCACGCGGGGCAGCGACGGTGGCAGCGGCTTCGACACTCATCGGCTTGGCTCCTCAGTTGGATCGCAGGTGTTCGGGCAGCTGCGGCGTGCGGTCGACGAGGTCGGCGAACAGCGCATCGAGCGCCTGGTTCCGCGGCTCGGCTGCGCCGCCGTCGGCGTCCAGCGCAATGGCAAGCGCCGACAGCGCATCGAGGATCTGCCGCGCCTCGGCCTCGTCGAGCACGCGCCGGGCCGCGCCGTGAAAGGCGAGCACCCAGGTGCCCGGCGGCTGCGGACCGACGATCAGCATGTCGAGCGTGTGGCGCTCGACCGCACCGTCCGCCGCCTCGCTGACCGCGACCGCGACCATGCCGTCGACGCTTTCGATCCGCATGGGCACGCCGATGCACATCAGCGTGACTCCAGTTCGTGGCGCCGGTTCAGGAAGCGCGCGTCGCCGACGCGGCAGGCCTCGGTCTCGGCCGGGCGGCCGGATTCGTAGGCCGGCAGCGCCAGCGCCTCGGCATTGAGGCGCTCGGGCGCGGCGCCGCTGCGCGGCTGCGCCGCAAACCCCCAGCCGGCCAGTTCGAGCGCCGCCAGTTCGACGGCGAGCGGCAGCCGCTGCCGGACGCATTCGCTCAGGCTGCCGCCGAAATCGGCCAGCCGCTCCGGCTGCACGCCGATCAGCGTCAGCTTCGGCGGAAAGCGCCCCTGCAGGTCGGCGATCGCCAGCAGTTCCTGGAAGCTCTGCTGGTGCAGGCTCATCTTGGCGCCCGCCCAGGCGGGGACATCGCGGTCGCGCATCACGCGCAGGCTGCCCGGCTCCAGCCCGAAGTCGATCGCATCGAAGACAAGCACCGCGCCGTGGCTCACCACCGGCTCCAGCAAATTCATGCCCTGCGTGCCGCCGTCGAGCAGTTCGACCGTGGCGGGAAGCGCGTAGGTGGCGTGAAACGCCTCCACCGCCCGGACGCCGAAGCCCTCGTCGGCCCACAGGACGTTGCCGATTCCCAGCACCAGCGCGCCCCCCAGGGGGCACTCGATCCTGCCGCTATCCGCCATGGTGTTACGTGATCCGTAACAAAGAGAGAATGGGCGGACCTTAAGCGCCGGCGCGTATCGCGCGTTGACCTGAGTCAAGACGAAACTTGACTCCAGTACCCGTCCGGGGGTCTTTGACGGCGGATGCCGCGCCGCGGGTGTCCGCGCCGTTCGGGTCGTGGCCCGTGGCGCTTCCTGCCCCTTGTCGGCGGGAAGGCGTTTCAGCGGCTCAGAGCTTCAACCGCCTGGCGGCCTCGTGCAGGTCCCAGTCGCACTGCAACTGCATCCAGAACGTCGCCTCGTTGCCGAAGTAACGCGCCAGCCGCACGGCAGTGTCGGCGGTGATGCCGCGGTGGCCGCGGATCAGCTCATTGACCCGCCGGCGCGAGATGCCGAGCGATGTTGCCAGCGCCTGCTGGGTGATGCCCAGCGGCTTGAGGAAGCGCGTGTCGAGGAAGTAACCCGGATGCACCGGGGCCCGCCGGGTCGCCAGCCGGGGAGCGCGCGGCGTGCGCGGCGGTCCTGCTGCCGCAGGTCCGCGCGCCGCCGTCTTGGTGCGCGCCATGCTCGCCATCATCGAAGGTCAGGGCTTCTGGACCCGCCAGCCGTTGACCATCGTGCTGATGATCGTCTCCTTGGTAAACACGTCCTGGCGCACGACCATGTACATGTGCGCCAACGAGAAGATGATCAGGTACCACATGCCGAGCCGGTGGTAGGTGTGCAGCTGCTGGCTGTCGCCGATGAGCGGCTGCAGCCACGAGGTGAAGAACCTGAACTGCCAGCTGCCCATGCCGGCGCCTTCGCCGTACAGCGCGAAGCCCGACAGGATCATCCACACCGTGCCCAGCAGGTACATGAAGAACATCGCCACCGCAGCCAGCGGGTTGTGCCCCTCGTAGCTGCCGGGCTCCTTCTTGATGTACAGGTAGAAGAGCACGTCGTTGATCAGTCCCTTCCAGAACTTCCCGGTGAACAGCGAGAACGGCACGAAGAAGATCTCGCGCGCGTACTTGTTGCCGACGATCGCCCAGTACACCCGCAGCACGAAGAACACCGCGAAGATGTAGCCGGCGGCGAAGTGCAGGAAGCGGATGTAGCCGAACCAGAAGGTGTCATAGGCCTCGCCGCCCACCGCGGGCGGCGGCACGCCGATCAGGAACCCGGTGGCGATGAGGACGAACATCGCGAACATCATCACCCAGTGCCACAGGCGCACCGGCGCTTCCCAGACGTAGACGGCGTGCGGCGTTGAGCCGGCCGGCTTCGTGACTGCTGCCATTGCGGCCTCCCCTTGTCAGCGCACCGTCACGCGCGTGATTTCCTCACCCTCGGGCGAGATCACATGCGTGGCGCAGGCCAGGCACGGATCGAAGCTGTGGATCGTGCGAATGATCTCCAGCGGCTCGTCCGGCTTCGCCATCTTGGTGTTCATCAGCGACGCCTCGTAGGCGCCGATCTGGTTCTGCGGATCGCGCGGCCCGGCGTTCCAGGTGGTCGGCACGATGCACTGGTAGTTGTCGATCTTGGTGTTCCTGATCCTGATCCAGTGCCCGAGCGCACCGCGCGGGGCCTCGCAATAGCCGGCGCCGCGCGCGTCGGCCGGCCAGGTCCTTGGCTCCCACATCTCGACGTTGGCGGTAGAGAGGTTGCCGGCCTTGATGTTGGCCATCAGCTTGTCGAAGAAGTACTTCATCTTGTGCGCGGCCCACGATGCCTCGAGCCCGCGCGCCGCCGTGCGGCCGAGGGTGGAGAACAGCGCCGTGAGCGGCACGTCGAGTTTCTTCAGCACCATGTCGACCGGCTCCTTGAACTCCGGGATGCCCATCGCGTAGTAGGTGACGTAGCGCGCCAGCGGGCCGACTTCGCACGGCTGGCCCTTGAAGCGGGGCGACTTGACCCACGAGTACTTGGCGCTCTCGTCGACGTTGTCGATCGCGGTCTTGGTGCCCTTGGTGTTCTTGCCGAGCACGAAGTTCGGCTCGGTGACGCCGTCGAACGGGTGCAGGCCCTTGCTCTCGTCGGGGTACTTGTACCAGCTGTGCGTCACGTATTCCTGGATCAGGTTCGGGTCCCTCAGGTCGACCGGGTGGATCTCCTTCAGGTTGCCGCCGAGGATCGCGCCGCGCGGCATCAGCAGGCTCTTGTTCGAGTCGTCGTTGGCGATGTCCGGGAACTCGCCGTAGCACAGCAGGTTCTTGCTCGAGATGCCGCCGCCGATCGCGCCCCAGTCCTTGTAGAAGGAGGCGATTGCCAGCAGGTCGGGGATGTAGACGTTGTCGATGAAGGCGATGGTGTCGTCAATGATCTTCGCCACCATGTTCAGGCGTTCCATGTTGATCCCGCCGACGGCGCCGACGCCGTCGACGTTGATCGACGCCGGCACGCCGCCGACCAGCCAGTTCGGGTGCGGGTTCTTGCCGCCGAAGATGGTCTGGATCTTGACGATCTCCTTCTGGAAGTCGAGCGCCTCCAGATAGTGGCCGACCGCCATCAGGTTGGCCTCGGGCGGCAGCTTGTACGCCGGGTGGCCCCAGTAGCCGTTCTTGAAGGGCCCCAGCTGGCCGCTTTCGACGAACTTCTTCAGCCGCCCCTGCAGGTCGCGGTAGTAGCCGGGCGAGGACATCGGCCAGCTGCTGATCGCCTGCGCCAGTTCCGAGGTCTTCTTGACGTCGGCCGCCAGCGCGCTGACCACGTCGACCCAGTCGAGCGCGTGCAGGTGGTAGAAGTGCACCAGATGGTCGTGCGCGTAGAGCGTCGAGTGCATCAGGTTGCGGATGATGTTGGCGTTGTCGGGGATCTTGATCTTCAGCGCGTCCTCGACGCAGCGCACCGAGGCCAGCGCGTGCACGCCGGTGCACACACCGCAGATCCGCTCGACGAAGGCCCACGCGTCGCGCGGGTCACGGCCCTTGAGGATCACCTCGAGGCCGCGCCACATGGTGCCGGTGGATACCGCGTTGCGGATCACGTTGTCCTTGTCGAGGTTGACCTCGATGCGCAGATGGCCCTCGATGCGGGTGATCGGGTCGACCACCACGCGCCTGCCGGAGTTGTCGAGCTTGAAGCCCTGGGTTTCGATGACTGACATGGCTTGTTTCCTCCGACTCGCTTAGGCCTTGGGTTTGTTGGTGGCGGCACGCTGGATCGCCCCCACCGCCGCGTGCGCGACGATCGCCGCGCCGACCACCCCGGCAGCCACCGCGCCGACCCGGTCGGCGTTGAATTCGACGCCGAAGTCCTTGATGTTGGTGAGACGGTCGTAGAACGACCCGCGGTCCCAGAAATCGTCCTCCGAGCAGCCAATGCAGCCATGGCCGGAGCCGATCGGGAAGCTCACGCCTTCGTTCCAGCGTGTGGTCGAGCAGGCGTTGTAGGTCGTCGGGCCCTTGCAGCCCATCTTGTACAGGCAGTAGCCGGCCCGCGCCCCGGCATCGTCCCACTGCTCGACGAACTGGCCGGCGTCGAAGTGCGGCCGCCGGTAGCACTTGTCGTGGATCCGCTGGCTGTAGAACATCACCGGCCGGCCTTGCCGGTCGAGCTGCGGAATGCGGTCGAAGGCGGCGACGAAGGTCACCACGGCGGACATCACCTCGGCGATCGGCGGGCAGCCCGGCACCTTGATGATCGGCTTGCCGGTGATCACCTTGTCGATCGGCACCGCCTTGGTCGGGTTCGGCTTGGCCGCCTGCACGCAGCCCCAGCTGGCGCAGGAGCCCCAGGCGATCACCGCCTTGGCGTCCTTGGCCACGTGCTTGAGCTTCTCGACGAAGGGCCGGCCGCGCGGCATGCAGAACATGCCGTCCTCGTTCAGCGGCGGGTTGCCCTCGACCGCCAGGATGTAGTTGCCCTTGTACCTGGTGATCGTATCCTCCAGCGCGGCAATGGCCTGGTCGCCGGCGGCGGCCATGATCGTGTCGTCGAAGTCGAGCGAGATCATCGACAGCAGGATGTCCTTGGCCAGCGGGTGCGCCGAGCGGATGAACGACTCGGTGCAGCAGGTGCACTCCAGCCCGTGCAGCCAGACCACCGGCAGGCGCGGTTTGGTCTGCAGCGCCTGCGCCATCTGCTGCGCCTGCGCCGGGGTCAGCCCGAGCGAGGCGGCGGTCAGGCTGCAGTACTTGATGAAGCTGCGCCGCGTGATGCCCTGCCGCCGCAGGAGGTCGTAGAAGGTCTCGATCATTGCCGTCTCCGGAGGGTCCGAGAGACCGGCTTGCAGGCGCGTCGGTGAAGTCCCGCGCCGGCTGCCGGTACTTGGACGCGAATCTGCGCGCAGCATCGGGGCGCTGCGTTGATGGGTGTCAAGAAGCGCCGAACGGGGGAGCATCAAGTAACTGGGTCAGTTACACCGGGCCCGGGCGATACCGCAGCAGTGCGCTCAACCATTGCCGCCGGCGAGATGCCGGCCGACCGGCCGCGGGACGGGCCGACGACGCCGGCCTCAGGCGTAGCGGCCGAGCCGGACCTGGGTGTTGCCCGGCCGCAGGTGCGCGAGCGACGGCATCACCAGCACCGTGCGGTCGTATGGTGCGCGCCAGACGATCTTCTCGCCGCTGGCGGGGTCGGTGTCCTCGGCGATCGGCGTGCCTTGCTTCTCGACCACGCCGAGTCCTTCGACCGGCACCAGGAAGCGGAAGCCCGTCGACCTGGCCACCACCGCCTCGGTGACCCGCAGCAGCCGCTGCCCGGGCGGCGCCGGCAGGCGCAGCCGCGCCTGCGCCCACGCCTGGTCGACCGCGCCGGTGGCGCGCAGGAAGCGCAGCAGCGTGTCGACGGCGACCTCGGCGGCCGACTTCTCCCAGTGCTGGCCGCACTCGATCAGCACCGAGCGTTTCGGACTGGCCGGGTCGCCGAAGCCGCCGCGTTCGATCATCCGCAGCCCGGCCGGATGCCCGGTGTCGAGCAGCAGGTCCGCCGGCACGCCGATCGCGCGGGCGAACTCGGCGTTCTTGTCGACCGTTCCGCAGACCATGATCGGGCGGCACGGCTCGTGCATCGAGTGCAGGTCGAGCAGGAAGTCCGCGGCGTCGACGAACGGCCGCAGCTGCCGCGCCCGGCGCAGCTCGATCGAGTCGCGCGGGCCGAACAGCGCCTCGTCGGCCCATACGCGGTTGTAGTCCTCGTCGACACAGCGCGAGGCGTCGGGGTCGTCGAAGTCGAAGCGCGCGTAGGCCTCGACGTTGGCAAGCGCGAGCGTCAGCCGGCCGCGCGCCGGCCGCACCCGCTCGCGCAGCAGCCAGTCGAGCGCGATGGCGCCGCAGAACTCGTTGCCGTGGGTCAGCGCCTGCACCATCACGTTCGGTCCCGGCAGGCCCGAGTCGAGCACGTGCACGTAGTCGACGCCGGTGTTGCCGACCCGGTAAGGCGCGATGTCGGGCGGCGACAGCTCGATCGGGAAGTGCTCAGCCACGGCGCAGCTCCGTCGCGATGTAGTCGTTGATCGCCTCGACGAGGCGCACGAGGTTCGCCTGCAGCCGCGCGAAGCCCTCGTGCTTCGTGCGCGAGGCTTCGTCCATGTACAGCCGCTTGTTGATCTCCACCTGCAGGCTGTGCCTGCGCCGGCGCGGGTCCGAGTAGGCCCTGACCAGTTCCACACCCTTGTACGGGTCGTTCACCGCCACGTGGTAGCCCATCGATGCCAGCACGCTGCGCGCGAACTCGGTGAACGCCGGATCGCAGGTGGTGCCGTCGCGGTCGCCGAGCACGAAGTCCGCCCGCGGCCTGCCCTCGCCGCCCTCGCCCTGCTTGCCGCCCACGGCCGGCATCGAGTGGCAGTTGATGTGATAGACGGCGCCGAACCGCGCCTGCGTCCGGTCGAGCAGCGAGGCCAGAAGCGCGTGGTACGGCGCGTGGCAGCGCTCGATGCGCCCCACCACCTCGTCGACCTTGAGCCGGCGGGCGTAGATCGCCCGGCCGTCGTCGAGCGTGCGCCAGACGAGCGCCTTGCCGATCCTGCTCTTGCCGCTCGGCACGTGCTCGTGCGGCCAGCGGCCGCCCTCGATCAGTTCCAGGTCGACGTCGCCTCGGTGCCGGTTGGGATCGAGGTAGGTGCGCGGATAGAGCGCCACCAGCAGCGGCACGCCGGATTCGGTGGCCGGCAGGTACAGCTCGTCGACGTAGCAGTCCTCGCCCTCGCGCAGGTCGAATTCGCTGACGGCGGCGTCGAAGTCGGGCGGGAAGTCGCGGCCGGAGTGCGGCGAGTCGAGCACTAGCGGCACCGCTGCCGCCGCGGGGCCGAGCTGGGCGACCGGCTTCGTGCTCATCGACGCGTCGCCGGCCGTCAGTCGTTCAGGTGGCACGCCGACAGGCGCCCCGGCGCGACCTCGCGCAACGCCGGCGCCTCGGCCGCGCAGCGCGGCATCGCCCGCGGACAGCGCGGGTGGAAGTGGCAGCCGGGCGGCGGCGCCAGCGGCGACGGGATCTCGCCGCTGATCGGCACGAAAGTGCGCCGCTTGCGGTCGATGCGCGGCACCTCGGCCAGCAGCGCCTGCGTGTAGGGGTGGTTCGGCGACTCGAACAGGGCCGCGGTGGCCGCGATCTCGACCACCCGGCCGAGGTACATCACCACCACCCGGTTCGACAGGTGGCGCACCACGCCGAGGTCGTGGCTGATGAACAGGTAGGTCAGGCCCAGGCTTTCGCGCAGGTCCATGAACAGGTTGAGCACCTGCGCCTGGATCGACACGTCGAGCGCCGCCACCGCCTCGTCGCAGATCAGGAACTCCGGCTTCACGGCCAGCGCGCGGGCGATGCCGATGCGCGCCCGCTGGCCGCCGGAGAACTGGTGCGGGTAGCGGCGCGCGTAGCTGGCATCGAGCCCGACGCGCCTGAGCAGGTCGGCGACGTAGTCGGCGACCTGCGCCTTCGGCACCAGCCCGTGCACGCGCGGCGCCTCGCCGACGATCTCGGCGATGCGCATGCGCGGGTTCAGCGAAGCGAACGGGTCCTGGAAGATCATCTGGATCGGCGGCTGCCGGCCGCCGCCGGCGGTGACGCTGACGCCGCGATACAGCACCTCGCCCTCGGTGGGCGCGTGCAGGGCGCAGCCGAGCCGGCCGAGCGTGCTCTTGCCGCACCCCGACTCGCCGACCAGTCCGACCACCTCGCCCTGGGCCACCGCGAAGCTGACCCGGTCGACCGCGTGCACCGTGTGCTCGGCCACCTGCGCGCCGAGTCTCTTCGCCAGCCGCTCGACCGCGTCGAGCCGCTTGACGAAGCGCTTGGAGACGGCGCGGAACTCGAGCAGGGCGTCGGCCATCGGCGTGCGCGTGTCAGGCCGCGGCCGCGGCCGCGGCGGCGACGACGGGGAAGTGGCAGCGCACCCGGCGCGGACCGCAGGCGACCAGCTCCGGCATCTCGCCGCAGCGCGCGACGGCGTAGCGGCAGCGCTCGCGGAAGGCGCAGCCGGGGGCGAGCTTCAGCAGCGACGGCGTCATGCCGGGAATCTGGTTCAGCCGCCCGCTGCCGACGTTGTTGGCCGGCACCGAGTCGAGCAGACCGCGCGTGTACGGGTGCGCCGGCGAGTCGAGCACGTCCTCGACCTCGCCCTCCTCGACGATGCGGCCGGCGTACATCACCGCCACGCGGTCGGCCAGCCCGGCGATCACCGCTAGGTCGTGGGTGATCCAGATCAGCGCCGAGCCGACCTCGCGCACCAGCTTCTGCATCTCGTACAGGATCTGCCCCTGCACGGTGACGTCGAGCGCCGTGGTCGGCTCGTCGGCGACGATCAGATCCGGGCTGTGCAGCAGCGCGATGGCGATCGCCACCCGCTGCCGCATGCCGCCGGAGAACTGGTGCGGGTACTGCCGCAGACGCTCGTCCGGCGAGGCGATGCCGACCCGTGCGAGCGCATCGACCGCGCGGGCGCGGGCCGCCTGTCGCGTCACCTTGTCGTGCGCCAGCACCGTCTCGACCATCTGCGTCTCGACCGACAGCACCGGGTTCAGCGTCATCATCGGGTCCTGGAAGATCATCGCGATGCGCTTGCCGCGCAGCGCGCGCAGCCGCTCCTCGGCCGCCCCCACCAGTTCCTCGCCGTCGAACCTGACGCTGCCGCCGGCGATCCGCCCCGGCGGGTCGATCAGCCCCAGGATCGAGAAGCCGGTCACGCTCTTGCCCGAGCCCGACTCGCCGACCAGCCCCAGCACCTGGCCGCGGTCGAGCGAGAACGACACGCCCTGCACCGCGCGCAGCACCCCGTCGCGGGTGGCGAACTCGGTGCGCAGGTCGGCGACTTCGAGCAGGGTCACTTGGCCAACCGGGGATTGAGCACGTCGCGCAACTGGTCGCCGACCAGATTGATCGACAGGATGGTGACGAGCAGCGCCACACCGGGGTAGACGCTGATCCAGTACTTGCCGGACAGCATGAACTCGTAGCCGTTGGCGATCAGCAGGCCGAGCGACGGCTCGGTCGGCGGCAGGCCGAGACCCAGGAAGGACAGCGTCGCTTCGAGCGCGATGGCGTGCGCCACCTGCACCGTGCCGACCACGATCAGCGGCGGCAGCGCGTTGGGCAGCAGGTGGCGCAGCACGATGCGGCCGGCCGACAGCCCCAGCCCGCGCGCCGCCTCGATGTACTCCTTGCCGCGCTCGACCAGCGCGGCGCTCCTCGCTGTGCGGGCGTAGTAGGCCCACTGCACGGTGACCAGCGCGATGATGATCTTGTCGACGCCCTTGCCGAGTACGGCGAGCAGGATCAGCGCCACCAGGATCGCCGGGAAGCCGAGCTGGATGTCGACGATGCGCATCAGCACCTGCTCGAAGCGGCCGCCCAGGTAGGCGGCGAGCACGCCGAGGAACGCGCCCAGCGTCAGCGCGATGACGCCGCTGGCCACGCCGACATACAGCGACACCCGCAGGCCGTAGATGATCGCCGAGACCATGTCGCGGCCCTGGCCATCGGTGCCAAGGCGATAGACCATCTTGCCGCTGATCGCTTCCGCGCCCGGCGGCTGGCGCGAATCCATCAGGTCGAGCGCCGCCAGGTCATACGGGTTCTGCGGCGCCACCAGCGGCGCCAGCAGCGCGGTGCCGACGATGAGCACCAGCAGCGCCAGGCCGGCGAGCGCCAGCCGGCTCTCGGCGAACTGCGACCAGAAGCGCGCCAGCGGCGTCTCGGCGCGGGCGGTGTCGGCGCTTCGCGGTGCGGCGGCCATATCTCAGCTCTTCACGTCGGCCAGCCGCACGCGCGGATCGAGCACCGAGTACAGGAGGTCGACCACCAGGTTGATCATGATGAACATGAACACCACCACCATCAGGTAGGCGACCACCACCGGCCGGTCGAGCTGGAAGATCGAGTCGATCACCAGCTTGCCCATGCCGGGCCAGGCGAAGATCGTCTCGGTGACCACCGCGAAGGCGATCACCGATCCCAGCTCCAGCCCGATCACCGTGACCAGCGGGATCAGGATGTTCTTGAACAGGTGCACGCCGATCACGCGCCCCCTCGACAGGCCCTTGGCGCGGGCGAACTTGATGTAGTCGAGCAGCGACTGCTCGCGCACCTGCGCGCGCGTCAGCCGGATGATCAACGAGAGCTTGAACAGCGCCAGGTTGATCGCCGGCAGCAGCGCGTACTTCAGGCCGTCCCAGCCGAAGATCGACAGCTGAACGCCGAGGAACTCGCGGGTCGGCCCGCGGCCGGTCGACGGCAGCCAGCCCAGCTGCACCGCGAACACCAGGATCAGCAGCAGGCCGACCCAGAAGGTCGGCAGCGAGAAGCCGAGAATCGAGCCGGCCATGATCGTCTTGGCGATGAACGAGTGCGGCCGCAGGCCGGCGATCATGCCCAGCGGGATGCCGATCGCCACCGAGATCAGCATCGCCAGCGCCGCCAGCTCCAGCGTCGCCGGCATCCGCTCGAAGATCACCTCCAGCGCCGGCCGCGCGTAGACGAACGAGTTGCCGAGGTTGCCGGTGAAGGCGCCCTTGAGGAAGATCCAGTACTGCTCGTGGATCGGCTTGTCGAGGCCGAGCGCCGCCGTGGCCCGCTCCTTCTCGATCTGGTCGGCGGTCGGGTTGACCAGGATCTCGACCGGATCGCCGATCAGGAACAGCCCGCCGAAGACCAGCACGCTGGTGATCCACAGCACCAGCAGCGTCTGCAGCAGTCGGCGGAGGATGAAGACGGTCATGGGTTGGCGCGGCGCCGTCGCCCCGGCGAAGGCCGGGGCCCAATGTCAGTTCAGTGCCCGGTCACGATAACTGGATCCCGGTTCCCCGCCTTCGCGGGGACAGGCTTCGCCGCGCGAAACCGGGATGACGGCGCTGTCTTCGTACGCGGCGAGGCTCCAGCTCGCATTACGGTCGGCAGGACGCTGGATCCCGGTCTTCGCTGCGCGAAACCGGGACGACGCATCCGTTTCCGCTCGCCGCGATGCTTCGCATCTTGCTCGCGGACGGATGCGTCACTTCCCCGGCCGCACGTCGTAGGCGAGCGTGTACTGGTCGGCGCGCGCCTTGTAGGTCAGGCCCTTGCGCGTGCCCCAGGTGCTGACCTCGTAGTGCACCGGCACCAGCCCCATCAGATCGATCGCCTTCTCGCTGGCAGCGGCCAGCATCAGGCCGCGCTTGGTGTCGTCGATGGTGGTCAGCGCGGTGGTGATCATCGCGTCGAGGCCGGCGTCGGAGAAGCGGCCGCGGTTGGCCGAGCCCATGCCGGCCTTGGCGTCGAAGGTGCCGAGCAGCGCGCGCAGCGGCGAGCTGGTGTCGCCGGACTCGGCGCCCCAGCCGGCCAGCAGGAAGGAGAACTCCAGCTTGGTGCCGCGCGAGAAGAACACGTTGGCCGGCATCGTCTCCAGCTTGGTCGGAACGCCGTTGCGGCTCATGAACTGCGCCACCGCCTGGGCGATCGCCGCATCGTTGATGTAGCGGTTGTTCGGCGCGTGCAGCGTGACGCCGAAGCCGTTCGGGTAGCCGGCCTCGGCGAGCAGCTTCCTGGCGCCTTCCGGGTCGTACTTGTCGACCTTCAGCTTCCGGCTGGTGCCGAAGAACTGGTCCGGCAGCAGCTGGCCGGCGGCGACCGCCTGCCCCTCCATGATGCGCGAGACGATCGCCTCGCGGTCGATCATCTTGCTGATCGCCCGGCGCACGCGCGGGTCGCGGAACGGGTTGGCCTCCATCGGCTTGCCGTCGGCGGCAGTGACGAACGGCGTGTTCTTGTCGCGGCCGCTGTCCATGTGCAGGTAGATCAGCCGGTTGGACACGGCCGAGGACAGCGCCACCCGGCCGTCCGACTTCAGCTTGGCCATGTCGGCGGTCGGCACGTTCTCGATCATCTGCACGTCGCCGGCCAGCAGCGCCGCCACCCGCGCCGGCGCGCTCGGGATCATCTTGAAGGTGACCTTGCCCCAGTGCGGCCTGGCGCCCCAGTAGCCGTCGTGGCGGGTCAGCACGACGCGGTCGCCGGAGACGTACTCGGCGTACCTGAACGGGCCGGTGCCGATCATCGCCTTGCCGGAATTGAAGTCCTCGGTCCTGGCGGTCTCGGCCAGCGCCTTGGGCAGGATCAGCACCGAGCTCATGTCGCTCGGCAGCAGCGGATGCGGGCTCGCCGTCTTCAGCCGCAGCGTGTGCTTGTCGGGCGCCGAGATGTCGGTGATCGGACGGACGAAAACGGCGAACGAGGCCGGGCTGTTCGGCACGTTGGGCACGCGCTTGAAGGTGGCGATGACGTCGTCGGCGTTGAACTCCTTGCCGTCGTGCCACTTCACGCCCTTGCGCAGCTTGATCTCCCACTCGGTGTCCGACAGCGCCTTCCACGACTCGGCCAGGCCGGGCAGGTGGCGCTGCGTCTCGTCGGTCCGGATCAGGGTCTCGAACACGTGCCGCACCATCGCGTTGTTCGGCGACAGGTTGTGGAAGTGCGGGTCCAGCGTGGTGATCGGCGTCGACAGGCCGACCGTCAGCTCCTGCGCGGCGGCGTGGCCGCTGGCGACGGCGAGCGCGAGCGCGGCCGCGCGGGCGATTCGTGACAGCATGGAACTCCTCCTCGTTGTCCGGGTGCGCCGCCAAGCATAGTTGATCGGGGCGCGCCGCTGTGCCGCGCGGGCGGCCAGCCCGCGCCGCCGCGGCGCCGGCGCTCCGCCCGGTCAGCGCAGATCGACGCCGGCGAAGAGCGTCAGCACGCCCAGCAGAACGAACAGTCCGGCGGCGATCCAGCGCATCCACTTCATGTTGACCCGGTGCGCCAGGGTCTCGCCCAGCCAGACCGCCGGCGCGTTGGCCACCAGCATGCCGATCGTGGTGCCCATGACCACCGCCGCCAGCGAGTCGAAGCGGGCCGCCAGCGCCACCGTGGCCAGCTGCGTCTTGTCGCCCATCTCGACCAGGAAGAAAGCGACCAGCGTGGTCAGGAAAGCGCTGCGCCCGCTGTACTCGCGCTCGCCGTCGAGCGTGTCGGGCTTCAGCGCCCACAGCCCGAAGGCGAAGAACGACAGCGCGATGATCCACTTCAGCGTCGCCGGCGCCACCAGCGTCGCCAGCCAGGCGCCGACCCAGCCGGCGAGGAAGTGGTTGGCCAGCGTCGCGAAGAAGATGCCGGCGATGATCGGCCACGGGCGCTTGAGCTTCGCCGCCAGCACGAACGACAGCAGCTGCGTCTTGTCGCCCATCTCGGCGAGGGCTACCAGCGCGGTGGAGACGAGAAGTGCTTCCAACGCGGCGGCCCTAGATCTCGATCTGCGAACCGAGTTCGACCACCCGGTTGGCCGGGATGCGGAAGAAGTCCTTGGCGCTGGCGGCGTTGCGCATCATCCAGGCGAACAGGTGCTCGCGCCACAGCGCCATGCCGGGCTCGCGGGTCGGGATCACGGTGTCGCGGCCGAGAAAGAAGGTGGTCTCCATCATCTCGAACCGCAGCCCGGCATCGCCGCACAGCGCCAGCGCGCGCGGAATGTCGGGCTGCTGCATGAAGCCGTAGCGCAGAAGCACGCGGTAGAAGTTCTTGCCGAGATCCTTGATCTGCGGGCAGTCGGCATCGGCAATGAACGGCATGTCCTCGACCTTGACAGTCAGGAACACCACCCGCTCGTGCAGCACCTTGTTGTGCTTCAGGTTGTGCAGCAGGGCGCCGGGCGCGATGTCACGGTCGCCGGTGAGGAACACCGCCGTGCCCGGCACGCGCGGGATATCGTCGGTCATCAGGCCGATGAATTCGTCGCGCCCGATGGCGTTCTTCTTCTTGCGCGCAATGACCAGCTGGCGACCGCGGCGCCAGGTCGTCAGCACGGCGAACAGCGCCAGCGCGATCAGCAGCGGCAGCCAGCCGCCGGCGAAGAACTTCAGCATGTTGGCGGCGAAGAAGGTGATGTCGATCACCAGCAGAAAGGCGACGACGATCGCCGCCAGCGGCCGCGGCCACCGCCACATCAGCACCATCACCGCGCCGACCAGCAGCGTGTCGATCATCATCGCCCCGGTCACCGCCATGCCGTAAGCGGCCGCCAGCCCCGACGAGGAGCGGAACTCGAGCACCAGGAACACCACGCCGGCGGCCAGCAGCCAGTTCACCAGCGAGATGTAGATCTGACCGCCCTCGCGCGCCGACGTGTGCGCGATGCGCATGCGCGGCAGCAGCCCGAGCTGGATCGCCTGCTGGGTCAGCGAGAAGGCGCCGGAGATCACCGCCTGCGAGGCGATCACCGTCGCGCAGGTTGCCAGCACCACCAGCGGCACCAGGAACCACTCGGGGGCCAGCAGGTAGAACGGGTTCTCGACCGCCTGCGGACTGCGCATGAGCAGCGCCCCCTGGCCGAAGTAGTTGGCGAGCAGCGCCGGCCAGACCACGCTCACCCACGCCACCTGGATCGGACCGCGGCCGAAGTGCCCCATGTCGGCGTACAGCGCCTCGGTGCCGGTCACCGCCAGCACCACCGCGCCCAGCGCGATGAACGAGATCAGCGGATGGTCGGCGAAGAAGCGGTAGGCGTAGACCGGGTTCACCGCCGCCAGCACGGCCGGCGTCTCGGCAATGCTTGTGGCGCCAAGCACGGCGAGGGTGACGAACCACAGCGCCGTCATCGGCCCGAAGAACACGCCGACCTTGCCGGTGCCGAACGCCTGGATCGCGAACAGGCCGATCAGCACGGTCAGCGACACCGGCACGACG
>Ga0209450_10000703_pt1 | contig 16807 bp, 15 predicted proteins | sample FrelakmetLWP11LW_FD_187149 | JGI IMG/M metagenome (GOLD analysis project Ga0209450, IMG submission 187149) | Freshwater lake sediment microbial communities from the University of Notre Dame, USA, for methane emissions studies - LWP11 LW (SPAdes)... | ecosystem: Environmental > Aquatic >...
TTAAACCTTAAACCTTTAACTTTTAAACTTATAAACGTATTCAACCTTTTCTCGATCTCTTCCATGGCCCTCATGAACGCATGCCGAGCTGTTTCGGCATGCGGATTGAAACGATTCATGTCTTCGAACAGCTGCCAGGTGTCGTTTTCGACCACCTCGAGGATGCGCAGCAGACGCCGGTAGCCCTCGGTGTCGATGTCTTGTTGCTCCGCCCCCATCCCGGCCAGGGCCCTGCCGATGAAGTGCGTGAGGGCGAGGCTCACCGCGATCTGCCGGTCATGCGCGGCCGGGCTCGTCTCGATCACCGCCAGCCCCTTGGAGTCAAGGTAGTTTTTTATCTTCGCGTAACGCTCAGCGCTCAAGCGCACCCTGCAAAGCACTATTTTGCGGCCTTTCAGCGAATCGGCGGCGCTGTCCGGCCCGAACATGGGGTGGGTGCCGAGGATGTCGACCCCCGCCGGAAGCATCGCCTGCATCCAGCGGACCGGCTGTTCTTTAACCGAGCAGACATCGACCACCAGGCTTCCGGTTTTGAGATGGGGTTCGACCTCGGTCAGCACCTCCTGAAACCGCGACATCGGCACCGCCGGGATGACGATGTCGCTCTGCGCGGCCGTGGCAAGATCTGCCGGTTCGGCGCCGGTCGAAAGGACCTCCTGCGCAGCGGCCGCCGGGTCCCACACCCGGACCTTGCCATCCAAGGCCAGGTATCGTGCCATCAGCCTGCCGAAGCGCCCGAAGCCGATAACCCCGATGGTGCGATTCATCCCGGCCCCGCTATTCATAGGTAAAGCCCTTCGAGCGTTTCCCAGAAACCCGGAAACGATTTCCGGACACACGTCTCATCCAGGATCCGGACGCCGGGCGCCTTCAGGCCGGCGACGGCAAAACTCATGGCGATGCGGTGGTCGTTGCAGCAGTCGATGGCCGCCGGGTGCGGCGTGCCGCCTTCGATCCAGAGGCTGTCCTCGTCGCAGCCCGCCGGGATCCCCATTTGATTCAGGCCGGCGCTCACGGCCGATAGCCGGTCGCTCTCCTTCTCCCTCAAGTGCGCCACGTTGCGAATGACGGTTCGCCCGCGGGCAAAGGCCGCCACGACGGCCACCGTAGGCACCACGTCCGGGATGTCGCCCATGTCGACATCGACCGCGGATAGCGCTCCGCCTGAAACCGCGACCCCATCCGCCTGCGGTGCCACGCGGCAGCCCATCTGCTCCAGAATGTCCAGGATCCGGATGTCCCCCTGGCGTGAACCGCGGCGTGTCCCCCGCACCTTGACCGTGGACGCCGTGACGGCCGCGGCCGCCCAGAAATACCCGGCCTGAGAGCAGTCGGGCTCAACCCGGTGCCTCCCGGCGCGGTAGCATTGGCCGCCCGGCACCTTGTACCACGCGTAGCCGTCGCGCTCAGCCTGCACGCCGAAGTTCTCCATGGTGTCGAGGGTGATGTCGATGTAGGGCCGCGACACCGGCCCGTGGGTCACGCGCACCTCCAGTCCTTTGCGCGTGAGCGGCCCGACGAGCAGCAGCGCGGAAAGGAACTGGCTGCTGAGGGCGCAGTTCAGGTCGACGCGGCCTCCGCTAACCCCTCCCCCCTCGATCACCACCGGAGGGCATCCGTTTCCGTCAAGCGACCGCGCGGCGACGCCCACCTGGGCGAGGCCGTCGAGCAGATCCCGAATGGGCCTGGCCCTGAGCCTGTCGCTGCCGGTCAGAATGGTTGTCTCGGGCACCAAGGCCGCGACGGCCGTGAGCAGGCGCATGGATGTTCCCGAGTTGCCTAAAAAAATGGGGCTTCGGCAGGTTTTCAATTCCCCTTTACATCCCGAAACGACCAGCGCCTCACCTTCCGGCGCGAACGCTACGCCCCAAATTTTTAATGTGTCCCGCGTTAGGTTGGTGTCTTCGCTGTCCAGGGCGTTCTCGATCAGGCAACGCCCGTCGGAGAGCGCCGCCGCAATGAGCACCCGGTGGGTGTAGCTTTTCGATCCCGGCACCGCCACCACGGCCTGGGTGGGATGAAGCGTTTTTATTTCACGCATGGAAATATCCTACTTCGTCAACAGTTCGGCTTCGACGGCCATCCGCATGATATCCACCGGCGCCGCCAGTCCCGTCCAGAGCTCGAACTGCCGCGCCCCCTGGTGGACGAACATGGACAGGCCGTCGATCGTCTCGCAGCCGGCTGCCTCCGCCTCCCTCAGCAGCCGGGTCTTCAGCGGGTTGTAGACGATGTCCATGACCACCAACCCCGGTTGCAATTGCTCGCCGAGCAGGGGGGTGTCCTGCCCTTGCGGGGACATTCCCACCGGGGTCGTGTTGACCAGAATGTCGCACCGCTCCGCAGCGAATTCGGACAGGGGCTCGAAATCCGCACCGAGCTCGGCCGCCAGCGCCGCCCCTTTTTCCCTGGATCGGTTGAAGATCGTCGCCGTGGCGCCCTGGCCGATGACGCCGAAGGCCACGGCCCGGGCGGCGCCGCCGGCGCCGAGGATGCCCACGTGCCGGCCCTTGATGGAAATTTTCTCTGCCAGCGCCTGGATGACGCCGTCGCAGTCCGTGTTGAAGCCCTTCAACGACCCCTCGTCGTTCACGATGGTGTTCACGGCCTTGATGCGTCGAGCGGTCGGGTCGATGTCGTCCAGGCAGGCCAGGACGGATTCCTTGTGCGGGATGGTGATGCTGGCGCCTTTGAGCCCCAGGGCCCGCATCCCGGAGACGGCCGGCCGGATGTCCTTCACCCGGATGGCCGCGTAGATGCCGTTGTAGCCGGTGGCCGCAAAGGCGGCATTGTGCATCACCGGGCTCAGGCTGTGCACCACGGGGTTGCCGAACACCGCGAAGATGGCAGGCGTCCCGAAACCGTCGGCCGGATGCGAAACCGGGCCCTGGACATCACGGGCGGCCGCCATGAGCGCGGCAAACACTCTGACCACGTAGCGGTTTGCGAGCAGGCTGCCCTGGTTCAAGCTCATCAGACGCTGGAACACCTGGGCCTCCCGCCGGGTGTCGCGGACGCTGAGCCTGAGCCGCGCCTTGATGGCGCCGATCCTGGCGGCGACTTCAAGCCGTTCATTGAACAGTCGCAGGATCTCACCGTCCAGCCGGTCGATGATGCGCCGCTGCTCATCGAGCTGATTCGCAAACTCGTCCGCGCCGGGCCCTGTTTCGTTGTTGGATTTGCGTGTCGTATTCATGGAGCTGCGTGTCGCCCCATGGATTGCAGTATGCATTCAAACGCCGCTGCCGCCGCTTTCAACTCCGCGATGGGGATATCCTCGACCACGGCGCGGCCGATGTCCTCGAGCATGACAAAGTGAATCCGGTCCGCTTCGCGCTTCTTGTCCTTGAGGACCGCATCCACCACCCGGCCGACAGCAGCGGGTGCCGTGCAGGGCAGCCGCAACGACCGCAGCAGGCGGATGACCCGGTCATGCGCGGCCGCCGCCAGCCGCCCCCGCTGGACCGAAACAGAGGCGGCGAGCACCATGCCCACGCTGACGGCCTCGCCGTGGGAAAGGCCGCTCACTTTTTCCAGGGCGTGGCCGAAGGTGTGGCCGAAATTGAGTTTCCGCCGCTCCCCGGTTTCGCGCTCGTCGCGGCTGACCACCCCGGACTTGATGACCACCGAATCCCTGACCAGCCGCTCGATCACGGGCGGATCCAGGCGCAGGGCGTTGGCGGCATGGTCCTCCAGGAACGCAAACAGACCGGCGTCGGCGATCAGGGCGTGCTTGACGATTTCCGCCATGCCGTTGACCACTTCGGCCTCCGGCAGCGTCTGCAGCAGGTGCATGTCGCAGAGCACGAACTCCGGTTGATTGAACGTTCCGACGAGGTTCTTGTACCCTTCCAAGTTGACCCCGTTCTTGCCGCCGACACTTGCATCGACCTGGGCCAGCAGGGTCGTGGCGACGAAGCCGAACCGCAGCCCCCGCATGAACGTCGAGGCGACGAACCCGGTCATGTCACAGACAATGCCGCCGCCGATCCCCAGGATGAAGGTGCTCCGGTCAGCCTCCAGGCTGAGCAGGGTTTCGTAGAGATCCTTCGCCGTTTCCAAGGTCTTGAAGGCCTCTCCGCTGCCGATGCTCAGCACCGGAGCCGGAGGGAAGCGATCCTGGTAAAGTTGCCGGACGTTGGCGTCGGTGATCAGGACGGCCCGTCCCGCCGGAAGATAGCGGCCGAGCTTTTCTATGGATTCCCCGACCAGAATGGTGGACGGCCGCGCAACGCCTGTGATCTCAATGGCATGCATGGTGTGCTCGATCTCTATGGTTTCCCAACACTATACAGCTCCCGCGATCTTCTGTGCCGCCCACCGCACCAGTTTTTCGGTCGTTTCCCAGGAAATGCACTCATCGGTTATGGAGACGCCGTACTTAAGCTGCGATGGGTCGCCGCCGAATTTCTGGTTGCCTTCGAAAAGATGGCTCTCGAGCATGAGGCCGACCAGACCGTCGTTTCCGCCGACCCGCTGCTCGACGACGCTGCGCCAGACGATCTCCTGCCCCTGGAATTTTTTCCACGAGTTGGCGTGGGAGCAGTCGACCATGAAAAGGACATCGCCGACCTTTTGCTGCAGCGCCAGCAGGCGCTCGGCGTATTCCAGGGCGCCTTTTTCGTCGTGAATGGAGCAAGGGCCTGCCACCGGCAGCAGCCGGCGGTCCTCTTTGAGCAGGATCCGGCCGATGGTCTCGCGGGCCTACAGCACGGTCCGGCCGGCCGCCTCGCTCACGGGGATCGCCTGCTTCATCTCTCGGGGTGAAATCAGGCGGGTATACCCTTTGACTCTCAGGTCGTCGGTCTGGGTCTGCACGCATGTCCTCCCACGGGTTTTTTAAACGCAACGGCCGCGGGTCTTTCCGTGTCAAGCCTTTTCTGAACCGTTCCCGTTCACCAGGCATGCGAGGAGAGCACCCAGATCCGGGCCGACCCAGTCGGCACCGGCATCACGAAGTTCCTTTGAACTGCATGCCCCGGTGGGCAGCGCAAACGAGCGCACGCCGGCGGCCCGGGCCATCTGCACGTCTTCGATCGCATCACCCACGTAGCCGCACTCGCAGGCGTCAACTCCCAGCGTGCGCAGCATGGCCCGCATGGGTGCGGGCGATGGTTTCGGGTCGGGCACCTCGCCGAAAAAAAGGCTTGCCTGAAAAAGAGCGGCCAGGTGCGCGGGAAAAAGCCTCTCGAAGAGGTCCCGGAACGTGTTGGACAAAACCCCCAAGCGATACCGACTCGCCAGGGCGACCAGGACGGATTCCGTCTGCGGGAACAGTTTGAAGACGGAACGAGCCAGGTCCGTGTAAACGGCCTTCCGGCGCTCGATGATCGCCGCCCACTCCGCGTCGGAAACATTCCCGAAGTAGAGCCCCCTTTTGGCCGAAGGCGGCTGGGAGATGTGCTGCAGAACCGTCTCACGGGAAAGCCGGTACCCCCGTTCGGTCCCGGCGCGATAGTAGGATTCCACCGCCAGGTCCAGATCGTCCACCAGGGTGCCGTTGTAGTCGAAAACGATGGCTTTGAGCATGCGTAAAATTAGGCAATCCGGGTGTTCAGGTGTTGGGTGGTTTGGCAGAAACAAAATACCCAAAGGCCAAAACACCCAGACACCTGTTCTCATTGGTCCGTCAATGCTGCAACTCCGGGCAGCGTCTTGCCTTCGATGAATTCCAGCGACGCGCCGCCGCCCGTCGACACGTGGGAGACCTTCTCGGCCATGCCGGCCTTTTCAATGGCGGCGGCCGAATCCCCGCCGCCGATGACCGTGGTGGCGCCGGTCGCGGTGATCTCGGCCATGATGCCGGCAACGGCGAAGGTCCCCTGAGCGGTCTTGTCGATCTCGAAAACCCCCATCGGCCCGTTCCAGACGACGGTTTTGGCACCCTTCAGCACATCGCGGAACTTTTCGACGCTCTTCGGCCCGATGTCGACCCCCTTCCATCCCGCCGGGATCTTTTCCGCCGCCACCTCTTTGAGGCCCCCCACCTGGCGCGCCTTGATGTCGAGGGTGTCGGTTACAAGGAAATCGACCGGCAAAACGATTTTGTCCCTGCCCTCGGCGAGAAGCTTGCCGGCGAAATCCACCTTGTCCTGCTCGACCAGGGAACTCCCGACCTCCAGCCCCTGGGCCTTGAGGAAGGTGAAGGCCATGCCGCCGCCGATGATGATTTTGTCCACCTTGGGCAAAAGGTTGGTGATCACGTCGATTTTCCCGGAGATCTTGGCCCCCCCCAGAATCGCCATGTAGGGTTTGGCCGCCGTGCCGACGACTTTGCCGAGATAATCCAGCTCCTTCATCATTAAATAGCCGGCCGCAGATCGCTTGAAAAACCGCGTGACGCCCTCGGTCGAGGCATGCGCACGGTGGGCCGTCCCGAAAGCGTCGTTGACGTAGCACTCGCCGAGCCGGGCCAGTTTCCGGGCGAAACCCGGGTCGTTCTTTTCTTCCTCCGGGTGAAAGCGCAGGTTTTCGAGCAGCAACACCTCGCCGTCCTTCAGCCTCTCCGCGGCCGCCTCGGCTTTTTCCCCCACGCACTCGTCGCTGAAAAAAACCTTGCGGCCGAGCTGCTTCGCAAGAACCTCCAGGCAGGGCCGCATGGACATGTCGTCCACCCGCTTTCCGTCCGGCCGGCCCAGGTGCGACATCAGGACCAGGCGGCCGCCCTTGCCCGATATGTATTGAATGGTGGGCAGCGCGGCGCGGATGCGCGTGTCGTCGGCGACCTTGCCGCCTTTGAGCGGCACGTTGAAGTCCACCCGCATCAACACCTTCTTGCCTTTGACCTCGAGGTCTTCGATCGTCAGTTTTCGCATGGTTGTCTCCCCGGCAGCCGGTTGGGTTTAATATGAAATGATCAGGGTGTAGCGTTGATGGGTTAAAATTTCAAGGCAAATCCAGTCTTTGTTTGACTTCGGCGGCACGCTGTGAAATGAGAGTCGGCCATGCAAACCGCTCATCGCGTGCACTTCCAAAATTCCAGGGAGATGAAAGAGGTAGGCTCCGCCAGTGTCGAGCTCGTAGTCACATCGCCGCCCTATCCCATGATCGAAATGTGGGACGACGGGTTCAGCGCCCGCAACCCGGCCATCCGCAAAGCCTTGAAGCGAGAGGACGGCCTGACCGCCTTCAGGCTCATGCACACCGATCTCGACGCGGTGTGGCAGGAGACCCACCGGGTTTTGAAGCCCGGCGGCTTTGCCTGCATCAACATCGGCGATGCCGCCCGCACCGTCGGCGATGGCTTCATGCTCTACCCCAACCATGCCCGCGTCCTGACCGGCCTGCTGGACCTGGGCTTCACGCCTCTTCCGGCCGTCCTGTGGCGCAAGCAGACCAATGCGCCGAACAAGTTCATGGGCTCCGGCATGTACCCCGCCGGCGCTTACGTGAGCCTTGAACACGAGGTCATCCTGATCGCCCGCAAAGGCGGCAAGCGCGCATTCCAGGGCGAGGAGGAAAAAAGACGCCGCCGCGAAAGCGCCATCTTCTGGGAGGAGCGCAACGCCTGGTACTCCGATGTGTGGATGGAACTGAAAGGCACCCGCCAACGCTTAGGGGGAAAGGCCACACGAAACCGCAGCGGCGCCTATCCCTTCGAACTCGCCTACCGGTTGATCAGCATGTTTTCGGTCAAGGGCGACACGGTGGTCGACCCCTTTCTGGGCACCGGCACCACTCTCCGGGCGGCGGCCGCCGCCGGTAGAAACAGCATCGGGTATGAGATCGATCCCGGTCTGCGAGGTGATATTTTCTCAGACCTCCCTGCCCTGATCCGCACCTCCAACGTGAGAATTCAGGCACGAATCGACGACCACCTGTCCTTCGTGAACCAGTGCCGGGAAACCGGACGGGAGACGAAACACTGCAACCGGAACTATAATTTCCCGGTCGTCACGCGCCAGGAAACCGAGCTCCTGCTGGACATCCTCGAGGACGTCGCTTCGCAGGAGCCGGATGGGCTCCGCGTCACCTACGCGGAAGACCCGTGCCGAATCCTCGATTCAAAGTGTACTTTTGCAACAAACCGTCACCCGGAGGCCAACGGGCAGCTCTCGTTGTTTTAGTATCCTCACTTGCCGGTGACCCGGATGTCGATCCGCCGGTTCTGGGCGCGCCCCTCTTCGGTGTCGTTGCCGGCGACCGGATATTGCTCGCCATACCCCTCCGCCTTCAGGCGGCCGGCATCGATGCCCCGCTGGACCATCTCGGCCATGACATTGTCCGCGCGGCCCTGGGAGAGTTTCATGTTGAAGTCGACAGGGCCCTTGTTGTCGGTGTAACCGCCGAGCTTGATGGCCACCTTCGGGTAGGCTTTCAGAATCTCGGCAATGTTCTTGAGCTGCTCGGCTGATTCGGGCTTGAGCGTCGCCTTGGCGAAGTCGAAGGTAATCCGGTCAAAGGAGAACCAGGTTTTGTCATCCACCGGCTTGGTTGCATCCTCGATGAAGGCGATCAGCTTTCTTTCCACGCCGAATTCAGGAATGTTTATCAAAACACCGTTCGGCAGCTTCCAGCCTGAGAATTTTCCCAATGCGGCCCAGTCGGCGCGCGCCGGTTCGGCGGCCTTCCCCGCGGGCTCTTGAACGGCGGTCGCCGCCGGATGGACCGCCTCGTGGGTTCCGCAGCTGCGCCACATGAAAACCACCCCCAGGCAGGCCGCGAACACGGTGGCCCATAAAAGAGCGCTGTTCCCGGAAGCCTCTGCGGGAGGCGCCGCCGGAACCTTGAAGTCCTCGATCTGCTTCACGCCCAGCCACTCCAGGAGGCCGCCCGGCAGATTGGACTTGATGAAATCCCTTTGACCGTTCAACAAAAATGCCAGCGACGCGGGGTTCATGGCGCTCTGGGTTTGGAGCGTTTTCCCAAGGGCTCCCATGACGATGGGCGCCAGGATGGCCAGCAGCGAGAAACCCGCCGTTTTGGCGATCCCGCCGGCGGAAGCGACCAGGTCGGCAACGCCGGTTGCCTTGCCGCCGAACAGCGAATCCAGAATGGCTTTCCCGGATGACGCCAGGCCCGTCGTGGCGGGTCCGCCGGCCAGCAGCCCTCCGAGGTCGTTCAGGATGCTGCCGTCATGGTTGCCGTCCTTGAGCGCATGTAAAAGCTGTTCGGAGCCACCGGGTTCGGTCGACTTGCGCATGAGTCCGAGAAGCAGCGCAGACAGTGCGCCTCCGACCGCGGTGGTGAGGCCGGCCTTGTTTTCCCCCAAAAAGCCGGACAACCGCCCCATCGTGTCATCGTCGGTGAGCTGATGTTTGAGTAAATCGATGAAATAGTGTGCCACGTGGAACCTCCTTTTAGTATGGGGCCATTTAGGCTATAGTCGTCTTCCAAAACGCACTTTAACTTCACTATCTTTCAAAAAAACTTTAAAAAATCAAGACGCGATGGAAATTAAAACATTTACTGTCGCCGATTTACAACTCGCTCTGCTATCCGAAGATTTTTGGCTCGCAAAAACCCTTCCGATAACCAAACAAAGAGCCTTGTCCTTCTGTCAAAATCCCCGGGCGGAGAAGGATGATCCGGTATTATTGGTTGCTTATCAGGATAACCAGATAATCGGTTACCTTGGCATTCTTCCCGACAAGATCTTTTTTAACAACGCAGATCACAAATTGGGCTGGTTGACCGGTTGGTGGGTGGATCCATCCAGTGCAACCAAGGGAGTGGGCGTCATTCTGCTTTACAAAGCATTAAACACATATCGTGAGCGTATCGGAGTTTCGGGAGGGTCCAAAGAAGCCAGGAAAGTTCTTCATGCGTCGCAAAAGTTTATCGCCTTGAACCCGTTGAAGGGAATTGATATCCGTTTTCGGTTCAATGCGAGCAGGGCTGTCTTTCGGAATTTCCCTTGGATGAAGATATTCGGGGTTTTGTTTAAAATCGCTGAGGTGCTGCTGAATGAAATCGTGAATTTCAGACGTTTTTTCTGGGAACGGCGCAACAGGATCCGTCAGCGGCTGAACTTTGAATATTTCTCCTCCATCGATGAAGAAACCGGCCGTTTTATCGAACGACACCACCACCTTGACCTGACTCGAAAAGGCAAGGCAGAACTCAATTGGATCATGACCTGCCCCTGGATCGTATCGGCGCCGCAGAAAGATGCTGCGGCCAGGAGGTATTTTTTTTCGTCAATCTCCGCCCGATTTTTTTATCTCGGCGTCAAGGTGTATGAGCAGAACAACGAGATGGTTGGGTTTTTGATGCTAAACGTGCGCAATGACCGGATGAGCGTCGTGTATGCCCACTTTGAGAACCGACACGCCCCCTCCATCGCCGCCGCGGCCGTCTATCACGCCCTTGCCATGGACGTGAGTACCCTCCGTTTGTATGACGAGCAGCTGGTTAAAAGCGTTGCAGGGCTTCACTGCCCCTGTTGGTCCACCCAATCGATTTCCAGGGGGTTTTTTCTATCAAAGGCGTTTGCGGATATTCTCCCGGCGGACTGCCGGTTGCATGGCGGAGACGGGGATTTCGCATTTTATTGAATGGGTTCGGTGGCGGAGAATACATGTGGCAATGAATGATGATATTACACAAATGCTTTTCAAGGTCATAGATGAACTCAACCAGCTGCGGCCGAGGGAAGAACATCTTAAGAAAGATTTGGCGACACCTTTGGCAGGCGACTTCGGAAGACTCGATTCGGCGGGGTTGATAAATCTGATTGTCATGACGGAGCAAAGGACAGCCCAGGAACTCGGCAGACCCATACTGCTGACCGATGACCGCACCATGTCTCGGATCAATGAGGTATTCCGCACGCTGGGGTCGCTTGCAGATTACATCCACCTGCTGCTGAATGAAAAACATGATGGATAACCAACTCTATACCTGCGTTCTTGTCTCGGATTTCAATCTGCAGAATTTCGCCGGTTATGCCGCCAATGACCCTGAATTCCCCAACCTGAAGCCCATTGCCGCCCCACTGGGACAGCCCGTCCCGACTCTATTGGACAGAGCCGCACCGCATTGGCAAAACACGCCCGATCTCGCCGTAATTTGGAGCCAACCCCAGTCCGTTATCTCCGCTTTTCACGCACTTCTAAAGTACGAACAGGTTCCGGTGCGGAAAGTGCTTCAAGAGGTGGATGAGTATTGCTCCCTGCTGGCAAATCTGAGTGGACGCGTGCGGTACGCGTTTGTCCCCTCCTGGGTGCTCCCGTCGTACCGGAGCGTCTTCGGGGTGCTGGACATGAAGACCGAAATCGGGCTGACGAACACCCTCATGCGCATGAATTTGCGGCTGGCGGAGAATCTGGAAAAAATCTCCAACGTCCATGTTCTGAACACCCACAAATGGATCGAGCGGGCAGGGATAAACGCCTTCAATCCTAAACTTTGGTATCTGGGTAAAATCCCATTCGGCAATGACGTCTTCAAGGAGGCCGCCCAGGACATCAAAGCGGCCCTGCGCGGAATGCTCGGGTACGCCCGAAAACTCATCATTATCGATTTGGATGACACGATATGGGGGGGCGTCGTCGGGGATGTCGGATGGGAGAATCTGGTGTTGGGAGGGCATCATCACCTCGGGGAAGCCTTTGTCGATTTCCAGCACGCCTTGAAATCCATGAAGAATCGGGGGATTCTTCTCGCCATCGTGAGCAAGAACGAGGAGCAGGCCGCGTTGGAAGCGATCAACCAACACCCGGAAATGGTCCTCGCATTGGAAGATTTTGCCGGATGGCGCATTAATTGGCAGGATAAAGCCCAAAATATCATAGAGGTGTTGACCGAGTTGAATCTTGGCCCCCGGTCGGCCGTGTTCATTGACGACAATCCCGCTGAACGCGCTCGGGTCAAAGAGAGCCTGCCCGAGGTGCTTGTGCCGGATTGGCCGGAAGACCCCCTGTTTTACCCGGCAACCCTGCTGAGTCTGCGGTGTTTCGAGATGCCTTCTCTCAGCCGGGAAGATCTGTCCAGGACGGCGATGTATCTTTCAGAAAACCAACGCCGGGATTTGAAAAAATCCGTGAGGTCGCTGGAGGAGTGGTTGAGACATTTGGCTATTCGCGTCCAGGTTGAAGCACTTCATCCTGCCAATCTGCAGAGAGCGGCGCAACTGCTGAACAAAACCAATCAGATGAACCTCTCCACCCGGCGCATGTCCGAAGCAGAGCTCATGGCCTGGGCCGAGCCGCAACATCGCAGGCTTTGGACGCTGCGGGTCTCTGATAGATTCGGCGATGCCGGCCTGACCGGTATCGTGAGCCTGGAAATTAAAGATCGAAAAGCTCAAATTGTGGATTTCATCCTGAGCTGCCGGGTGCTGGGGCGAAAGATAGAAGAGACCATGCTCTCCATGGCCATTCACCATGCCCACGCATTGGGGGTGGAAGCGGTCTACGCCCGATATATCCCCACATCCAAAAACAAACCGTGCCTGGATTTTTTTAAAGGCGTGGCGCCGCGATTTCATCAGCAGGGGGAGTTTTTTATTCGAAATGTCGAGCATCCCTTTCCGCTCCCGGATCACATTGAACTTGTCCAATAGCCCACGACGACCCATGGCAGAACGCGCCTTCACATCCGACGATCAGCTCGCTTTTGCAAAACTCTCCGGCGACCATAATCCCCTGCACATGGATCCCGTAATGGCGCGGCGGCTGCTGTTTGGGCAGCCAATCGTCCATGGCCTGCATGCCTTGTTGTGGAGCGCGGATGAGGTCCTGAGAACCCGGGCGCACGGGTTGGAGCTTCGGACCGTCAAGGCCAGCTTTCTGGCAGGAATGGGACTCGGGCAGACCGTCGATTGCATCTGTATCGATCAAAATGTGGACCAGGTCGAAATACGGCTGGAGATCGACCAGGCGCCGGTCATGTGGATCCAGATGGCCTGGGTCCCTTCAAGACAACCCCGGACGGACACACTCCCGACGGCGTTTCACGCTCCCGGGAAATGCCGGGAACGCTCTTTCAAGGAGGCGGCAGGCGCATCGGGCAGTGTCCCCCTATGTTTGGACAGAGAACTGGCCGCCACGCTTTTTCCCAACCTGATGCGGAGGGTGCCTCCCATGCAGCTGGCCGCACTGTTAGCCACCACCCGGCTGGTCGGCATGGAATGCCCGGGGCTGCACTCAATATACTCGGGACTCAATCTGGCCTTCTTTTCGGATCCCACCGGAGCCCCGGAATTGAGCTATCATGTCGCGGACGCCAACCCCCGATTGGCCCTGCTTTCAATGGATGTTGGAGCTCCGGGAATGAGTGGACAGATTAAGACATTCTTTCGGCCGACGCCTCAAGGACAGGCCGCATTCACAGATGCTTGCCGTGAAGTTGGATCAAATGAATTTTCAGAACAACGGGCATTGATCATCGGAGGATCTCGCGGGTTAGGGGAAGTCGCTGCCAAGCTCCTGGCCGCGGGAGGGGCGGAGGTCGTCATCACTTATTTCCGCGGCGAACAGGATGCAAAACGTATTGTCGAAGAAATGGTTGCTCACGGGGCGACGGCGGATGGTCTCCCGTTGAATGTGCTGGAGCCTTCACCGGCGCTCCTGAGCATGGGCGCGAATGGCTCGAGGCCCTTGTATTTGTATTATTTCGCCACGCCATTTATTTTTGGAGCGGAAAAAGGAAGATTTTCGCCAAAACGCTTTACCGCTTTCAGCGAGTATTATGTCACGGGGTTTCTGCGGACGGTTCAATCCCTGGCGGCTTCATCCGCCGGGTTAAAAAAGATATTCTATCCATCATCGGCAGCGGTGGAAGAGCTGCCTTTGGACATGGGCGAGTATGCCGCCGCAAAAATGGCCGGTGAAATTCTTTGCGACTTTCTGCAGAAGACGAACCCCGGGATTGCCATCCACAAACCGCGATTGCCGCGAGTTGCGACCGACCAGACGGTCAGCTTGTGGCCGGTGAGCAACCAGGACCCCGTGGCGGTTCTTTTGCCCCATCTCCGTTATCTCAAACAACTCACACCGCGTGACGGTCAGCCCGGCCGTGCGAACCGTCTATAGATAATTCGGGATGCCGGCTATTGCAGGTAATTCATGTTCGGGGCGGAGGTCAGCTCCGGTGAAGCGGCGAAAAACGCATTCAGCACCGCTTGGATCTCCGTCAAGCTGCCGGCGTTCTGAACCCGGGTGTACAGCGTGTGGCCGAATTGGAAGTTCGCGGCAAAATAAAGCGTGAACTTGCGAAAGCGCAGCACGGCGGGTTTTTCTTCGAAGTGCCTGTCCATCAGGCGCAGTAACTCATGCGCCGTGGTTTCGAATATCTCCGGCCCGGGGACATACCCTCCCGTCCACTCGGCAAACACCCATGGCCGGACCACGGCGATCCGGCCCAGGGCGACGCCGTCGCAGCCGGTCTGCTTCAGCATCCGCAGACAGGCGTCCGCATCGAAGACATCCCCGTTTCCGAAAACCGGTATCTTCAGCGCCTGTTTGACCCGGCCGATGTAGTCCCACTTGGCGGGCCGCGACCGGCGGTCCGGTGCGACTCGCGGGTGAAACGTCACCGCATCGACCCCGGCCTCTTCGAAGCGGCGCGCCATGCAGACGGCAGCCTCGGGATCGTCCTCCCAGCCCGTACGGAATTTCACCGACACGGGAATGCGCACCGCACGGCGCACATGCTCGACGATCCGCCAGGCGGCTTCGGGCGTCTTGAGCAACTCCGCCCCGCAACGTTGGCGGCAAATCGCGGTGCTGGCGCAGCCGAAATTGATGTCCACCCCAAAAAAGCCCTCCGCTTCCACCCGGGCGGCCGCCGCGGCCATGCGCTCAGGGTCCGCCCCCATGATCTGGCAAACGAGATACGGCAGCTCTTCGGCACGCCACCGGAAATGCCTTGAGACCAGCGGGTTCTCCGTTGGGATGGTTTTTGAACTGCACATCTCTGAAAACAACAGGCCGAAGCCTCCGAGACCGGCCAGCAGTTCCCTGAACGCAATGTGGCCCAGGAAACTCATGGGGGCAAGGACCAGCCGTTGGGGGATGGTCCTGCTCCCGATGCGCAACGGTCGGTTCAGCAGGGTGCTGAGCTCCGCGATCGTTGAATGTGGGGCTGTTGTCATGGCAGCTGGGGAGTTGGGTGTGTAAATGTCAGGGTGTTTGGGTGTTTCGTTCCGGGTCGATTCGGCGTTGGGTTGCTCGTGGATTTCGGCAGTATTAAATGGTATAAGCCGAGTTGGGCTGGAACTGTCGTATTTTACATTGGTTGTTTGGACGTTCGTCTCATTTTTCCTCAAAACCGAGAACCTAAAAACCAATACCTCTAAATACCCAAATACCTGAATAACAATTAGAAGGCAACCATGTCCATTCGCATGCTCGCCAAAGAGCTCTACCGGCTGCAACAGGCGGTCGAAAAACTTGAGAAAGAGCTGGCTTCGGCCGCTGCCGGGCAGCAAGAGAAGGTCGAGGCGAAACTGCGGGAGGCCACAGCCGAACGGAACCGTTTGCGCGCCATTCTCGACGGCCAGAAAGACGCTCCGGGCAACCCCCGCTGATGGTTGCGCAATAGCGCTCGCATAGACGGTAGCCGATGCCTCCAGGAAAATGGCCGATAGATCACGCCACGATCAGCTGCGACGTTGCCGACGTGGAAGGATTTAATTGCGTTGACAATAGGCCGAATGAAGGATAATTATTTCAAGGTTAAGCAAGTGTTTCAGCGGATAAATCCATGACCTATACCTCACGCAGACTCATCCCCGAGAGCTTCCAGCGTGGCTTCATGCGCACGTTGGACCCTCTTGTGCGTTTGTTCACGAAATGGGGGGTGAACCCCAATTCGCTCACTTTGGCCGGAGTCATCATTACTTTCCTTGCGGCGATAGCCTTTTTCCGGCAAAGCCCGCGGCTCGGGGGGTTTCTCGTGCTGCTCGGCGGGTTGTGCGATGCCATCGACGGCTCGCTCGCCCGAAATTCCGGCAAGGCCACGCGCTTTGGGGCCCTGCTCGACTCGTCGGTGGACCGTTATGCCGAGTTTGCCATGCTCTTCGGCATCGGCGGCTATTTTTTGATGACTCAGGACTACCTGAATTCAGCCGGGACCTTCCTGGCCCTCTGCGGCTCCTTCATGGTCAGCTACACGCGCGCCCGGGCGGAAAGCCTGGGACTGTCCGCCAAGGTGGGCGTGATGCAGCGGCCCGAGCGCATTGTTTTTCTGGGCGCCGGGGCCCTGATCCATCCCATCGCCCTTGCGATCGCCATCTGGATGGTAGCCGTCTTCGCCAATGTCACCGCTTTGCAGCGCCTGCGCTTTGCCTTCAAACAGGATTCGGGCCCGCCCGCGCAAAAGGATGAAAAACCCGAGCTCGAATCCGTCCCGTTCACCAAGGGCAGCACCTGACGACCGGCAGATCGCCCTGGGTCGCCTCCGGAACTATCCCCCGATCGGCTCTTATTGCCCTCGGCTCGAAAGGCCTTGAGGAGGACGAATGCCCGCAACGCGCAAAACCGATTTTGATGTCGTCATCGTGGGCGCCGGCCCGGCCGGGCTGTTTGCCGCCCATCACTTCTGCGAGCATTCCGCCCTCCGGGTGCTGGTCATTGATAAAGGCAAGGGGCCCCTCAAGCGCCGCTGCCGGATCAACGACTACCGTGAATGCTTCAAATGCAAGCCGTGCGATATTTTGAGCGGCATCGGCGGGGCCGGTCTTTTTTCCGACGGCAAGCTGAACTTCATCTACAAGCTGGGGAAAACCGACCTCTCCCAGTTCATGCCGGTGCCGGAGGCTGAACGCCTGATCGCCGAGACCGAAACGGTCTTCAACCGCTTCGGCATGGACGGCCCCGTATTTCCCACCGACATGGACCGGGCTCTCGAAATCCGCAAACAC
>Ga0209450_10000704_pt1 | contig 16803 bp, 12 predicted proteins | sample FrelakmetLWP11LW_FD_187149 | JGI IMG/M metagenome (GOLD analysis project Ga0209450, IMG submission 187149) | Freshwater lake sediment microbial communities from the University of Notre Dame, USA, for methane emissions studies - LWP11 LW (SPAdes)... | ecosystem: Environmental > Aquatic >...
CTTCATGAGCCGTTGCTCGAGAACATCTCTCAGGATCTCGTAGAGAGATCGCCGGAGCTTTTCATGGTAACTGAGTCTTTCCCTGTAGATCCACATGGATCAGTCCCTCGGAGGCGGACCCCTCTTTTTTGGAGAAAAACAAAGAAGCAGCAGAGGGGGTGTGAAAGAAGATAGCCAATCATATCAGGAAAGGCTTGTAAGGGTCAATAAGAAATAGAGAATTCGGGAGTCACTCCGCCGTGAAAAAACAGTCCGTGGGTTTCAGGATTTCTTCATGGGACAGGAATTTGCTTGACAAATAGGGGGTCTCAATTATAGTTGTTCATTTACCTTAGCTTTAGTTAGATTGGCTGATATTGTTTCTAAGTAGGTTTTTTCAATGCTCATCGACCTTCTAGCGATCAGTGAAGAGACGGAATTCAGTGAGGTGCTGGAAGAAGGTTGGTGGCAGCCGGCTCCCGGGGACGATCAAATCCTTGGTCTTGACGGCCCGCTCCACGTCAGGGTAAAGGTCTCCAAGGCAGCCGACAAATTTCTCGTTCAAGGCACCATCCGCGGGGGGATCCGGATCCGGTGCGATCGGTGTCTTGAGTCTTTCCACAGGAAGGTGGAATCGCAATTCCATGTCACCCTGGTGGTCCCAAGGGAGGGATCGGATCAGGAAGAAATCGAACTGCTCGAAGAAGACATGGAGGTTGATTTCGTCAAAGGGGATGCGGTAGATCTTGGCGAGGTGGTTCGCGAGCAGATCTATCTTTCTCTGCCCATGCAGTCGATCTGTAAAGAGAGTTGCCGCGGCCTCTGTCCTGTGTGCGGGGCCAACTTGAACGAGACCTCCTGCCTGTGCAGGAAAACACAGAGTCCCCCGGCTTTTTCGAAATTGAGACTCAAGGGAGAATAGGGAAAAATAATGGCTTTACCCAAAAGGAAAAAATCAAAGTCCCGCCGCAACATGAGGCGGTCTCATGATCACGTCCGCCTGCCTAGGCCAACGCTGTGCCCACAGTGCCACGAGCCGGTGCTCCCTCATCGGGTTTGTGCACAGTGTGGTTCCTACAAAGGCCAAACCCTGATTGAAACCGAAGAGAGCTAAGAGGGTCCTCCTCGGAGGGAAGGGGGCTATGCCCTGCGAGGGGTGGAAGGGAAGCTCTCCCAGTCGGCTTTTTCGGGACGGGGATGCTTATGAGCGACGCAGAAAGAGTGGTGATCCTTACGGGAGGATCCAGGGGAATCGGCAGGGCGATCGCCTTTCGGTTTGCCGGGGAAAAGCCCAGGCTCGTTCTTCTCCATTATGATCCCGACGACTCTGCGGCCAAGGAGACCCTGGATCGTCTGACCGACCAAGGAGTTCATGCGGAAGCTCACCGAATCGATGTTTCCAACCGGGGAGACGTGGATCGCCTTTTCAAAGAGGTCCTTGCCCGGTTCGGCCGGGTGGATGTCTTGATCAACAATGCCGGCATCACGAAAGACGGGCTTCTCATGAGAATGAGCGAGGACGAATGGGACCTGGTCCTCAGAGTGAATCTCAAGGGGGTCTTCAATTGCAGTCAGGCGGTGATCCGTTCCATGATCAAGGAAAGATCCGGCCGCATCGTGAACATCTCATCGGTGGTCGGCCAAATAGGGAATGTGGGTCAGACCAACTATGCCGCGTCGAAAGCGGGGATCATGGGATTCACGAAGAGCTTAGCCAGAGAGGTCGCTTCGAGAGGCATCACGGTCAATGCGGTTGCTCCGGGGTTCATCGACACGGAGATGACCTCCTCCCTGCCGGACAAGGTGAAGGAAATCTTTATGCAGCAAATTCCGCTGGCTAGGATGGGCGAACCGGAGGACGTGGCTGAAGCGGTCCACTGGCTCTGTTCCGGGGGATCCAAGTACGTCACGGGGCAAGTGATCCATGTGAGCGGTGGTCTGTACATGTGACCTGAGGATAGGGGAATCCTGCCTTTAGGGGTTCCAATCCCGTGATCCTGACGTGGTGTGACTACCAAAGATAGAGACAAAGGAGGAAGACGTTCATGGCAGATATTATCGAAAGGGTTAAGAAGATCATCATCGAGCAGCTGGATGTGGCGGCAGAAGACGTGGTTCTCACGGCTTCTTTTGTCGATGATCTGGGAGCCGATTCGCTGGATCAGGTGGAATTGATCATGGCGATGGAAGAGGAATTCAACGTTTCCATTTCGGATGAAGATGCGGAAAAAATCGCCACGGTCCAGGACGCGATTGACTACGTTCAGAAGGCCCTCGGTCAGTAAAAGACAGGAAACCATCTCTGTTCAGCAGGTGAAACAGAGGATGAGGGATTTATGAAAAGAAGGGTTGTGGTGACAGGCCTGGGATTGGTGACTCCCCTGGGGACCGGGGTTCAGAAGACCTGGGACGCTCTTTGCGCCGGGAAATCCGGGATCAGGAGAATAGAGAAATTCGATCCCTCTCCGTTTCCCTGTCAGATTGCCGGACAGGTATGGGATTTCCGGTCCGAAGATTTCATGGACAGGCAGGAAGTGAGACGGTTTGACATCTTCGTTCACCTGGCCGTGGCTGCAGCCCGGATGGCGATGGAAGAGTCAGGTCTCAGGGTCGACGACTCCAACCGGCACCGCGTGGGGTGCCTGACGGGATCCGGGCTCGGAGGGCTTGCCATGCTCGAGCACTATCACCAGGTGCTTCTGGAACAGGGTCCCCGCCGAATCAGCCCCTTCTTCATCCCGGGCATTATCGCCAACATGGCTCCGGGCCAGATCGCCATTCAGTTCGGCGTGAGAGGGCCTAACCTCTCGATCGAAACCGCCTGCGCCGCCAGTTGTCACGCCGTGGGAGAGTCCATGAGCCTCATTCGAGAGGGAAAGGCGGATGCCATGATTGCCGGGGGTTCTGAGGCGGTGGTGACTCCGCTGGCCTTAGGCGGATTCTGCTCGATGCGGGCGCTCTCTACCCGGAACGATGAACCGGAAAAAGCCTCCAGGCCTTTTGATCTCAACCGGGACGGTTTTGTGATGGCGGAGGGTTCAGGGATCCTGGTGCTGGAAGAGATGCAACAGGCCCTCGACCGTGGAGCCCCCATCTATGCCGAAGTCATCGGTTACGGGATGAGCGGAGATGCCTATCACATCACGGCGCCGGATCCGGATGGCGGAGGGGCCACCCTGTGCATGAGGAATGCGCTCGAAGACGCAGGGCTCCGTCCTGAAGACATCGACTACATCAACGCCCATGGAACGTCCACCAAGCTCAACGACGAGTCGGAAACAAGAGCGATCAAAGCGGTCTTCGGAGAGCACGCGTACAAACTGGCGATCAGCTCCACCAAGTCCATGACCGGGCACCTTCTCGGCGGGGCCGGGGGCGTGGAAGCCGCCATCATCGCCTTGACGATCAAAAACGGTGTCATTCCACCGACGATCAATTATGAGACTCCGGATCCGGCATGCGATCTGGATTTTGTTCCCAATGTGGCCAGAAAGGCCAAGGTGAGAGCGGCCATGTCCAACTCCTTTGGTTTTGGAGGCACCAACGCCTCCATCATTTTCAAGGCCTTTGAGGCATAGAGAGATCAACACTCGCCGCTCTTTGCTTTGAGACCGGTTGATGCACAGGAAACGGGTTAACCTTTTCTGTGCTTTTTTTTCGAAACCCAAAGCCGGATAGACACCTCCTTCAAACCCTATGACTAAGACGGTTCTTTCAGGGATGCGGGTCATCCCCTTGATCCTGGGGATCCTCTTGGCGCAGGCCTTTTTTCCCTCAACGGCTGCAGCCCTCACCTTGCGAGTACCGACCCAGGCCTCCGAAGACAGCGGTATCTTGTCCGATGCGGGAACGGTTTCCATTCCCAGGAGCCTTGCTTCAGACCTTGTCATCCTCCTTTCCTCGAGCGACTCCTCGCAAGTCGACCTGCCGGGGTCCGTGGTCATTCGCGCAGGAGAGATCTCGACCTCCTTTGATATCACCATTATTGATGACGGAGAGGTGGACGGCCCACAGCGCGTCCTCATCACAGCGTCGGCCGAGGATGGGTCCTCCGCCGACGGGGCCATGGAGATCAAAGACAATGACCCGGGCCAAGTCCGTTTCAGCTCATCTTCTTACTCTGTCGGGGAAAAACAGCGAAGTGCTGTCATCACGGTGATGCGCACATCGAGCAGCAGCGGCGAGATTCGTGTCGACTATGAAACGGTCAACGGGAGCGCGTCGGCCGGAGGGGATTACGAGAGCGCGTCGGGGACCCTGGTCTTTCACAGCGGCGAGGTGATTCAGTCCTTTTCCGTCCCCCTTCTTGATGACCCGGTAGCCGAAGGAGAGAAGACGGTCAAGCTCGCTCTCAGCAATCCCACAGGCGGAGCCGTCCTGGGGACCCCGAGCACGGCCGTCCTGACCATAGAAGATGACGACAGGCCGGACTTCTTCACGGAGATCTTCGAGCAGGCTGACAATGATATCCGGAACCAAACCCTCACCTTTGTGCCGGACGGTTCCAGGTCGGGTTACACTGTCTGCCGGACTCCATCCTATGCTTTTCCTGCGGACCCTTCCGGAGGAAAAATCCTTTCTCTGACAGACGATTCCTACGCCACGGTCCAGCTGGCCGAAGGGGCGGAGATCCCTTTTTTCGGCGTGCGCTACCGGTCGTTCTTCGTCGGGAGCAACGGGTATGTGACTTTTTCCTCAGGGGACGGTTCCTATCAGGAGTCTCTGGCCCGTCATTTCAGCCAACCTCGCATTTCAGCCCTTTTTGACGATCTGAATCCTTCCCATGGCGGAAAGGTCTCTTGGAAGCAGTTGTCGGATCGAGGGATGGTCACCTTCCAGGAGGTGCCCAAGAACTATTCAGGGAAGCGTAACAGTTTTCAGATCGAAATGTTCTTTGACGGTACCCTTCGTCTCACTCATCTGGATATCGGCCTGCAGGACGGTATGGCAGGGCTTTCAAGAGGGGGAGGGACACCGAAGGATTTCGCCGAGAGCAATCTCAACGATTATCCTTCCTGTTTTTTTCTAAGCGTCCCGGAGAGCGTCACAGAAGGAAAAGACACCGATCGGATCGCTCCCGTGACCCTTGGGGCCTTGATTCCCCCTCCTGCGGGCATGCAAATGCGCATGGCCTCTTCAGACCCTACGGAGTTGAGCGTGGATAAAGAGGTCGTATTCCCTGCCGGGGAGAGCTCGGTCCTTTTGGATCTGACCACGGTGGACGACGATCTCCTGGACGGGACTCAAACCGTGACGATCACAGCGACTCTCCCGGGGGGAGGGTCGATCAGCGGAGTCGTTCGCGTGAAGGATAACGAGTCGGCCACGCTGACGGTGGATGTCCCTGAGATCGCAAGAGAAGGGGAAGGCCTTCTCCCTTTGCGAGGAACGGTCTGGGCCAGCGCTCCGGTCGGCAAGAATGTCATCGTTTCATTGTCCAGTGACGATCTGACGGAAGTGACGGTTCCTGAGAGCGTCACGATTTCCAGGGGCAAAACATCTGCCCCCTTTGATCTGACCATCCGAAATGATGTGGTCATTGATGGTCCGCAGACGGTCACGATCACGGCTTCGGTTCCGGGCTGGACCTCGGGGTCCGATACCCTGGTCGTTCTTGATGATGGTGAAGATGCCAGGTTTGCGCCCTCCATAGCCCGAGGCGATGATCACTCCCTGGCTCTCGACGACAACGGCACGGTCTGGTCGTGGGGAGAAAACGGTTCCGGTCAGCTGGGGGACGGTGCCATGACGAACAGAAGCGCACCGTTTGAGGGGACCTCCATCAGTGACGTGTTTGCCGTTGCAGGAGGGGGAAACCACACCCTAGCCCTCACCGGGGACGGAAAGGTCTGGGCTTGGGGGAACAACAGCAACGGCCAGTTGGGCGACGGGACACTCCTGTCCAGAACTCAGCCTGTTCCGGTGGTGCAGCTCACGGAAGGCGTAGCGATTGCAGCAGGATATGGTCACTCCCTGGCCCTCGAGAAGGATGGGACCGTGTGGGCTTGGGGGGATAACAGTTCAGGTCAGCTGGGCAATGGCACGACAGAGAACCGCGATATCCCCGAGCGCGTTTCAGAGTTGATTGAGGTGATCGCCATCGCTGCGGGGCAGTACCACAATCTTGCGCTCAAGAAGGACGGAACCCTTTGGGCATGGGGAGCCAATGGGGACGGCCAGCTCGGGGATAGATCCTTTCATACCCGCACCCGGCCGGTGCAGGTTTCGGGTCTCTCTCATATTGTCTCTGTCGCCGCGGGCGGCTATCACGGTTTGGCGGTTCAAAGGGATCAAAAGGTGTGGGCCTGGGGCCGGAACTGGGAAGGACAGGTGGGGGATTTCCTCTATGATCATATGACAAACCCCGTGCCTGTGGAGGGATTGAGCGGGGTCATTCTTGTTGCTGCAGGGGCATCCCACAGCCTGGCCCTGAAATCGAATGGAACGGTGTGGGCCTGGGGAGAAAACAACCACGGTCAGCTCGGAAACAGCACCTTTCATGCGAGCAGTACTCCGGTGCAGGTCTCGGGCCTGACCGGCGTGATCGGCCTGGCCGCGGGCAACAACCACAACCTGGCTCTAAGAAACGATGGAACGGTGTGGGCCTGGGGAGAAAACGGGTCCGGCCAATTGGGGGACGGAAGCTTCGGGAGCCAAAACGTCCCTGTTCAGACGATGGGTCGGTCGGAAAGCGAGGTCCTTGACCTCATTTCGATGTCCGTCGTTCTTCCGCCGATTGTGACCGAGGGAGACGGGGTTCTCGTGGGAAAGGGAGCCGTGATTCTCAAAGAGGCCCTCAAGGGAGACCTCGTGGTGATGCTGGCTTCCAGCAACCCGTCGGAGGTCTCCGTGCCCGGCCGCATGACCATCCCCGCAGGTCAGACTTCCGCCTCCTTTGACCTGACTGTTTGGGACGATACGCAGATCGACGGTCCTCAGGCGGTTCGCGTCTCGGCGTTTGCTCTCGGTTATGTTCCGGCCGGAGCCACGGTTGAGGTGGATGACAACGAGAGGGCAGACCTTTCCATCGACGTTCCCGCCTTTGTGACAGAAAGCGACGGGTGGCTGCCCCTGGGAGGAAAGATTAACCTGGGCGCTACCCCGGACAGAGACATTACAGTGTATCTGAGCGCAGGAGAGGCCGGGGAGGTGATTGTGCCCGCCACGGTCGTGATCATGGCAGGGCAAACCTCGGCCCCATTTTCCCTTCAGGTTCTCGATGACTGGGAAGTGGACGGAACTCGAGAAGTGATGATCAGCGCGAGCGTGCCCGGGTGGGGCTCGGAAGCGCGGAGAATAGAGGTGGAAGACAACGAGCCTGTGATGCTTTTCATAGGAGTGGAGGAAGAAAACGGTGTTGACGTTGACGGAAAGTCTCCGGGCAGAAAGGGAATGGTCACGATCCTGAGAGCCCTGCCCTTCGATCTTGTGGTAGACCTGTCCTCCGACGACCCTTCCGAAGTGACGGTGCCTCCCTTTGTGATCATTCCTGCAGGCGAGATCACGGCCTTTTTTAACCTTGCAAGAACCGGATCCCGCAAGGGGGATTCACGAGAGGTAGCCGTTGCCGCGTCCGCGCCAGGATGGTCTCCGGGAGTGGTGACGATCAGGTTCAAAAAAAATGGAACAGGCCCTCCTTGACAAAAGAGCAAGAGCGCCGTTGTTGCCGACCTTGGTCGGCGCGGGAGTTCCGAGCCTGACCGGATGGGGGGAGGTGGTTTCCGCCTTCTCCAGTGCCGTGAACATACGCCACAGCGGGGGGCTCCTCGTCTCCTTGGTCGGAGACCCTCGCGCCATGACTTATCTGAGCGTCTGTGTTCCCGCCCTTTTCAGAAACCCCAAAAAACGCCTTGTCCCAGGAGACCGGATCCGATTTGACGGGCACCGAATGGTCACGGAGGATTTCGTTTTAGATTTCCCGGGGCGGCCGACCTGGCAGGGCACGCTCAGCCTGAAGGATGTGAGAGGACTTGAAGTTTCAAAAGTGTCTCTTCTGAAGGAGGCGCTTCTCTTGAAAGGAAGAGCCGGCGGATTTCTGGGACTCCTCCGCGGAAATGGAACCAACAATCCTTTCGTGGATAAGGCGATCCAGGTTCTGCGAGGGGTTCAGAAAGCGCCGTCTCAAGCCGCCAGGCTCGAAGCCCTCTCCGGCCTGGTAGGACTTGGGCCGGGCTCAACGCCTTCCGGGGATGACTTCATCACAGGAGTGCTGCTGGGAGAAGAGGCGCTGAAACTTCTCCTGACCACCGAGGCAAAAGCGGTTGCTGACAGCCGCGAGCCCATGATACCGTGGTCCATGGAAAAAGAAGGTCTGCAGGTTGCCATGGACAGGACCAATGACTCAGGCAAAACCCTGTTGTGGCAAGCGCTCCAGGGGCATTTCCCCCAATATCTGATCGAAACGGTCCGGTCCATCTCTGATGCTGAAGGGAAACAGGAAATTACGGAGGCCGTGGAAAGAGCGGTGAGCCGTGGAGCGACTTCGGGGACAGACGCTCTGACAGGATTCCTGTTTTCTATGGAAGGAGGGCTATGAAACCCATGAGGGATGCGAGGCATCGGTGAAGAAGATCCTTGTTCGCAAAAACGCCTATTACGACTCCGTCTTTCTCATGCTGGCCACCAAGGCGCTGAAGCAATGGCCCGGCATTAAAGAAGCCGTAGTGGCCATGGGAACAGAAGTCAACCTGGGGCTGTTGAAAGAGATCGGTCTCCTCTCGGGAGAGGCGGAATCAGCCAAGCCGAATGACCTGGTCATCGCGATGGAGGCGGAGACCGGGGACGCTGCGGAAGAAGCCTGCCGGATCGCCGAGGAGATTCTGAAAAAGAAAAGTCACGGAGGAGGGGAGGAGGAGGTCCGCCCGGCGAGCCTCGATGGAGCGCTCAAGATCTTTCCTGAGGCCAATCTTGTGGTCATCTCGGTTCCGGGTCCGTATGCCGGCCGTGAAGCCAGGCGGGCGCTCAACAAGGGGCTTCATGTCATGGTTTTTTCCGACCATGTCCCTGTTGAAGAGGAGGTGGAACTGAAGGATCTGGCACAGGAGAGGGGCCTTCTCATGATGGGCCCTGACTGCGGGACCGCCATCCTCAACGGAAAGCCGCTCTGTTTTGCGAATGTCGTTCGGAGAGGACCTATCGGTCTTGTGGCCGCCTCAGGCTCAGGACTCCAGGAAGTCTGTTGCTGCATTGATCGAATGGGGGGCGGAATCTCTCAGGCCATAGGCACAGGGGGAAGAGACCTCCAGGATCGTCGGGTGAAAGGACGGATGATGCTCATGGGAATCGAAGCCTTGAAGCGGGACCCGGAGACCCGGGTGATCGTGGTCCTCTCCAAACCGCCGGCCGAAGAAGTGGCGGCCACGGTTCTCTCCAAGCTGGAGGGCACCGGAAAGCCTTGCGTGGTTCATTTCCTGGGACGTAAGCCGTCGGCGACTCTTGGGTCCGTCCGGTTTTCCGGCAACATGGAGGAAGCTGCGGCCATGGCCGTGGCCCTGTCGAACAGGGAGGAATACCGTGAGCGTTGGAGAGCTCCTTTGGGAGCGGAGATGGCGAGAGTGGCGGAGGCGGAAGTGAGGTTCATGGCCTCTGAACAGAAACATGTGCGCGGGCTTTTTGCAGGCGGGACCCTCGCCCTTGAAGCCGTGGCGCTTTTCGAAGAAGAGGGCTTCAGGATTCTCTCCAATGTCCGGAAGGAACCCGGCCTCGCGCTACGATCTCCCCACCGTTCCGAGGGGCATGCGATCGTGGATATGGGCGACGACGTGTTCACCCTGGGGAGACCCCATCCCATGATCGACCCTTCTCTCAGGGAGGAAAGGATCGCCAAGGAGGCGGCTGATCCGGAGACCGCCCTTCTGCTGCTGGACGTTGTTCTCGGCTATGGGGCTCACGGGGACCCGTGTGGGCCTCTTGCTGAGAGCGTGGCCAAGGCAAAAGCCCAGGTTGCCGGACGCGGGGGGTATCTCTCGGTCATTGCCTCCCTCACCGGCACTGAAAAAGATTACCAAAACATGGCGGAGCAGAAAAAGAAGCTGGAGGCTGCCGGTTGTTTGGTCATGCCTTCGAACTACCAGGCCTCCCTGCTGGCTGCACAGGTGATCAGAAAGGCGGCTGCGAGATGGATGTGAAAAAGATCAATGAGCTTTTCAGCAAAGAGCTGAAGGTCATCAACATGGGTCTCGACTCCTTTGCGGACAACTTGCGCAGAGAAGAGGTGGAGGTTCTTCAGATGGACTGGAAGCCGCCTGCCGGCGGCGACAAGCACTTGATCTCCCTGCTGGACAAGCTGGACCGCTAGAGACCTTGACTGCAATGGGCTGCATTGGAAGGAGCAAGCCAATGAAGGGGAAAATCGAAGAGGCGAATCAAGAGGCGGTCTCCAGGATCCAGAAGGCGAAGCCTGAGCTCATCGATGTTTCGATCGCGGCAGAAGCAATCCCAGGCATGAAGAGGAACCTGATTCTCCACGCCGGCCCGCCCGTGATGTGGGAGAACATGTGCGGTCCCATGAAGGGCGCGGTGATCGGGGGCCTGATCCTGGAGGGGCTTGCGAGGAACAGGCAGGAAGCCGAAGCCCTGGCCGCCTCAGGGGATATCCTCTTTGAACCGTGCCACCACCATTCCAGCGTAGGGCCCATGGCCGGTGTGGTGACCTGGAGCATGCCGGTCTGGGTGGTGGAGAACAAGACCTTCGGGAACCGGGCCTACTGCACGCTCAACGAGGGCTTGGGCAAGGTTCTTCGCTACGGCGCCTTTTCAGAGGAAGTCCTCGCAAGGCTCCGCTGGATGGCGGAGGACCTGGCGCCGGCACTGAAAAAAGCCCTTGGCCGGCATGGGCCTATCGACATGAAAAGCATGATCGCCCAGGCTCTTCAAATGGGGGATGAGGGCCACAACCGCAACAGGGCCGGGACCTCTCTCTTCATCAGGGAAATCGCTCCGGTCCTGGTGATGCTCGATGAAACCAGAGAGAAGATTGCGAGGATACTTGCTTTCATTCACGGGAACGATCACTTTTTCCTCAACCTGAGCATGCCTTCCTGCAAGTGCACCGTGGATGCGGCCGCTTCCGTGGAAGGAAGTTCCGTGGTGACCACCATGGCCAGGAACGGGACCGAGTTCGGCATCCGGGTGTCCGGGCTCGGGGATCAGTGGTTCACGGGGCCTGCAGGCATCGTGGAGGGCCTTTATCTCCCTGGTTTTTCGCCAAAGGATGCGGCACGGGACATCGGCGACTCGGTGATCACCGAGACCGCAGGCATCGGCGGGTTTGCCATGGCGGCTGCACCGGCGATTGTGAAATTTGTGGGAGGAAGCGCGAGCGATGCGGTCCGATACACCCGGCAGATGTATGAAATCACGGTGGCGGAGAACGACACCTATCGGATCCCAACCCTTGATTTCAGGGGCACGCCCACAGGGATTGACCTGCTGAAGGTGGTGGAAACCGGGATCCTTCCGGCGATCAACACCGGGATTGCCCACAAAGAGCCCGGCATCGGGATGGTTGGAGCAGGGCTGGTGCATCCGCCTGAGAACTGCTTTCACGATGCGCTCGAAGCGTTTGTGGAAAAATATGGAGAATGAAGACGGTTCACACCACAGAGGTTTGGTCTCAGGCAGAAACCTGCCACTGAAAAACCGAATGTCGAATGTCGAACAAGGAATATCGAATGATGAAGTCAAATTCCCTCGGGTGTTCCCTTCGGTGTTCGTTATTCGGTATTCGACATTCTGCGGTTCGTTTTTGAATTTCGGCGCAAACAGTGAATAAGTTCTCATCTAAGATTGCTAAGGAGGATCTATGAAACTCATCGATCTCACCGTGCCTCTGGGCATTGCAACGCCGCCCTGGCCGACCTATGAACCCTTGCAGGTCAAGTACTTCAAGAGACTGGCTCCCAACGGAGCCAACGGCATGCTCCTCACCCATTCCAACCACGTGGGAACCCATCTCGACGGAGAAATCCACTTTTACACGCCGGGGAAAGACATCGCCTCTCTGGATCTGGATTTTCTCGTTCACGAAGGGGTGGTCGTTGATCTCAGCGACTGCACCACGGATTACGATCTCTACACCTCCAAGCAGGTGGAGGAGCGGGTGGAGGTGAAGGAGGGAGACATTCTCATCATTCATACCGGATACCACCACTATGGATGGGACCAGCCTACGGCGGATGAGATTCGCTACATGGTGAAACACCCCGGACCGGACAGGGAATTCGCGGTGTGGGCGAAGAAAAAGAAGCTGCGGTGGATCGGGGTGGACTGCGGCAGTGCCGATCATCCCATGAACACGATCATCCGGACGTGGATGCCTCGCCAGGCCAAGGAGGCAGAAGCCTTTTTCCAAAAGAAGTTCGGAAAAAGCCTGGAAGAATTTTTCTCAGATGACAAGTACCAGCTCATGCACATCGAGATGTTCAATCACGGCATCATCCATGCCGAGTGCCTGGGCGGGGATATGGACCTGCTGTTGAATCAGCGGGTCGTGATCGGCTGCTTCCCGTGGCGCTTTGTGGACGGAGAGTCGAGCATCAGCAGGATCGTGGCCATGGTGGAGGACGACCGATACGAGGCTCTGCTGGCGAAAAAGAAAAAAGCCCAGCTGACGAAATTTGGGGATGTGGCAGGTGCACTGAATCCCTGGCTCCACGAAGAGGCCAGAAAAACGCGGAGGCACAAAGGTTCAAAGGCACATAGGCACAAAGAAAGAAATGGATAAAAGGATACAGTGGAATGGTTTTTCTGCTTTGTGCCTTTGCATCTTTGTCCCTTTGTCCCTCAAGCTGTCGGCTCCAGCCGACAGCCATTGAATCTGATTTTGACAAAGCGTGGGGTCGGTGCTATGAAAGGGCGCGATCGTGAAGCGCGCCTTTGAGAGAGGAAACCATGGCTTTTGATCTCGTGATCCGTAACGCAAGGACCCGGTTTTCAGGAAAAGATCTCCTGGATATCGGGATCAGAGAAGGACGCATCTCCCGCATCAGAAAAAAGCTCAAAGGGGAGTCCCTTAAGGCGATTGATGCGTCCGGGAAGCTGGTCACCGAGTCTTTCGTCAACTCCCACCTCCACCTCTGCAAGGTTTACACCCTGGCGATGATCGGGGACAAGGCCCAGGTCTCCTATCAGAGCGGAGCCATGGGAAAGGCCATGACCGCCATCGAACTGGCCTCCAAGGTCAAAGAGGAATATGACGAAGCGTGGATCATCGAGAACGTGAGGAAGGCCCTGCGACTGGCGGTCAAGTACGGAACCACTCACCTCCGCGCTTTTGCGGACACGGACACCAAGGCCAGGCTCGAGGGGGTGAAGGCTCTGCTCAGGGCCAAAGAGGAATTCAAAGAGGCCGTAGACATCCAGGTGGTGGCCTTCCCTCAGGACGGCGTGGTGCGGGATCCCGGCGCCGAGGACTTCCTGCGAAAGGCCATGGAACTCGGAGCCGATGTGGTGGGCGGGATACCGTGGATCGAATACACGGATGAGGATGCGCACGAACACATCGACCGGATGTTCAAGTTGGCCAAGGAGTATGACAAAGACATCTCCATGCTCATGGACGATGCGGGGGATCCCGGTCTTCGCACGCTTGAGATGCTTGCCGTAAAAACGATCAAGGAAGGGTGGCAGGGGAGGGTTACGGCCCACCACGCCCGTGCCGTTGCCCTGTACCCGGAACCCTATTTCCGAAAGATCGCGGCGCTCCTCAAGAGAGCACGAATCGGTATGGTTTCAGATCCCCAGACCGGACCGCTCCACGCCAAGGTCAGAGACCTTTACGATGAAGGCATTGCCGTTGCCCTGGGTCAGGACGACATCGCCGACGCTTACTATCCCTACGGCAGAAACAACATGCTCGAAGTGGCGTTTCTGGCGTCCCACTTGATGTGGATGACAACCTTCGAGGAGATGGAAATCCTCTATGATCTCATCACCACGAGGGCGGCGCAGACCATGGCCGTTTCGGGATTCGAGATGAAGGAGGGAAACCAGGCGAACCTGGTGGTGCTGAACGCGGAAAGCGTATGGGAAGCGTTGACCGATCATGAAGCTCCACGCCATGTGATCAAAGAGGGAAAGGAGGTGACAGGGTTCCAGGAGAAAGCCAAGCGAAAACCAAAGGCGTCCGACAGTCAGTTGTGATCTGCAGTTGGAGGGTTAGTTTCCAGGTTTCAACCACAAGGAAAGGAGGGTTTCTTATGAGGAAAGTGCTATTGGCTCTGATGATTGTTCTCGTTGCTTGTTCCCTCGCTTTCGGAGCAGAGCAGAAAGCCAAACCGTTCAAGATTGCCGCCATATTCCAGACAGCCATTGAGGAACCGTGGGATGGAGTCATCCACCAGGCTTGTCTGAAGGCAAAGAAGGAAATGGGAAACATCGAGTACGAATTCGCAGAGAAGGTGGCTGCAGCGGATTTCGAGAAGGTTCTGAGAGAGTACGCGGAAAGGAAGTTCGATCTGATTGTGGGGGATGCGTTTCTGGCAGGCGAGGAACCCTCGAGACGAGTGGCCAAGGATTATCCGAAAATTGCGTTCGCTTTTGGATCCGAGTTCGGCCCGGTAGCCCCGAACTATTCCGTGTTCGACAACTGGATTCATGAACCGGCCTATCTGTGCGGCGTGATCGCCGGCAGGATGACCAAATCCAATGTCCTGGGGGTCGTGGCCGCCATCCCCATCGGCGAAGTCAACCGGCTGGTCAACGCCTTCAAGGCCGGCGCTCTGAAGGTCAATCCCAAAGTCAAGGTGAAGATCTCCTACATCGGAGGATGGTTCGATCCTCCGAAGGCCAAAGAAGCGGCCATCGCGCAGATTGAAGCCGGCGCAGACCTGATCTACGCCGAGCGCTTCGGCGTGTTTGAAGCGTGCAAAGAGAAGAAGATTATGGCTTTCGGCAACATGTCCGATCAGAATGCCCTGGCTCCGGAGGTGGTCATCACCGGGCCGGTGTGGGACATGTACCCCACCATCAAGTTCTGCATCGAGATGGTGAAGAAGAAAGCCTGGGTGTCCATGGATCTGGGCGAGTGGTCCATGATGGCCAAGGGCGGTTCCAGGCTTGCGCCCTTCCACGGCTTTGAGAAGAAATTGCCCGAACCCGTGATGAACGAGGTGAAGGATCTGGAGAAGAAGATCCTGGGCGGCACCTTCCGCGTGCCCATTGACGAGCAGCCGCCGGTTTCGGACTAAGGCTTGAGGAAGCCCGGCTTCTGCCGGGCTTCTTTTTTGCAAAACCTTTTTCACCACAGAGACACAGAGGACACGGAGAAACCCCTCCCTCTGTGCCGCTGTGGTGACCGTTCTGATTTGGACAGGCGTGTCCCACAATGACCGCTCACCCACCTGTTGTTGAAATGCGATCCATCACCAAGCGGTTCCTCAACGTGGCCGCGAACAGGGGGATCTCTTTTCGCCTCTATCCGGGCGAGATCTGCGCGCTCCTGGGCGAAAACGGTGCAGGCAAAACCACCCTGATGAACATCCTGTTCGGGTACTACGCCTGCGATGAAGGGGAGATCCTGATCAAGGGCGATAAGGTGGACCTCACCTGCCCGAAGGATGCCATCCGCCGCGGCGTGGGAATGATCCACCAGCACTTCGCCCTGGTCCCGTCCCAATCGGTGCTCGAGAATGTGATCATCGGCGCGGATACGGGAAAAGGGATTTTCCTGGATCTCAAGTCTGCAAGGGAAAAGCTCCGGAAGATTCAAAAGCGGTTCAGACTGCAGCTGGACCCTGATGCAAAGATCTGGACCTTGTCCGTAGGAGAACAGCAGAAGGTCGAGATTCTGAAGGCGCTCTACAGGGACGTGGACATCCTCATCATGGACGAACCCACGGCCGTCCTTTCACCGGGCGAGACAGAGGATCTTTTCAGCACTCTCAAATCCCTTGTGCAGGAAGGACGGTCCGTAGTGTTCATCTCCCACAAGCTTCACGAGGTGATGAGCATTTCCGACCGGATCATTGTGCTCAGAGCCGGTGAGGTGGTGGCGGAAAAAAAGACAAAGGAGACGAATCTCAGGGAACTCGCCAACCTCATGGTAGGCCGGGAGCTGCTCGAAAAACTCGACAAGAAGAAAATGCAACCGGGAGAGCCCGTTCTGGAGATTGAAAACCTCGATGCCCTGAACGACAAGAAGTTTCCGGCCTTGAAGAACATCGGCCTTGCGGTGCGGAGGAATGAGGTTCTGGGGCTTGCCGGGGTTTCAGCTAACGGCCAGAGAGAACTGGCCGAGATTCTTTTCGGGATCCGGGAAGCCTCCCGGGGAACGGTGAAAGTGAAAGGCCGTCCCCTTCGGCTGGGAAGCGCGGTGTCCGCGATCCGCCTGGGAATGGGGAGAATCCCCGAGGACAGAATAGAGACCGGCCTCCTCATGGACCTGACGGTGGAAGAGAACCTGATTCTGGAAAATCATGTTTCTCCCGAGTTCCAGAGAAGAGGCCTACTGGATTTCAAGAGGATTCAGCGCTTCAGCGAGGAGTTGATCAGGGCCTACGGCATTAAGACAGACGGCCCGCATGCCGAGGCCAAGAGCCTCAGCGGAGGAAACCTGCAGAAGGTCATGCTGGCCAGAGAGCTGGCGGGCAAACCCGCAGTCGTGATTGCCAGCCAGCCCACCCGCGGCCTTGATGTGGGAGCCACGGAATACGTGCATCAAAGGATCCTGGAGGAAAGGGAGCGCGGGGCGGCAGTCCTGCTCATCTCGGAAGACCTGGATGAAATATTCGCCCTGAGTGACCGGATCGTCGTGCTTTTCGAAGGGGAGGTGATGGGAGAGGTGGTGGTGGAGGAGGCGTCCAGGGAGCAGATCGGCCTTTGGAT
>Ga0209450_10000705_pt1 | contig 16790 bp, 11 predicted proteins | sample FrelakmetLWP11LW_FD_187149 | JGI IMG/M metagenome (GOLD analysis project Ga0209450, IMG submission 187149) | Freshwater lake sediment microbial communities from the University of Notre Dame, USA, for methane emissions studies - LWP11 LW (SPAdes)... | ecosystem: Environmental > Aquatic >...
CTGAAATCCTCAAGTTAAAACCCACACCGGAATCCTGGGCGGATATGACAGCAAAAGAAAAACAATCCTTCAAAGTCTATGGCAAAGGGCTAGCGGCTATCGCCAGAAAGTTCGGAGTAGAGGGTAATCCTGCTGGTTATCATTCTATCCACCTCGAACTCGGGAGGAAAATATACGGCGAGGACCATGAATGCCTGAAATACGAAGAAAAGCCAGACCTTACTCTCGAGCAGCTCATGGCTGAAATACTAAAACTCAAGTCTACCCCCCAATCCTGGGCAGAAATGACCCAAAAAGAAAAACAATCCTTCAAAATCCAAGGTAAGGGGCTAATTACTATCGCCAGAAAGTTCGGTGTCGAAGGTAATCCTATTGGTAATCATTCCATACACCTCGAACTCGGCAGAAAGATCTATGGCGAGGAACATGAATGCCTGAAATCTAAATCTTGAATTTAGTCGGTACCCTCTTTTCGTAAGTCGAAATACTTCTAATCCCCACATCTTTCGCAATCGCGAGGGCTTCGTTTAAATCGGTTCCTACCTCTTTAAGTTTGTGCGCGTCGGAGCCTAGGGTGAAGTGCTCCACGCCTATTTCGACTGCCCATTTAAGGATGTCGGGGTGGGGGAATAGCTCATTGCACCTTTTGTGCATGGAGCGGGTGTTGAGTTCGATGCCCAATCCTTTTTGTTTTACGAGAAAAAGTATCGCCGTTATCTGGTCTTTGTATTTTTTCGGGTCGAAGGGGCCGTAAAACTGATATCCGCCTTTTTTGCATATGTCGAAGTGCCCGATAACGCTGAAATTTCCCCATTTTACCGTTTCGAATAACAGGTCGAAATATTTTGTGTACGCGTACGTCTCATCCACTTTTTCATAAAGCTGGGCGCAAAAATCGCACGAGGAGATTATCACGTTATCCACTTCATGCACGGAACATATCATGAAATCGAAATCAGTGTTTTTTACGAAACGCTTCATGTCGTCCATCCACGGTTCTTTGTATTCCAGCTCCACGCCGAATCTTATCGGGAATTTCGGGAATTGTTTCCGCACTTCCTTTATATCCGATTTTATCTTTCCGAATCTCGTCATGGCTTCCTCGTAAGAGAAAACACCTTCGCCGGTCTTTGGGTCGAAAGTCTCCACATGGTTGGTCAGGCATATTTCGCTGACACCGAGTTCTATTTCTCTTTTGGCGATTTCCTCCAATGTAAGTCTGGAGTCGGATGAGAAGCAGTTATGTAGGTGATAGTCGATTAACATTTAACTTTTAACGAAATAACGAGGTAACGAAATAACGATATAACGATATAACAAAAACCTGAAACTCGCCACGTCATATCGACATGATGTGAAAACTTGAAATTTTAAAACGAATATCCAATTCCCGAAGGCTCGATGCCGGCATCGAGCCTTCGAAGGCGAGGATGGCCATCCTCGCCTTCGGGAATCGGGATATTTTTCAAGTTTTCAGTTAATAAGAATATAAATAGCACTTTATATTCCCATTGAACAGCTTCCTGTTTTTATTCGCCTTTCTGCCGAATATTTTTTCGAATTGCGGATGAGGTGAGAGGATGAAGAACTGGCTGTTGCCCAGTTTCTTTTTCAGCTGGCCAAGGTCATGGATTATATCCTCGGCTTCTTCTATTTCGCCTATGCGTTCGCCGTATGGCGGGTTTGTTATAAGCATTCCGCGGAAATCCAGATCCCTATAGTCGAATTTTTTGGTCTCGAACCGGATATCGCTTATCACTTCCGCGCGTTCGGAATTATTCACCGCCTGTTTTATGATACTTGGATCCAGATCCATACCTATAAGGTCCAGTTTCACATCCCTTTCATCGTCCAATACTTTTTCACGGGCATCTTTCCATAGTTTTTTCGGTATCCAGCTCCAGTCTTCCGCGGAGAAAGTCCTGAATTTTCCTGGCGCGATGTTTTTGCCTATAAGCGCCGCCTCGATAAGGAATGTTCCTGAACCGCAGAAAGGGTCGACCAATGTTTTTTCAGGTTTCCATTTGCTGAGCAGGCATATTCCCGCGGCGATAGTCTCACGCAGCGGGGCAAGCCCGCCTTCCTTTCTGTATCCGCGTTTATTAAGGCCTATTCCGGTGGTGTCGATTGTAACGGAAGCTATGTTATCGGACAGTTTTATTTCAACTTTATAATAATCCCCATCTTCCGGAAGTGTATTGATCCCGTAATATTCCCCCAAGCTGGAGACAATGGCTTTTTTGGTGATAGCCTGACAGTCCGGGATGCTGTGGAGCTGGGATTTTATACTTTTACCGGTAACGTGGATTTCACCGTTTTTAGGTATCCATAAGTGCCATGGAAGATTTTTTATATTTTCAAAAAGTTCATCAAAACTGAACGCTTCAAAATTTCCGACTTCCAAAAGCACGCGGTCAGCCGTCCTTAAATTCATGTTGCACCATACGATATCGTCGATTCCGCCTTCCAGACGTATTCTTCCGTTTTCCGCTTTCAGGTCGGGATATCCGAGTTTTCTCAGTTCTTCTATCGCTACCGATTCAAGGCCGAATGTTGTTGGGATGATAAGGTTTAATTTCATAGAAATTTTGGAGTAAAGCCATGGTCGGCGGAGCTAAGTTCCTGAGCAAGCCCGTCTTCAAAACCAAGGCTTAAGAAATATTCCACTACTTCATTATATTCATCTTCCGTCAGTCTGCGATTTATTCTAGGTAATTTGGAGCAATCCTTTATCGGCACATACTGAGACATTATAGCCATCATGGCGGAAGGACCCAGATGATCATACACCCATTTGATGATTTTTTTCGAGTCTTCCGTTTCATCCGGCAATACCAGATGACGGATTATGAGTCCGGACTCTATGAATCCATCACTATCTAATTTTGGCGCGCCTACCTGTCGCCACATCTCCAGAATTGCCTTGGAAGCAAACTCAAAGTAGTTTGGAAGTTTTGAATATTGTATTGCCGATTTATTATCAAAATATTTCAAGTCCGGGAGATAGACATCGATAAAACCCTCCAGTTTTTTTAAGGTCTCCGCTCTTTCATAGCCATTGCTGTTCCAGATAACGGGAACATGGATTTTTTTACGGTATTTTTTCAGAAAATCCAGTATCAGGTCGCTATATGGAGTCGGAGTCACCAGATTTATATTGTGGACTTTCTTTTCCTCGATAAGCTCCCGGCATTTTTCCCATAACTCTTCTTCGGAATATTCTTTGAGCGGACGTTTTTTCCACTCCTCCGGCCTTGATATTTCCCAGTTCTGGCAGAAAACGCATTGGCTGTTGCATCCCGTAAAAAAAATCGTACCGGAACCGCCTTTTCCCCCCGGCTTTTCACATCCGCTTATCATGGGCTCCTCGAAATAATGCTGTTGTATATGCGAAACAAGCAGTTTATGGGGTAATTTACATACGCCGAACTCGGTTATACGGTTCACACTGCACTGAAATGGACAAAGGGTACAATCCACAATTTTAATTTTCAATTTACAATTTACAAACGACTTGCAATTACGGATTTAATCATAGATGAAAATTTGAAAACTTAAAAATAAAAACCCCAATCCCCGAAGGCGAGATTCGCGAATCTCGCCTTCGAAGGCGCGAATATATATTCGCGCCTTCGGGGATGGTAGGTTTTCAATTTTTTCAAAATGTTTACATAAGTGCGGGTTTTCTGTACAATTAATACAAATTGATAATAAAAATTAAAATGCAAGAAAATACAAATCAAAATCCCGAGATGGAATCGGTGCAAATTAACCAGCCAAAAACGCCGCAGGCTGTTCCGCAAAAGCCAAGTACGCCGGCTACAGCTAAGCCCAAAGCTCCCGTGCCTCCGAAGAAAATAGGGCCCGAGGTGAAAAAACCGTCGAAGACAAAATTCATGCTGGGCTGTGCAGGCGGATTCATCATTCTTTTTGTCGTATTCATAATCCTGATGGTGTTCATGATGTCCAGCGCGGGGACGGATAATCCTGTGATGCGCGCGTTCGGTCTTGACCCGGCGGGCATCAAGTCATTCCTTCTTACTGTTATAAGTCTGGCTTTCGGTTCACTTTCCACTCTGTTCTTTGTACTTCTTGTCATCGGTGTATTCAAGTTACTGGGCGCGAAGAAGACGGACAAGGAAGCCCGTTCAAAGGCTACCAAGATGACACTTCTAAGCCTTATACCGCTCGTGCTTATAATGTTCATATGGTTCGTGCTTTATAATTTTATAGGCAGGCTCAGCGCGATGGAGCAGGTGGTGGCGGAAGTTGTGGTGACTCAGCCGGAGGATATTTCCAACCTGCAGGCTCCTTTGGATATAACATTCAGCGCGGAAAACGCGGCAAAGGCTTTGATAGCACAGGGGCTTGATATAGAAAGTATGGCGTGGGATCTTGATGGCAATGGCCAGTTTGAAACTCCTGTCGGCGCCAATCCGGAAGTCACTCACAGCTACACAAGAAAAGGCACGTACGAAGTAGCTCTTCAGGTGAAGATAACAGGTGAGGCCGAGAATAGGATATATACCAAGCTTATAGATATAAAAAGCGCCACTTTCGGCGCGGATCCGGATAACGGCTTCGCTCCGCTTTTGGTGAGATTTAATACCGAAGGACTTATCGAGAACCCGACAAAAATAACCAGCTTCGATTGGGATTTTGATGGCGACGGCAAATATGATGTCGAAGGATCTGACAATGACACAGCGGAATATACTTTTGAACAAATAGGCACATATAATGTCCATCTTAGGATAGTCGATAAACAAAACAATGTTGAAAACTATTACAGGGATATAAAAGTGGAAGAAAGTGAGACACCGCTTTTGAGTGCTGTGATAAACGCAGTGCCGGATCTTACGGGCGTCGCGCCTTTTCAGATAAGGTTTGATGCTGACGGGTCCGAAAGCGTAAATGGAAAGATAGTGAATTACGAATGGGATTTTGGTGACGGGTCAGATCTTCAGTCCGGTAAAAACGTTTCGCATATTTATGATAAGCCCGGTAATTATACAGTGAAACTTACAATCGAAGAGGATTCCGGCAGGACAGCTTCCACGACCGCGGAAGTCGTAGCTAAAGGTGTATCTTCCGTTCCGGAGGCAAAAATAACGACAAATCCGGATTTTGACGCGGAGACTTCCACATTAAGCGGAATAATACCGTTTGAAGTGGATTTCGACGCATCCCAGTCCACAGATAGCGATGAAGACATCGTGGATTACAAATGGGATTTCAACGGCGATGGCGCGAGTGATGGCGAAGGCAAAAAAGTCACACAGACTTTTGATAAAGCCGGAACATATGATGTCGCTTTGACAGTCACGGATAGTGAACAGCAGACAAGCACAGCCACTATAAAAGTGCAGGTCGCTGAACCCGGTGTAACGGCTCTTATAAATGCTAACCCTGAAGAAGGAACAGCGCCTCTTATAGTACAGTTCGACGGCGCGGGTTCCAGCACATTCAACGGCGAAATAGTAAGTTATGAGTGGGATTTTGGTGACGGCTCACCAAAAACTATAACCGGCGCCACTATCTCGCATAAATATAATGAAGTAGGGAATTACACAGTTACACTTAAAGTGGTGACCAATAAAAATGAAAGCGCGGAGACTTCCCAGATAGTATACGTAAGGGAAATACCGCTAAGGGCGTGCTTTACCCCAAGCCGAAGAAATGGTGACGCGCCGCTCGCTGTTACATTCGACCCAAAATGCTCTACAGGCGCGGTGTTTAAGTTCACATGGGATTTCGGAGACGGTTCCGACATAAGCGATAGCAGAAAGCCTACGCACACATTTGAATACCCGGGAACTTATACAGTTACATTGGAAGTGGCTGACGAGAAAAACAATGTCAGCACATTTACAGATGTAATAGTCGCCCAAGGGGAAATCACTGAATGATTTCCAATCTACAATCTATAATCTAAAATCTAACAATGAAGGAGAAACAAAAAAAATTATTCAAAATACTTGTATATATAGCTTTGGCCGCGATAATATTCACGGCTTTGGCACCGATGTTATCTTCATTTAGCGGATCCTGATCGTGGAATATCGCGAAATAATACCAATGAAACAGCGCCCGAACTGGACGCTTGCACTGCCCGGCTCAAAATCCATCACAAACAGGGTGTTTTTGTGTGCGGCTTTTGCAAAAGGAAAGAGCCGTATTTTTGGCGCGCTTAAATCCGATGATTCGGATGTGATGCTGCGCGCGCTTAAGGAACTCGGAGTAAAGATAAATGAACGAAAAGATTTTATTGAGATATCCGGAACGGGCGGAGAATTCAAAACAGGAAAAATAACTTTGGATCTGCATAATGCGGGAACGGCAGTCCGTTTTTTAACAGCCGCCATGATACTTCGCAAAGGTGAAACTATTATTACAGGAGATAAACGTATGAGAGAGAGGCCGATTGGGGATTTGGTCGATGGACTAAAACAGCTTGGTGCTGATGTCAGATATTTAAAAGGGAATGGCTGTCCTCCTTTGCTGATTAAAGATTTAAGATTAAAGATTAATGAAAAGCCGAAAATCGGAAATCGTAAATCGGAAATCGTAATTAAAATGAGAGGGGATAAGTCCAGCCAGTATTTTTCTGCGCTTCTGATGCTTGGGCCTTGTTTGGATAAACCTCTTAAGATCGAAGTGATAGGAGAGCTAGCCTCGAAACCATATATAGATGTGACTTTGGATATATTAAGACAATTCGGTATTAGGGTACAAAATAATGACTATAAATCGTTTATCGTAAAACCTCAGACTTACAAGTCTGGAAACTATAATGTTGAAGGCGACGCGACTTCGGCCAGTTATTGGACTTCCATTGCTTATCTGCATGGAGGAAAGGTCAGGTTTTCAAATTTAACCGATAGATCTTCACAGGGTGACGCAAAATATAAAGAAATTTTAAAACATACGGCTAACGTCGATATGGCCTCAATGCCGGATACGGCGATGACACTTGCTGTAACTGCGCCTTTTATAAAAGGTCGGACGAAAATTACAGGACTTTCGACACTAAGGATTAAGGAAACAGATAGATTGAAAGCTTTGGAAGCGGAACTTAAAAAGGTCGGAGTAAATGTGAGTACAACTAAAGATTCCATCACAATCCGGCCTACGACCGTAAGTTCGGTCCACAACCTGCCTCCCGGCAGGCAGGTTCGCTCCACTATTCGGACATATAATGATCATAGAATGGCGATGTGCTTTGCAGTGCTTGGGACCATGACGCCAGGAATTATTATTGAGAATCCGAAATGCACGGAAAAGACTTATCCGAATTTCTGGAAAGACCTTGAGCTTGCTTATCTTAGTCCTATAAAACTCGGGCAGAAAAATCTGATTTTAACCGGTATGAGATGTTCAGGAAAAACATATCTCGGCAAAAAAATCGCGCTAATGCTAAAAAGAAAGTTCGTCGATCTGGATATGGAGATAGAACATTCTGAAAATATGAAAATACAAGACATCGTAAAGAGCCATGGTTGGCCGTATTTTAGAAAACTTGAACAAAATATTTGTTCACGATTTTCCAGTCGCAACAATCTCGTCATTGCTACTGGTGGGGGAGTGATTTTGGATGAAAAAAATATGAAGAGTCTGAAAAAAAACGGCATAAATATTTTTATATTCGTGGATCTGCCGGTGATAATGGAAAGGATAAAGACTCATTCCAATAACAGGCCGGCTTTAACGGGTAAGGGGAGTGTTCAGGAAATAAAAGATATATGGAAAGAGCGCCGTGACTTATATATTAAGTACGCGGATATCGTTTGGGATAATACCAGCGGGGAAATCGTGAAAAAGAATCTAGACAGGATTTTTCCTTAATTCTTTCTTTGTATAATTTCTTTCTTTCCCCTCCACTAGTTACCCACTTACCCCTTTAGGGGGTGAAGAGGGGGGCGCATGTGCATATACGTGCGTACTGTAATTGTTGTCGGATGGGAAATTATTTCCTTTTTTTCTGAAACCATACCAAATACACTATCTCCAAAAGCCCCACTGTGTTTAACACCAAAAGGGCGATAAACCAGTAAAGCTGATTATTGCGTCCGCATTTCCAAAGAGAGATACCTTTCCATATAAGGCACCATACGACGAGCGGGATGAGATATTTGGGGTCATTTAGTATTACTTGTAGGTAAGCCATTTTATTGAGGTTAAAGTTTAATTATTTGTTATCGATTATATTCTAACAAACTTTTTTTACTTTTAAAGCAATAAAAAAAGATTATTTTTTTTCTTGACTTCAATATACTCCTTCGCTAAAATCCTTTTGCTTATACTGAGAGATAGTGAAGTTAAGCTCTTAAGTAAGCACTTTTTTGTTCATTAACATTTCGTGCTTGTTGTTGTTTGTGTGCCAGGGTGGCACATGACAACATTATTTGTTTTGCATTTTGAATGCAGCAAGGGTCAATGTTTAGAGTTTTTTTCATACAAACAAATCTCTCCGAACACGTTTCGGAGAGTAATCAAACTTTTTTTATACGGAGAGTTTGATCCTGGCTCAGGATGAACGCTAGCGGTGTGCCTAACACATGCAAGTCGAGCGGTCTTCGGACAGCGGCGAACGGGTGAGTAACACGTTGGAACCTACCCCGAACTCAGGGATAACCCGCCGAAAGGCGGGCTAATACCGGATGATCCCGCAAGGGTAAAGATTTTTCGGTTCGGGAGGGGCCTGCGGCCTATCAGCTAGTTGGTAAGGTAACGGCTTACCAAGGCTACGACGGGTAACTGGTGTGAGAGCACGACCAGTCACAATGGAACTGCGACACGGTCCATACTCCTACGGGAGGCAGCAGTGAGGAATATTCCGCAATGGGCGAAAGCCTGACGGAGCGACACCGCGTGGAGGATGAAGGCGTTTTCGTTGTAAACTCCTTTTCTGGGGGAATAATTGATGAAGGTACCCCAGGAATAAGCACCGGCTAACTACGTGCCAGCAGCCGCGGTAATACGTAGGGTGCAAGCGTTATCCGGAATCATTGGGCGTAAAGAGTTCGTAGGCGGTTTGGTAAGTTTGCGGTTAAATACGGTCGCTCAACGATCGAATTGTCGCGAAAACTCCCAAACTTGAGAATGACAGAGGCAACTAGAATTCCACATGTAGGGGTAAAATCCGTTGATATGTGGAGGAATACCAAAAGCGAAGGCAAGTTGCTGGGTCATTTCTGACGCTGAGGAACGAAAGCGTGGGGAGCAAACAGGATTAGATACCCTGGTAGTCCACGCTGTAAACTATGGACACTCGGTGTAGGGAGGACTCGACCCCTCTCTGTGCCTAAGTTAACACGTTAAGTGTCCCGCCTGGGGAGTACGGTCGCAAGATTAAAACTCAAAGGAATAGACGGGGACCCACACAAGCGGTGGAGCATGTGGTTTAATTCGACAATAAACGGGAAACCTTACCAAGATTTGACATCCCGGGAATCTTCTGGAAACAGGAGAGTGCCGTAAGGAACTCGGTGACAGGTGCTGCATGGTCGTCGTCAGCTCGTGCCTTGAGGTGTTCGGTTAAGTCCGTAAACGAGCGCAACCCATGTCCTATGTTAAAATTCTCATAGGAGACTGCCGGCTCTAAGTCGGAGGAAGGTATGGATGACGTCAGATCAGCATGGCCTTTATATCTTGGGCTACACACGTGCTACAATGGCCGGTACAATGGGCAGCTAACCCGTAAGGGGGAGCCAATCTCATCAAAGCCGGTCTAAGTTCGGATTGGGGGCTGCAACTCGACCCCATGAAGCTGGAATCGCTAGTAACCGCAAATCAGCTATGTTGCGGTGAATATGTTCCTGGGTCTTGTACTCACCGCCCGTCACATCATGAAAGGTGAAGGTACCCGAAGTCGCCTTAGCCCCTCGGGGCGGGTGCCTAAGGTAAATTCACTGATTGGGATGAAGTCGTAACAAGGTATCCGTAGGAGAACCTGCGGATGGATTACCTCCTTTTAGGGAGAAACCAAGTCCGATTTATCGGACTAGGTCGGGCTCTAGGCAAACCCTTGTCGCATTCAGTATGCAAGAAAACAATTAACACAATCTCTTTTTATGGTTGTGTTTTTTTGTGCGCGAAAAACGAGATAACGAAATAACGATATAACGAAATAACTTAATCTATACTTCTATCTCTTTCCATACAATATCGAGAGCCTTAAAGAATTTTTTGGTAAATTCGGCGGCTTTCTTGCTAGAAAAAGGTTTGCATGTATAGCAATCAACTGTGAACAATGGTGGATTTGTAGGATAAGAGTAAAAGGCCGCGCCTGATGATTTCCAGTGTATCCATCCGCCGTAGCCCATTTTGTGAGCTGTATAAGCGTAAGGGCCGGACAACTTTTCCATTTTACATACCTTTGCAAGTTCATCGAGGTATTTTTTAATCTGCTCAGGTTCAACTATTTTTTTTGTAATACCTTCAATAATAACCCTTTGACGCACAAGATCCGGCGCGAGATTTTTCCATTTCATATTTTTAACTTAATTTTATATTATTTCGCCTTTTTCTTATCCCTTCCTTTCTCCCTTTCCAGCTCGCCTTCGACTATATTTTCCACAACAGCGAGTTCCTTGTCGTGTTCGGTTATCTCCTCTTCCTGTAATCTGCTTATTTTCACTTGTTCTTTCAGTTTTCTTTTATAATTCTCCAGTTCCTTTGTATGCTCCTCTATTTCTTTTTCATGCTCGTAATTCAGTTGCATCTGTTTTTTAATGCGCTGTTCCTGATGTCTCATTTCCTCCTCCTGCTTTAGCAGGCTGCGGCGGTTTTCCGCGATTCTTTTTTCCGTTTTTTCAATTTCTCCTTCCTGTTCATCCTGTTTGCGCTCAACAGACCTAACTGTTTTATAAATCCTTGTGGCATGATATCTGGCGACAGCTGAAAACGCGTAAACCACAAAAGGTATGATACTAAGGGAATATATTATGGTGATGATCTTGCTAAGAGTATGTGTTGGAGTGAAATCCCCGTATCCAACTGTTGTGGCTGTCATGGCGACAAAATAAAACGCGTCGACAAAAGACCATTTTTCCAGCCATACGAAAGTAAATGCCCCGATTATAAGCAGGACTATTACTACGAAGATAAGAACAAGAATTTCATTCTGCAGTTGTTTTTTTTGCATTTTAAAAACGAGATAACGAAATAACGATATAACGATATAACAAAAAACCCGAAATTCAAAATCCAAAACTCAATATCTGATGGATTTGTATGAAGCGGGTGGATTTGTTACAATTCCAGCAAATCCCTTTAAGATGATTATAAAAAAACTGGAACAATTCATTAAAAATCAGGGTTGGTCGTTTTACGCGGTTACGGATATTGGAACCGTTAAAAAGAATTTGAAGAAACATCAGGTTGTTTTTGATGAATGGATAAAAAAGGGATATGAGGCGGATATGCACTATCTTCAGAAGATGGAGGAAGACCGGTTTAATCCGGAAAACAAATTGCCAGACGTACGGTCGGTGATTGTTTTAGGTGCCCTTTATATGCAGCCAGCTATATCAGCCCCGAAGGGGCCCCTTCGGGGCAATCAGCAATCAGCCAAGGGTATAGTCGCAAGTTACGCCAGAGGCAGGGATTACCATAATATTCTTAAGAAAAAATTATTGGAATTATCAAATCATCTAAAAACTCAAAACTCTAAAGCCGAAACATATATATCAGTTGATAGCGGACCGACAGTGGATAGGGTGCTTGCGGAGTGCGCGGGGATCGGTTTTTTCGGAAAAAACTGCAATATAATAAATCCGTCGCGCGGGAGCTATTTTTTTATAGCCATCCTGATGACCAATGTAGATTTGCCTTCGACTCCGGTTTTACGAATGCCGAATTGCGCTGATTGCCAGAAATGCCAAAAGGCTTGTCCAACTGGCGCCTTGGTCGGTCCGGGCGTTTTAGACGCGCGCAAATGCGTTTCTTATCTTACGATTGAAAATAAAGACGGTATTCCTGTAGAACTCCGTTCTAAGATCGGTAACAGACTGTTCGGCTGCGACTCATGTCAGGAGTGCTGTCCGTTCAACATGAGAGATTTAAGATTAAAGATTAAAGATCTGAGTCCTGAATGTGGAGTGGGGGATTCGCTTGATCTGAAAAAAATATTATCAATCGTATCAGATGAAGAATTTACTAAAATATTCGCCGGAACACCAATAATGCGCGCGAAACGCAGAGGGCTTTTAAGGAACGCATGTGTTGTCGCAGGCAATAGCGGTGATAAGTCTTTAGCTACTTATCTAAAAAAACTTGTTGAACGTGAAGATGATGATATTTTAAAAGAGCATGCGCAGTGGGCAATAGGACAATTGAAAAAAAATTGACTTCATTTGTTTGATTAATGTATCTTGTGTGTCGTCTTTGTTTAACAAAATAAGTCCGCAAAGTTAACGGACTCGCAATTACATGGGCGATTAGCTCAGGTGGTTAGAGCGCTACACTGATAATGTAGAGGTCGGAGGTTCAAGTCCTCCATCGCCCACCATTCGACTCGCTTCGCTCGCTCATGGCGGGCCACATCATCATTTACATGGGGCATTAGCTCAATTGGCTAGAGCGCCTGCCTTGCACGCAGGAGGTCAAGGGTTCGACTCCCTTATGCTCCACCACAAGAAACTCTCTCAAAATAAGAGGGTTTTTTGTTAATCAAACAAAAAAGGGAGGAGAACCCTTGGGTTCGCCTGAGCAAAGGAGCGACTAAGTTTGTCGTAGGACAAACGCAGGTAGCGACTATTGCGAAGCTCGACCGCGCACTCCGATGCACATCGGAGGAGCACGTAAGAAACTCCCTTATGCTCCACCACAAGAAACTCTCTCAAAATAAGAGGGTTTTTTGTTAAGCCATAAAAAACCCTTTCCAGCGTTATGCCGGAAAGGGTTTTTATTATTAAAAACAATTTAAGCCAGATATACAAGATAACTCATATAGCCGCCGATAGCTCCAAATATTATGCCAAAAACATATAACCAGCCGGGATGAGCGAACATCTTGATCGCGCCTTTTATCATCATGCCCGGAGCAAGGAAATAGAAAAGGCCTTTTACGAAACCTATCCAGCCGAAGACTGTGATGGCGACCCAGATGCTCCATTCCCAGATGTTATGCATCTGTATTATCGCGAGCCCAAGAATAAGGGCCAATGCCATACCGATCATTACGACAGTGTGGTTTTTTTCGAGGTCTTTCATTATCTTTACCCAGACCTTGGCATACAGAAGAAAAGAAAGCCCTATAATAAGCAGGTAGGGTCCTATAATGGCTCCAAGAAAGAATGTGTTATCCATATTTTTGTATTTATGTTGTAAACTAGCAAGAATACTAACAAAAATAATATATATATGCAAGTTATTATGAACAAATTATTTATACAAGCATTTAGGATAAATGTGACAATAGTGTGGAATCTGATATAATTCTTGCCGATTTGCGATTAATAATTAAGGATTATCGTAAATCGTTAATCGTTAATAGTACTTATGAGGATATTCGTAGGTATCATAGGGTGCGCACTTAGTTTACTGCTTATAATATATCGCGAGAGGATTAGGGCGTTTATGGGTACGTTTGCCTGGGCGGAGCGCAGGCTTGGGCCCGGAGGCACATATACAGTACTACTTCTCGCGGGCGTGTTCGGCTTTATTTTTTCCCTGGTATATATGACAGATTCGTTTGGATTGTTTTTTGGTGGTATAGGGGTGGATTTTTTCAAGGCCGTCAAGTAGTTTTTTGTTTAAATTAAAATGAATTTAAACAAATAGATAAAAAAGTAAAAAAAGTTCTTGACTTTTAAAAGAAACTGCATAAAATAAGGGAGCATTTGAGTAGGTAAGCGAATTTTTTGATTTTTGAAAAGCTGTTGTATGGGGTTGTTTTAACCTCAATAACCTATGATCCACTTTATATTTTTACGCTCACTCATTAGTTAAAAAGCAAACAAGCTTTGGAACTAAGGAGTGTGCGCAAGCCACTCTTTTTTTTCGCCTCCCGATAGCACGCGGTGCAATCCGGAGTTGCGGAATGGGGAAAACGGCTGCACACCTGGTCATTGAAACCAAAGGGGATTGATACAATATAATCAACTTTAGAATGAATATTAGCAATAATTGCTAGTTGATCTCATTAAATTCGGTAATTAAGTTACATTAAGAGCATATAATGGATGCCCTGACACTTTGTTCCGATGAAGGACGTGGTAAACTGCGATAAGCTTCGGCGAGCCGTTATACAGGCATTGACCCGGAGATTTCCGAATAGGGTAACCTATATAGTTTTATAACTATATACCTCCAGCTTAATACATACGCTGGAGAGAGGACACTTGGCGAAGTGAAACATCTCAGTAGCCAAGGAAAAGAAATCAAACGAGATTCCCTTAGTAGTGGCGAGCGAACGGGGAATAGCCCAAACCATACTTCGGTATGGGGTTGTAGGACTCCAATGTGAGCCTTATCTTAATAATCAAAGGAATCTGGAAAGAACCACCATAGAGGGTAATAGTCCCGTAGGTAAAATTAAGATAAGATTCTAGGAAGTTCCTGAGTAGGGTCGGACACGAGAAATCCGGCTTGAATCTGGGAGGACCACCTTCCAAGGCTAAACAGACAAGGTGATCGATAGTGGACAAGTACCATGAGGGAAAGGTGAAAAGTACCCCGGGAAGGGGGATGAAATAGAACCTGAAATTATATGCTCACAAAGAATAGGAGCCTGCCGCAAGGCGGGTGACTGTGTGCTTTTTGTAGAACGAGCCAACGAGTTAGCTGTATGTGGCAAGGCTAAGGCATTAATAGCCGGAGCCGTAGCGAAAGCGAGTGCGAATAGCGCGTCTGACAGCTATATTATGACTGCCACCTTTATATTTAGTATTTAAAAGAATTTTAGAATTTAATTTAATTTATTATGAGTTATTACAAAGATTTAAATGTTTACCAAAGGGCCTATAAGGTGGCCATTGATTTCCATCGTTACCTTGAAAAGAACGGCGGAAGTTATTCAACCGATGAAACCAATCAATTAAAGGGCTTAGCCCGGGATATCATAGGCAACATAGCGGAGAGTACCTCGCAGAGGACTCCAAAAGCCAAGCGCTTCTTTATTTTTAAGGCGCTTGACTGCATAAACCGCCTGCTTATAGATCTGGATTTCTTACATGATATCCAGCGATTGCCAGATGATTACCATAGAAATTTCTATGATGAATATGAAATCTGCGCAAAGATCCTTTATAAATTGAACAAGTCAATTTTGGAGAAATCCAAAGAACCCGCTAAAGAAGAAGCGGTCGCGGCAGCAGCTGCGTAAATTTCATTGGTGGCAGTCAGAATATAGCTGTCAGTTAAGTCATGTGCACTAGACCCGAAACCGGGTGAGCTATCCATGGGCAGGCTGAACCTCGAGTAACATCGGGGGGAGGGCCGAACCCACCAGTGTTGCAAGACTGGGGGATGACCTGTGGATAGGGGTGAAATGCCAATCGAACTCGGTGATAGCTGGTTCTCCTCGAAATAGTTTTAGGGCTAGCCTCGAGCAAATGAGCGATGGGGGTAGAGCACTATAAAGGCTAGGGGGCGAAATAAGTCTACCAAACCTTAATAAACTTCTAATACCATTGTTTCTTATCTCGGGAGTCAGACTGTGACAGCTAAGTGCCATAGTCAAAAGGGAAACAGCCCAGACCGTCTGCTAAGGTCCCAAATATAGTTTAAGTGTAAAAGGATGTGAGATTACTTAGACAACCAGGAGGTTGGCTTAGAAGCAGCCATTCCTTTAAAGAGTGCGTAACAGCTCACTGGTCCATTGTCTTTTGACGTGATCTTGCGCCGAAGATGTAACGGGGCTAAATCTATAACCGAAGCAACGGGTCTCCGACTTTACGTCGGAGGCGGTAGAGGAGCGTTCCTGTCAGCAGTGAAGTCGTATTGTAAAGTACGGTGGAGCGGCAGGAAGTGAAAATGTTGGCATGAGTAACGTTAATGTCGATGAAAAATCGACACACCGAAAGTCCAAGGTTTCCCACGCAACGATAATCGGCGTGGGGTTAGTCGGTCCTAAGGCGAGGCTGAAAGGCGTAGTCGATGGACAACAGGTTAATATTCCTGTACCAGTATCATACCGTCCAAGCAAATCTAAGTGAATGCTCGGTTTTTCTCATGGGGCTTCGGCTCTGTGAAGATTATCGGGACTAGTTTAGAGGCGCTAGCAATGGAGGGACACAGCATGGTAGCTCGGGCCTACCCATTGAACATGGTAGGTGCAAGCGTTTAGGGCCATATCCATCTAGGCAAATCCGGATGGGTTCGTGTCTGAGGCGTTATGCAGAATGTCTGCCGCAAGGCAGATGATTCGAGTGACCCAAGCTGACAAGAAAAACTTCTAGCGAGGTGTGATTCTGACCGTACCGCAAACCAACGCCGGTGGACAGGATGAGTATTCTAAGGTGATCGAGAAAACTAGCGTTAAGGAACTCGGCAAATAAGCGTCCGTAACTTCGGGATAAGGGCTGCCTCGATTTATTTCGAGGTCGCAGCGAAAGACTTCAGGCGACTGTTTATCAAAAACACAGGTCTCTGCAAAACCGTAAGGTGAAGTATAGGGGCTGATGCCTGCCCAGTGCCAGAAGGTTAAGAGGAGGAGTTCACGCTCCGAATCGAAGCCCTGGTGAACGGCGGCCGTAACTATAACGGTCCTAAGGTAGCGAAATTCCTTGTCGGGTAAGTTCCGACCCGCACGAATGGTACAACGGTCTGAAGACTGTCTCGACGCT
>Ga0209450_10000706_pt1 | contig 16770 bp, 14 predicted proteins | sample FrelakmetLWP11LW_FD_187149 | JGI IMG/M metagenome (GOLD analysis project Ga0209450, IMG submission 187149) | Freshwater lake sediment microbial communities from the University of Notre Dame, USA, for methane emissions studies - LWP11 LW (SPAdes)... | ecosystem: Environmental > Aquatic >...
GCTCGCCGAGCGTGGCGAACCAAACGACGGCGGCGGCGGCCAGGAACGGCAGCGCCAGCACGACCAGCCGCATGAACACCCGCAAGGACAGCCGCAACAGCCGCGGCAAGCGTCGCAGCACGAATGCGACCGTTCCGGTGGTCGTGACCGAACGCCTCGCCAGCGCGTGGCCGCCGATCCAGCTGTGCCCGGCGAACTCCGCGAGCAGCAGGCCGATGGTCACTGCGACCGCCAGGACCACGAATGCAGCGCCGGCAGGCGACAGCACGAAGCCCACGATGTCGAAGTTGCTGATCACCGGCTCCCCGGCCGCGAGCACCAGATGCCGCCCGACCCACGTGGCGACGGGCGCGAATATCGCGAAGCCGAGCAGCTGGACGAGCAGGTGCCAGCCCAGCGCCGGGCGCCAGTGCGCGCGCAGGTCGTCGACGGCGCGCGACATCAAGCCAATGAACATGCTGCCCTCCGGTGCGAACGCGGATGATGACCGCACCGCGACACCCCGGCAATGGGGCTGCCGCCGCGCCGTCCTCGTGCTCGTGCTCGAGGCCGATCATCTCCGGTAAGCTGCGAAGCTCCGTACCAGCTAGGATCCGGACAGTGGACCCCAATAACGTTGCACCGCCGACGGCATGCTGGCCGTCGCGCTCCTCTGAGAAGCGGCCCGCCAGGAAGCGCATGCGAATCCTACCTCGGCTGCTGGCAGGACTGGCCGCAGTCGTGCTCGCCGGTTGCGTCAGCCTCGAACCGCGACCCGAACTGCCCGCAGAGCGGGCGGCTCCGATCGGCAGCAGCACGATCCTCGACCGCCTGGTTGGCGACGCGGAAGCCAGTCGCCCCGGCCAGTCGGGGTTCCGACTGGTGCGCGAGGGGCCCGAGGCGTTCGCGATCCGGTCACGTACCGCGCTGGCGGCGGGCCGCAGCCTCGACGTACAGACCTATATCTGGCACGACGACCTGACCGGCAGCTACCTGGCCGTGCGGCTGCTGGACGCCGCGGATCGCGGCGTCCAGGTCCGGTTGCTGGTCGACGACATGGACGCCCGCAGCAAGAGCTATGGCTTTGCGGCGCTCGACGCGCACCCGAACATCGCCGTCCGCATGTTCAACCCCTTCAAGACGCGCTCCGGGCCACTGCAGTTCATGGCGGAGGCTGCCGGCAGCTTCAGCCGCATCAACCGCCGCATGCACAATAAGACCTGGATCGCGGACAACCGCATCGCGATCGTCGGCGGCCGCAACCTGGGGGACGAGTATTTCGGCGCCAGCGACGAGGTCAACTTCGTGGACCTCGATTTCGCCATGGTGGGGCCGATCGTGCGCGACGCCTCCGCGTCCTTCGACCGCTACTGGAATTCCCCGCTCGCCTACCCGATGGCGATGCTCGCACCGGAGGCCGTGACGCCCGCGGCGCTGCAGGCGCTGCGCGACAAGGTCGCAGCGCGAATCGGCGAGGCGGAGAACTCGCGCTTCGCGAGCGAGCTGAGCGGCAACGATGCGGTGCAGCGGCTGATCGCGGGTGACTGGCCGATGCATTGGTCACCGCGGTTCCGCTTCGTCTCGGACGACCCCCTCAAGGCGCTCGGCGAACAGGCCGCCGGCAGCTCCGAGGTGCTGGCGACGCTGGCGCCGCTGCTCGAGTCGTCGCAATCCGGCGTGACGATCATCTCCCCGTATTTCGTGCCCGGCGACGCGGGCACGCAGGGGCTGGTCGCCATGGCGCGCAGCGGCCGCGATGTGCGCGTGCTGACGAACTCGCTGGCGGCGAACGACGTGGCCCTGGTGTACGGCGGGTACTCGGAGTCGCGCCCTGACCTGCTCGAAGGCGGCGTGCAGCTCTGGGAGCTCAAGCCGACCGCCGGCAGCACTGCGAAGTCGAGCTTCTTCGGCTCGTCAGGCGCGAGCCTGCACACCAAGGCGCTCACGGTGGACGGCCGCATCGCGTTCGTGGGCAGCTACAACCTCGACCCTCGTTCCACGTCGCTCAACTGCGAGCAGGGCATCTTCGTCGAGAACGCGGCGGTCACCGCGCAGCTCGACGAGTACTTCCGGACCGACTCCTCCGGCGAGCATGCCTGGTCGGTGACGCTGGTGGATGGCGAGTTGCAGTGGAGCGACGGCACACGTACCCACGACAGCTCGCCGGAAGCGTCGGCCGGCCGCAAGTTCCAGGCGTGGGTTGCACGCGTGCTGCCCATCGAATCGCAGCTGTAGGCGCCGGTGCCGCGCCTCACTCCTCGTACTGGAACACGCTTTCGAACGGTACCCGGAACACCCGGGCAAGCCGGAAAGCCAGTTCCAGCGAGGGCGCGTACTTCTCCGCCTCGACCGCAATGATGGTCTGGCGCGTGGCGCCGACCTTGGCCGCCAACTCGGCCTGCGTCAGGCCAGCGGTCTCCCGCAGGCGCCGTACGCGATTCGTGACGTGGCCATCGCCGCCGGCCGGCGTCATGTGCGGTAGGACCAGATCATCACCGCCTGCTTGACCCCGTGGCCGACGAACAAGGTCGTCAGCAGCGCAAACACCAGGGTCGGCAGTGACCCGAGGTCGATCCGGGGCATCGAGTGGCCGGCAAACGCCGCATCCGCCAGCGCCTGGATGAGCAATGCGTTGATCGCGATCGCGAGGACATAGCCCTCGATACGATCCGCCCGTGCTTCGATGGCGAGGTCCCGCTCGTCCTTCAGGCCGATGCCCGGCTGGCGAACGGCGAGCAACCCGTCCTCCGTCATGCGCATTGCAAAGAACGCCCAGACCAGGACGCTCGCTGCCAGCGAGGCCCACGCGCATTTTTCGTGCTCCGACATGTCCTTGATCTCCCGCGGACCGCCCCGCATGAAGTAAAAGATCTTTTACATCACGGCCCGCCCGATGTCAAACATCTTTGACACTGCGCGGGTCGCTGGCACGGCGTGCTAAGGTCCCGCCGGTGCAGCAAGACGACGCCGTCCCGGCCGCCGCCGAATCGCCCCGTTACCGCCTGGTCGTGCTGGCGATGCTGGTGCTCGTCTATACGTTCAATTTCATCGACCGGCAGATCGTCGGCATCCTGGCCGTGCCGATCAAGGCGGACCTCGGTCTGAGCGACACGCAACTGGGCCTGATGGGCGGACTGGCGTTCGCGCTGTTCTACACGCTGCTCGGTATCCCGATCGCGATGCTCGCGGACCGCGGCAACCGGACGGGGATCATCACCGTGGCGCTCGTGGTGTGGAGCGCAATGACCGCGGCTTGCGGGCTGGCGCAGAACTTCTGGCAGTTGTTCCTGGCGCGGCTCGGCGTGGGCGTCGGCGAAGCCGGCGGCGTGGCACCGTCCTACTCTCTGGTGAGCGACTACTTCCCGCCGCACCAGCGGGCGCGAGCACTCGGCGTGTACTCGTTCGGCGTGCCGATCGGCAGTGCACTCGGCATCGTGTTCGGCGGCGTGATCGCGTCGCTGATCGACTGGCGCATGGCGTTCATCATCGTGGGGCTCTCCGGCGTGCTGCTCGCGCCGCTGTTCAAGAGCGTGGTGCGCGAACCCGCTCGCGGACGCTTCGACGCCGGCGGGCAGGGCAGCGCACCGCCGCGCATCGGCGAGGTGGTGCGGGTGCTGCTCAGCAAGCCGTCCTTCTGGGGACTGTCGTTCGGTGCTTCGGCCGCCTCCATGATGGGCTACGGCTTGTTCTTCTGGCTGCCGTCCTTCCTGGTGCGCAGCTACGGACTGAGCCTGCTCGACGCGTCGCTGTACTTCGGCGCCATCCTGCTGGTCGGCGGCATCGCCGGCATCTGGCTCGGCGGTTCGCTGGCGGACCGCTTCGGCGCCGCGCGGCGCCGCGCCTACGCGATCATCCCGGCCATCGCCTTCCTCGCGACCATCCCGTTCTACGTCGCGGTCGTGATCTCGGATTCGCTGGCGCTGTCGTTCGTGCTGTTCCTCGTGCCGACAGCGCTCGGTCTGGTGTGGCTCGGCCCGGTGCTGTCGTCCATCGCGCACGTCGTGCCGCCGAACATGCGCGCCACCGCGTCCGCGGTGTTCCTGTTCGTGAACAACCTGATCGGCATCGGCCTCGGCACGGTCGCGCTCGGCGCCCTGTCGGACATCCTGGCCGCGCGATTCGGTGCCGATTCCCTGCGCTACGCGATCCTCGCCGGCACGGTGTTCTACCTGGTCGCGGCCGCGCTGTTCCTGCTCTCCGCCCGGCGGCTCGAGCGCGACTGGATGCAATGACTGCGTGGCACGTCAAGATTCGCCTCAGCGCAAGCAGCATTGCGGTGCTCTGGGTCGTGCTCACAGCCGCCGGCTGCGGTGGCGGCGGTGGTGACTCCGGCAACTCCGACCCCCCTGCCACGGATGCGACACCGCCCACAGTGCCGCAAGGCGTCATCGCGACGGCGCAGTCGGCAACTCAGATTCTCGTCACCTGGCAGGCCTCGAGCGACCCCGGCACGGGAATTGCCGGTTATCGCGTATTCCGCGACGCTGGCGCCTCTGCGGTCGCAACCGTGACGACCACCAGCTACACGGACAGCAACCTGACTCCTGCCACTCAGTACAGCTACTCCGTGCGCGCCTTCGACGGTGCCACGCCGCCGAATGAATCGGCGATGTCGGCGCCTGCGACGGCAACAACCGCGTCGCTGCCGCCGACCAGCGGACTCGACGCGCGTCCGGACAACACCACCTGCGTCGCTGGCGAACGACCTTCCTCGAGCGTGACGCTCGCCGTCGAGCGCGAGTTTCCGAACCTGCCCAGTTTCACGAGTCCCGTGCTCATGCTGCAGGCGCCGGCGGATGGCTCGACATGGTACGTGGTGGAGCAGTCCGGCCGGGTTCGGGCTTTCGACAACCAGGCCGCGGTCGCCACGACGCGCCTGTTCGTCGACATTGCGTCGCGGGTGCGTTCCGGCGGTGAAATGGGACTGCTCGGCATGGCGTTCCACCCGGACTACCCGCAAGACCCGCGCGTGTACCTCTCGTACACGCACGACCCGGGGACGTTGGTGTCACGTATCTCCGAATTCCGTACACGCGATGGAGGCACCACGCTCGACCCTGCCAGCGAGGTGGTCCTGTTGACCGTCGCGCAACCTGCCACCAACCACAACGGCGGCAACATCGGCTTCGGCCCGGACCGTTACCTGTACATCGGTCTCGGCGATGGCGGCAGCGGCGGAGACCCCTGGGGCACGATCGGCAACGGCCAGAACCTGCTCACTCTGCTCGGCAAGGTGCTGCGGATCGACATCGGCGGCGCCACCGGCACGGTGCCGTACCGCATTCCGGACGGTAACCCGTACGCGGGTAATCCACTCTGCAACAACGGCTCGGGCGCGCAGAATTGCCCCGAGGTCTTTGCCTACGGCTTCCGCAACCCGTGGCGCTGGAGCTTCGACCGCGGCAGCGGCGAGCTGTGGGTCGGCGACGTCGGCCAGGGCACGCTCGAGGAAGTCGACCGCGTCGTGGCCGGTGGCAACTACGGCTGGCGCTGCTACGAAGGCACGCGGACGTACAGCGCCAACTGCGGACCGAACGCGGCGAGCAGTCTGCCTCCCGTCGCGGAGTACGGCCGCAGCGCCGGCCAGTCCATCAGCGGCGGTTACGTGTACCGCGGTACGGCGCTGGCCCCCTTGGTCGGGCGCTACGTGTTCGGCGACTTCGTGACGGGTCGCATCTGGCACATCGCGCGCGACACGCCGCCCACGCTCGATGTGACGCAGGCACCGTCCCTTGCGACGGGCCTGTCCATCGCGTCGTTCGCCGAGGGTGTGGACGGTGAACTGCACGTCGTGCATTACGGCGGCACTTTGCACCGGCTTCGTTCCGCTAGCAGCGGCGGAGGAACGGTCGCGACGCAGCTCTCGGCCACCGGCTGCGTGGAGCCGACAGACGCCACGCAGCCGGCGACGGGCCTCATCCCCTATGCGCCGAGTGCCCAGTTCTGGTCGGATGGCGCGGCGAAGGAACGCTACCTCGGCCTGCCCAATGGCACCACGATTGCCGTCGCGGCCGACGGCGACTTCGAGCTGCCGATCGGCACGGTGCTCGTGAAGAACTTCCGGCTGGCAGGGCGCCTGGTCGAGACGCGGCTCTTCATGCGCCACACCGACGGCGAATGGGCCGGCTACACCTACGAGTGGAACGCACTGACCACCGACGCCACTCGGGTGATCGGCGGCAAGAGCGTCAGCATCGGGGGCCGGAGCTGGACATTCCCGAGCGAGGCACAGTGCCTCGCCTGCCACACCGCGGCGGCCGGCCGCAGCCTCGGCCTCGAGATTGCGCAGTTGAACGGCGACCTGCTCTACCCGCAGACCGGGCGCATCGCCAACCAGATCGTTACGCTGAACAGCGTGCAGGTCTTTGACCCGCCGGTCCCGGCAGCACCGTCGTCACTGCCGGCACTGCCGGACCCGTACGGCAGCAGCGGCTCTCTCGCGGACCGCGCGCGGGCTTACCTGCACACCAACTGTGCGCAGTGCCACCGACCCAATGGCGGCACACCGACGAACCTCGACCTGCGCTACACGACCACGCTCGCCGGCACCAACGCCTGCAACTCGACACCGCAGGCCGGCGACCTCGGCATCAGTGACGCACGCATCATCGCGCCGGGCGATGCGTCTCGCTCGGTCCTGACGGCGAGAATGAACCGGCGCGACACGCAGGGCATGCCCCCGCTCGCCAGCAGCGTGGTGGATGTCGCCGGCGTCAGCCTCGTGACCGCCTGGATCAATTCGCTTACCGGCTGCAACTGAGCCGGCGGGGGAGACAGAGCCTCGGCAGGGCTCAGTCCGTCCCTACACGAAAGCGACGTAGACGCGCTTGTTGCGCTTGCCCTTGTTCTCGACCCTGGTGACCGCCACCGCACCGATCTCGCCAGTCGCCGCGACGTGCGTGCCGCCGCAGGGTTGCAGGTCCACACCTTGAATCTCCAGCAGGCGAATGCGGCCAGCGCCACGCGGTGGCTGCACGGAGAGGGTGCGCACCAGATCGGGCTGGCGGTCGAGTTCCTCGTCGGTGATCCACGTCGAGCGCACGGCGTGATTGGCCGCGACCAGCGCATTGACCGCGGCAGTCACGGCCTCCTTGTCGATCTCGTCCTGGGTGTCGAAATCGAGCCGGCCCTTGTCGGCCGCGATCTGCCCGCCCGTCACGCCGTAGCGCAGCACCGACCCCACCAGGTGCAGGCACGTGTGCACGCGCATGTGCGCGTGACGGCGCTCCCAGTCGATGATCGCCTCGACCGACGTGCCAGCCGCGGGCGGCGTCGCGCCGGCCTCGAGAACGTGCACGATGCGACCGCCCTCGCCTTTGCGGGCATCCACGACCCGCCATTCCCGACCGTCCGCGGCGCACAGCGTGCCGGTGTCGCCCGGCTGTCCCCCGCCGAGCGGGTAAAACACGCTGCGGTCGAGCACGACGCCCGACTCGCCGGCCTCCAGGACGGTGGCGGTACAGTGGCGCAGGTAGGCGTCGTGCTGGAACAGTGGCTCCGTGGCGGGCATCAGTCGTCCTTCGCCGAAGCAAGTGTTTCGAGGAAGTCGAGCACGACCTTGCGGTCCGCCGCATTGCGCACGCCGCCGAACGTCATGCGAACGCCCGGGGCGTACGCCTGCGGCGCGGCGAGGAACCGGTCGAGACTGTTGCGATCCCAGGTGCCCTCGAGGCGTCGCAAGGCATCGGAGTACTCGAAATCCGGCGCGCTCGCGACGGGCCGGCCGACCACACCCCACAGCGTCGGTCCCTCGAGCTCGGGCTCGTCGGCACGGATTGCGTGACACGAGATGCAGACTTCGGCCGGTTCAGGAACTGCGCTCTCTGCCGGCGCCGCCATCGGACTCGATGCGGCAGACTCGCGCAAGCCGCCCAGCTCGATCGCCAGTGCCAGCGCCGTACCGCCCGCCGTCGCCAACGCCGCTCGGCGTGCATCTCGATGCATGAGTCGACCTCCTCGGGGCATCATGGGTGGCATTCGTCCGCTGTGAAGATAGGGCGTGCCCGCCCCCGACATCAAGTCGCCGGTGCGGCCGCAGGCGGCCAGAAGAAATCCCGCGGCCCGCGCAGGAAGCGCTGCAGCACACGCCGCCACATGCCTTCGGTCTGCTCGGCCGTGATGCCGCGCGAGTGCAGCGCGACCTTCAGCGCGAGGCTGAAGCTCACCATCAGGTTCGTGAGTCCGATCAGCAGCACGCCCGCCGCGCACGCCACGACCGTGGCAGGCGGCACGGCGAACTGCAGGCCGACGAGCCCGTACGCGAGGTTCGCCGAGGCGAAGGCGACGTGACGGATGTCGAGCGGCAGCCCGAGCAACTCGCCCACGATCGGCGTGAAGCCGAGCATGCAGCCGAACAGGAAGTTGCCGGCGAGCGCGCCGAGGTTCCGCTCGACGTAGGCGGCGAGGCGTGCCAGTCGCTGCTCGCCCAGCAGCCATCGCAGCCACCTCACACGCCGCAACCGCTGCGGAATGTGGTGATAGAGCGCCTGGTTGTCGTAGTACCCCGAGACCAGGCCGCTCAGGAACAGGTACAGGCCGGCGATGGCCGCATGGAACAACGCCAGGCTTTGCCACGGATGCAGGTCGTGCAGCAGGTTCGCGGCCTTGTCCGCCGCGGTCGGGTTCCAGCCGACGAACTGCACCGCGGTGAGCGCGATGGCGAACGCAGTCAGCAGAGTGACGGTGACGTTGCCCGCGATGGATACCCATTGCGTCCGGCTCACCTCCGCTGCCAGTTCCGCGAGCGCGTCGAGCCGCTCCTCGCGATTGTCGCGACCGTCGAGCGCAGCGGCGAGCGTCGCGGCCGTCATCGCCGGCTGCTTGGTGGCGATCGTCAGGTGCAGCACGTGGATGAGCACGAAGCCCAGCCCGTAATTGAGGCTGAACGCCGCGCCCTCCCAGAGCAGCGGCAGGTCGAGACGGCTCAGCTGCAGCTTGAGCAAGGCCATCGCCGCGATGATGAAGCCCGCGCCAGCCGCCGCACGGTACATCGCGACGAACTCGTTGCGCGACTCGGTGATGTAGTGCTCGCCCGAGCGGCTTGCCTGCTCAGTCACGCGCCGCGCGAGCAGTTCTGTCGCGCCGCGGAACAGGTCGCGCACGCTGTTGCGACGGTTCTCCTGCCGCACCAGGGCGAGGAAGAAGTCGATCGCGCGAGCGCGGGCCCCGGCCGCCGCGTCCGGCACCGCGGCACCGGGTGCGACCAGGTCGCGCAGCCGCCGCAGTCGCGCGATGATCTGTTCGATGCGCGCCAGCAGTAACACGAGGTCCACGCTCACGCCCGCCTCGCGCGAACGCCGGCGGATTCTCTCGACGTAGTCCTCGCACTGCAGCAGCAGCACCTCGAGGTGCCCGTCGTCGGACGGCGACTCGCCCAGCTGGCGGAGAATGAATTCGTGTGTCTCCGCCGCCTGCACCAGAAACGGCGACTCGTGGCGGGCCAGCGCGGGCAGGTACTGCAGCAGCGCGGTATCTGTGCCGAGTGCCGCAAGGCGCACGGCTGACAGGCGCATCGCCTCCAGCACCTCCAGCCGGCACTTGTGCCGCGCCGGTGCAAACGAGGCGTCGTCCACACCGATCGCGCGCAGCAGGTGATCCCAGTCCTCGCGTGGTACGGCACGCATCCAGACGTGGTCACGGGGCCGGTCGAACACCTCGGCCACCAGGTCGCGCAGGTATTCGTCGTTGATGGCGGGCGGCAGCAGTCGCCCGAGCAGTCGGCGCACGAGGCCGCTCGCGAAGCCCTGGCTGGCCAGCACGCCCGGGTCCGCATACAGGATGCGGTGCATCCGCGATGACAGCAGCTGGCTCAGGTGCGCGCTCAGCGCGGCGGCGAATTCCGGCCGTGACTCGAGCAAACTCACCAGCGCGCGCAACCGCAAGCCCGCGGCCGCGAATTCCTCCCGGCCCTGCGGCCGAAGCGAATCCACGAGGCGTCCAAGCCAGTCGCCTGAATTGCGCACGGCGCCGCCCCGCAGTTCGTCGAGCAGCCGCGTGATGGCCTCAGTGCGATCGGCGTTCCGCGCGTCACCCATCCCGTTACGGGGCCGTCTTGCTCGCGACGGGCACGCCGAAGCCGCCCTCGGCGTCGGTGACGACGTCCACGACGGGCATGCCGAGCGGCTCGGCGGTGGCGGACAGGGAGCCCGCGAAGCGTGCGAGGGGCATCAGGACTCCGGCCGTTGGGGGCACGGGCACGACGGCCGGCATTCTAGACGAACTGGTTGTGCCTTCCAGCGGCGGCCGACCGCCGCCCCTCGACCCGTCAGTGGCGGACCGGGCGTTCGGCCGGCCGCGCGACCGCTGCGCGCACGTGCCCGCGGCGATCCGGCTGGCGCATCAGCGTGCTCTTGCCGAACAGCGACTCGACGAGGTCCACCGCGAGCGCGGCGGTGCGGTTGCGCACGTCAAACGCCGGGTTGAGTTCGACGATGTCGAGCGAGGCGAGCCGCCCGGTGTCGGCAACCATCTCCATGCACAACTGCGCTTCGCGGTAGGTCGGCCCGCCGGGCACCGTGGTGCCGACGCCCGGGGCGATCTCCGGGTCCAGGAAGTCCACGTCGAAGCTGACGTGCAGGTGGGTGTCGGCGTCGAGGCCCGCCAGCGCCGCCTCCACGGTGGCGCGCATGCCCAGCTCGTCCACGTAACGCATGTCGAACACCTCGATGCCGTGCTCGTGCACCAGGCGGCGTTCGCCCGGATCGACGCTGCGCACGCCGATCTGGCGGATGCAGTCGGGCGTGATCGCCGGCACGGCGCCCGCAAGCGCCAGCAGTTCCGGTGGGCCGAGGCCGCACAGGCAGGCGACCGGCATGCCGTGCACGTTGCCGCTCGGCGAGAGTTCGTGGGTGTTGAAGTCCGCGTGCGCGTCGAGCCACAGCACGCGCAGGCGCTTGCCGGTCGCGCGGCAGTGGCGCGCCACGGCGCTGATCGAGCCGACAGCCAGCGAGTGATCGCCACCGAGCAGCACCGGCAATCGCTGCGCGCGCAGTTCCGCGAGCACGGCGTCGTGCACCAGGCGGTTCCAGAACACCACTTCGTCCAGGTGCCGGTAACCATCCGCCGACGCGCGGCCCGGGTTGCCCGGCCCGGCGAGGTTGCCCCGGTCGACGACCTTCAGGCCGTATTCCTCGAGGCGGCGGGCCAGCCCGGCCACTCGCAGCGCCTCGGGTCCCATCGAAGCGCCGCGCTCGCTCGCTCCGACGTCGGTCGGCGCGCCGATGAGTGCTGCGGTCGGGACGCGCCGGCGGCTCAAGCCGACACCCGGATGTGCGCGCTGGCGAGTCCCCGGGCGGGGCGGCCGCCCAGCAGGGCAAACAGGTCCTTCGGGTTTTCGAGCGCCGGGACGATGTCGATCGTCGCACGGGGGCCGCGCTCCGCGCGGTGCAGCCGGTGTACGTAGCGTAGCGCCGAGAAGTCCTCGAGCGCGAAGCCGACCGAGTCGAAGATTGTCACCTCGCGGTCGTTCGCGCGGCCCGCGGCGCGGCCCGCCAGCACCTGGGCGAATTCGATGACCGGGAAATCGGCCGGCATCTGCTGCACTTCGCCCTCGACACGTGATTGTGGTTCGTACTCGACCACCACCCGCGCATCCGGCCGGCCCAGGATGGCGCCCGCCAGCTCGGTTTTGCCCGGGCAATCGCCGCCGACGGCGTTCAAGTGCATGCCGGGCTCGATCATTTCGGGCGTGAGAATGATCGCATTGCGCTTGTCGGCGGTGACCGTGGTGACGATGTCGGCGCCCCGCGCCGCTTCGCCGGCCGACGCGCAGCGCACGACGCGCAATCCCGGCAGCGCCAGACCCGCGAGATTGCATTCGAGCTTCTCGGTGGCGGCCACGTCCACGTCGTAAAGGCGCAGTTCGCGGATGCCGAGCATGTGGTGGAAGGCGATCGACTGGAATTCGCTCTGCGCGCCGTTACCGATCAGCGCCATCGTCCGGCTGTTGCGCCGCGCCATCCAGCGCGCGGCCAGCGCCGACATGGCGGCGGTACGCAGCGCCGTGGTGAGCGTCAGCTCGGACAGCAGGATCGGGTAGCCGGTCGCGACGTCCGCAAGCACGCCGAACGCGGTGACCGTCAACAGGCCCGCGGCCGTGTTCTTCGGGTGGCCGTTGACGTATTTGAACGAGTACAGGCGACCGTCGCTGATCGGCATCAGCTCGATCACCCCCACCGGCGAGTGCACCGCGTGCCGCGGCGACTTGTCGAACTCGTCCCAGCGCCGGTAGTCCGCCTCGATCTCGCCGGCCAGTGCCTCGATGAAGGCCGCGGTCCCGGTGCGATTCACCAGTTCGCGGACGCGTTCGATGCCCGTGAAGTCCACCATGTCCGTCTCCCCCGGGGAACTGTCTCTACAAGGGACCCGCCCCCACATCACTGTTGTACGCGGGGATGGCCTGCCCGCTGTGGCCACAGTGTTCGTCGGATCCATGGCCAAAGAAAAGACAGAATTCTGTACAATTTGACGGCCGAGTAGATCACTTTGCCAGTCTTGCCTGGCGTATTGATCGACTTACCCGGCCGCGAGGAGCCACGATGGACAACGTCGACCGCCGCTTGCTCGCCCTGCTGCGCGAAGATGCCCGCGCCACGATTGCCTCGCTCGCCAAGCAACTCGGCGTGGCCCGCGGCACGGTGCAGAACCGCATCGCACGCCTCGAGAACGACGGCACGATCGTCGGCTACTCGGTGAGGCTCAAGCCGCAGGTGGAGGAACACCGCATCCGCGCGCTCATGACCATCGCCGTGGAGGGCAACCGCATCGACGCCGTGATTGCGGCGTTGCGTGGCGATCCGGCCGTGGGGGCACTGCACAGCACCAACGGCCGCTGGGACATCGTCGCCGAGCTGCGCGCGGACAGCCTGGCGTCGTTCGACCAGGTGCTCGGCCGCATCCGCCAGCTCGACGGGATCTCGAGCACCGAGACGAGCCTGCTGCTCTCGACCTTCAAGCTTTGAATCAGTCCGACAGCAGTTTGCCGCTGCGCACCGGCTCGCGGCCGGCCACTTTGCAGACCCGCGTGCCGGCGGTGACGAACCGACGGCTTTCGCGCGCGTAGAGCACGCCGTCCGTCGGGCTTTCGAGCCGCGTCAGGCGGTCCCCGAGTGGATCGACGATCTCCGCCACGAGTTCGCCGCGCCGCACGGTCGTGCCGGGCGGGCAAGCATGCACCAGCACGCCGCCGTGAGGCGCCAGCACCGGGATCGAACCCGCAAGCGGCGTGGGTTGGCAGGCGAGCGCCGGCAGCGATCCGGGTGGGCCGGCGATGAAGCCGCGCCACGCGAGGTACTGCAGCAGCGCCTCGGCATCGGCCTGCGCGAAGTCGTGAGTGACGTCACGCTCGCCGCGTAGCTCGACCGTCACGGCCACGCACGCCGCCGGCAGCGCGACGCTCCGGCCCAGTCGCGCCGACAGTTCCGCCGCCAGCCGCAACCAGGCCGTCGAGCAGGCCTCGTCGAACGGCGCGTCCCCGGAGGCGTCGGCGAGCAGCACGGCGCGGCTGCCCGTGAGCCGCGCCAGCGGCTCGACCTCCGGCCAGAGGACCGGCAGGGTGTAGAGGTGCAGCACCGCCTCGTTGTCGCAGTGCAGGTCGAGCACGACGTCGGCGTCGATGGCCAGCGCCAGCAAGGTCCGGCGCAAGCTCTGCAGCTCGGTGTCGGCCTTGAGTTCCGCACAGGCCCGCCGCAACGCGGCGCGCGCGTCGGCGAGGTCGACGGCCGTGCCGTCGGCGAGCTGCGGCGCGAGCAGTTCGGCCGCGCGTGGCGCGACGTCGGCGTAGTGCCGATTGAAATTCTCGCCGCTCGCGAGATCGAAGCGGCCTTCGTGCGACTGCAGCACCCACTGCGACAGTCCGACCGGATTGGCGAAGGGCACCAGCACCACCTCGCCGCGCAGGGCGTCTGCTGCCTCGAGGCGAGCGAGCCGGCGCCGCAGGTGGTGCGCGACGAGCAGCCCCGGCACTTCGTCCGCGTGCAGCGAGGCCTGGATGACGACCTTGCGACCGGTCCCGTCCGGACCGTAGTGAAGGCTGACGAGTTCGCGGGTGGTACCCGGCGTGGGTGAGAGCAACGGGTGGCGTCTTTCGATCATGGCTGCCAGGAACGATACAGCGGTTGGACCACCCTTACGGGGGCGACGTCCAGGCGCACGTTGGCAATGGTGTAGGCATCCTGTCCGGAGCCAGACGTGTACCAGCCGAGGGTGTCCGCTCCGCGGTAGAAGCGGAACTCGAAGCCCAGGTCGCGAGGCGGGGCTGCGTCGGAACCGCCGTCGAATGCCAGACCACGCACCTCGGCGGACGGACCGTCGAGCACACCGGTCATGGCGCGCAGGACGGCGCCGTCGGCCAGCACATCGAGCAGGAACGGCTCGGCCTCCAGCGACGGCTGGAAGCCGGCGGCTCGTGGGTCGACGAGCGAACCCTGCAATTTCAGGGACGACGGCGTGGGCGCGCGGGTGCGCAAATCGAAGCGATCGCCGTCGCCCAGGTAGGTGAGCCGCACCCCGGCGATGTTGAATGCACCTTGCCCGGCATCCGTCGTCGCGTCGACGAGATCGACGATCAGCGCACCACCCTCGCCCACGACCTCGAGTTCGCGGCCCCGCAGGATCGCCGCGCTGTTCTCCTCGACGCCGATTCCGAGCTGCAGGCCGCGCGACTGCATCAGCGGCAGCATGCGTCCGAGCCGTCCCCGGGCCAGGAAGTGCTGGTCCACGAACAACCCCGGCGCGACCAGGCCGAGACCGTGGTCGATCTCCTCGCCGTCGCGCAGCACGCCGCGCAGCACGGCCACGACGTCGGTGGCATCCCGGAACATGATGCCGCTCAGGACCGCGGCACCCGCCGATGTCCCCGCCACCACGCCCCCGCGTGCCAGCACCCCACGGATCGCTTCGAGCATGGGCGTCGGTTGGCCGCCGGGCTGCAGCGTGTCGACGATGCGTTCCTGCGCGCCGCCAGTGAAGAACACACCTCGGGCAGCGCGAACGCGGGCGAGGAATGCGGGGTCGCGCACCGCCTGCACCACGTCGATGCCCGGCAGGCGCGGCGCAACCGGAATGTGCTCGACCCGGGCGCCGTGGGCTTCGAGCGCGGACGAGGCGCGCGCAGCCGAGCGCGCTGGATCCTCTGCCGCAGTCGCGAACACCACGAAGCGGGACCCGGCGCCGCCGGCGAGCGCCACGAGGCGCGACCACACGGCCGGTTCGTCGTAGCGCAGCGCGCCGCCGATGGCGACGACGCTGCCGACCGGGCCGGTCGCAGACGAGGCCGCAGGCGCGTCCGTCGCCGGGGATGCGGCACCTGTCCCTGGCACCCACCCTGCGATGGCGAGCCCTGCCATCAGCCGGGCGATCAGCCGCGGGATGGTCGCACGCGGGCGCGAAGTCAGGTATGAGTTGACCGGCATCGGCATCTGCAGCTTGCGTCACTCCCGGGCAAGGCGTCGCGCGATCATGCCATCGCCGGCGCGCGTTGCCGATTCCTTTTCGGCAGCGAGCTGAGTCATCATCGCCGCCCATGCACCACGAGCAAGGCGACGTCGCCGAATTCACCCTCAAGGCCGTCGTCGTCGGCATCGTGCTCGGCATCGTGTTCGGCGCCGCGAACGCCTATCTGGGCCTGCGCGTCGGCATGACCGTGTCGGCGTCCATCCCCGCCGCGGTGATGACCGTGGCGGTGTTCAGCCTGCTGCGCTCGCGCGGCACGATCCTAGAAGCCAACCTGTCGCAGACGGTCGCCTCAGCATCGACCTCGCTCGCCACCGGCACGATATTCACCATCCCCGCGCTGTTCCTGTGGGGCATGGTGCCGCCGTACCTGCAGGTCGTGACGCTCTCCTTCCTCGGCGCCGTGCTGGGCATCGCGGCCATGGTCCCGCTGCGGCGCCTGCTGATCGTCAAGGCGCACGACGAACTGCCCTACCCGGAAGGCACGGCCTGCGCCGAGGTGCTGCGCGCCACTGCCCGCGAGTCCGCAGGTGCCGCAAGTGCGAGCGCCTGGATCTTCCGCGGCATGGCGGTCGGCGCGGCCGTGAAGCTGCTCATTTCGCTCGCCTACCTGATCCCGGACGAACTGCGCGTGGCCGTGCCGGTGCTGCCCAGGGCCGAGCTCGCGCTCGAGATCGCGCCGGCGCTGATCGGCGTGGGCTACATCCTCGGCTACCGCCAGGCGGCGGTGTGCGTCGCCGGCGCGCTGATCTCCGCGCTCGCGATCACGCCGCTGATCGCGTGGATGGGCGCCTCGCTCAGTGCGCCGCTCTATCCGGAAACGGTGCGGCTGGTATCGGAGATGTCGGCCGGCGACATCTGGTCGCGCTACGTGCGCTACATCGGCGCCGGCGCGGTGGCGACGGCAGGCATCCTGACCGTGGTGCGCGGCCTGCCGACCATGGCGGATGCCTTTCTCTCGGTCGCGCGCGGCATGCACGGCAGCGACCTGCGCGGCGCGGCGATCGAACGCACCGACCGTGACGTCCCTGGCGGTTTCGTATTCGGTGGCGTGGCACTCGTGGTGCTCGTCGCCGGCCTCGTGCCCGGCGTATTCGCCGGCGAAATGGGCGGCGTGCAACGCGCCGTGCTCGCCGCGGGCGTGGGCGTGTTCGGCGTGCTGTTCGTGACGGTCGCGGCGCGTATCGTCGGCATCGTGGGAGTGTCCTCGCAGCCGACCTCGGGGATCGCGCTGGTCACGCTGCTCGGCACCGCGTCGATCTTCGCCGCAGCCGGATGGGTAGACGCCGGCGCGCGGGCGGGCGTGCTCACGGTCGGCACGATCGTCGCGGTCGCGGCGAG
>Ga0209450_10000707_pt1 | contig 16768 bp, 16 predicted proteins | sample FrelakmetLWP11LW_FD_187149 | JGI IMG/M metagenome (GOLD analysis project Ga0209450, IMG submission 187149) | Freshwater lake sediment microbial communities from the University of Notre Dame, USA, for methane emissions studies - LWP11 LW (SPAdes)... | ecosystem: Environmental > Aquatic >...
CGCGTTTTCAATGGACAGGGCCACGGTTCCCGCCACCATGTTGAGCAGTTCCAGGTCCGTCTCTTCGAAGGACCCCACCTTCTTGTTGATGGCGCACAGGGCTCCGATAATCCGGTCGCTGCTCTTGAGGGGCACCTCGGCCAGGGTCCGGGTCCTGTAGCCCAGGCGGTTGTCTCTCTCCTCGTGAAGCTCGCGGTCCGCAGAAGTATCTGAAACGATAATGGGTTCCCCGGTCATGATCACGCGGCCGGCGATCAGTTGGTCCACAGAAAAACGGATCTCTTCGATCCTTTTTTGGGCGTCCCGGTCGTCATAGGCGGCGCCCAGAACAAAGAGATCCCCTTTGATTTCATCGCGGAGCACGGCCATGGCGCCTTCGGTTCCCAGAAGGCCTTTAACTTCGCGGTTCACGTAGGAGAGAAGGTCTCCCAGATCCGGATGCTCAGGGAGAGCCATGCTGATCCGGAGCATGGCTTCATTGTTTCGTGCGATTCTCTTTTCCTGAGTCACGTCCCTGAGGATGATGATCACGCCGGCGGGCTCCTCGCCGGACTCAAAGAAGACCGCTGCACGGATCACCACATCGAGGATCCTGCCATCCTTGGTGAGTCGCCGGGTTTCAAAATGGCGGATGACGCGCTCGGCGTAGAGCCGCTTGGTGGCCTGCCGCGTTTCCTGCTCAAAGCCCGGCGGGATGAAGGGGATTCTCTTTCCCTCGAGTTCCTCCTGGGTCCAACCAAAGGTCTCGGTGAAGGCCGGATTCAAATAGGACACACGGCCGTCCAGGCTCAACACAAAGATGGGATAGGGTTCGAAATTGAGAAGGGCCCGCTGCCGCCGTTCGGAGACCCGCAGAGCCTCTTCGGCTTTCTTCCTGTCGCTGATGTCCTGGAGGGTTTCGATGGCGCCGACCACATCCCCCTTGTCGTCGATCAATGGGGCGGCTGTGAAGAAGAGCCATTTCCCTCCGTCCTTGAGCGCGGGAAAGAAATCTTCGGCTTCGTAGGCCCCCTGGATGAGCGAGGACTTCCTGAACTTGCCGGCATAGTAAGAGGCAATCTTCTTTTCAGAAGCCCCTTCAACAATGAAATCCGCGAGGATAGGTCTTTGGACGGGATAAAAAGTCTTCCACTGGTTCTTTGTTCCCACCAGGGCTTCTGCGGAAAAACCCGTCAGGTTTTCGAAGGCCTTGTTGCAGTGGGTGATGACGTGATTCTCGTCAATGACAAAGGCGGCGATGGACAGCCCTTGCAGGATCCGGCTGAGGCGTTTCTCGCTCTCCCTCAAGGAGGTTCGGCCTTTAGCTCCTTGAAGAGTTGTTTTTGAGGAAAGCTTCTTGGTCATGAGGGATCCTTCAGGCATCTCCTGGAACAGAAAGGATAGTACAGGTGTGTTGAAATCTCAAGGCGTTTCTGTTATCTCTTCGCCTGCACCAGGACAACACCACGGATCAGCGTGAAAAGGGAGAGCCATGGATCGATTTCTGAACCCTAAAAGCATCGCCGTCATCGGCGCCTCGGCAGACCCGCGCAAAGGAGGTTACGCGCTGGTGAGCAACCTGAAGGAGAAGATCCCTGAGCGGTTGTATCCGGTCAACCCCGGAGCGTCGGAGATCTGCGGACTTCCCGCGTTCAAGAGCGTCGACGATCTCCCTGAACGCGTGGATCTCGCCGTCCTTTTCATCCCCGCGGCCGCGGTCCCCGAGGCCATGGAAGCGTGCGGAAACAAGGGGATCTCGCGGATCATGATTCAGAGCGCCGGCTTCGCTGAAACCGGTCCCCAGGGCCTTGCCCTTCAAGAGGCCTGCCTCCGGGTGGCCGAGAAACACGGGATGCGCGTCTGGGGCCCGAACTGCATGGGTGTTGTCAACGGATCGACCGGCCTGGTCGCTTCTTTTATGAGGCCGGATATCTGGCGAGGCCATCTCAAACCGGGCAATGTCTCTCTCATTGTTCAGAGCGGGATGCTCTCTGCAGGGTTTCTGGTCCAAGTTTTAAAAGAAGGGTTTTTCGGGCTCAGCACAGCCTGTTCCATTGGAAACCGGTGCGATGTCAATGAAAGCGATCTGCTGGAGTATTTTGCCGAAGATCCTCAGACAGAAGTCATCGCCATGTACCTGGAATCCATCATCGATGTTTCCCGCTTTCGAAACGCCATGTCGGCCCTAAGAAAGCCTGTCGTGCTTCTGAAAGGGGGAACCAGCGAAGAAGGAGCGCAAGCAGCGCGAAGCCACACGGGCAGCCTTGCAGGCGACGGCCGGCTCACAGAAGGATTCCTCCGGCAGGTGAAGATCCACAGGGCCACGGATTTCCTCGAGATGGTGGACATGGCTCGGGGCCTGAGCCTCTGGCAGGGAAGAGAAGGAGGAAAGCGAATGGGGATCGTCACGTTCAGCGGGGCTTCAGGCATTGTGGCAGCCGACCATTTTGCCGCTCTCGGCATGACCCTGGCCCCTCTTTCTCCGGAAACCATCCGAAGCTTGAAGAAGGTTTTTCCACCTTGGATGAATCCTAGGAATCCTGCAGATGTGTGGCCTGCCATTGAACGAGTGGGGCAAAAGGCTTTTGAGGTTGCCATCAAGGCGATCCTCGCAGACCCCCAGGTCGACGCGCTCTATCTTCATCTTTACATGGACCGGGAAATCCTTGCCCGAGGAGTCGGGTTTTTGGAGAGCCTGAGAGGCTCGACGAAACCGACCGCCATTTGGCTGATCGGAGACCCCCAGTGCTTCAGGACCGTTCGTGACATCGTAGAACCTCTTGGCACACCCGTTTTCACGGAACTGGCGCGGGGCGCCCGAGTCCTCGCTCAGTTCATGGTTAGTACGTAGCGAGGCAAGTTTATCCTTGCGCCTTAAGAGGATATCGGTTATGTAACATATGGCCACTCTTGGGGGAACTCCGGAGGTCTCACCCGTTCCATGAAGCCGTGCAGGGAATGATCGACGCGGCTTCCACCATGAAGAAGGGGGATGCGCTCAGTGGACAGAATCGGAAAGGTGACAAAGGGCGAACGGACTCTTCTGGAAACGGCCAGGGAGAAGGTGAAATTCGTGGCCTTTGGCGAAGAGATGCTTGAAAAGAAGGTCAGCCTGAGCGGAAACAGCGGAAGGATTTACCTTCCACCTGACTGGGTCGGCCATAACGTGAAAATTATCCGAATGGACTGATTCCTGAAAGAAAGGGGTGTGCGGTGGTTGGAGAGAAGATCTTAATCAGGCGAATGAAAACAGCGGATGCCGAAGCCATCGGCAAGATCGATGCGGCCATTGATAAGCGGCCTACGCGGTTGGACTTCAAACAGATCGTGCCCGAAGAACTCAAGAGGAGAGAGGACGCCAGTTACGTTGCCGAGATCAAAGGCAAGGTAGTGGGCTTTATGATCAGCTACATCACCTACGGCAATTTCGGGGCGGACCGGTGCGCGTGGATTGCCAGGTTCGGGGTGAACCCCAAGTGGATGGGACAGGGCATCGGGAAAAAACTTGCTGAGGAAATATTGAAAGCCTACGAGAAAAAAGGGGTCACGGAAATTTTCACTTCCGTGCGGTGGGATGCGACCGACATTCTCTCCTTCTTCAAGACCCTTGGTTTTGAAAGAAGCAACTTTATCAATCTCTGGAAAAAGATCAAGTGAGAACGTCGGGTCGTGCGCAGGTTCGACCGACCCCTGGAGATACAATTCCCCGAACGAGAAAGGACAGAGGATGATCTACATAGGGAATTTCCTTCACACCACCAACCAGGAGCAGACAAAGGAGATGGACAGAAGGCATGGAGAATTCGCCCTGATCGTGGAGGCTGCCGATGCCGAGACCGCGCTCCATCTTTTCAGAGAAAAACTCATCTCCTATCGAAGCGTCAGAGATTTTTTCCAGGGGGAGTGCTCCATCTTTTTGACCCAGTTCTACGAATTGAAGACTTTTCCTAGGAAAGAAGCCCTCATGCTGAGCTACAGTTCCTATGCCGGAGACCCGGTCATGCCTTTCATCGGCTGCACGCTCCCTTCGGCCATGTCGGATGAATGCCGGATTTATGAATGGAACGAGAATGAACCGCAAATCGATGGAATGAAGGGCAAGCCTTTTGTGGAGTTCAAGCTGTAAGATCATCCTATGGTGACGCGTTTCTGCAAATATCACGCTTTGGGAAACGATTACCTTGTCCTCAACCCTTCGGAACTGGCGCGGGAGCTGGACGCGTTTCGAATTCAGAGGATATGCCACCGCAATTTCGGTGTAGGCTCAGACGGTATTCTCCTGGGTCCTCTGGAGACCAAAGAGGGTGACTTCGGGCTGCGCATTTTCAACCCTGACGGCAGTGAGGCGGAAAAAAGCGGAAACGGTCTTCGCATTTTTTCCCGTTACCTCTGGGATCAAGGGCTTGTCCGAGAAAAAGCGTTCACGGTCATGACCCCTGGCGGAAGAGTGGAGTCCGTGGTGAAGGACGGAGGCCGCACCGTCACGGTGCAGATGGGACAGGTCAGTTTCGACAGCACGCGGATCCCTGTGAAGGGAGAACCCCGGGAAGTGCTGAACGAAGCCATGACCGTGGAGGGGGAAGAGCTGCGGTTTTGCGCAGCCACTGTAGGCAACCCTCACTGTGTCGTGCTGCGAACAGCTGTCTCCGAAGAAGAAGCCAAACGATTGGGGCCCTTCATCGAGAAAGATTCCAGGTTTCCCAACCGGACGAACGTCCAGTTCATGAAAGTGCTCGATCGGTCTCATATTCGGATTGAGATCTGGGAACGCGGAGCGGGGTACACCCTTGCCTCAGGAAGCAGCAGCAGCGCCGCGGCGGCTGTGGCGTATCGGCTCGGGCTTTGCGGAGGTCAGATCACGGTCTGCATGCCGGGAGGTGAGCTCGACATCCGCATTTCCGAGGACTTTTCCATCCAGATGACAGGCCCGGTGACAAAAATCGCTGAGGGAACCCTGTCTCCCGAAATGTTCGATTTCTGAATTCACGAAACCTGGATTCCCAGGAGTGGCGATGAGCGATAGGCGTAAGGGGAAAACCGCTGTTTTCGCCAGTTGCATCGCGATCTTCTGGCCTGGAGCGTTCATTTTCAGTTTCCCGGGGGTGATGGGTCCGCACTGGCAGCAAACGCTCGGGGTCAGTCGCGCCGCCACAGGGCGGACGCTGTTCTTTGTTCTTGCGGCCGTGGGCGTCTTCATGTTCATCACCGGCCGCTGGCAGGAAAAGATAGGCCCTTCAAAGCTTGCGGCCCTGGGCGCCTTGCTTTGCGGTGCGAGCACGATCCTGGTGGGATACGCGGAGAGCATCGCGTGGGTCTATCTCTGGGCGTTCCTCATGGGAACGGCTTCTTCGTTCATCTACATTCCCGCCCTGACGGTGGTGCAGCGATGGTATCCTTCAAAAAGAGGCCTGGTGTCCGGATGGGTCAACCTCGCCTTTGGGCTTTCCGCGGCAATCATGTCTCCCGTCTTCACCCGGCTGCTCGGTTCTATGTCCTACAGGGGGATGACTCTGCTTCTTGGTCTTTCCGCCATGGGAGTGGGCCTCGCGGCTTCTTCCTATGTCCGGTTCCCCGAATGGAAGGGGCCCTTGCAAAGCTCCGCGGGGAGCCCACCCGCTTTGTCCCAGCGTGCATTCACCCTTTTCGAGGCCCTTGGAACACGATCCTTCTGGCTGATCTGGGGAACTTGGGCCATGGCCGGGGCAGGGGGAATTGCCATGGTGACCCTTTCCGTGTCCTATGGCCTGTCTGAAGGGTTGAAGGTGGACGAGGCCGTGGTCCTTCTCACGGCTTTCAACCTCACCAACGGAGCGAGCCGGTTTGTGAGCGGGTATCTCTCGGATCTCATCGGACGCAACCGGATGATGGCGGCTGCATTTTTTTGCGCGGCCTGTGCCTACTGGCTTTTTGCGAACCTGGAGGGACTCTTGGGGTGGGCGGTTCTTGCCGCTGTTGTGGGCTTTGCGTTCGGCACGCTCTTTGCCGTTTCTGCGCCTCTGGTGGCCGACTGTTTTGGAATGAGCCATTTCGGGGTGATCTTCGGGCTCGTGTTCACCGCTTACGGGTTTCTGGCGGGCGCCTTGGGACCCTGGCTGAGCGGTTATGTGCTGGATGCGTCGGGGGGGAACTTTGCAACCGTCTTTTCCTGCCTGGGAGGGTTTTTTTTCGTTTCAGCAATCCTGATCTCGTTTGCAAAACCTCCCGAGGCCGTTGAATCCTAGAGCCCGGACCGGGCTCAACAGACTCTGAGAGAGGGACTTCATGGCAAGACTTGGAAGACTGCACCTTCTCACGGACGTGGTGCTCCAATCCCGGTTCTCGCACGAGGAGTTGGCCCGCTTGGGCATTGCCGGCGGGGCGGACACGATTCAGTTCAGGGAAAAAGGCGGATCCACCCGCCGCATGATCGAGGTGGCCAAGAGCATGGGGGTGGTGTGCAGACAGGCCGGCGTGCCTCTCATCGTGAACGACCGAATCGATGTGGCCATTGCATCTGATGCGGACGGGGTTCATCTGGGACAGAGCGACTTCCCGATTCCTCTTGCACGAAGCCTGCTCGGGAAGGACAAACTCATCGGAGGATCGGCTGCAACTCTCGAAGAGGCTCGTATTTGTCTGGCCGACGGTGCGGACTACATCGGTTTCGGCCCTGTGTATGTGACCGGCTCTAAAGAGGACGCAGGACCCGTGAGCGGTCCTGCGGTGCTGAAACAGGTGGTAGAGACGATCCCTTTGCCCATTCTTGCCATCGGCGGCATTACGGCCGAGAACGTCAGAGAGGTCATGAAGACAGGGGCCTATGGCATTGCCGTGATCTCCGCAGTGTGCTGTCAGATCGATCCTGAGGGAGCGACCAGAGCCCTTCGTGAAGCGCTGGAAAGAAGCATAACATGATGGCTGAGACATTGAAGGACATAGGCGAGTTCGGATTGATTGCACGGATCGATGAGCTCTTGAAAAGAGAAGGGGTTCAGGCTCCCGGGGTGTCTCTTGGCATAGGGGACGACACGGCATCGTTCAAAGCCAGGCCCGGCTATGAGGTCCTGGTGACCTGTGACTGCGTGGTCGAAGGCCGCCACTTTCTGTCCCGCCACATTTCGGCCATGAACCTCGGGCGCCGTTCCATGATGCTCAACATCAGCGACATCGGGGCCATGGGCGGGCATCCGCTGTATGCCCTCATTTCCCTGGGTCTGAAAAACGAGACCCTCGTAAAAGACATCGAAAACCTGTACCGCGGGTTTCTCTTTGAACTCAATCCCTTCGGCGCCTCAATCATCGGCGGGAACCTGACCAAGTCCGGGGACGGGATCTTCATCGACATCACCCTCATCGGGGAAGTGGAAGAGGGAAGGGCGGTGCGCCGGTCGGGCGCAACGCCGGGGGATGTGATCCTTGTGACCGGTTATCCGGGGCACTCGGCTGCAGGACTTCAGCTGCTGCTTCAGTCTTTGGCCTCAGAGGACCATCCGCTGGTGAGAGCCTACAACAACCCTTCTCACCGCGCCCGGGAAGGAAGAGCGTTGGCGCTCACGGGATGTGCGACGGCAATGATCGATACGAGCGACGGGTTTCTGGGAGACCTGGGTCATATTTGCGAGGAGAGCAAGGTGGGAGCCCTCCTGGTTCAGGAGAAGTTCCCGGTCAGCCCTGATCTCCGGGAGGCCGCAAACATTCTGAAGCAGGCGCCCCATGAGATTTTCCTTCGCGACAGCGACGACTACCAGCTCATCATCACCTGCCGGCCAAAAGATGTGGAGCGCGTTCGCTCTGCCATTGCCTTGACCTACGAGGGTCCTGTGACGGAAGTGGGGCAGGTGAGGCCGCCGGAGGAAGGCCTTCGCGTTTTGCTTGCCGACGGCTCTGAACAGACGCTCTCCGCAAAAGGGTGGGATCATTTCCGGTGAGGAGAATATGGGGACACCGATAAACACAGATTGTTTGGATTAGAAAAATAAAAGAATCCATCCATGCAGATCTGTGAAAATCTGTGTCCCATTCTTGAAGGGGGATAGGAAATGCTTGACACGAAGTTGGCACAAAAAGCAGCGGACAATCTCAAGAAAGTCCGGGAAAAGAGGCCTCTGATCCACAACATCACCAACTACGTGGTCATGAACTACACGGCAAACGCCCTTCTTGCGTGCGGAGCATCGCCGGTCATGGCCCATGCGGCGGAAGAAGTGGAAGAAATGGTCTCCCTTGCCGGGGCTCTGGTCCTCAACATCGGTACCCTGACCGCCCAGTGGGTCGAAGCCATGCTCCGTGCCGGGAAAAAGGCCAATGCCCTGAAAGTGCCCATTGTTCTGGATCCGGTGGGTTCGGGCGCCACCCGGTTGCGAACCGAATCTGCCGAGCGCTTGACCCGTGAACTTTCCATCCAGGTGGTGAGAGGAAACGCTTCCGAGGTTCTCTCCCTCGCGAAAAAAGAAGTGCGAACCAAGGGGGTGGACTCCCTCCATTCTGTCGAAGAAGCGGAGGGTGCAGCCATTGCTTTGGCCAAGGAATTGAAGACAACCCTCGCCATCACCGGCAAAGTGGACTTGATCACGGACGGAAAGAGAATTTACAAAGTGCACAACGGACATGAAATGATGGGCACGGTGACCGGGACAGGATGCACGGCCACGGTAATGATCGGCGCGTTTCTGGCCGTGGACCCGGATCCTGTTGAAGCCACAACGACGGCCCTTGCCTATTTCGGACTGGCAGGGGAGAAGGCCGCGCTTCACGCCAAGGTCCCCGGATCCTACCAGATCGCTCTTCTGGACGCCCTCTTTTCGATCGACGAGGAGGAGCTGCGCAGGGGCGCAAAGATCGAGGTCGTGAGATGAGAAGCAGAGGGGAGGACCCCGAACAAAGCCCTGCCACAGGGCCTGACGAGTGGGGCAGAGACCCTACGGTGCGGGCGATGCGACGGGTGTTCGCGGCCATGGAAAAGGAGCAGAAAGAGTTCATCAACAATCTGGGCCTTTCGCCACTTGATCCCAGGATGAGGCGGTGGCGGGAGAGGGCCCTTGCCGCTTTCGATGCGTCGTGGGCTCGGAACGCAAGGACGGGTGTGCAACTGAGCGAGACCGAGACAGGGGCGCTCTATGTTCATTGCCTTGGAAATATCATGAACAGAGAGGGTATAGATGTGCCCGCTGAGATTCTTCCCCGGAGCGAGAAGCTCCAGAAAATCCTAAGGGAGGTTTTCCCGTGATCCAGCTGCGTCTGTTCGGCCGGTGCCGCATTTATCATGACCCTGTCGCTCCGGTGCTCAAGGCCCCTGCAGAAATCGGGTGGGAAGCCTGGTTTCGACGCATTGACCTTGTGACACCAAAAAATCTAAAGGGCAGGGAGCTCCTGATGCGCACCCGAGGGTGGTGGACGGTCGAACCTTCAGAAATCGCACCGGTGGTCGAAGCGCACGGCAGGCTGGTGGTCGGTGAAAAAGGCGAACTGCTGGTGGAGTTCACCGATCAAGAGGCCGTAGAGGCACTCTCTAAACTACTTGCCGAGCGCTTCGGCGACCAGGTTTTTCTTTCCTCATAGAGACTTTCTTGACAAAGGCGAGGGGAGGCGAATAAAGTTTTTTAAGAAGCAGAGGTCCCTCGGATGGTCAAAGGAATCGGCAGCCCTGATCACTCATGCATGGAGGAGGAGGTGCGAACCCTCCTCGAGGAAGGCACCCCGGTCCGCCTTTTTGACAGGAAAAGGGTGCTCGTCCTGACGCCGGATGCTACGAGGACATGTCCCCTGCCCATGATGATTCGTTCCGTTGTTGACGTCATCGGTGCTCGAGCCGCCAAACTTGACTTTATGGTGGCTCTGGGAACCCACACCCCCCTTGCCCAGAAAGATATCCTGAAGCTTTACGGAATAGATAGCCGCCGGAAAATGTTCAGAGGGATAGAGTTTTTCAACCACGAATGGGACCGGCAAGAAAGCTTCGCTCGAATCGGAACCTTCACCCAAGAAGAAGTTGAAGACCTCTCGGAGGGGCGTCTGAAAGAGAAGGTGCCCCTTGTCATCAATAAAAGGATCTTTGATTATGATCTGGTCCTGATCGTTGGACCGGTTTTTCCTCATGAAGTCGTGGGGTATTCAGGCGGTGCCAAGTACCTTTTCCCCGGCATCTCAGGAGGAGATTTCCTGCATTTCTTCCACTGGTTGGGAGCGGTCATCACCTGCAAGAATATCATTGGGATCAAAGACACCCCTGTACGGCGGGCGATCGACAAGGCCATGGAAAAGGTCCCTGTGCCCGTTCATTGTGTGGCCATGGTGGTCAATGAGAACTCCAATCTGTGCGGGCTTTACGTGGGGCACGTGCGGGAAGCCTGGTCCAAAGCAGCGGAGTTGTCCTCTCAGGTCCACGTGAAGACCAAAAAGAAGCCTTTCAGAGTCGTGCTCGGCAGAGCGCCTGCCATGTATGATGAAATCTGGACAGCAGGAAAAGTCATGTACAAATTGGAGCAGGTGGTGGCTGACCAAGGGACCCTCATCATCTATGGACCGCACATCCGAGAGATATCGCGAACCTGGGGCAAAGCCATAGAGAGAATCGGATACCACACCCGGGATTATTTCCTGGCCCAGATGGAGCGGTTTGGAGATATCCCGAGAGGGGTGCTTGCCCATTCGACCCATGTCCGGGGAACAGGGACTTATGAGAAGGGCGTTGAAAAGCCTCATGTCAACGTGGTCCTGGCCACCTCCATTCCGAGAGAGACCTGCGACCGCATCAACTTGGGGTACATGGATCCGTCCGGGATCCGGCTGTCGGATTACATGGGAAGAGAAGAGGAAGGGATTCTTTTTGTGGATCATGCAGGCGAAATTCTTTACCGTCTGGAGAAGACCGAATGACGAAATCTTTCCTGTCCGAAGACTTTCTGCTTCAAACCGAGACCGCGAGAAGGCTTTACCACGATTTCGCGGCAGGCATGCCGATCTTCGACTATCACTGTCATCTGCCGGTGAGCGAAATTGCGGAGGACAAGACCTTCGAGAACCTGACGCAGATCTGGCTGAAAGGGGACCACTACAAGTGGCGGGCGATGCGGGCCGCCGGTGTTGAGGAACGCTTTATCACGGGAGATGCCGCCGATGAGAAGAAGTTTGAAGCCTGGGCCGCCACCGTGCCGAAAACCTTGCGAAACCCGCTCTACCACTGGACCCACCTGGAACTGAAACGCTACTTCGGCATTTCCGGAAAGCTCCTGAACCCCGGAACCGCCAAAGAGATCTATGCCGCCTGCTCGGAGATGCTGCAGACAAGAGATTTCAGCGCACGGGGAATCCTGAGACGAATGAACGTGAAGGTGGTGTGCACCACCGATGACCCGGTGGACAGCCTGGAACATCACGTGCGCATCAGAAAAGACCGGCGTTTTCCCGTGAGGGTTCTCCCGGCTTTCCGGCCCGACAAAGCCCTAGGCGTTGAGTCGCCGAAAGAGTTCAACCAGTGGGTCGGCCGGCTGGAGCAAGCCGCCGGTATCCGTGTCACCCATTACGTGTCTTTTCTCGAAGCGATCAAGAAAAGGCACGACTTTTTCCATGAAACGGGCTGCCGCCTCTCCGATCACGGCGTGGAATATCCCTATGCGGAGGATTATTCCCAAAGGGAAGTGGCGCGCATCTTCAGGAAAGCGCGCCAGGGGAAAAAGCCCGAGCCCGGGGAAACCCTCCAGTACAAGTCGGCCGTGATGATGGAGCTTGCAAGAATGGATGCAGAAAAAGGCTGGACCCAGCAGTTCCACTATGGAGCCCTGCGAAACGTCAACACAGGGGCAATGCAAAAGCTGGGGCCGGACACCGGCTATGACTCCATAGGCGATTTTGAAATGGGCAGGCCCCTTGCCAGGTTTCTGGATGCCCTGGCCAAGGAAAACAAACTGGCAAAGACCATCCTGTACGTGATCAACCCGAGGGACAACGAACTGATCGCCAGCATGGCCGGCAATTTTCAGGATGGGAGCGTTCGCGGGAAAATGCAGTTCGGCGCGGCCTGGTGGTTCAACGATCAGAAGGACGGGATGGAGAGACAGATCAGTGCGCTCTCCAATATGGGGCTGTTGAGCTGTTTTGTGGGCATGCTCACGGACTCTCGAAGCTTTCTTTCTTACCCGAGGCACGAGTATTTCCGCCGCGTGCTGTGCAACCTCCTGGGAACCGATGTCGAAAATGGAGAAATGCCCGACGATGTGGAGTTGATCGGAAACATGGTGAAGGACATCTGTTTCCGAAATGCGGTCCACTATTTTGGCATTGAGCCGGCGTGAGTCAGGGCATTCTCACCGATGGCCTTTTGAGGGAGAGGACGACGGACCGGGATGGGTGAGGGCAAACGACAAACCAGAGCTCTTTCCGAATGTCGCGTCTTGGTGACTCCCACGACTTTCGGCAAGGAGGACCCTCAGCTGAGATCGACCCTTGAGAAGGCAGTGGGTGAGGTCATTTACAATCCCATGGCCCGTCCGCTCAGTTCCTCGGAATTGTTACCGCTCGTGAAGGAGACGGATGGCTGCATCGCGGGGTTGGATCAAATCGATTCATCGGTCATCGCGGCCGGCAGCAGGCTGCAAGTGATTGCGCGGTATGGAGTCGGCGTCGATCGGGTCGATGTACAAGCCGCCACCAAAAGGGGTATCGTGGTGACCAACACCCCAGGCGCAAATTCGGTTGCCGTGGCTGAGCTGGCGATCGCACTGATGCTGGCTTTAGGCCGCCAGATCTGCCAAGCGGATCAAGCCACTCGTTCCGGCGAATGGCCCCGTCACTCAGGAGTGGGTCTGCGGGGCAAGACCGTCGGCCTCGTGGGGTTCGGCGCTATCGGCCGCGAGGTAGCCTCGCGGCTGAAGGCTTTCGAGTGCCGCATCGTCGTCGTTGATCCCTGCGTGGGTTCTGACTGTGCCGGCACCTATGGGGTTCAGCTCGTCCCCTTGGAAGAACTTCTCGCCGCATCCGACTTCGTGTCTCTTCATGCTTCGCTGAATTCATCCACTTCAGGTATGGTGGACGACACCTTCTTGAAGAAAATGAAACAAGGTGCCTTTGTGGTGAACACCGCGCGAGGGGAGCTGATCGACGAGGAAGCCTTGCGTGACGCTTTGGAAAAGGGGCATCTGCGGGGGGCGGCGCTGGATTGCTTCAGGAAAGAACCCCCGGGTCGGGATCACCCTCTTCTTCGACTTCCTCGGGTGATTGTGACTCCCCACACAGGGTCGCACACCGACGAGGCGACGAACACCATGGGGTGGATGTCTCTTGAGGCCTGCCTGGCGGTCCTGGGCGGCGAGAGACCTGCCCATGTCGTTAACCCCGAAGTTTATCAGAGGTGATCCCGACAGGGGGACCATGACACGCTCTGACTGGTTCATTGGAATAGACCTGGGTACAGGCAGCTGCAAAAGCATCGTGGTGGATGAAAAGGCCAGGGTGCTCGGGTTCAATTCGGTCGAGTACTCCGGTCTCCAGGCCCAGGACCGGTGGCAGGAACAGGATCCGAAGGAGCTCTTAAAAGCGGCAGTCCTTTCCGCAAAAGGCGCAGTGGTTGCTTCCGATGTTCGGCCTGAGACGTGTGCAGGTCTAAGCATCGGCGGGGCTCTTCACAGTGTGTTGGCCCTGGATCGCCGTGGCGATCCTCTGACCGGGGTGATCACCTGGGCCGACGGACGAGCAGTTGAACAGTCCAGAGCCTTGAAGGGACAGCCGGTCGCGAAGCAGCTTTATCAGGAGACGGGATGCCCTGTGCACGGCATGTATCCCCTGTACAAAGTCCTGTGGCTTCGGGACAAGCGACGAGACGTTTTCGAAAAGGCCTGGCGATATGTTTCTGCGAAAGAATACGTTTTTGCCAGGCTCACCGGCGAGTATCTGGCGGACTACTGCCTTGCAGCGGGGTCGGCATTCCTTCACACGCGTACTCTTCGGTGGAATCCGCTGTGTCTGGAACTGGCGGGAATCCGGGAGGAGCAGCTTTCGACGTTATGCTCGCCGTTCACGGTGCACAGGGGATTGAACCCTGAATTCGCCGATGGGATAGGCATTCAGGAAGATGTGCCGGTGGTGGTGGGCTCTTCCGACGCTGCCAATTCCAATCTGGGGGCCGGTGCCGTTCATCCCTGGCAGGCGACCTGCATGGTGGGCACGAGCGGCGCGTTGCGGGTCATCTCCCCGCATCCGATACTCGACGAAAAGGCCCGCAGCTGGTGTTACGCTGTGGATCAAAGCCACTGGCTGGTGGGGGGAGCCATCAACAACGGGGGCGTCGCCTTGTCCTGGCTGAGGGACTGCTTGAACCAGGCTCTTTCAGAGCTTTCACCGGGGCAGAGTCTGACTTTCGACGACGTCATCGCGCTGGCAGAAACAGCAAAAGCAGGGGCCGGGGGCGTGATCTGCCTGCCTCTTTTTGCCGGGGAGCGAAGCCCCAACTATAACCTGAATGCCCGCGCCCTGTTCTTCGGAATGACGCTGGACCACGGCGTGAAACATCTGGCCCGGGCTCTGCTCGAAGGGATCGCGTTTCGTTTCAGGGACCTGAAGGAGGTGCTGATCGACGTCGGCGTTGACGTGAGACAGATCCTCGCTTCAGGAGGGTTCACGAAATCGCCCTTGTGGCTGCAGGTGATGGCCGACGCCCTGGACCGGGAGTTGATGATCCCTGCGTGGGGTGAGACCTCAGCGCTGGGAGCCGCTTTCTGGGCGGTGCTTTCAGCGCGAGGAGAAACCGCCTTGGAAAAAGCGGGTGTTTTCGTGAAACCCGGCGAGTCCTGCCGGCCGAATCCTGAAAGCGTGGAAATTTACAATCGGATGTACCCTCTCTTTGAAAGGCTTTACCGATCGCTCGAAGAGAACTTTGATGATGTGGCGGAACTCCAGAGAACGCTCGAAAGATAGGAAGGGGCCGAATGGGGACGAGGGGGTTTTGAAGGAGGAGACAAAGATATGGATCTTGAAAAGCTGACCAGGAGTTGGGACTTTGCCGGGCAAACCATCGTGATGCCCGGCGGGGCAGGGATCCTGGGGAGTGAGATGGCTTATGCCCTTGTGAAGTGCGGGGCAAACGTCGTGATCTTGGATCGTGATCTGTCAAAAGCGGATGCGCTGAAGAAACGCTTCAGCGAGGGGCCGGGTTCAGGAAGGCTGATCCAGGCCGATGTTCTTTCAAAGGAAAGCCTCCTCAAGGCCCGGGACATCATCAAGGGGGAGTTCGGTCGTGTGCATGCGCTGATCAATGCGGCAGGAGGAAACATGCCTTTAGCCACGACCGGCCCGGAGCGGACTTTTTTCGATCTTCCTGAGGAAACGCTCAAGCAGGTGGTGGACCTCAATCTGGAGGGATCCATTCTCCCCAGCCAGGTCTTCGGCCGAATGATGGTGGATCAGGGGGAGGGGATCATCCTCAACATCTCTTCCATGAGCGCTTATCGCCCCCTGACACGCGTCGTCGGATACAGCGCCGCCAAAGCGGCGGTGACCAATTTCACCCAATGGCTGGCCGTGCACATGGCGCAGGAATACTCTCCGAAAATCCGGGTGAACGCCATCGCCCCCGGCTTTTTCCACACCGCGCAAAACCACTACCTCCTCTACGACGAAAAGACAGGGGCTCTGACGCAGCGGGGAAAAAGCATCATCGACCACACGCCCATGAAGCGGTTCGGCCAGCCTGAAGATCTGCTCGGCGCCGTGCTCTGGCTCCTGTCCCCGGCCTCCGAATTCGTCACCGGCGCCGTCATCGCCATCGACGGAGGGTTTTCGGCTTTCAGCGGCGTTTAGAGGGCAGGGTCGAGGGGGACTTCGACTTCTGCGCCTTTGCGCTCCGCTGAGACATAGGCCGCATACAGGACGGCAACGACATCGCTGGCTGCCAGCATGCCGCACTTGGGTTCCCGGTCCGTCGCGATGGCTTCGATGAAATCCTGGATCTCCTGTGGATACCCGAACATGAAGTTCTCGTCCGGCGCAGGCGTCGACCAGCCCTGCTTCGTCCCTATCTTCTCCACGAGGTAGACGTCGGCGAGCTGTTCTTCCTTTGGGTTGTAGACCTCCATCGCATTGCTGGGGCTCATGTTGCACCGGGTTCGGTGGTTGTTGGCGAAGATCTCCAGCCAGTTGTGCACGCCTCCCATGACGATTTCAGAGGCAAACACATCCGCCACCGTGCCGTCGTCGAAGACCACGTGCATTTGGCCGTAGTCCTCTATGTCTGTGTAGTCCGTCCTGAGAAAGCCTTTGTCCACAAACCGGGGGTTGCGCGTGATTTCATGGGTTCTGGCGCTTACGCTCTTCGGTCGAATCGCCCTCCCGTAGTGAGTCCTCCCTTCGATCTGCTTCAGGTAGAGGATGGCCGTGAGGGGATGGCAGCTTTTCCCCACGATGGAGCCCCCTCCTGAGAGCTTCCAGATCCCGTAAGCAGGGGAGGGGCTGCCGGAATGAGACTGGTCACCGAGCGCCCATAGAATCTGCCCTTTGCTCTTAGCGAGAATCTCGGCTTCTTTCTGCACAGCGGGAGCGTAAACCCAGTTCTCAGCATAACAAAGCTTCTTCTTGCTTTTGAGCGCCGCGGCGATGATGCGCCTGGCGCTAGCAAGAGCCGCTTCCAGCATTTTCTCTTTTGGAAAACGGTTCCCTTCAAACGCCGCATCCTGCGAAGGGCCATAGTAGCCGGTGAAAGGTTTTTCCACGATGACATGTTTTCCTGCTTCGAAGCCGGCAACCGATACAGGTTCATGCGCATATCCGGGAGTGCAGTTGTCGATGAGATCCACTTCGGGCAACATCTCGGAGAGGGAGGCAA
>Ga0209450_10000708_pt1 | contig 16749 bp, 14 predicted proteins | sample FrelakmetLWP11LW_FD_187149 | JGI IMG/M metagenome (GOLD analysis project Ga0209450, IMG submission 187149) | Freshwater lake sediment microbial communities from the University of Notre Dame, USA, for methane emissions studies - LWP11 LW (SPAdes)... | ecosystem: Environmental > Aquatic >...
TCTAATCAGCTCAAGTTCAAGGACGTAGCTCACTTCGAAAGGACAGGTCATGAAACGATCGGCATCCTCAGAATGGAACGGCGACCTGAAGAGCGGCAGGGGTACCGTCTCGACGGCCAGTGGCGTGCTTTCACGCACCCAGTACTCCTTCGGCACGCGCTTCGAAAACGGTGTCGGCACCAATCCGGAGGAACTGGTCGCCGCCGCGCACGCGGGTTGCTTCACGATGGCGCTGTCAGCGCAACTTGGCGAAGCCAAGCTGGTGCCGCAGTCGCTCGAGACGCAGGCCACGCTCACATTCGACAAGACCGACGCCGGCTGGACCGTCACAGGCATCCATCTGCAGGTCACCGGACGCGTTCCGGGCGCCGACGCGCAGACCTTTCAGCAGTGCGCAGCCACCGCGAAGGCCAACTGCCCGATCTCTCGATTGCTGAACACGACCATCACAATGGAAGCAACGCTGGAAGCCTCATGATCGCCCGCTGAGGAATCCCACGGCGATAGCAGGCCCCGGGGACGCTGGCGGCGGCGACCTGCTGCCAGAGAGCCGCCGTCAAAGGGCGCTCGCGACTCGCTCGCATGCGGCCATGCAGAAAGCGTTCGACGGCGTAGTCGGACTAGAAGTGCTTACTTACTGAACGAGCGAGAGACCCGAGACCATCGCCATGCCAGCTCTTCGCCCGATGACCCAGGCTGAGTACGCCGATTGGCTCCAGCAGACGATACCGGCATACGCAGCCGACAAGGTCACCTCGGGCCAGTGGTCGGAGAACGAGTCGCTGCAACTGTCCAGGAAGGAGCACGAGGAACTGCTGCCCCAGGGCCTCGCGACGCCCGACAACTACCTTTTCACAATCGAGGACTCCGACTCCAAACCCGTCGGTGTGCTCTGGTTCGCGGTGAAGAAGCGATTCAACGCCCGGGTCGCGTATGTCTACGATATCGAGGTCTGGTCCCACCAACGTCGCAAGGGGCACGCCTATCGAGCCTTTTGTGCTTTGGAACAGGAAGTGAGACGACTCGGACTGGCAGGCATCGCTCTTCACGTCTTTGGGCACAACGCTGAGGCACAGGCCCTGTACGCAAGGCTTGGCTTCCAGCCGACGAACATCAACCTTTTCAAGCCGGTTGGTGCTTCGGATTCCTGATGCCGGTCAACTGTGCGCCCGGCCGTGTTCTACGACGGCCGGACCAGGACTCACCGCGGCCGTTGGATGTCGTACCAGTCGTCGGTGGCTTTCTGTCGCTGACGTAAACAGCTTGCGAACCTGTTCGAGCACGCTGGATAAAGGGTTCCGACGGCTGGGTCATCCGCATCGCCGACCGCTCAGGATCGCTCCGCACCTTCGCCGCAAATGGACCGCGGAGAGAACCTGGCAAAGGCTAATCCGTCGCCCGCCGCCGGCGGTGCATTTCAGCCGTCAACGCACCACTGTTCGGCGCATTCCGGCTGGGCCTCGGCGGCACACTTGCGCCGATGAGCAACCCGATTTCCGGCACAGCCGCCCAGCGGCTCGCAGCCAGCGCGAGCCTGTTCGTTCTGGTCGCAGCCAACCTGCTCGTCGGCATGCTGGCGTTGCGCGGACACTGGGACGTCGTCCAGCTCATCGTGCTCTACTGGTTCGAGGCGCTGGTGATCGGCGGCTTCAACGTCTTGCGCCTGGTGGTTGTTGGACTCTTCGGCGAACAGCCGTTCGGCGCAACGCTTGCGCGTTGGATCAGCGTCAGCTTCGGGCAGCGGCTGCTGCTCACGGTGATCGGAGTCGGCTTCTTTGTGTTCAAGTTTGCCGGTTTCGCGCTACTGGTCGCCGCGTCATTCCTATGGGCATCGATTGAGCTGAATCACGTGGCGTCGGGGCCGAACAGCCCCGGTGCGGTTGCCTGGTTTGGTGCGGCAAAAGTCCCGGTGAACCCGGTGATCTTCATCCTTGTCGCCAGCCATGGAGTTTCGTTCGTCTGGAACTTCCTGATCCGCCGCGAGTACCGCACGCAGAGTGTGCCGGCGCTCGTCTTCTGGCCCTATGTGCGCATGGCGGCGGTCTTGGCTGTGGTCGTCTGCGGGTTGCTGGTGATCATGCTTTTCCCCGCGGCCGGCCACGCGCACCTGTATGTCATCGTTTTCGTACTGCTGAAGACGCTTGCCGATGCCCTTTCGCACCGCTGGGAACACCGTCAGGGCGAGGCGCCGAAGTCAGTCACCTGAGCCCAGTTGCTTGCAGACCCTAGACTCAACGAAAGTGAGTCTCCGGCCGGGCGACCAGCCTTGTCTGAGGGGATCGAAGCCGCCCTTCAGACGGTCAGTCGAGGCACGTCGTAGCACCCGGTCAGGCCAGAGCCTGCCCGCATTGGCTGGTTCAGAATCTGCCCAACAGCCGGCCGCCCCAGCGATGGTTCAAGCCGCTGAATATCTCAATCCGCGAGGTGCCCATGTCCGGACCGGTGTATGCGCTCAACCTTTTCGATGTCTCCAACAAGGCAGAGTACTTGGCCTATTCGCGCCGCTCGGCCAGCGAGGTCCAAGCTCACGGCGGCCACGTGGTGGCCCTTGGCAGGTTTCGTGAGGCCGCCACTGGGAGTATTGAGCCTCGCAAGGTTCTGATCCTCGTCGAGTGGGCGTCCAAAGATGCCTTTGCCAGCTACTGCAACGACCCGGCCTTGAAGGACCTGCATTCCCATCGCATCAATGGTACGAGCAACTACGTGTGGCACCTCTTCGACAAGCTTGAGGATCTGCGGTCGATACTCCGATGACTTGCGCATGCGTCCAGCATGTCTGCGTCCCGGGTGACTTGCTGCCAGCCGACTCCGGCCACAACCTGCCACCGACGGTGCCAGGCTGGTGAGCCTGAAAGCGGACAGAATCGAGCCTGCGACTCTTCTCCAAAGCAGACTCCCCAGTGACCGACCAGGCCGTCGTAACGCTCTCCCTCTCGGTTGGTGAAGGAGTCCCTGTCGGCAGACGGACTTTCGGTGCAAGTGGCCACCGCAATGAAGGACGGCGTCAAAGATCAGCCGTACTACACGCGAGATCCCGAACGCATAATTGGAAGCGGCAGCACTGGCGCGGGAGAGATACCCCGACACAGTGTTCAATGCCAGATCGTCAAGGATGCTGCCTGGAGTCACTACATCGACTTTCCCTGAACGGCCAGGAGTGAACGCTGAGTCATTGGCTGCGACGCAGCCCTAGCTGGCGGAATCGATCGGCTCCGATTCGTCCGGTACCTTTCACTCCTGTTGATCAGTGCTCGGCGCCGATGCGCGCGTGACTCGATCGCCACGAGCCCGGGCTCGTTCCCGACCAGCGCTGGAAGGCGCGCACGAAGGCAGGCGCCTCGGCGTATCCGAGCGCGCTTCCTATCTCGGCAACGCTCAATGTCGTGTCACGCAGCAGTTGCTTGGACGCTTCGAAGCGAACCTGGCCGACGATCTCGCGCAAGTTCGTTCCCATCCCGGCCAGCCGTCGATTGAGGGTGCGTGGGCTGATCAACATCGGCGCGACGAGCTCCTTCGAGGACAGTCCGAAGAGCAGCGCGACGCGCGCCATGCGGTGGAGCCGCGGAATGAGATCCTCGCGCAGGCCGGTGATCATGCTCAGCAGCTGACGGCGCCGGGCATCGTTGCGGGTCGGCAAGGGCAGCGCGTCCAGTTGCTCCGGATACTGCAGCAGCGAGGCTTCGGCGTTGAACCGCACGGGGGCGTGAAAGTAACGCGCGTACGACCCCGAGCCAGGCGGCCGGGGACGCGCGACCTGTACACGGGTCGGCGACCAGTTCGCCTGCTGTATGAGTTGTCGCACCAACGCGACGCCGATGCCCATCGTCATGTCGTATGTCTCGTGCGCGCCGCGCGTTACTCGTGGTTCGTAGATCACGTAGCCGAGCGTGGTGACACCTCCGCCTCGCCGCAGAAGGACGGCCCCGCCCGAGGCATTCATCCACTGGATCGATGCGAACAGGTCGAGCGCATCGCCCAGGGTCGCGCAGCTCGCGATCACCTGGCCCACGACACCAATGTGATCCAGGCGCCAACGGGTGGCCGCCCGGAGCCCGAAATCCGGCAGCCCGGTGGCCTCGGCGCACTTCGCCAGTAACAGCGCACACGCGGCAAACGGAATGCGCCGCTCGGGGTCTGAGAGCGCATCGGCGTCCAGCCCCGCTGACTTCAGCACACGCGCAGGTCGTGCGCCGTGCTCGCGCAGCAGCGCCGGGATTTCGGTGAGCGGTCCCACGCGCTGGACTCCGGGCGGCAGCGCCCGAAGGGACGGTGAGGGAGGTGCGGGAAGCGGTGCCTCCATCGCACGGTCGGCCTTCGGCATGGTGCCTCTTGTCCAGTCGCTAGTGTCATTTAGTATGGCGCAAACGATCAATCCGACGCGGGCGCCCTTCGATAACCTTACCCGCTGTGCTCGGCGGTGCCGGGTCCGACTCATCGTGCGCCCGTCTGGCCCGAGCGGGAAACGTGATTCGAATTCCCGACTCCGAACAGGCTGCGCAGGGCGCGAAGTCAACGCGACTTGGAACATCTCGCGCAGGTGGAGAAATCATGCGTACAGGCATCATCCCAGTGCTGGCTGCAGTGGCTCTCGTCGCGTGCTCGAAATCCGAGCACAAGGCGCCCGAGCGCGGTCCCGTCGAGGTCACGGCCCAGAACGTCGTCGCGAGGGACACGCCGGTCACCTTCGAGTACGTCGGCCAGACCCAGAGTTCGCGGCAGGTCCAGATCGTGGCGCGGGTCAGCGGCTTCCTCGAAAGGCGCGTCTACACGGAAGGCAGTTTCGTCAAGGCCGGCCAGGTGATGTTCCAGCAGGACGCGCGGCCCTTCCAGGTGCAGGTCGATGCGGCGAAGGCAGCCCTTGCCGAGCAGCAGGCGCGGCAGAACGTGGCCGACGACAACCTGGCCCGGGTGAAGCCGCTCGCCGAGCGCAAGGCGCTGAGCCAACGCGAACTCGAAGATGCCATCGGGGCCGCCGCAAGCGCGGCCGCCGCCGTCGAGGTTGCCAAGGCGAACCTCGAGCAGGCGAAGCTCAACCTCTCCTACACGACAATCACGACGCCGGTGTCCGGGTTGTCTAGTTTCTCGAAGGTGCAGGACGGGCAGTACGTCAACGTCGTCGACAGCCAGTTGACGTACGTCGCGCAACTGGATCCGATGTGGGTGAACTTCAGCGTTTCCGAGAACGACATGCTCGCCTTGCGTAGCGACCAGCAGGCGGGCCGGCTGAAGCTGCCACCCACGGGCGGCTTCGACGTGGCGGTCGTGCTCGCCAACGGCGCCACCTTCCCGACCAAGGGACGCATCACGTTCGAGAGCGCGGATTTCAATCAGCAGACCGGAACCTTCCTTTTCCGCGCGACGCTCGCCAATCCCGCAGCCCTGCTGCGCCCCGGACAGTTCGTGCGCGTGCAGGTTTCCGGCGCCGTACGGCCCAACGCCATTCTGGTGCCGCAGCCCTCGGTGCTGCAGGGTGCGCAGGGGCACTTCGTGGTCGTCGTCGACAAGGAGAGCCGCGCGCAGATCCGCCCGGTCGAGGTCGGGCCGTGGCACGGTGACGACTGGTTCATCCTCAAGGGGCTCGCGCCCGGCGACGTCGTGGTGACCGACGGGATGGTGCGGGTGTCGCCGGGGGCGCCCGTCAAGGTCGTCGCTGCCTCGGTGGCAGGCAAGGGCGAAGCGAAGGCCATGCCGGCGGCAGGCAAGTCCGAAGCGAAAGCCGCGCCCGCCGCGGCGCCCGCGAAGTAGGGACGCCCATGTTCTCCCGCTTCTTCATCGATCGGCCGATCTTCTCGGTCGTGCTGGCACTCGTGATCACCATCGCCGGACTCGTGGCGATGTTCAAGCTGCCCATCGCGCAATACCCGCAGATCACTCCGATCCAGATCCAGGTCACGGCGACCTACCCCGGTGCGAACGCGAGCCTCGTGGCGCAGAACGTCGGCGCGCCGATCGAGCAGCAGGTCAACGGCGCCAACAACATGATCTACATGTCGTCGACGAGTTCGTCGACCGGCAACTACACGCTGACGGTGTACTTCACGATCGACACCGATCCCGCGCTGGCGCAGGTCGACGTGCAGAACCGCGTCAACCAGGCGATGGCGCAACTGCCGCAGGCGGTGCAGGCGCAGGGCGTGTCAGTGCAGCAGAAGACCAGCACCTTCCTGATGGTGCTCGCGTTCTACTCGCCGGAAGGCCTGCTGGACAACGACTACATCTCGAATTACACGAACGTCCAGGTCCTCGGAACGATCAACCGCATCCCGGGCGCCAACCAGGCCTCGATCTTCGGGGTGCCGCAGTACGCAATGCGCATCTGGCTGAAGCCCGACCGAATGGCCGACCTGAAGCTGACGACGACCGATGTTGCTAACGCGGTCAAGAACCAGAACGAGCAGTTCGCGGTGGGCCGCATCGGCGCGCCGCCGACGCCGCAACCTGTGCAGCAGACGTTCCCCGTGACCACCGGCACGATCACCGAGCCGCGTCAGTTCGACAACATGATCCTGCGGTCGCAGAACGAAGGCGCGGCCATTGTGCGGGTCAAGGACGTCGGCTACGCCCAGCTCGGCGCGCAGAGCTATTCGCTGCGCACCCACTACCAGGGCTATCCGGCGACGCTGATCGCCGTCTATCAGCAGCCGGGCGCCAATGCCATCCAGGTGTCGAAGGACGTGCGCGCGACGCTCGAGGAACTGTCGAAGAGCTTCCCGCAAGGCCTGAAGTACGAGGTGGCGCTCGACACGACCAAGTTCGTGCAGTCGTCGATCGACGAGGTCGTCAAAACGTTCTTCGAGGCCGTCGTGCTCGTCGTGCTCGTGGTGTTCATCTTCCTGCACAGCCTGCGGCTCACGATCATCCCGACACTGGCCGTTCCGGTGTCGATTCTCGGCGCGATGATCGGCATGCTGGTTTTCGGATTCAGCATCAACATGCTGACGCTGTTCGGGATGATCCTGGCGATCGGGCTCGTCGTGGACGACGCGATCGTCGTGGTCGAGAACACCGAGCGCAACATGGTCGACCTCGGGCTGTCGCCCAAGGAAGCAGCGAAGAAGGCGATGGACGAGGTGAGCGGCCCGGTGGTCGCGGTCGTGCTGGTCCTGAACGCGGTGTTCTTGCCGGTGGCCTTCCTCGGCGGTATCACGGGAGCTCTCTACAAGCAGTTCGCGGTGACGATCGCCATCTCGGTCGTGTTCTCCGGGCTCATCGCGCTGACGCTGTCGCCGGCGCTCGCGGCCGTGCTGATCCAGGCCAAGCACGGCGAAAAGAAGGGCTTCTTCAAGTGGTTCGACGACACCTTCAACGGCCTGACCGATCGCTACGTCTCGGCCGTCAAGACCCTGCTCAATCGCTGGGTCCTCGGTCTCGTCGCGCTCGCCATCATGGTCGGCGGCTCGGTGCTGCTGTTCCGGATGCTGCCGACCGGCTTCATTCCGCAGGAGGACCAGGGCTACCTCTTCGTGCCGTACTTCCTGCCGGATTCGGCGAGCCTGGACCGCACCGGCGAAGTGGGCCGCCTCGCGACCGAGCTGGTCCGCAAGCAACCCGCAGTGGCGAACGTTTCGCAGGTCGACGGCTACAGCCTGATCGACTCGCAGAACAAGACGAACTTCGGCGTCCTGTTCGTCTCGCTGAAGGACTACGAGGAGCGCAAGGGACCCGGCATGTCCGCCAACGACGTCATTCGCGCGGTGGCGGAGGGCGCGCCAGCGATCCAGCAGGGGCTCGTCGTGCCGGTCAATCCCCCGGCGATTCCCGGTCTCGGCGTCACGGCCGGCTTCCAGGTGTGGATCGAGCAGAAGGGCGGTGGCACCTACGGACAGCTCGCGGGCGTTGTCGAGAAGATCATCGCCGAAGCGAAGAAGCGGCCGGAACTCGCCGGCGTGAACACGACGATCCGCGCGAACGGCCAGCAGATGCTCGCCGAAGTCGACCGCGACAAGGCGGAAGTGCTCGGCGTTGCAGTGCAAGACGTCTACGGCACCCTGCAGACGATGTTCGGTTCGCTGTACGTCAGCCAGTTCCCGAAGGACTCGCGGCTGTACCAGGTGGTGCTGCAGGCCGAACCGAAGTTCCGGATGACGCCCGACGACATGGGCCGCTTCTACGTGCGCAACCGCAAGGGCGAGATGGTGCCCTTGTCAGCGCTCGTCAACGCGCGCTACGTCATCGGGCCGGACCTCGTGACCCGGTTCAACAACTATCCGGCGATCTCGATCAACGGCTCGCCGGCCCCGGGAGTCAGTTCCGGGGCCGCGCTGCAGGCGATCCGCGAAGTGATCGAGGAGGCGCTGCCGTCGGGTTACGGATTCGAGTGGGCCGGCGAGGCGCGCGAGGAAGTGAGCGCGGGTTCCACGTCGGCCATCGCGTTCGCGTTCGGCCTGCTGTTCGTCTTCCTGATCCTCGCCGCGCAGTACGAGAGCTGGTCGCTGCCGATCGGCGTCATGATGGCGGTGCCGTTCGCCATCTTCGGCGCCCTGGTCGCGATCGCGCTGCGCGGCATCCCGAACGACATCTACTTCCAGATCGGTCTGCTGACATTGATCGGCCTCGCCGCGAAGAACGCGATCCTGATCGTCGAGTTCGCTGTCGAGAAGAATCGCGCGGAGGGCATGTCGTTCTTCGACGCGGCCGCGGAGGCGGCGCGCCTGCGGTTGCGACCGATCATCATGACGTCCTTCGCGTTCGTGCTCGGCACCGTGCCGCTGGCGATCGCCACGGGCGCCTCGTCGAACAGTCGCCACTCGATCGGCACCGGCGTGATCGGCGGCACGCTGTCCGCGACGCTGATCGCGATCTTCTTCATCCCGGTCTTCTACTGGATGCTCGAGTCGCTGAGCGACCGGTACTTCAGGAAGAAGGCGGCGAAGCCGGAATCTGCGCCCGCGGGCGCGGCGGCGCCAGGGAGTGCTGCGGGCACCGTTGTGCCTGCCGGACCGAGCGCGAGGAGGGACGACTGATGCGCGCCCTCGCATTTGCTTTCACGGCCGCGGCGGCCGGAGTCCTCACCGCCTGCGCCGTCGGGCCCGACTATCAACGGCCGACGATCGAAAGCCCCGCGACCTACGTGGGCCTTCCCGCGAACGCGGCCCCGGCCGCGGCCGACGCCGAATGGTGGAAGCAGTTCGGCGATCCGATCCTCGAGTCGCTGATCGGCGAGGCGCTGGGCAACAGCAAGGACCTGCGCATCGCCGCCGCGCGCGTCGAGCAGGCCGCAGCCGTGCTGGTGCAGACGCGCTCGCCGCTGTTCCCACAGATCAACTACCAGGCGCAATCGGGGCGCTACCGCTACTCCGAGCAATCGACCACGGCGACTCCGATCGGACTGTCGAACCCGACCAGTTATACCTCCGTGCTTGCCGGCGCCAGTTGGGAACTCGACCTGTGGGGCCGCATCCGCCGACAGAGCGAGGCCGCGCAGGCCACGCTGCTGGCGACCGAGGCGGCGCGCCGCGGCGTGGTTCTTTCGCTTGTCACGCAACTCGCCACAAGTTACGTCCAGCTGCGCAGCCTCGACGAGCAACTCGTCATCGCGGAGCGCACACGCGCCGCCTACCGGGACTCGCTGAAGCTCACGCTCGACAAGTTCGAGTTCGGGCAGGTGTCGAGGATTCAGGTAGCCCAGGTGCAGTCGCAGCTCGAGACCGCGTCCGCCCGCATCCCGCAGATCCGCACTCAGATCAAGCAGACCGAGACGGCCATCACGCTGCTCGTCGGGCGCAACCCCGGCCCGGTCCCGCGTGGCAAGTCGATCACCGAACTGACGGCGCCGCCCGTGCCTGCCGGCGTTCCGTCCCAGTTGCTCGAGCGGCGGCCGGACATCCTGCAGGCAGAGCAGCAACTGATCGCGGCAAACGCGCAGATCGGCGCGGCGAAGGCGCTGTACTTCCCGACCATCTCGCTGACGGGCGCGTTCGGCAGTTCGAGCACGGAACTTGGCAACCTCTTCAGCGGCCCGACGCGCGTCTGGAGCTACGCGGGCAGCCTCGCCGGTCCGCTGTTCGCCGGCGGCGCGATCAGCGCCCAGGTGACGTCTGCAGAGGCCGGTCAGCGCGTCGCCCTGGCGTCGTACGAGCGCGCGATCCAGCACGCCTTCGCCGATGTCGACCAGGCGCTCGCCGCGCGCGCCGATGTCGACGAGCAACTCGCAGCGCAGGGCCGGCTGGTCAAGTCGCTCGCCGAATACTCCGAACTGTCGCGCATGCTGTTCGACGGCGGCTACATGCCGTACTCCACGGTGCTGCAGGCGGAGCAGCAGCTCTTTCCGGAGGAATTGAACCTCGCCGCGGCGCACGGCCAGGCGCTCGCCGCGGTGGTCGCGCTCTACCGGACGATGGGCGGCGGGTGGGTTGAACGGGCGACGCAAAGCGCGCCGGTCGTCCAGGACGGCGGACTGTTCGCGCCGAAGGTGTCGCTTGGGACGGACGCCCCGGCGAAACCGGTCGAGCCCGCCCGGTGACTGTGCCGCGAAACGAGGGGAGGAACTGCGCATGATCGAGCTCGAACTGCTGGCCATCGGCGCGCTGTTGCTCGTTTGCATCGCCATCCAGGCGTTCACGCTGACCGCCCTGCAGCGGCGGTTTCCCGCGATTGAAGTGTGGCTCGCGCGTCATCAATCGTTCACGTCCGACGTCCTGATCGTCTACGTCGTGATCGTGGCCGTGGTCGGCATGCACGTCGCTCAGGCCTGCGTGTGGGGAGCGTTCTACCGCTACGTCGTCGGCATCGATTCGATCCGCGATTCGTTCTACCACTCGATCCTCGCCTTGACGACGATGGACGACGGCTCCGGCGTCCTGCCGGACCGCTGGCGGATGCTCGGGCCGGCGGAGGGACTCACGGGGTGGATGGTGTTCAGCTGGTCCACCGCGTGGACGTTCATGTTCCTCACTGCGCTGCGCGACGCTCGAAAACCGGCGAGTTCCGGATCCGGCAAGGGTGGCTGATCGGCGACGCCGGCACGGCGTGCCGGCAGCGAGAACGACATGAATGCAACAACCACGAAAGCTTCCGCTCGACCCCGCCGCCGTCTGCTCGCGGTCGTCCTGATCCTGCTCGGAATGCTCGTCGGCATCGCGCTCGCGGGCACCACGACCTGGATGGTCAACGCGAGCAGCAGCAACAACTTCTGCGCGACCGAATGCCACTCGATGCAGTGGGCGGCGACGGCCTACCAGAAGGGCCCGCACTACAGGAACGAGTTCGGCGTGCGGGCGACTTGCGCCGACTGTCATATTCCCTTCGAGGACCGTCCCGCGACGCCCTTCCAGTACGTGTTCGGCACGCTGTGGACCAAGGGCATCGACGGCACGCACGACGTGATCGCCAAGATGCGCGGCACGATCGCCGACCGCGGGCGCTGGGACGCCGAGAAGCCGCGGCTCAGTGCGCAGGTGCGCGAGTGGTTCAAGCGGACCAACAGCGCGACCTGCCAGGGGTGCCACAAGCTGGATTCGTTCTCGGGCGAAGGCGCCTCCGCCTTCATGAAGATGGAAGTGCACAGCGGGGCGATCAAGGCCGACAAGGTCGACTGCGTGCAGTGCCACTCCGGCATCGCGCACGTGTACGCGCCCGCCGCCGGAAACTGAACCCGATGGCGACGCCGGCCGACGCAAGAGGTCCGCGCCATCGCTGGCGGCTGATCCTGGTCACGCTCGCCGCGTGGGCTGCGCTGGCGTACCTGGTTGTACCCGACCTGTGGAAGCGCCACTTCGAACACACGCCGGCCCTGCCCGGCGTCGACCGCGTCACGCGCACCTCCGACGGCCACCCGGGCGACCCGGTGAACATCGCGCTCGAGGGCAGCGAAGCCGACGTGGTGCGCGCGATGATCGCCGCCGGCTGGCATCCCGCGGATGCCGTCACGCTGAAGTCCAGCATCCGGATCGCGGTTGACTCGGTCCTGCGCCGTCCCGACGACGACGCGCCGGTCAGTCCTCTCTTCCTCTTCGGCCGCAAGGAAGACCTCGCGTTCGAGCAGCCCGTGCCCGGCGGACCGCGGCATCGCCATCACGTGCGATTCTGGCGCTGGGACCGCGAGCGCGACGGCGTCCCCGTCTGGTTCGGAGCGGCCACCTATGACGAGCGTGTGGGCCTGAGCTACACCACGGGGCAGGTCACGCACCACATCGCGCCGGACGTCGACGCCGAACGCGGACGAATCATCGCTGAACTGCAGGCGGCCCGCTGGGCGGCGGCTGTCGAATGGATCGACGACTTCCACGTGCAGCGCGAGGGGCGAAACGGCGGCGGCGCCCCCTGGCGCACCGACGGCCGACTGGCCATCGCGCGGCTCGCCGCCCCCGCGGCCGCGTCGACGGCCCGCTGATCACGCGCCGTCAAGCGGCCGTTCGCGCCTTCGCGCTGGGGTTCGCCGCTTCCGAACAGCGACGGCCGTAGGCGGCAGCCAGCGGCGCGGCGGACAGGCCGTGCAGCGCCACGCTGAGCAGGACCGTCAACGTGATCGCCGCGTCGACCACGGGCGGACGCTGGGGAAACTGCTGGGCGACCATCGCGAGGTACAGCACCGATGCAATGCCGCGCGGACCGGACCAGCCCATGAAGGCGACCGTCGGCAGGCCGAGACGGCACCCGGCGAGGCCGAGTGCCACCGGCAGCATGCGTGCGACGGTGAGGCTCAGCAGCGCGTAGGCGAGCACGGCCGGCGTCCACTGCGACCAGGTCGCCGGCACGAACACCATGCCGAACAGCAGGAAGACCAGCAGCGAGAACTGCGTGCCGTCCGCTTCGCCAAAGTTGCGAATCCGCTCTCGCAGGCCTTCGGTGCGGACGCCGAGCATCACGCCGGCGACGTACGCGGCGACGAACCCGTTCTTGTCGAGCAGGTGCGCCACCGTGAAGGTCAGGATGGCGAGGCCCGGGCCGACGAGCCGCGCGAACGTCTCGTCGATCCATCCGCGTTTCCACGCCGCGTCGACCATCCTTCCGCCAACGACGCCGAATGCGGCGCCGAGCGCCGCCCCGAGCGCGATGTCGGCGGCGGCGGCAACGATCCAGCCAAGGTCCCTGGAGGCATCGGCCGGTGCGGCCAGCGCGGCAAGCACCGCGACGAGCACCGGGAGCGCGATGCCGTCGTTCAGCCCGCTTTCCATGTTCAGCGCGTCGCGGATGCGCTGTGGCACCGATTCGTTGAGCAGGATCGCGATGCCGAGCGCCGCGTCGGTCGGCGCCAGGATCACCGCGATCGCGGCGAGCCACATCCAGGGCACGTCGGGCAGGACGAGCCGGCCCACGAGCGCGCCCGCGACCATGGTGAGCGGCAGGCCAATCGCGAGCAGGCGCGCGGGCAGCGCCCATTCGCGTCGCAGTCGCTTGCGGTCAACGCCGCTCGCATCCGTGAACAGCACGATCGCGAGCGCGACCTCGCCGATGGCGCCGATCACGGGGCTGTCGAGGCGGAAATGGCTCTGCAGCCCGAGCAGCGTCGATGCGAGGATGCCGGCGCCCACTGCGAGCATGGGCGCCGTGAGGAGCCCCGTGCGGAGTGGCTTCGACATGACTCCGAAGACGAGGAACACGGCGCCGGTAAGCGCGAGCGCGGGATAGAAGGGTTCCATGGTTCGCGTGTCGGGGGACGAGAGGCGATTATCGGCACCTCCCGCGCCAGGCGGGTGGCGCGTGCGCAAATTGGCCAAAAGTATCAACTGGAGCCTCCCGCGGTGCCGAGACCAATTACTGGTCGCCCGTTCGCCGCACGCGACTCGTTCGCGTGCCACAGTGAATGCCGAGAACAGACGAGGCTACCGGTCCCTCCGGCTATGGCGTCCCGACCTAATGAAAGGAGAGCCGATATGTAATTGAAGTCGCAGCCGCGGCCTCTCGTTGCGCACGCGCTCGCTTGTTCGCTTGCTCTGTGCTTGATGGAATGCAGCAAGCAGACGGAAGTGAAGTTCGAGCAGCCCAAGGAGCGACCGCCAAGAGTCGCGTGCAGCCAATCCGGCCGATGTCAGCTTTTTGCGAGAAATCGACGGCCGCTTTCGGAAACTGGAGACGGCAGCTCAGGGTCGAACTGCGACGAAACGCAACTGCTTATCCCGTCAGGGTCTGTGAGCTGAAACTGGATTTTGCGTGCTCACGCCCGAGCCGTGCGAATAATCGTCATCCGAATTGCCGCGCACGTCGCGTGACGAGTGCGGCTTTCTGCATCGCTTCGACGCCGCTGCACTCCTACGCTGCTCTCCACGCTGGCTGAGAAGCCAGCGAGGACGATCCGGCCACTGGCTCGATCGACTTCAACCGCAGCACGCGGATGCCCCCGGGCGATCCGCCAGGAGATCAGGATGAACCGCCTTGCCATGAACACGCTGTTGCGCTCCAAGTCCGCCACGCGGCACGCCCTCGCGCTGCTCGCGACCGCCTCCGCGGCCGCCTCGCTCGTGCTTTCGTCCGCGCAGGCCAGCACCGCCGAGTGGCCGTATGACACGGTCGCGTATGACGACACCGAAGTCCTGGTGGCGTTCGAGGAAAACTTCCCGTCGTCCTTCGAGACTGACTACGCGCTGTCGCTCGAACTGCCGGCCAACTACTTCGCCGCGCCGACCTTCCCGCCGATGGCGAGCTTCGGGGAAGACGAGCCGCCGCTGATGCTTGCCGGGCTCGACCCGCTCGCGACGCCGTAACGCTGGACTGCTGCAAACGGCCGGCGCGCACGCGCCGGTCGATCAGGCAACCAGGATCACGCGGTAGTCGTTGACGTTGGTGCGCGTCGGCCCCGTCACGACGAGGCTGTCGCCCGCCGCGAAGAAGCCGTAAGCGTCGTGCGCGTCGAGTGCGGCGCGCGCCGGCAGGCCGGCCGCCGCCGCCGCGCGCGCGACTGTGTCGGGGCCTAGCCAGGCACCCGCGTTGTCCTCGCTGCCGTCGATGCCGTCGGTATCGGCGGCCAGCGCGTGCACGCCCGGCATCCCGTCGAGTTCGACAGCGAGCGAGAGCAGGAACTCGCTGCAGCGTCCGCCGCGGCCGCGCGCGCCCGGCGGCAGCGTGACCGTGCACTCGCCGCCCGAGATCAGTGCGACCGGCCGTGCGAACGGCGCATCGTGCGCGCGCAGCTCGCGCACCAGCGCGGCATAGACCTTCGCGACTTCCCGCGCCTCGCCGGTCACGGTGTCGCCGAGGATCACCGGCGTGACACCGGCGCGGCGGAACACTTCGCCCGCGGCCTGCAGCGAGCCGCGCGCCGTCGCGACGATGCGGTTCTCAACACCGGCCAGGCGAGCATCGCCGGGCTTCGGCGTCTCGTCGATCTCACCACGCTCGCCGCGAGCCAGCCAGCTGGCCGCGCTCGCCGGTGGTGTGACGTTCCAGCGCCGCAGCACGGAAGTCGCATCGGCGTAGGTGCTCGGATCGGCCGCGCACGGGCCCGACGCGATGTCGGCCGGCGCGTCGCCCGTGACATCCGAGATGATCAACGCAACGACTGTGGCGCCGCGCGCCGTCGCCGCCGTGGCGAGGTGGCCGCCGGCGATGCGCGACAGGTGCTTGCGCACGACGTTCATCTGCTCGATCGGCGCGCCGCTCGCGAGCAGGTCGCGCGTGACGCGCTTGAGGTCTTCCATCGACACGTCGGCCACCGGTAGCGAGAGCAGGCTCGAGCCGCCCCCGGAAACCAGCACCAGCAGCAGGTCGCCTGCCTGCAACGAAGAGGCGCGCGCAAGGATTTCGGCCGCGGCGGCTTCGCCCGCGGCATCGGGGACCGGATGCCCCGCCTCGATGACACGGATGCGGCGCGTCGGCAGGCCGTGCGCGTAGCGCGTGATGACGAGCCCATCGAGCTCAACGTCCGACCACGCGCGTTCGACGGCAACCGCCATGCTCGCCGCAGCCTTGCCGGCGCCGACGACGAGCGCCCGCCGTGGCGCCTGCGGCAGGTGTTGCGCCAACATCTGCAAGGGATCCGCCGCCGCGACAGCCGCCGCAAAACTCTCCTTCAGCAGGTCGACGGCATCGGGCATGAGCTACTTGAGGATCCGGAACAGATTGTGGTGCGCGTCGGTGAACGTGGCCAGGTCGGGGCGGTCCGCCACCGGCGTGGCGACGTAGCGCAACGCATCCGACTCGAGCAGCCGGCGATTCCGCGTCACGAGGACCTGGTCGGTCGCCGACAGCCAGTACTCCGGTCCCGTGTCCGAGCCGGCTGGCGCGTCGGAGACCAGCACCGCTTCCAAGCCGAACTCGCTCGCCAGCCGCTTCACCACCGGCAGCAGGTCGATGTAGCGGTTGGTGGCCTGGAACACGATGACGCCGTCGGGCGCGAGATGGCGCACGTACAGTGCCATCGCCTCGCGCGTCACCAGGTGCATCGGTATCGAGTCGCCGGCGAATGCGTCGATGCCGAGCACGTCGTAGCGGCGCGGCTCCTCCCGCTCGAGCGAGAGCCGCCCGTCGCCGAGCACGACTTCGGTCTTCGCGGCGGTATCGCGCAGGAAGGTGAACTCGGTCCGCGCGACATCGACGACGCGCGGCGAAATCTCGTAGAAGGTGAAGGTGTCGCCCGGCCGCCCGTAGGAGGCGACGACACCGGCCCCGAGACCGATGATGCCCACCCGGCGCGGCCCGGGAAGGATCTCCTCCAGCGCCGCGAAGAGCCGCCCGTAGCCCGAGCCCGGGCCGAAGTAGTCGCTCGGTGTGTTGCGGTACTGCTCGCCCAGCAGTTGCCCACCATGGATGATGCCACCATGAAGCATGGCGCGGTAAGGCACGGGTTCCGTGCGGTCGCGCGTGCGCACGACA
>Ga0209450_10000709_pt1 | contig 16742 bp, 10 predicted proteins | sample FrelakmetLWP11LW_FD_187149 | JGI IMG/M metagenome (GOLD analysis project Ga0209450, IMG submission 187149) | Freshwater lake sediment microbial communities from the University of Notre Dame, USA, for methane emissions studies - LWP11 LW (SPAdes)... | ecosystem: Environmental > Aquatic >...
CGTGCCCCGTCAGCCGGCAGCCGGCGCTACTTCTGGTGGAAGGCGGTGCCGATTGTCGCGAGCGGCGCGTTGAGGCTCCCCAACTGGCCCGCCAGGGCGCCGGCGGCGCTGCTGGCGCCGATCGCGCCCTGCACCTTCTTCACCTGGTCGACGAGCGTCGTCATGTGCGCCGACGCCGGTTTCCCGTCCTTGACCGCCGAGCCCAGCATCTTGGCGGCCGCACCCACCTGCTTCACGTCGGCGACCATCGCCTTCCTGGCAGCCTCGGGCGTGGCCTTGTCTTTCTTCAGCGTGCTCTCAAGGGCGCTCGCGAGCTGCTTGCTGGACTGCTCGATGGCGGCAGTCGCCGCGACGACTTCCCTGTCCGAATACCGGCGGAACGCCTGGCCGGCTGCCGGCGGGAACGTCGCGCCGTACTCGGCCGCCAGTTTGCCCAGCACGTTGGCGTGAGCCTGCCATTCCGATGCGCCCTTCATGCCGGCGCCCTGCTGGCTCACGTAGTTCTGCATCAGGACGGCGTCCTTCAAGAAGGCGCCCACTTCGGTGCTGGCCGAGGAGGTGTCTGTGAACCGGCTTTTTGCGAGGTCGATCGCGGTCTTGTAGTCCTCGCCGATCTTCTTCACCACCCATTCGCCCGACGGCCCTTTGAACGTGGTGTTCTTGAGCCGGCCATCGAGGGCGTCCCAGAACCGGTCGAAGGTGCTCTTGGACTGTTCGATGAGCGCTTTCACGTCCTTGTCGTACAGCCGGTCAGGCTGTGCGGCCGCGGGCATCGCAGCGGCTAGGATCAGTACACCGATTGCCAGCGTTCGCATGACCTTCACGTTGTCCCTCCTTCGGGCCTGGCCGGGGCCAGGTACCACTGATGCTTCGGCACGACTTTCGGCTCCTGAGGGTCGCCTTCGTAAGCAGGCGTCATGATCTGCACGCCGTACTCGTTGAACACGTCCAGGATGTGGCGGTGCAGGTCCGTGTAGGTGGCTCGCATCTTCCGCGGCTCGCTGCAGTACACGTTCAGTTCGTACGTGACGCAGAAATCGCCCAGCTGCAGGTGGAAGACGAACGGCGGCGGCTCCGTCATCAGGCCCGGCGTCCGGCGCGCCGCCTCGATCAGCATCGCCTCCACCTGCCGCCACGGGGTCTCGTATCCGATGCCGACGGTGGTGTGCAGAATCAGTCCGTCCGATTTCGCCAGCGAGCTGAAGTTGGTGACCGAGGCGTTCAGGATCTGCGAATTGGGGACCACGACCTCTTCGTTCTTGATCGTCCGCACGTGGGTCACCTGCAGCCTGACGCCCGATACGACGCCCATCACCTCCCCGATCTGCACGACATCGCCGAGCTTGAACGCCCGGCGGTACGTCATGCTGTAGCCGGCAATCATGTTGGCGATGAACGACGAAGACCCCAGCGAGAAGATGATCCCGAGAAAGAGCGATACGCCCTTGAACGCCTCCGAGCCGGAACCCGGGATGTACGGGTAGCCGACGACGACCGCGAACGCGATGACCGCAGGCCGCACCAGTTTGTACGTGGGCGCGGCCCACTCCTGCTCGAAATTGGGCAGGTGGACCCGCCCCTGCTCCACCGCCTCGAAGAACCGTCGGAGCATGCGCAGGATGATCCGCACCACGAAGACGAGGATCGCGAGGAAGAAGAGGTCGGGGATCTTGGCCACGAACGACGCCCACATCGTGAGCAGCGGGCCGACCACGTAGCCGGCCACGCTGCGTGCGGCGGGCCTCGTGTACGGGAACAGTTCGAACAGATACCGCAGGTACACCAGCCCCAGCACGAAGATGACAGCCGATCGGACGAAGCGAAGCGTGGCGTCCAGCGATTTCCACAGCCTCGTGACGCTGACGACCTCGTGCGACTTGGCGGCAAGGGCATCGATCCGCTGCCGGTACCGGCTGTCGAGCAGCGCGTCCAGCCTGCGCCTGAGCCAGATGACCGCGACCGCGAGCACGATGAAGGCGACCGTCGCGACAGCCGCCGCCGAGGCCGACTGCCGAAGCGACGGTGCGCTCCGGTCCGCGCGGTAGGCCGTGATGGCCGAACGAATCCGCGCGAGGTACAGGCTGGCGACGACCTGCCGCGGCACTCCCTCGATCTTCGCGTCCGCGTCGTAGACGTTCATGACAAGGAGCCGGTCGGCCAGGATCTGGCTCGCGACGCCGGTTTCATCGACGCGCAGCGCGTCCACTTGAACGGACGGGTTTGCCGCGATGTCGCGTATGCGGTCAGCGATCGTCTTGGCGCGCAGTTCGGCCGGGTAGGAGGAGACTCCTCGCACCCGGAGGACGGCAACACCGTCAATCATCACAGGTGCGGTCGGATACTGCTGTTCGAGTTGGGCGATGTCCGGCACGTCCTCCTGGGCTGGCTCCTGCCGCGCGGATGCCTGAACCGGCAGGAAACCCAGCAGGACGATTGCCGCGACGGCATTGCGGATCGGCGTCTGTATGCGCGCCATGTGGACTCCCGAAAGAACCGGCCGGATTGGTCGAGACGGATGATACCGCAGTTGAGGCGGGCCGGGGCCAGGCCCGGTGGCGCCCCGGGTCAGTCCCGGGCGGCGTCCTGAGGGGCGGCCAGACTACGGCCCGCGCCTCGACGCGCGGCCGTCAGGGCGGCCACGAACAGGCCGCTGATGACGGCGAATACGGCGAGCCCGACGAGTTCGAGCCAGTCGCTAATCGACGCGGGGCGGGCGAGGCGCCACAGTGCCGCGCCCAGGTCAAAACCCGCGCCCTTCGTCTCCCGCATCGTCTTCACGGCGAAGAGCGAGGCGTCGAGCACGAACCCCATGGCGCCGACGATGGCGCCGCCGGCGATGCCCCGCCAGGCGATCTGTGCGGCCCCCAGCGGCGGTCCGGGTGAGACCTCACCGACGGTGAACGCCGGCTCCCGCACACCGAGCGGCACGAATCTCGCCAGCATCACGAGCCCGGGGATCCCGACGACCAGCGTCGACAGGAAAAACGCCGACCAGCCCATGGCGTCCACGGCCACGCCCGCGATCGGACCGGCCAGCAGCCTCGGCAACGCGAACAGGCTCGTGAAGAGGGCGTACTGTGTGGCCGAGAACCGCTTCTGGGTCATGCGCAGCAGCAGCACCGAGAACGCCCCCGTCCCGAGGCCCGATGTGAGCAACTCGAATCCCGCCGCGCCGTACATCAGCGGGAGTTCGGGCCCCCCGGCAAGCGACACGAGGTAGTAGCCGAGGTTCGAGAAGATCTGGAGGAACCCGAACACCCAGAGCGAGTGCCCCAGGCCGATGAGCGTCGTGATCCAGCCGCCGACGAGCGCGCCGACGATGGTCGCGGCGAGGCCCACCGTGGCGAGCGCGATCCCGCGATGATCGGCGTTGTACCCCATGTCGATCAGGAACGGCCTGGTCAGCGCCTGAGTGAGCTGGTCCGCGAACTTGTAGAGGAAGACGAACGCCAGGATCTCCAGCGCGCGGTGCCTGGACAGGAAGCCGAGGAACGGCAGCCAGACGGCCTCGCGGAGGCTCGCGGGCGCAACCACGCGTTCCTCGGGCTCCGGCGCCTTCCAGGTGATGAGCAGCATCGGAAGGTACAGAAGCGCCAGGATCACGTTGACCGTCGGCCATCCGAGGCGCCCGGCTGCGGTAATCGCCGCCCCGCCCGACACGACCAGCGCGGCGCGATACAGCGCGACGCGAGCGCCGACGGCAGCGCCCTGCTCGTCATCGCGCAGGACCTCGACGGCATAGGCGTCGATGGCGATGTCCTGGGACGCGGAGGCGAGGGCCACCGCCAGCGCGAGGGCCCCGACGACCCAGATCGCCTCCGGGTGACGCCCGACGCCGGCGAACAGCAGGCTGACGGCCGCCAGCGCGACCTGCGTGACCGCCATCCATCCGCGCCGCCGTCCCCAGAACGGCGGCACGTAACGGTCCATCAGCGGCGACCAGACGACTTTGAACGCCCAGGGCGCCTGCGCAAGGGTGAACAGCCCGACCACGCGGATGTCGACGCCGATGTCGCGCATCCAGTCGGGGATCGAGTACCAGACGAGCCCCAGCGGCATGCCCGACGAGAACGACAGCAGCGCGACCGCGGCCGTGCGGGGCGACCGCAGCGCGCGGGCAAGGCTCTTCAGCGCACCAGGCCTGTCCGGCCGGGGTGTCGTGACCACCGCTACGGGTTCCTGACCAGGTGCCGCGTTTCGGGCGCCGGGTAGCCCGCCTCGGCGCCGACGTCGGCAATCGCCTTGTTCGTGTCGAAGTAGACCTGCCAGTAGTGGTCGGTGTGGCAGAAGGGCCGCACGGCGATCACCGTGCCCATGGGGTTGAACGTGAGGATCTCGACGGAGGGCGCCGGGGCGGCCAGCACGTTGGGAATCTTCACCACGCGGTCACGCAGCCGCTGAATGGCGTCGGCCGGCTTCACGCTGTGAGCGATCTGCGCGGTCAGCTCGACCCGGCGGAACGGGTTGGTCGTGAAATTCTGGATCGTGTCGGAGAACAGCTTCGCGTTGCCGACGAAGGACCGGACGTTGTCCGGCGTGTCGATGGCCGTCACGAAGAGGCCGATTTCGCGGACCGTGCCGAGCATGCCGCCGCCCTGGATGAAGTCGCCCACCTTGAACGGCCGAAGGACCATCAGGAAGAGGCCGGCCGCGAAGTTCGAGAGCAGGCCCGACCACGCCGCGCCGATGGCGATGCCGACGGCGGCAATCAGGGCGGCAAACGACGTGGTCTCGATGCCGAGCACGCCGAGCACGCCGACCAGCACCAGGATCTTCATCAGGACGTTGGCGCTCGCATCCAGATACCGGATGAGCGTGCCATCGACCTGACGTGACAGCAGGAACCGGCCGAGGGCGGCGCGCACGAGGCGCACGATCCAGCCCCCGACGATCCACACGGCGAGGGCGCCGATGAGCTTCCACCCGAAGGGCACGACGTAGGTGTAGAAGAGCGTCTCGAGCTGGGCAGAGAGTTCCTGGGTCACGGTTCGCGGTCCTTTCGTCAAGCGGGGATTCTGACTATTGTAGGCAATGCTCGGGACTCGCACAACGGCGCCGGCTCGCTGAACAGGAGACCGCGATGCCGAGTTGCCGGCGGGTCGGGCCCGCCGGCTCCCATCCGGGGCGATCCCGAATCGCGGCCGCTGGTCAGTCGGCAGGCCGCGGCCAGCGCAGGAACTCCAGAGGCGAGCGGAGCAGGCGCCTGCCGATTCCCCGGAGGATCCCCCGCAGCTCGTCCGCCGGCAGTTCGTACGCCCGCGCGGCGCTCAGCAGCGAGCAGGCGAAACTGACCGAGAGGTTGAGGACGAACATCACGCCAATCCCGGCAATGGCGCGAATCAGCCAGGCCTGGCCGCTCGCCGGGGCGTCGACCCCGGCCGCGGCCAGCGACACGATGCCCGTGTTCAGCGTCACATGGCGGACGTCGAGCGGCAACCCGGTGAAGCGTCCGATCTCCGGCATCATGCCGAGCATGAAGCCCAGCGAGATGTTGGTGCCCCACCCGGACGCGTGGCGCGACAGCGCCTCGCCGAGCCGGCGGATCACCGAGCGCCCCCGGCCCGGTGTGGCGGACAGCCGGGCGATGCCGTCTGGCAGCCGGTGATAGACGCACCAGTTGTCGAACCATCCCCCCGCCACGCTGGCCAGCCACAGCACGACGCCCGTCAGCGCCGCGAACCAGATCGTCCACGAGTTGATGGGGCTCATCACGCGCAGGGTGTCCAGGGCGTCCTTCTCCGCGAGGAACGGGCGGCCGGCCAGCACGAGGAACAGCCAGCTGAAGAGCCACGCGCCGGCGGCGACCACGGCCACGTTGCCCATCGCCGCCGCAAGCTGCGAGCTGGTCAACTGGGCCACTGTGCGGGCGATGCGGTCTTCACGGTCTTCACCTTCGCTCTCCCTGATGATGCCGGCCAGCCGCGCCGCCGTCATGGCCGGCTGCTTGGTTGCCAGGATCAGCCCGAGGTGCTGCAGGGCGAGGAAGCTCACCGCGTAGTTCAGGCCGTAGAGCAGGCCCTCCGGCAACGGCGGCAGGTGCCACGCGTGGATGATCGTCTTGACCACGGCCGTGCCGACCGTCAGCGCGCCCCCGCCGGCCGCCGCCAGCCAGATGTGGCGGTACTCGCGCAGGTTTCTGGCGATGTAATGCTCGCCCGTCTCGCTCGCGCGATCGACGATTTTCCGTCCGAGCAGCTGCATGTTCCAGCCGACGAGGTGCCCGAGGCTGCGATCGTCGTGCGCCGATTGGAACAGGCGGGAGAGCAGCCGGTGCACGGCGCGCGACCGGCGCGGCCCGGCCGGCGTCTCGATGATCTCGGTCATCAGCGCGGTCCGCGTCAGGCACCGGTCGATCACCTCGAGGGAGAAGACGATGTCGACGCTGACGCCCGCGCCCTCGAGGTGCTGCTGGATGAGGCGGGCCTCCTTCCGGCACTCGCCGGAGACTCTCCGGAACCGCGTCGCGGCCGCCGCGATGTCGCCGCCCTCGAGCCATGCCTCCAGCATGGCGTCGCCGGCGGCGCGAAGCCGGCGAAACGGCGACGCCGAAACCGGCCCGGCGCTGGCGCGGGCGCGCAGTTTTGGCGAGAGCCCCTCGGTCTCCACGCGCGAGAGGAGCAGGCGGAACCCGTCCGCGAAGGCGGCCCGAAGGCCGTCCCACGAACCGGGAGGCGGAGCGTGCTCGAACGCGCCGGCCACGCGGTGGAACAGATCCAGAGGGAGGCTGCCGAAGGTGCGGACGCTCGCCTCCGTTCTATAGAGGCGGTGCACGAGCTCCCGCAGATCGCGCTCGTTGGCCGGCGCCGGGAGGACGTGGCGAGCCAGCCGATCTCCGAACTCGGCGAGGAAGCCGCGATGGCCGGGAATGCCGGCGCACGCGACGAGGTTGGTCGCGTCAGTCTCCTTCAGCAGGGTCGCGAGGGCCGCCCCGAACCTCTCTTTGGCGTCACCCGGCTCTGCGACCATGTCGATCAGCACGGGGAGCATGCCCGTTTTCCACGAACCATCAGCGTCCGGCCGGACCGCGTGGATGAGCGCGGCGAAGGCCGATGCCCGCGCCGCGGCATCGGGCGCCGAGACGAATGCGTCGAGCGGTGGCGACTGCCTCGAACCGACCTGCATCCGCTTCAGCATGCGGTCCTCATTCTATGGCGGTTGAGGGCAGGCCGGCACCGGGAAGCGCCGCGACCCGGTCCCCGCGTCGCCTCCGATCGCGACGACGATCCGGCCACAAAGGCGGCGCACCGGTGATAGCATCGGGCCGCACGCGCCGTGCAGGAGAGGTTGACGGCCATGGCGGTACGAAGCGCACTTGCCAGATTGGTCCCGGCCCTTGACTGGCTGCCGCAGTACGACCGCGCGTGGCTGCCGCGCGATGTCGTCGCCGGCCTGACCACCTCCGCCGTCGTCCTGCCGAAGGCCATGGCGTTTGCCGCGTTGGCGGGCTTGCCGGTCCAGGCGGGTCTCTACACGGCGCTCGTGCCCGTGGCGGTCTATGCGGTCCTGGGCTCCTCCCGCCGGCTGAGTGTGAGCAGCACGACGACGATTGCGATTTTGACGGCTGCCGAAGTCGCCGCGGTCGCGCCAGACGGCGATCCGGCGAAGGCGATGATGGCGGCGTCCACGCTGGCGGTGATGGTCGGCCTCTTCCTCGTTCTGGCTTCGGTCCTCCGGCTCGGGTTCCTGGCGAATTTCGTGTCCGATCCGGTGCTGACGGGATTCAAAGCCGGCCTCGGTGTCGTCATCGTGGTGGACCAGATTCCCAAGCTGCTGGGCATCCACATCCAGCGAGGCGGGTTCTTCGAGAACGTGGCGTCGATCGTGCGCGGCAGCCCCGAGAGCTCGCTCCCGACGCTGGCAGTGGCGGCAGGCACACTGGCTGCGATAGTGTTGCTGTCTAGGCTCGCGCCACGCGTTCCGGCGCCGCTCGCCGCGGTGGCCGCCGGCATCGGCGTATCGGGCGTGCTGGGGCTTGGCGCCGCCGGCGTGGACGTGGTCGGCCCCATTCCGGCGGGGCTGCCTGGTCTGGCCGTTCCTGACGGGGCGCTGTTTGCCGGGATGTGGGCCGCGGCACTGGGCATCGCGCTGATGAGCTTTACCGAGTCGATTGCGGTCGGCCGCGCGTTCGCCAAAGCCGGCGAGGCCAGGCCCGGCGCCAACCAGGAACTGTTCGCCACGGGCTTCGCCAACATCGCCGGCGGCCTGTTCGGCGGGATGCCGGGCGGAGGCGGGACGTCGCAGACAGCGGTCAACGCGCAATCCGGCGCCCGCAGCCAGATCGCGGGCCTCGTGACGGCCGCGAGCACCGTGGCCGTGCTGCTGTTCCTGGCGCCGCTCATCAGCCTCATGCCCCAGGCCACGCTGGCGGCGGTGGTCATCGCCACGTCGGTCGGCCTCGTCAGCCTGCCCGAGTTCGCCGCGATCCGGCGCATCCGCCGGGTCGAGTTCAGGTGGGCCGCCGCCGCCATGGCCGGCGTGATCCTGGTCGGGACGCTGGAAGGCATCATCGCGGCGGTGATCCTCTCGGTGGCCAGTCTGATAGCCCAGGCAAGCGACCCACTGGTGTACGAGGTGCGGCGCAAACGGGGCACCGACGTCTACCGGCCACGGTCGAGCGAGCACCCCGACGATGAGGCGTTTCCGGGCCTGTTGATCCTGCGCACCGAAGGCCGGATCTTCTTCGCGAACGCCCAGTGCATCATGGACAAGATGGGGCCGATGGTCAGGGAGGCCGGGCCATCGGTGGTGCTGATCGATTGCGGGGCCGTGCCGGACATCGAGTACACGGCGCTCAGGATGCTCGTGGAAGCGGAGGAACGGCTGCGCGAGCACGGGATTCAGCTCTGGCTCGCGAGGCTCAATCCGGCCGCGCTCGACGTGGTCCAGCGCTCGACACTCGGTCCGTTGCTCGGCCGGGACCGGATGTTCTTCAACGTGCACGTGGCCGTCGAGACGTACCTCGCTCGGCAGGCGGGCCGGGCCTGACTCATCCTGGTGTGTCGCGCTCCCGGTGCCGCAGGTAGGCGGCCACGAGCGACGCCATCACGACCGTCGTGAAGATGACGCCGAAGAGCCCTTCGAAGAGGACGACCGCGCGTGCGAGCGGCGCGGCGGGCGTCACATCGCCGAAGCCGATGGTCAGCAGCGTCACGAAGCTGAAGTACACGAGGTCGGGAAAGGTCGCGGGGAAAGCCCTGGCCGTCTCGAAGGCGCCAGGCCGGAAGTTTTCGATGACGCCGTAGACGACCGCGAACGCCAGGCCCGCCATGACGTAGGCGGCGAGGGCGCCCGCCAGGACGTCACCCGTCACGCGCTCGCTGCGCACGATCCCGGCAAGCAGCACCCACGTCGCGTAGGCGGAGAATACAGCCGCGAACAGGGGGCCGGCATCGACGTTGCCGGGACGGAGCCCGGAGAGCGCGCCTCCGCTCAGCGCGATGGCCGCAACCGCCAGCACGAAGGCGGTCCGCCGCTCACGCTTCCGGCTGGTGGCCACCCCAATCGCGAAGAGCGGGATGATGACGCTGGTCAGGTCCAGCGCGCGGCGGACGCCTGCGCCGCGGTCGAACGCGACCAGCCAGAACAGGAGGCCGAACTGCAGCAGCAGCACGACGCCGAACCGCGCGTGCGGCCGTCCGATTCGACGCACCATCCGCCCCTACTTCACCGCGCCTGGCGGAGGCGCCGCCGGCGCTTCCTCCTGCCAGCCGCCGCCGAGCGCCCGGTAGAGCTGCGTGACCGCCCGCAACTGCGAGCCTCGCACCTGCGCGAGCTGGATTTCCTGAGAGAACAGCTGCTGGTCGGCGATGAGCACCTCCAGATAGTTCGACAGGCCCGTATCGTAGCGCGCGCGCGACAGCTGCACCGCGTCGCGCAGCGCATCGACGCCGTCCTCGATCTCCCTCCGGCGCTCGGCGAGCTTCTGGATCGTGACGAGCGCGTCGGCTACCTCACGGTAGGCGTTCAAAGCGGACCGCTGGTACTGGGCCAGGGCCTGGTCGAAACGGGCCTTCGCGGCCTCGTAGTTCCGCTTGATCCGGCCGCCGTTGAAGATCGGCTGGAAGAGGCCCGCACCGAACGACCAGACCGCCGAGTCGACGCTCATGAAGTCGGAGAGGGAGCTGCTCACCGTGCCCAGAGACCCGGTGAGGCTGATGGTCGGGTAGAACAGCGCTCTGGCCACCCCGATGTTCGCGTTGGCGGCGACGAGCAGGTGCTCGGCCTGCAGCACGTCGGGGCGGCGCTCGAGCAGCTGCGCCGGCAGGCCGCTCGGCACCTGGGGCACGGCCTCGTCGTCGGCGATCGGCTTCCATCGGGCGACCGCCGACGGAGGCCGGCCGAGCAGCACGCTCAGCGCGTTCTCGGCGATGGCGATCTGCCGCTCGATGTCGGGGATCGCCGCGGCCGTGACGGCGCGGTTCGCCCTGGCCTGATCCACTTCCAGGCGGTTCGAGACGCCTCCCTTGAGCCGCCTCGTGTAGAAGTCCACCGTCTCGTCGTTCACCTTGACGGTCCGCCTGGCGATCTCGAGGGAGCGGTCCAGTTCCCGCAGATAGAAGTAGGTCGACGCGATATCGCCCACGAGGGTGACCATCAGCGCCTTCCTGCCCTCCTCCGTCGCCAGGTACTGGGCGACGGCGGCTTCCCGCCCGCGGCGGAGGCGGCCGAACAGATCGATTTCCCACGAGAGCGAGCCGCTGAGCGCCCAGTTGCTGTAGGTGCGGTCGGGAACCTGCTCTTTGGACAGCTTCGGGTCCCCGACGCGCGACGCCTGTTCCTGCGAGGTGCCGAACCCGGCGCCAATCTCCGGATAGAGATACGACTTCGCGATGCCCGCCTGCGCGCGGGCCTCCACCACGCGAGCCGAGGCGATCCGCAGGTCGAGGTTGTTCGCGACGCCGTCGCGGATGAGCGTCTGGAGGGCGGGGTCCTGGAACAGCTGCCACCAGGGCAGGTCGGCCGCCGACTCCGGTGTGGGAGCGGGCGCGGCATCGCGATGCTGGACGGGCGGCTCCAGCTTCGGGCGCTCATAGTCCGGGCCCACCGTGCAGCCGGAGGCCATGAGGGCCAGGGCGGTGACGGCCACCGGGAGCGGGAGTGCGCGGAAGAGGTGGTTGGTGTTCATCAGTGGCCTCCCCCTTCCGTCGCGCCGGCGGCCGGCGGGCCGGTCTCGGGCGCCGGGCCCGGTTTGGATCCGGTCAGCTTGCCGACCAGGACGAAGAGCATCGGGATCAACAGGACGCCGAGGATGGTGGCGATGAGCATCCCGGCGAACACCGTCATGCCCATGACCTTTCGTGATTCGGCGCCGGCGCCGCTCGCCCGCACGAGCGGCGTCACGCCCAGGATGAAGGCGAAGGCCGTCATCAGAATCGGGCGGAACCGGAGCCTCGCCGACTCCATGGCCGCCGTCACGACGTCCTTGCCCTGGTCGTGCAGCATCTTCGCGAACTCCACGATGAGGATGGCGTTCTTCGCCGCGAGGCCGATCAGCATGATGAGCCCGATCTGCGCGAAGATGTTGTTCACGTAGCTGTTGGACGTGTGCCGCGCGAGCCAGAGGCCGAAATAGGCCCCGAACGCCGCGAACGGCGTGCCCAGCAGGACGCTGAACGGCAGCGACCAGCTCTCGTACTGGGCCGCCAGCACCAGGAAGACGAGCAGGATCGCGACGGCGAAGGTGGGCCCGGGGTTCGGCGCCCGCTGCTCCTGGAAGGACATATCGGCCCATGCGTAGCCCATGTCCGGGGACAGCGCTTCGGCGGCGACCTCCTCGAGGGCCTTCAGCGCCTGGGCCGAGCTGTAGCCTTCGGCCGGTACGCCCGTGATTTCCGCCGCGCGGTAGAGATTGAACCGGTTGGTGAACTCGGGCCCGGTCGTCGACCGCGTCGAGACCACGGTGTCGAGCGGCACCATGTCGCCCTTCGCGCTGCGCACGTAGAACAGGCCGAGTTGTTTCGGATCGGTGCGGAACTCGGGCTCGGCCTGGACGAAGACCTTGTAGACGCGCCCGAAGCGGTTGAAGTCGTTGACGTACGAGCTGCCGAGCAGTGCGCCGAGCGTCGTGTTCACGTCGGCGATCGGCACGCCGACCTTCAGCACCTTGCTGCGGTCGATGTCCGCGTAGACCTGCGGCACGTTGGCGCGGAAGAGGGTGCTGATGCGGCCGATTTCCGGCCGCTGCCGGGCGGTCTGGATGAACGCGGCCGCCTGCTCGGCGAGCCACTGCGGCGTGTGGCCGACGCGATCCTGCAGCTGCATCGTGAACCCGGCGCCGGTGCCGAGGCCCGGGATGGCCGGCGGCCCGAACGCGGCGACCACCGCCTCGGGCACCTCCTTCGCGAAGGCCGCGTTCAGCGCCCTGAGGATGCCATTCGCGTGCAGTTCGGCCGTGTGGCGTTCCTCCCAGGGCTTCAGCTGCACGAAGAAGAAACCCATGTTCGACGAAAAGGCGCCGGTCAGGAGGCTGAAGCCGCTGATGGTGTTATAGCCTTCCACGCCCTTGTTCGCGGCGAGGATCTGCTCGACCTTCTTCATCACGACGTCGGTCCGCTGGAGCGACGAGGCGTCGGGCAGCATCGCGTTCACCAGGATATAGCCCTGGTCCTCCTCGGGCAGGAACCCGCCCGGAATCCGGTCCACGAACCGGATGGTCAGGAACACGAGGCCGCCGATGAGGACGACGCTCACCACCAGCTTCCGGACCAGGAAGCCCGCGACGCCGAGGTAAGCGTTCGTGCCCGCGCCGAACGCCTTGTTGAACCCGCGGTAGAAGGGCGTCAGGAGCGTCTTCTTCCCCGTCGGCGCCTTCAGCAGCAGCGCCGAGAGCGCCGGCGACAGCGTCAGCGCGTTGAACGCGGACAGGAGGACGGAGATCGCGATCGTGATCGCGAACTGCTGGTAGAGCATGCCCGAGATGCCGCCCATGAACCCGACCGGGACGAACACGGCCGCGAGAATCAGCGCGATGGCCACGACCGGCCCCGACACCTCCTCCATCGCCTTGAAGGTGGCCTCCTTCGGCGTCATGCCGTGCTCGATGTGGTGCATCACCGCCTCGACGACGACAATCGCGTCGTCGACGACGATGCCGATGGCGAGCACGAGCCCGAGGAGGGACAGCACGTTGATCGAGAAGCCCAGCAGCGGGAAGAAGATGAACGCGCCGACGAGCGAGACCGGCACGGTCATCAGCGGGATCAGCGTCGCCCGCCAGTTCTGCAGGAAGACGAAAACCACGATGATGACGAGGACGACCGCTTCGATCAGCGTATGGACGATCTCGTTGATGCCCTCCTCGACCGGCAGCGTCGTGTCGAGGGAGACCGTGTACTCGAGGTCCCGCGGAAACCGCGTCGACAGCTCCTCCATGGTGGCCTTGATCTCCTCGGCCACCTCGAGCGCGTTCGTGCCGGGGATCTGGAACACCGCGAGGACCGCCGCCGGCTTGGCGTCGTGCCGGCCGACGGCGTTGTAGAGCTGCGTGCCGAGCTCGATGCGCGCCACGTCCTTCAGGCGGACCTGCGAGCCGTCCGGGTTCGAGCGCACGATAATCTCGCCGAACTCCGCCTCGTCGAGCAGGCGCCCCTGCGTCCGGACGGTGTAGGTGAACTCGGTCCCGGGGACGGCCGGCTGCCCGCCGAACTGGCCCGACGGCGACAGCGTGTTCTGCTGCGAGATCGCGTTGACGATGTCGGGCACCGTGATGCCGAGCCGCGCGATCCGGTCCGGCCTCAGCCACACGCGCATCGCGTAGTCGGAGCCGCCGAACAGGTTGATCTGGCCGACGCCCTTGATGCGGGCCAGGCTGTCCTGGATGTTGATCGTCGTGTAGTTCGACAGGAAGTTGTTGTCGTAGGTCCCGTTCGGCGACTTGATCGACAGGACGAGCAGCGGGAACGCGAGCGCCTTCTTGACGGCGACGCCGTAGGTCTTGACCGACGCCGGCAGCTGCGGCATGGCTTCCGACAGCTTGTTCTGCGTCAGGACGTTCGCCATGTCGAGGTTCGACCCGACGTCGAAGCTCACCTTCAGGGTGAGCGTGCCGTCGTTGGCGTTGGTCGACTTCATGTAAATCGAGTTCTCGACGCCGTTGACCTTCTGCTCGATGGGCGTGGCGACCGCGGCCTCGACGTCGGTCGCGCTCGCGCCGACGAAGGTGGTGGTCACCTGCACCATCGGCGGGACGATTTCCGGGTACTGCGCGATCGGCAGCCCGGACATGGCCACGACGCCGAGCAGCACCGTGACGATGGAGATGACCATCGCCACGATGGGCCGGTTGATGAAGAAGCGGGCCATGGCTACTTCACCTCGGCCTTCCCGCCGGCCGCGGCAGGCGCGCCGGCGGCTGACGTTGCGGCGGGCGTGGTCTCGGCGTGGGCCGGCTTCGGGTTCACCGTGGCGCCCTCACGAAGCCGCTGGAGCCCCTCCACCACGACCCGTTCCCCCGGTTTCAGCCCTTCTTCGATCACCCAGAGGGTCCCCTCGCGCGGCCCCACCTTCACGGTGCGGAAGCGCACGGTGTTGTCGGCGCCGACCACCGCCAGGTTGTAGAGGTTCTGCAGCTCCTGCACCGCCCGCTGCGGCACGAGCAGCGCGTCCTTCTTCTGATCGATGACGAATCTCACGCGGCCGAACTGGCCGGGCCGCACGATGCGCTCGGTGTTGTCGAACTTGATCTGCAACGCGATCGTCCCCGTCAGGGTGTCGACGTTGCGCTCGACGGCGTCCAGCCGGCCCTCGTGCGGATGCACGGTGCCGTCCGCCAGGATGAGCTGGATGGGCGTCTTCCCCCCCTGGACCGCCCCCTGCGCCCGCTCCTCAATGAAGCGCCGCGCCACCTTCAGATACTCCGCCTCGGCGATGCCGGCGCGGAAGAGGATCGGGTCGATCTGCGAGATCGTCACGAGCAGCGTGCTTTCGCCGCGCCCGACCAGATTGCCGGCCTTCACCTTCGTGGTGCCGATCAGGCCGTCGAGCGGCGCGGTGATCGTCGTGTAGCTGAGGTCGAACTCGGCCTTCTCCACCACCGCCCTGCCGGCGTCCACCTGCGCGGCGGCGGCGTCCCGCTGCGCGGTCGCGTTGTCGAGCTCCTGCTGGCTGACGGCCTGCTGGGCCGCGAGCGGCGTGAGGCGCTTCACGTCGTTGACGGCCTTCTCCAGCCTGGCCTGGGACGTCGCCAGGTTCGCCTTCGCGCTGGCGAGCGCGGCCTGGAGCGGCTTGGGGTCGATCCTGTAGAGGAGCTGCCCCTTGCGGACCAGCGACCCCTCCGTGAACGCCACCGTTTCGAGGAAGCCCTCGACGCGGGCCCGGATCTCGACGTCCTGGAAACCCACGGCCTGGCCCACCAGCTCCATGTACACGGGCACGTCCCGCTGGATGGGCACCGTCACCAGCACGTCAGGCGGAGGGGGTGCGGCGGGCGGCGCCTCCTTGCTGCACGCCGATGCCGCCATGATGACGACGATACAGAACAACAGGCTCGCGTTACGTTTCATCTCCAGAACCTCGCTCACACAAGGATGGAACGACAGAACATGGCCCGCCAGGCGCCAGCGGGCATTCTACTGCACGGCTCAGGGGCCGAACCCCCTTCATACCCTCGTCATCGAGAAGACCTGCGCTTTCCATGGAGGCTCGTCGAGGAACAGCCCCCAGGTGTGCAGGTCGTTGCCGTCACGCTCGTAGACGGCCTCACCGAGCAGATCCTGGAGACGCCAGCGGCCGCCCTCGAGGTCCCGGAACGGCAGCCGGACGAAGCACTGGCCGTGCACGGCGCCGGCGTTCACGGCCACCACCAGCCGATCGTCGCCGCCCGACTGCCAGCTGAAGGCCACGTAGTCCTCAAAGGTGTGATTGCCGTCCCAGGCGACCCCGCAGGGCAGCAGTTTCCACTCGCCGCCGCGAACGGCCGGCCGTCTCAACACGGCGAGCAGCCGATCGTAGAAAGACGTCGTGTCCAGATCGGCGGTCTCTTCCGGCCCCCGGCAAAGGTGCGGAGAGATGCGCGCCATACGCCCCTCGAACTGCCCCTGGTGGAAGAAGCGGAGCCCGGGAGCGAGGAAGGTGATGACAGCGGCGGCCCGGTGCGCGTCGCGGCTGAACGTCGCGGCGGCCCGGGGTTCGTCGTGGTTCTCGAGGAACCGCGCGAGCCGGTCCTGGAAGTCGAGCCCGGCCTGGAGGTGCTCGCGCACGGCGCGCGCGTGGCCCTCTCGGAGCCTGTCGTACAGCCGCTTGTCGTACGTGTAGTCGAACCCCTGCTGCTGAAGGGTCCACTCGAGGTCCCAGTAGACCTCCGCCATGAAGCAGAATCCCGGAGACCCCTCCCGCACGCGATCGGTCGCCGCCGGCCAGAAGTCCCGGGACCGCCGGCCCCACGTACGCTCGAACACGTCGGGCAGGACGAGCATGGCCATGTCGCAGCGGACACCGTCGCACTGGCCGGCGATGCGCTCCAGCTCGGCTGTCATCGCGTCCTGCGTCGCCGCGTTGCCGTAGTCGAGCTGCAGCGTGTCAGGCCAGCCCGGGAAGTACGGGTCGCGGCCGTGCGCGAGCACCAGGTCACCCGCGGCACACCTGATCCGCGTGTAGTTCGCAGGGGCCCGGGCAAGGTCTTCGTCGGTGCCGGAGACGAAGTACTCCGGGTGGTCGTTCACCCACGGGTGATCGAGGCCGGTGTGATTGGGCACGAAGTCGAGCATCAGGCGCATGCCGCGGGCCGCGAGCCTCGCGCGCAGCCT
>Ga0209450_10000710_pt1 | contig 16684 bp, 14 predicted proteins | sample FrelakmetLWP11LW_FD_187149 | JGI IMG/M metagenome (GOLD analysis project Ga0209450, IMG submission 187149) | Freshwater lake sediment microbial communities from the University of Notre Dame, USA, for methane emissions studies - LWP11 LW (SPAdes)... | ecosystem: Environmental > Aquatic >...
AGCGGGCGCCTACAACAGCGACGGTTTGCGACGACCTGTAGGAGCGCGCTTGCGCGCGACCGTCACCTTCCACGCTGCGGCAAGGTCGCGGTGTTGCGGTCGCCCGCAAGCGGGCTCCTACAACAGCAGCGGTTTGCGACGACCTGTAGGGGCGCGCTTGCGCGCGACCGCCGCTTCGCGCGCTGCGGCCATGCCGTGACGCGCGAAGACGGTGCCCGCGACAGGGTGTACGAGGTCCGGTCGCATCGCTGCGCCGAAGCCTGGGGCGGATCCCACGGCCTGCCGGGGCCGCTGGAACCCCGGGTTCGCGAAGGCGCACCACCCGGCGATCGGGCAGCGGTTCAGTCGAAGTGCCAGGCGATCTCCAGCGTGCTGGCGAAGCGGATGTTGTGGATCGCGCGGCCGTCGAGCAGGCGCAGGGCGACCAGCGAGGCGCTCCAGTCCGGTGCGAAGGCGTACTCCGCGCCGAGGCCGGCCACGGTGGCGCCGTGGCGGACGTTGCGGTCGTGGAAGTACCAGCGCTAATTGGTGCGGCGGCCGTAGTCGGCATCGCCGCCGAGGCCCTTGCCGTCGCGCTCGGTGGCGAACGCGCGCAGGCGCAGGCCGCGGGCCGCGAACCAGCCCAGTTCGAGCTCGCCGAGGTGCGCGTTGGTGTTCACGCCCTCGTAGGAACGTTCGATCACCTCGTAGGCGTACTGCGCGCGCCAGTAGAAGTCCGACAGCCCGATCGGGCGCACGACCTCGACGCCGAGCTTGCCCTTGACCAGCCGGGTGCCGATCGCCGAGTTGCCGAAGAACGGATAGTCGCGGGTCGGGATGCTGATGCCGACGAACGGCCGCACGCGCATGGCGTCGTCGATCCAGTCGTAGTGCACGACCAGCGACAGGTCCTGCAGACCGCCGTGCCAGTCGCCGTCGTCGACCACCGGCACGCCGGGGCGCGGCGGACGCAGCAGCGCGGGGTTGTGCGACAGGAACCCCTGGTTGCGCCGACGCACGAAAGGCACGTGCGCGGCCAGGCTCCAGCGCTCGGCGAAGCGATAGTCGAGCCCGAGGATCAGCGCGCGCGTATCGACGTCGCCGGCCGCGAAGACCTCGCCGTCGTCCGTGAAAGTGCCCTCGCCGCGGCTCGCGTGGAAGCCCAACGACCACGCGCCGCTGCCCACCCGGGAGGTCGGTTCCTCGACATCGAACAGGCCCTGCGCGCCGGCGACCGGGCTGGCGCAGGCGAGCGCCACGCCGGCCAGCAGGTGCGCGCCGAGCGCGACGATCTCGCGACTCACGGCCGCGCGCGGTCGACGATCAGCTCGTTGATCGCGCGCAGCGCCTCGCGCAGCCCGGCGTCGTGCGCGAGCGTGTGCCGGAAGCCGTCCAGCGAACCCTGCACGCTGCCGGCGAGGTCGTGCACCACCGGCAGCAGCGCGGCGTCGCTGCCGCGCGCTCGCGCATCGGCGGCGACCGAAGCCGCTTCGTCGGCGTCGACCAGCACCACGTCCACGCCGCCGGCGTCCAGCGCGGCGCCGAGTTCCACGGCGTCGCGGGCCACGGTCACCGTGTGGCCCGAACGCACCAGCGCACGACCGAAGGCGGCGGGGTCGCCGAGCTCGCGCCCGCTGAGCGTGCGGTCGGCGTACAGCACCACGTGGCCGGGGTTCGGCACCCGGTAGGTGCGCACGACGTGGCTTTCGGCCAGTCCGAACAGGCTGGCGCCGCAGGCCAGGGCCGCGCTCGGCGCGATGGCGGCCCCGAGCAGGGCGGTGGCGAGGGCGATGCGGACGGTTCGCATGGCGGGCTCCCGGTTGACTGGAGGGGGCGGACGCGGCGCAGCGCCGCGTCCCTGGGCCTGCATACGGCGGTCGCGGCCACCGATTACACGCCGCCGGCCGCCCGCGCGGGCCGGGGAATCAGTCGATCAGGTCCACCCGTCCGTCGCGCAGGCGCACGCGGTCGCCGCGATAGATGCGCATGTCGCCATGGATCTCGACCGTCTGGTAGTAGCCGCGGTCCATGCGGATGGTCAGCCGCAGGCCTTCCTCGCCCCGGCCACCGCGGCCGTCGTTGCGGTCGATGTCGCGCCCGACCAGGCCGCCGACCACCGCGCCGGCGATGGTCGCGGCCTTGCGGCCGTCGCCCTTGCCGACCTGGTTGCCCAGCGCGCCGCCGATGATCGCGCCGAGCACCGCGCCGCCGGTCCCGCGGTCGCGCCGGCCCTCGTACCAGATGCGGTCCACGTCCTCGACCGTGCCGCACTGGCCGCAGCGATAGCCGCGCGCCTCGGCGGGCGGGGCGAAGCCCAGTCCGGCGAGCAGCAGGGCGAGGAATCCCGAAGCGAGAAGGATGGCGTAGCGCATCGTCGCGTGCTCCATGAGGCTCGGGCCGGCCAGCGTGCGGCCCGCACGGTCGGCACTGGCCGACGCCGCATGCTAACGCGCGGGCGCGCGGATCGCCTACCGCGGCGCAGCGCCGCCCGCCGCCGCCCAGGCCAGCACCTGCGCCGCGAGGTCGTCGAAGAACGGATTGCAGTTGAGGCGCGCCAGTTGCTCCATCGGCACCTGCAGGGCGTGGCGCTCGCCGCGCAGGGCGAGCGTGCCCAGGCGCACGCCGAAGTCCTCGTCGGTGCGCGGCGCGATGCCGTACAGCGGGTCGTCGCAGGGGAACGGCACCGCGGTGTGCGAGAGCGAGAACACCTCCGGCGGGAAGGCGGCGCCGAGGTCGCGGTGCGCCGGCTCGCGCGCGCCCGGCGCGATCGCGACCTCGTGCACCGCGCGCGTGCCGGGGTGCTGGTTGGTGACCACCCGCAGCGTGTAGGCGCGCGGCCCGCCGTCGAACAGCGCGCGCACGCCGTCGAGCTGGGCCGGGCGGAACAGCGGCAGGAAGACGTTCCAGCGGTTGAGGTCGTACATCACCAGCTCGCTGCCGTTGGCCGGCAGCGCGTCGTACAGGCGGCGCACCACGGCGTCGCTGCGCACCGTGGTGTCGAGCACGGAGTGAAAGGTGAGGATGGGCGGCAGGCGCGCGAGCGATCCTTCCGCGCGCGCGCGATCCAGCGCGGCGACGACCTCGCTCGCGAGCCGGTGGGACTGCCAGCCGCCGTTGACGGGGAAGGAGTTGTACTTGAACGGGTTGTACTCCGGCATCACGTCCAGCCAGGCCGCCTTCTCGAAGCCCGGCAGGCCGTCGAGCGCCGACAGCAGCGGCGCGAGCCCCGCCCCGCGCGACAGCCCCACCAGCGGCGAGAGCAGCACCAGCCGGTCGGCGCGCGGTAGCGCCGGATCGTCGAGCGCGGCGAGCTGGTGCTGCAGCGCGAGCGCCGCGCCCGTCGAATAGCCCACCACGACCAGCGGCAGCGCGGGATCGCCTGCGTCGCGCAGGTGGCGCATGGCCAACCGCGTGGTCGCGGCCCAGTCCTCCCAGCGCGCGTCGAGCAGGCCGGCCGGCGTGGTGCCGTGGCCCTGCAGGCGCGGCGCGAGCACGTGGAAGCCCTGCGCGTGCAGGCGGTCGGCGAGCGCGCGCGCGCTGTACGGGCCGTCGGTCATGCCGTGCAGCAGCAGCACCCGTCCGACCGGCCGTCCGGGGATGCGCTCGAACGTGCGGTTCCAGTCGACCGCGAAGCGCGCCGGGTTGATCGGCGAGTCCGGCGCGAAGCGCCCGTGCCCGCCGCCGGTGCCGTCGAGTTCGGCCGCCACGCGCTCGCGCGCGTCGCGCAGCACGGCGTCCTCGCGCGCACGGTAGCCCGCGAGGTCCATGCCGGCGTCGATCTCGGCCGCGGTCGGCTCGCCTTCCGGCGCCACGCGGTGCCACGCGGCGAGTTCGGGATGCCCGCGGGCCACGACCGCATAGCCGACGGCGACCAGCACGACCGCGCCGCAGGCGCCGGCCGCGACGAACAGCGCGCGACGGCGCCAGCGCGCCGCGCGCGGTGGCGCTTCAGTCGGGGAGTCCGGCATCCGCGGTCACCTGCCAGCCGGCGCGCGCCAGTTCGCGCCGCGCGAGGTCCGACACCGAGCCCGCGACCAGCAGCCGCGACGCGGACGACGCCTCGCCGTGCGCGGCCTGTTCGACCTGCTCGGTCCACGACAGGTGGTCCACCGGCAGCGCCACCCAGCGCACGCCGCCGCGCGTGGTGGCGGCGATCGACGCCTCGAGCGCCTCCAGCGCGACGACGGGATCATCCACCGGCACGTGGCGCGCCAGCATGCGCAGCTGCTGCACCAGGAAACGCGCGTGGACCTCGCCCTGCACGCCGGTGGCCAGCGCCAGCACGTCCGCCTCGCCCGTCGGGCGGCCGAGCGCGCGCAGGGCGGACACGAAGGCCAACTGCAGGGTCGGGGTGAAGGCGCCGTTGCGCAGGAACTCGCGCGCGGCCATCGGCTCGGCGCCGCGCGCGACCAGTTCCTTCTCCAGCCGGCGGCGGATGTCTTCCGGCGGCAGGTCCCACACCAGTCCGTCGAGCTGGCCGGTGGTGGACAACACCGTGCCCGCGAGCCCGCCGAACGCGCCCAGCGCGAGGTCCATCGACAGCCCGCCGGCCACCGACGCCCAGGCGAGGTCCTCGAGGCGGTCCTGCAGCAGCGGGTTGCCGGTGTAGGGATCGATGTTCAGCGACTTCGCGATCGCGCGCCGCGCCTTGTTCACGCCGGCGAGTTCGGTGGCGAAGTCACGCGCCTTGTCGGCCGCGCCGGGGCCGCCCTCGCCCGCCGCGCCGCCGTCCTTGTCGCGCTCGCGGCGCGCGGCGTCGCCGACCGCGACCGCCACGTTGCGCACCCGGCCGGCGGTGCGCTTGACCAGCCGGCCGAGGCCCGCGGGAATGCCCTTGATGGTCTCGCCGGGGTTCGTGACCACGCGCGTCACCGCGCGTCCGGTGGCCTTGGCCGAGTCGGCGATGGCACCGGCGAACACGTCCCGGCGACTCACCTCCTCCAGCCGCGCCAAGGCCGGGATCTCGGCGATGCGGATCGCCAGCACTTCGCGTCCCTGCGCCGGCACATCGCCCTGCGGCGTGCGCAGGGTGAACTGGCCGAGGTAGCCCCGGACCGGCACCGGGCTGTCGACGCGCCAGCCCGGACCGGACAGGGCGCTGCCGGGCGCGGCCAGGCGCGCGGCCGGCAAGGTGGGTTCCTTCTCCACCGCGGCCAACGCGGGCGCGACGGCGACCGACAGCACGAAAGCGATGATCGAGGCACGCATGTCGGATTCCTAGAGTCGCGGCCGCAACAGCGAGCCGAAGGTGAGGTAGACCGAGGCATCGCCCTGGTCGTTGCGGCCGTAGCCGAGGAACAGCGGGCCGAACGGCGAGTCGACGCCGACGAACAGGCTGCCGCCGAGCACCAGGTCCTCGAGGTCGAGCAGGTCCTCGCGGCGCAGGAACACGTTGCCGGTCTCGAGGCTCGCGCCGACATAGGCCGGCACCGAGAACAGTTCGCCGGCGTCGCCGAGCCGGCGGTAGTAGACGGTGCGGAACAGCGCCGCGTGGTCGCCGATCAGTTCGCGCTCGCTGTAGCCCGAGAGGTTGGTGAAGCCACCCAGCGTGGCGGGACTCTCGAAGCGCGAGGGGCGGCCCCATCGCGCCTGCAAGCGGGTGCCGAACAGCAGCCGGTTCGGCCCGAAGCTCGTCGCGTGGTCCCAGGTGAGGTCGACGATCTCGCCTTCGCTGGCGTCGCCGAGCACGTCGCGCAGCGCGAGCAGCAGGAGGTCGGTGCGCCCGCCGGCGGAGGGAAAATCGGCATCGTCGAGCGTGTCGCGGGTGAACCCGAGCCGCACGCCGCCGGAAGACTCGTCGACGTCGTCGAGGTCGCCCGGCGTGCCGATCTGCCGGCTGGCGTCGCCGCGCGAGCGGAACAGGCCGGCGTAGGCGCGCATCGCGACGTTCGGCTCCCAGCCGACGTCGATGCCCACCGCGCCGCGGCGCACGCGGTAGTCGGCGAGCACGGTGTCGCCGACGCGGATGTCCTGGTTGATCGCGCGGTACTCGAGGTAGGGAAAGCCGAAGAACTGCCCGCGGTCGCCGGCGGGCTGGAAGAACTCGGTGCGCAGGCCGGTGATGCGGCCGATCTCGGCGCGCGTGCGCCACTCCCCACCCCAGCGGTTGAGGCCGGTCATCGTGTACTCGGCGCCCAACTGGTAGCTGTTGCGGCCTTCGAAGTCGTCGCTGACCTGCAGGCCGAAGGTCAGGAAGTTCGGCCCCCAGCCCTTGTCGACCGGCAGCACCTCGACGCCGGTGCGGCCTTCCTTCTCCACCAGCTTCCACGAGATGTGCTCGTAGTTGCCCTGGCCGTAGACCGAGTTGACGCGTCGCTCCAGCGCCATCGGGTCCAGGGGCTTGCCCTCGAAACCCTCGAGTTCCCGCTTGACGTAGCCGGCGGTCTTGCTGCGCCGGGTCACGACCTCGAGGAACTCGACCAGCGGGGCGTCGAACTGCACGCGCTCGCGGGTCGCCTGCAGCGCGGCCCACTCGGCCTCCCCGAGCGACAGCTCGCGCAGCCGCGGCAGCACCCGAATCGCCGCCACCTCGCCCGGCGCGATGGCGTCCACCGCGCGGTCGAACGACGCGCTGCCGATGTCGCCGAGGTCGGGCACGATCTTGACGTCGCGCGGGTCCATGGCGGCCATCACCTGCGCGGTGCGCTGCTTCATCAGCACGTCGAGCATCTGCATGGTGATCGCGAACGGCGAATTGAGCTCGCTGTCGTCAAGCAGCGGCGCGCCGACGTCGACCGCGATCACGCGGTCGGCGCCCATCGCCTTGACCACGTCGACCGGCACGTTGTTGACGATCCCGCCGTCGACCAGCAGGCGCCCGTCGATCCGCAGCGGCGCGAAGGCGGCCGGCACCGACATGCTGCCGCGGATCGCCAGCGCGAGGTCGCCCTGCGAAAACACCACCGCCTCGCCGGTGCCGATGTCGGTGGCCACCGCGCGGAACGGGATCGGCAGCGCGTCGAAGTCCGGCGTGCGCCAGGTGTGGATGGTCAGCCGACGCAGCAGGGTCAGCAGCTTCTGGCCCTGGATGACGCCGCGCGGCAACTGGATGGCGCCGTCGCGCAGGCCGAACTTGAAGTCGAGCAGGTAGCGCAGGGTGTCGTTCTTGCGCCGCAACGGGAAGTCGGTGCGCGGCGGATCGTCGGCCAGCACCTCCTTCCAGTCGACCGCCGACAGGATCGCCTCGATCTCGTCGGCCGAATAGCCGGACGCGTAGAGCCCGCCGACGATCGCGCCCATGCTGGTGCCGGCGATGCGGCACACGGGCACGCGTTCGCGCTCGAGCACCTTGAGCACGCCGATGTGCGCGGCACCGCGTGCACCGCCGCCGCCGAGCACCAGGCCGATGCATTGCGGGCGGCCGGCGGACGGCGTGGAGTCGGCAGCCGCGCTCGCGGGCAGGGCCAGCGTGGCGGCGAGGGCGAGGCAAAGGACGATCGGACGCATGGGGTTTCCGGCCTGGAGCGGTGTTTAGGGCGGCGCGATGGTATCCCGGGCGCGTGGCGCGCGATGCCCGGCGCAGGGTTCGTTCAGGGGCTCCCTAGAGCTGGCTGTCCAGCGGCAGCACCCGGAACAGCCAGGCCATCAGCTTGCGCCCGGTGTTGGCCTGCGGCTCGCCGGTGCTGACCACGGGGCGTCCGTCGCGCACGTCGTGCCAGCGCAGCTGGCCGCCCTCGAGCGCGACCCGCCAGCTGCGGGCGGGGTCGATCGCGCGCTCGTACTGCGCGCGCACCTGCGCGGCGAACCCGGGGTCGTCGATCACCACCCCGCCCTCGGTGTTGATGCGCGCCGAGCGCGGGTCCATGTTGAACGAACCGACGTAGGCGATGCGCCCGTCCACCACGAGCGCCTTGGTGTGCAGGCTCGCGCGCGATTCGCCGATCGCCGAATCGCGCGCCATCGACGGATCGGGCTTGAGTTCGTGGATCACCGCCCCGGCGCGCAGCAGCGGCCGGCGCCATTTCGAGTAGCCGCCGTGGACCGCGGCGACGTCGTTGGCGGCCAGCGAGTTGGTCAGGACGCGCACCGCCACGCCGCGCTCCTGCAGGGCCACCAGCGCGTCGGTGCCGGCGCGCAGCGGCACGAAGTAGGGCGAGACCACCACCGCCTCCCCGGTGGCCGCGCCGAGCAGGCGGCGCACCTCGTCGAGCATGCGCATCGGCGGATCGTCGTCGAAGGCCTTGCCCGGATCGTCGGCCACCACGCGCACGCCGCGGCCGCGCCGCAGGGCGTCCAGCCGCAGGCCGAGCTGGCCGTCGCGGCGCAGGTCGGCCAGCCGCGCCACGTAGGGCGTGGCGCTTGCCGCCTTGCGATGGGCCTCGAGCGCGGCCACCGCGGCGGCCACCGCCGCCGGCGGATCCTCGGCGCGGGCGAAGGCGGACAGCGGCACCACCGCCGCGCTGTTCCAGTAGTCGTCGAAGCTGGCGCCGGCCTCGGCGACCGCCGCGCCGGCCAGCAGCACGCCGAGGTCGCCGAAGTTGAAGTCCTGGTTGGCGCCGAAGTACTCGTCGCCGATGTTGCGCCCGCCGACGATCGCCAGCCGCCCGTCGACGAGCCACAGCTTGTTGTGCATGCGCCGGTTCTGCCGCCCGCCGCTGCCGATGAACTCCAGCGCGTTGCCCAGCGTCGAAGCGCGGCTGCGGAACGGATTGAACAGGCGGATCTCGAGGCCGGGATGCGCGTCGAGGTTGGCCAGCAGGGCGTCCAGCCCGCGCGCGTACATGTCGTCGACCAGCACCCGCACGCGCGCGCCGCGCTGCGCGGCGGCCAGCAGTTCGCCGGCCAGCAGTCGGCCGGTGAGGTCGTCGTGCCACATGTAGTACTGCACGTCGATGCTGCGCGTCGCCAGCGCGGCGGTGCGCATGCGCAGCGCGAAGGCGTCCTCGGCGCCGACCACGAGGCGGTAGGCGGATTCGCCGGCGCCCAGGCCGAGGCCGTCGACCGCCTCGGCCAGCGCGCCGCTGGGCGCGGGAGGCAGCGCGGAGCCCGGCTCGCCGCGCGGCAGGGGCGTGGTGGCGCAGGCGGCCAGCAGCAGTGCCGCTAACGACAGGGCGACGCGGCGCAACGACGAGCGGATGCGGGGCATGGCTCATCGTCCCTGTTCGCACGGTCCGGATCAATCGTCGCGCCCCGGAAAACGGCCCCCGGGTGGCCAGCCACGGCAAGGCGCTACGGAGACGCGGCCCTGCGCGCCACGCGAGGCGACGCCTCGCCCTGTGCTGCGACGGGGTTCAGCGCGGCTTGATCGCGCCCGCGAAGGCGTCCAGGACCTTGGTGTCCGGCTCCGACTGGCAGCGCTTGAGCACGTCGGCGACGGCCTGCTTGTAGGCCGCTTCGCCGGCGAGTTCGGTGCCGGCCCGGCCCAGCGCGTAGCCGAGGTAGAACACTTCGGCAGCGCCCTGGGTTTCCTCGGGTTCGGTCAGCAATTGCCAGCAGGAATAGTCGGCGAGCTTCTGCGGCGCCTCGGCGTCGGCTTGCGCGGCGACGGCGGCGGTGGCGAGCAGGCCCGCGATCAGGAACGGGATGCGGATCGAGTTCATGGGGTTCTCCGGGTCCGGCTCAGCGGTAGTAGTCCATGCAGCGGTCGAGTTCGAGCTGGTAGATGTAGCGGCTGTCGCGGTACTCGTCGCGGGCGCGCTCGCGGCGCGCGGCGCCGATCACCGCGCCGGCCACCGCGCCGCGCCGCGCGGCACGCCGGATGTCCTTGCGGTCGCCACCGGCGATCGCCCCGATCGCCGCGCCGGTGGCCGCGCCCCGTGCCGCCCCGCGCACGGCCCCGCCGCGGTGGTAACGGTCGGGCACGGGCCCGTAGTAGCCGCTGATCCGCTCGGCCTGGTGGCGGCAGTAGTCGTAGCGGCCGCGATCGTAGGCTTGGGCGAAGCCGGCGGCGGCGATGAGGCCCATGGCCAGCAGCAGGCGCGGCAGTCGATGGCGTGCGTTCATGCGGGTCTTCCCCTCCGGGCGGCGATCGCGCCCCGAGCATGCTGGCGCGCCGGACTGCGGCGCGCCAGACCGGTCCTGCCCATTCTGGGCAGGCCGCGCGCCCGCCGCCGCGACGCCGAGCTTGGATATAGTGGGCGCGGGCGTAACGGGGGACGAGGCGATGCGAGCGGAAGCGGCTCTTGGCTGGATGCTGTGCCTGGCGCTGGCAGGATGTTCCGAGGCCCCGCCGCCCGCCCCGCCGCCGCCGGTGGTGCGCGTCGCCACGCCGACCATCGCCGACACCGACATCGTGCGCGACTTCGTCGGCGCGGTCGCCGCGACCAGCGAGGTCGAGATCCGCTCCAAGGTGACCGGCATCGTCGCCGCGCAGGAGTTCCGCGAAGGCCAGACGGTGGCCGAAGGCCAGGTTCTGTTCCGGCTGTCGGCGGAATCCCTGCGCGCTGGCAGCGACAACGCGCGCAGCCAGGTGCGCAACGCGCAGGCGGCGCTCGACAAGGCCGCCGCCGACGTCGCGCGCTACCGCCCGCTGGCCGAGAAAGGCACCATACCGCGGCAGACCCTCGACCAGGCGGTCACCGCGCAGGACCAGGCGCGGGCCGGGCTCGCCTCGGCGCGCGCCCTGCTGGAGCAGGCCGAACTCGCGCAGCAGGACGCGGTGATCCGCGCGCCCTACGCCGGGCGCATCGGCCGCGCCCAGGTGCAGATGGGTGCGCTGGTGCAGGCCGGCCAGACCGTGCTGGCGACGGTGAGCACCACCGACGCCGCGCGGGTCGATTTCGCCCTCAGCGAGCGCGAGTACCTGGAGCTGGTGCGGCCGATCCTCGAGGCGCGCCGGCAGGCCGAGCCGCCGCCGGTGGAGCTGGTGCTGGCCGACGGCAGCACCTACCCGCACAAGGGCCGGATCGGCTTCGCCGACCGCGCGCTGTCGGAGGCCACCGGCACCTTCGCGGTCGCCGCCGACTTCCCCAACCCCGACGAGGTGCTGCGGCCGGGCATGTTCGGCCACGTGCGCGCCATCGTGCAGCGCCGTCCCGGCGCGATGCGCGTCCCGCAGCGCGCGGTGCAGCAGCTGCTCGACCGCACCTTCGTCAGCGTGGTCGGCGCCGACGGCGCCGTGCAGCGCAAGGCGGTGGTGATGGGACCGCGGGTGGGCGAGGACTGGATCGTCGAGTCCGGCCTCGAGGCCGCGGACCGCGTGATCGTCGAGGGCCACCATCGGGTGCGGCCCGGGCAGCAGGTCGATGCGCAGCCGCTGGCGGCCGTCGATCCGGCGCCGACGCCCGCGCCCGCCGCCGGCTGAGCTTCCGCCATGGCCGCCTTCTTCATCGACCGGCCGGTGTTCGCCATCGTGCTGTCGCTGGTGGTCCTGATCGCCGGCACGCTGGCGCTGGCCGGCCTGCCGGTCGCGCAGTACCCGCAGATCACCCTGCCCACGATCAGCGTCACCGCCGCCTATCCGGGCGCGGGCGCGGCGGTGGTCGAGCAGGCCATCGCGCAGCCCGTCGAGCAGCAGGTCAACGGCGTCGAGGGCATGCGCTACATGTCCTCCAACTCGTCCTCCGACGGCTACTACGCGCTGTCGGTGACCTTCGACCTCGCGCGCGACGCCGACATCGCCGCCGTGCAGGTGCAGAACCGCGTCGCGGTGGCGACCTCGCAACTGCCGTCGGAAGTCGTCGCCGCCGGCGTGACCACGCGCAAGAAGAGCCCCGACACGCTGATGTACTTCGCCCTGCACTCGCCGGACGGCACCTTCGACGAGCTGTTCCTGAAGAACTACGGCTCGATCTACGTCACCGACGCGCTCAAGCGCGTGGCCGGCGTCGGCGAGGTCGGCGAGTACGGCTCCGACTACGGCATGCGGCTGTGGCTGGACCCGGAGAAGATGGCGCGCCTGAAGGTCACCACGGCCGACGTGCTGGCCGCGGTGCGCGAGCAGAACGTGCAGGCCGCGGCCGGCCAACTGGGCCAGTTCCCGGCGCCGGCGGACCAGGCCTTCCAGCATTCGGCCGAAGTGCGCGGGCGCCTCGTCGAGCCGGAGGAGTTCGCGAACATCATCCTGCGCACCGAGGCCGGCGGCCGCGTGCTGCGCCTGTCGGACGTCGCCGAAGTGGCGATGGGCGCGAAGGAGTACCGCTACTTCGGCACGCTCGACGGCAAACCGGCGGCCATCTACACCATCAACCTCACGCCCGACGCCAGCGCGGTCGAGACCTCGCGCCTGATCCGCGCCGAACTCGAGCGCCTCGCGGCCGACTTCCCGCCCGGCATGGCGGTCGAGGTGGTGCAGGACAACACCGTGTTCGTGAAGGAGTCCCTGGCCGAGGTGGTCAAGACCTTCGGCGAGGCGCTGCTGCTGGTGCTGCTGGTGGTGTTCCTGTTCCTGCAGAGCTGGCGCGCCACCCTGATCCCGATGCTGGCAGTGCCGGTGTCGCTGGTCGGCACCTTCGCCGCCTTCGTGGTGCTGGGCTTCACGGTCAACACCCTGACCCTGTTCGGCCTGGTGCTGGCGATCGGCATCGTGGTCGACGATGCGATCGTGGTGGTCGAGGCCGTCGAACACCACCTGCGCGGCGGGAAGCTGAGTCCGGCGGAGGCCACGCGCAAGGCGATGTCCGAGGTCTCCGGCCCGGTGGTGGCGATCGCGCTGGTGCTGTCGGCCGTGTTCGTGCCGGTGGCCTTCATGGGCGGCATCAGCGGCGTGATGTACCAGCAGTTCGGCCTCACGGTGGCGGTGTCGGTGCTGCTCTCGGCGCTGGTCGCGCTGACCCTGACCCCGGCCCTGTGCGCGATGCTGATGCGCGCGCCGGAATCGGGCCACGGCCGGCGCGGCTTCTTCGGCGCCTTCAACCGCGGCTTCGACGCCCTGACCGAGCGCTATGGGCGCGGCGTGGCGCTGGCGGTTCGACGCAGCGGCGTCGCGCTGGGCCTGCTGCTGGCGCTGTGCCTCGGCATCGGCGGCCTGCTGCAGAAGGTTCCATCGGCCTTCGTGCCGGACGAGGACCAGGGCTTCTTCCTGGTCGGCGTCAGCCTGCCGGAGGCGGCCACGCTGGCACGCACGCGCGACGTGGTGGCGCAGGTCGAATCGGCCGCGCGCTCCGTGCCGGGCGTGCAGACCACGCTGGCGATCACCGGCGTCAACGTGCTGCTCGGCACCGCGCAGCCCAACCAGGCGCTGATGGTGGTCAAGCTCGCGCAGTGGGACGAGCGCGGCGATCCGTCGCTGTCGGTGCAGGCCGCGATCCGCGGCGTGCTGGCGGCCACGCGCGACATCGCCGAGGCGCGGGTGATGGCCTTCAACCCGCCGTCGATCCCCGGCCTGTCGACCACCGGTGGCTTCAGCCTGATGCTGCAGGACCGCACCGGCAACGGCCCGGCGGCGCTGGAGACCGTCGCGCAGGACTTCATCGCGGCGGCCAATGCGCGGCCGGAGATCGGCATGGCCTACACCTCGTTCAGCGCCAGCACGCCGGCAGTGCGCTTCGAGGTCGACCGCGAGCGCGCCAAGCAGCTCGGCGTGCCGGTGAACGAGGTCTTCGCCACCCTGCAGACCTTCCTCGGCGGGCTGCCGATCAACGACTTCACGCGCTTCGGGCGCACCTACAAGGTCACCATGCAGGCCGCGCCGGATTTCCGCGGCGGCACCGAGGCGCTGTCGGCCTTCTACCTGCGCAGCGCCAGCGGCGCGATGGTGCCGCTGTCGACCTTCGTCAGCGCGGTGCCGACCGGCGCGCCCGGCGTGATCAAGCGCTACAACGTCTACCCCGCGGCCGAGATCGGCGGCCAGCCGGCGCCGGGCTACAGCTCGGGCCAGGCGCTGGCGGCGCTGGAGGAGGTCGCGCGCGCGACCCTGCCCGCGGGCTATGGCTACGAGTGGTCGGGCCTGTCGCTGCAGGAGCGCGAGTCCGGCGGCCAGGCGCCGGTGGTGCTGGCGCTGGCGCTGGTGTTCGTGTTCCTGGTGCTGGCCGCGCAGTACGAGAGCTGGAGCGTGCCCTTCGCGGTGCTGCTGTCGATCCCGGTCGGCGTGTTCGGCGCGCTGCTCGGCCTGCTGCTGGCCGGCTTGACCAACAACGTCTACACCCAGATCGGCCTCGTGCTGCTGATCGGGCTGGCGGCCAAGAACGCGATCCTGATCGTCGAGTTCGCGCGCGTGCGGCGCGCGGAGGGGCTGGCCATCGCGGATGCGGCGCTGGAGGCGGCGAAACTGCGCCTGCGGCCGATCCTGATGACCTCCTTCGCCTTCATCCTCGGCGTGGTGCCGCTGGTGCTGGCCAGCGGCGCGGGCGCGGGCTCGCGGGTGTCGCTGGGCACCAGCGTCTTCTCCGGCATGCTGGCCGCGACCCTGGTCGGCATCTTCATCGTGCCGGTGCTCTACGCCGTCGTGCAGGGACTCGCCGAGCGCTTCGGCGCGAAGCCGGCCTCCGCGCCGGCACCCGCGCCGTCGACCGCGCACGGCTGAACGCGGGCTCGGCCCGCGCTCAATCGCGATCGAGGACGTCGATCAGCCGGCGCGCGGACTGCAGCAGGCGGCGCGCCTGCTCGCGATTGAAGTGCGGCACGAAACGCTCGCCGGCGGCGGGCGTGGTCACCCAGCCGCCTTCGTGCTCCGCGATCCAGCCGCGCGCGGCGAGTTCGAGCACCTTGCGCCGCGCGGTCTCGCGCGGCACGCCGCTGGCGAGGCTGGCCGACAGCGCGTTGCAGGGCCGCACCGCGGCCATCAGGGTCTCGCTGTTGGCGTCGACGAGGTCGAGCGCGTCGTGCCGGCGCGGATCGGTGAAGCGCCGCGTGCTCGCGTCGCCGATCTCGGCGAGCACGATGGCGAGCGCGATGTCGCCGTCGAAGATGCGGTACATCTCGCGCAGATAGGGCAGGAAGAAATCGGTCAGCAGCAGGGTCGCGGCCAGCGGACGGCGGTCGTAGGCGCGGTCGAAGTCGGCGAGCAGGCGGTCGAGCGCACCCGCCAGCGCCTCGAAATCGCCCGACGGCTCGGCGGTCGGATCGGAGCTTCGCCTGGGATCGCGCATGCATCGCCCTCCGTGGTGTGGGCGCAGTCTACCCACTTTGGGCAAAAAAACCCCGGGCGCCGACCGGCGGCCGTCGGCCTCGGCGGCGACACTACCTGCCCTGCAGCCCGTCGACCACGACCATGGCCCACCCAACGCGCAACATCCGCCTCGCGACCGCGCTGGCGCTGGCCGCGCTGCTGCCCGCGGCGGCAACCGCCCAGTCCGCGCTCACCGTGACCCCGCGACTGGACAGCAAATGGGCGCTGTATTCGTCGCAGAACGTGTTCTGGGACCTCGGCGCGCGGCTCGGCGGCCCCGACGACACCCTCGATGCGAACTTCGGCGAGGCCTGGCTGGAGCCCGGATTCGACTTCACCGCGCCGTACGCGGCCGGCAGCGTCTACGGCGGTCTCAGCGTCGGCGCGAGCGGGACGTGGCGAACCGATCCGCTGGGCGCCCGCGGCAACAGTTCGGTCGCGTTCGAGAACGCCTTCGTCGGCTGGCGCAACGCGCCGGACGGCGGTGGCTGGGGCTACGACGTGTCGGCCGGCCAGCAGGACTTCGCGGTCGGCAACGGCATGCTGCTGCGGATGGGTGCGGCCAACGGCGCCGAGCGCGGCGGCACGATGCTCGCGCCGCGCACCGCGTGGGAGATCGCCGGCATCGCGCGCGCCAGCCGCGGCCCGCTGTCGCTGCAGGCCTACTGGCTGCAGCCCAACGAGGTCGATTCCAACGACACCCGCACCCGCCTGTGGGGCGCGCTGGCCGAGTACAAGCCCGCGCAGGGCCAGCGCTTCGGCGCGACCTACATCAAGGTCACCAACTCCGAGCAGGTCTACCCGCGCGCCGACCGCCCGCTGCAGTTCATCGAGCGCGGCCGCGACGGGCTGGAGACGCTGCACGGCTGGGCGGAGTTCAACCCCGCGCCGCAGGCCGCGCCGATGCTCGGCCTGCGCGCCGAGGCCGCGTGGCAGCGCAACGACGCGATCGACATGCGCGCCGAGGGCTACAGCGCCGAGGTCAACTGGCTGTTCGCGACCACCCGCTTCACGCCGAAGCTGTCCTACGGCTGGACGCGCTTCTCGGGCGACGATCGCGCCACCGCGCGCTACGAGCGCTTCGACCCGCTCTACTACGGTGGCAGCCTCGACACGTTCTGGTACGGCGCCAACGCCGCCTTCGCCCTGCTCAACAGCAACGTGCGCGTGCATCGGCTGTCGGCCTTCCTGGTCGCCAGCCCGCGCGACTTCGTCAAGCTCCAGTTGCTCGATTTCCGCGCCGACGAACTGCGCAGCCCGCTGCAGTTCGGCCAGGCGGCGCGACTGGGAATCAGCGACGGCAGCGTCAACCTGTTCTCCGGCGTGACCGAGGCGCACCTCGCGACCGAGGCCTACGGTGAGTGGACACGCCTGCTGGCGCCCAACCTGTCGCTGACCGGCATCGTGTCGTGGACCACGCCGCAGGCCGGCTACGAGGCGGTCAACCCGAACGGCAGCGACCTGCGCGACTGGACCACGGTCGGCCTCGTGCTGGCCTGGTTCCTGCCCGTGCCGGGCACGCCTTGAAGACCGCGCAGTGACCCTCGCCCGCGTCCTGCCCGCGCTCCTGTTCGGCCTGGCGGCGCCCACCGTCGTCGCCCAGAACCGGGTCGAAGGCGTCAACCCCGCCGACCTGCTGACCCAGGTCCAGGTGGGCACCGAATACAACCGGCTCGGCGACGGCGCCGACCAGTGGCTGTTCAGCGGCAAGTTCGACTA
>Ga0209450_10000711_pt1 | contig 16678 bp, 15 predicted proteins | sample FrelakmetLWP11LW_FD_187149 | JGI IMG/M metagenome (GOLD analysis project Ga0209450, IMG submission 187149) | Freshwater lake sediment microbial communities from the University of Notre Dame, USA, for methane emissions studies - LWP11 LW (SPAdes)... | ecosystem: Environmental > Aquatic >...
CGATCTACCTGGTCGCCTGCACGCCGGACGAGCGCGCCGGGCTGGTCGCGGCCGCCGCGCTGCTCGACGGGCGCATGCGCGAAGTGCGCAATGCCGCGCGCAGCGCCACCGTCGACCGCATCGCGGTGCTGGCCGCGCTCAACCTCGCGCACGAGTTGCTGCAGCAGCGCCACAGCGCCAGCCACGGCGACGGCGCGCTGGAGCAGCAGATCGCGGTGCTCAAGGGCCGGCTCGACGGTGCGCTGGCCGCACTCGGTCCGCGCTGACCCGGCGTTCCCGTTCGTTCTCCCCGCCGGCTGCGGCGCTTTCGACGATCGAAATTCGACCATTCGATCACACCGCGGCCGGAACGCGGTGTTATGCTGGCTCCGCACCTCGCTGCTGCGTTCGACAGCGTCACGTTACATATTGCCTTGACCCTGTTGTACGACCTCGGGACGGCGGTGCTGGGGCCGGCGTGCAAGTCCGCCACGAGCGGAAAGCCCGAAGCCTCGCGAGCCCTCCCACCTGATCCTGGGGATCAAGGTCGTCGCGTGCCGCACCGGCGTGGCGGGAGGTGCATTTTTCCGGTGCGCGCGGGCCCTGCGGGGCCCGCGCGCCGTTTCGGGCCACGCGATCGGGCAGGGCATCGATGGACGACACGACGCGTGCCCAGATCCGCCGCGAGATGCGCGCGCGCCGCGCCGCGCTGCCGCCGGCCGATCGCATCACTGCCGCCGATGGGCTCGCCGAGCAACTCGTGCAACTCGCCGAGTGGCATGTCGACCAGCGCATCGCCGGCTACTGGGCGGTCAACGGCGAGATGCTGCTGCATCGCGCCGCCGCCGCGTGCGAGCGACGGCGCGCACAGTGGTACCTGCCGCGGCTCGACGGCGATACGCTGCGCTTTGCGCCGTGGCGGATCGGCGACCCGCTGTCGCCGAACGGCTACGGCATCCCGGAGCCCGCGGTGCCGCTGCCCCAGTGCGCGAGCCCCGACGCGCTGGAACTGGTGCTGGTGCCGCTGGTCGCCTTCGACCGCCGCGGCGGCCGCCTCGGCGCCGGCGCCGGCTTCTACGACCGCGCCTTCGCCTTCCTCAACACCGGCGAGCGCCCGCGCGAGCCGCTGCTGGTCGGCGTCGGCTTTGCGTTCCAGGAAGTCGAGGCGATCACGCCCGCGCCATGGGACGTGCGGATGGATTTCGTGTGTACGGAGCGCGAGCTCATCGACTGCAACGGCGAGGGCGAGGGGCGCGCTTCGTGATGGAGCATGGGCCCAGGGCAAAGGGCCCAGGGCCCAGAAAAGCTGGGTAACCACTGGGCCCTGGGCCCTTGATCGAGGCAGCACCGTTCGCCCACCCGATACACTTGCAGGCCCGCCACCGCCGCCCCGCCGCATGCCTTACTGGCTGATGAAATCCGAGCCGCACGAGTTCTCGATCGACGACCTCGCGCGGCGCAAGGTCGAGCCGTGGACCGGGGTGCGCAACTACCAGGCGCGCAACTTCATGCGCGACCAGATGAAGGTCGGCGACCGCGTGCTGTTCTACCACTCGAGCTGCCCGGTGCCGGGCGTGGCCGGGATCGCCCGGATCGTCGGCCCCGCCAAGCCCGATCCCACCCAGTTCGACCCGCGCTCCGACTACCATGATCCCGGCAGCAAGCCCGACGACCCGCGCTGGCTGTGCGTCGACGTCGGCTTCGTGCGCAAGCTGCGCGGCGTGGTCACGCTGGACGCGATCCGCGCACAGGCGGCAAAGCTCGAAGGACTGACCCTGCTCGCGCGCGGCAACCGCCTGTCGGTGTTCCCGCTCGCCGAGCGCCACTACGACCTGATCCTCGAACTGGAGCCCAAGCCATGAGCCAGGACGCCGAGAAACGCGCATCCGCCGAAAAAGCGCTGGGCTACGTCGAGGACGGCAGCATCGTCGGCGTCGGCACCGGCTCCACGGTGGCGTTCTTCATCGAGGCACTGGGTCGCATCCGCGACCGCATCGAGGGCGCAGTGTCGAGCTCGGAGCAGAGCACGCAGCGCCTGAAGGCGCTCGGCATCCGCGTGCTCGACCTCAACGCCACCGGCGACCTGCCGCTGTACGTCGACGGCGCCGACGAATGCGACCCGCACAAACGGCTGATCAAGGGCGGCGGCGCGGCGCTCACCCGCGAGAAGATCATCGCCGCGGCGAGCCGGCGCTTCGTGTGCATGATCGACCGCAGCAAGCGCGTCGACGTGCTCGGGCGCTTCCCGCTGCCGGTCGAGGTGGTCCCGATGGCGCGTTCCTACGTGTCGCGGCAACTGGTGCGGTTCGGCGCCACGCCGGTCTGGCGCGAGGGCGTGACCACCGACAACGGCAACTGGATCGTCGACGCGCATGGCCTGCGCATCGTCGACCCGGTGTCGCTGGAGCGCGAAATCAACCAGCTCGCCGGCGTGGTCACGGTCGGCCTGTTCGCCGCCCGGCCGGCCGACGTGGTGGTGTGCGCCGGCGAGGTGCTCTAGGGAACCGTGCCCACGCGCGGCGCCGCAAGCGTGCGGCCTGGCCGCCCGCGATACGGCCGCAACGAGCGGCCCCCGACGGCTGCCACGGACGTGCGGACACGCATGTTCACGGGCGACGCGGCGACCCGCCGACCGGCGGCTGGCCGGCAGTCCGGGGCGGCGAGCGGCATGGCCTAGAATTCCCGGCCCAGATCGCCGAATCCGGCCCCCTGCCGCCCGCATGCCCCGCCCTGCCCCGACCATCCGCCCGGCACCGATCCTGGCCGCCCTTGCGCTGGCGGCCGGCTGCGCGCATGCGGCCAGCACCGGATCGACCGCGCTGCTGCGCATCACCGGCAGCCAGGGCGGCACCGGCTTCGGCGATTTCGTCAGCGACGCCGGCGCGCTCGGCACCAGCTACCGTTTCTTCGTCGAGGTGCCGCCGGGCACCGCGCAGCTCGCCATCGACGTGTTCGACGCCGACGTCGGCGCCGGCGGCACGGCCGAGGACGCGGGCAACCGCGACCGCCTGCGCAACGCCTTCAACTCGACCACCGCCTACCGGCTGTTCCAGCCGGACGGCACGCAGGTCACGACCGGCTCGACGCCGGCGCTGCAGTTCGCGCAGGGCACGGCCAGCGCGCCGGCCGGCGCGGACAACGCGTGGCTCAACTTCTACACGCGCAGCAACCCGCCCGCGGGCCACTGGCGGATCGAAGTCGATGCCTCGGCGGCGGTCACCACCGGCGACGACGTGAACGCCTTCGGCCTGCGCGCGCACGACGGCAACAGCGGCTCCGGCGGCACCGAACTGGACGTCTACGCCGAGAACCTGGTGCAGATCGGCATCAACCCGGTACCGGGCACCGGCAGCCGCAGCACGGTGTTCAACCTGCACCCCTATGCGACCCACGGCTGCACGGTCGAGGCCAACGACTTCGACGCCGACGACGACAGCGCGCTGACCGTCGGCGGCGAAGTGCAGCGCACCGCCTTCGCCAACCGCGATGGCGGCTTCAGCGCCAACTTCACCGGGCTGTCGGTCAACAACGTCTGGGCCGGCGACACGATGGCCGACGGCGCCTTCGGCACCGAAGGCCCGTCCGGCAGCGCGATCAACCGCGACGGCAACGGCATCTGGACGCTGAACTGGCGGATCAACGAGGTGGCGGGCGACAGCGCGAACTTCGTGACCCTGTACGTCGGCGAGGGCGCGACCACGCCCGCCCCGCCGCCCACCGCCAACCCGCAGGCCGGCGGTTTCCGCATCTACCTGCCCACCGACGGCGGCGCGGCGCCGGCCAAGCCCTACCTCACGCAGCGCTTCTTCTTCGGCGGGGTCGGGCCGAATCCGCCGGTGCTCGGCCAGACCACGCGGCTCGACGTGGTGATCGAGGTGGTCAACCCGGGGGCGCAGGCGATCACGTTCTCCGCCGCCAACCTGGTCTCGTCGCGGGTCGGTGGCACCGGCAACGCCGGCGCACTGTACGTCGGCGGCTCCGCGGTGGTGACGCAGGGCAGCGTGGTGGCGCAGCCGGCCAACAACGGCACCGGGCTCGTCACCTGAAACCCGGGCGTGGTCGCGGCCGGTGGCGTCGCGCGCATCACCTATGCGATCACCGTCACGCCCAGCGGTGGCGGCGCCGCCACGCTGCGCCGGATCAACGGCGAAGGCAGCAGCACCGCCAACGACGCCTCGCACGGCACGCGCGCGCGCTTCGTCGACGGCACCGGCAACGCCACCCAGGCACAGGCCACCTACACCATCGCCGGGCTGTGCGGGCTGTACTTCCAGACCGGCACCGCCATCGTCGTCCCGGTGACCCTGTCCTACGTGGCGGCGAACCGCCGCGCGGACGGTCGCATCGCGGTGGCCTGGCGCACCGACAGCGAGTACCGCCACGCCGGCTTCGAGGTGCTCGGCCGCCGCGCGGACGGCACGTGGACGCGCCTGACGACCACACCGGTGGCCGGCGCGGGCGACACCCTGGCGCCGCGCGACTACGCGATCGACCTCGCCGCATCCGCCGACGTGGCGGCGATCGCGCTCGAGGACATCGCGGCCGACGGCCGTCGCACGCGCCACCCGGCCGTGGTGCTCGGCACGACGTGGGGACGCCGCGTCGATGCACCGCGCATCGACTGGGCCGCGGCGCGATCCGCGCAGCAGCCGCCGGCGCGCCGCGGTGCCGCCGACGGCGTGTGGATCGAGGTCGCGCGCGACGGCATCCACCGGCTGTCGCTGGACGCACTCGCCGCCGCGGGCCAGGACCTGCGCGACACGCCGGCCGACGCGCTGGCGCTCACCGGCCCGGACGGCCCGGTGCCGATCCACGTGCAGGCCACGGGCCGCATGCTCGCATCCGGCGACGCGGTGGAGTTCGTCGGCCTCGCGCGGCGCAGCCTGTACGGCACGCACAACCGCTATCGCCTGCGATCCGATGCCCGGCTGGCGCTGCGCCTGTCGACGGCGACGACCCATCCCGCGCGTCGCGAGCGCGACCGCTACTGGCACGACGCGGTGGTCGCGCGCGACCGCCAGTACGGCTTCTCGGTGCCGGCCGCCGATCCGTGGTTCGACACCCGGCTGCTGGCCTTCGCCGGCACGCCGGCCAGCGCCGAGTTCAGCGTGGCGGTGGACCGGCTCGCCGACGCCGCGGGCGCAACCGTGGCGGTGCGCCTGAGCGGCGGCAACGATTTCCCGCAGGTCAGCCCGGACCATCGCTTCGACGTCGAGGTCAACGGCACGCCGATCGGCACGCACGCCTTCGACGGCCTGGCCGAGGCGCAGGTGCGCTTCGAACTGCCACCCGGCGTGCTGCGCGAGGGCGCCAACCGCGTGCGCCTCGTGCTGCCGGCCGCGCACGGCGTGGACTTCGACATCGTGCAGGTCGAGTCGGTGGCGCTGCGCTACCTGCGCCGGCTCGAACTCGCCGGCGACACGCTCGCCGCCCCGCTCGGCGAAGCCGGCGACACCGAACCCGCCGGCGCCCTGCTGCTGCGCGACGGCTTCGACGGCGCCGAATCCGGCTGCGGCAACGACGGCTGCGCGGAACTGCGCCTCGCCGCCGACCGTCCGTTGGTGGCGATCGCGCTCGGCCCGCGCGGCGGCACGCGCGTGGCCGGCGCACCGGTCGACGGCACGCTGCGCATCGGCGTGGCCGACGTCGCTGGCGCCACCCTGCATGCCGCGCCGGCCGATGCCCTGCTCGCCCCCACGCTGGTGCCGGCCAGCGCGCCGGCGACCGATCCGCGCGCGCCGCTGGACTTCCTGGTGGTCGCGCATCCGCAGTTTGTCGACGCCGTGCAGCCGCTGGTGGCGGCGCGGCGCGCCGAGGGGCTGGCGACCGAGGTGGTCGACCTCGATGCGCTGTACGCGCGCCACTCGAACGGCCTGCCGGACCCGGCCGCGATCCGCGCCCACCTCGCGCTGGCGCACGCGGCCGGCGCGCGCTACGTGTTGCTGGTCGGCGTCGACACCTACGACTACAAGGACCATCTCGGCAGCGGCGCGCTGAGCTTCGTGCCAACGCCGTACGGCGCGACCGGCGAGGTGGTACGCCACGCGCCAGCCGATGCGCTGCTCGGCGACCTCGACGGCGACGCGCTGCCGGAACTCGCGATCGGCCGCTGGCCGGTGCGCACGCGCGCCGAGGCGGACCTGCTGGTGGCCAAGACCCTCGCCTACGCCAGCGCAGCGCATGCCGGCCGCGCGCTGTTCGTGGCCGGCGGCTCGGAGCCCGCGCTCGACTTCAGCGCGCTCGGCACCTCGCTGTCGGCCGCCCTGCCGCCGGGCTGGAACGCCGCGCAGGCGAACGTCGATGCGCTGGGGCCCGCCGGCGCGCGCGACGCGCTGGTCGCGGCAGTCAACGAGGGCCGCGCGCTGGTCAATTTCGTCGGCCACTCGGCGGTCGACCGCTGGACCTTCGATCCGCTGCTGACCGGCAACGACGCCACCGCGCTGTTCGCCAACGCCGGCGCACCGACCGTGGTCTCGCAGTGGGGCTGCTGGTCGTCGTGGTTCGTCTCGCCGACCAGCCAGAGCCTCGCCCAGCGCCTGCTGCTGGACGCCGACGGCGGTGCGGCGGCGGTGGTGGGCGCGGCGACCCTGGTCGAGACGGCCAACACCGATGCCCATCTCGCGCTGTTCCTGCGCGACGCGGGCGGCGGCGCGCAGCTCGGCGACGCGCTGCAGGCGATGCGGCGCGCGGTCGCGGCCGACGGCGTCGAGCGCCGCAACCTCACGCTCGGCATCCACCTGCTGGGCGATCCGACCCTGCGCCTGCGGCGCTGACGCCGCGCGGCGCCGCGTTCAGCCCTGGTGGCGCAGGGCCTCGATCGGTTCCAGCCGCGAGGCCTTGCGCGCCGGCCAGAAGCCGAAGAACAGACCCGTCGCCACCGAGAACCCGGTGGCCAGCGCGATCACCTGCCAGTCCAGCGCCACCGGCAGCGCGCCGAAGCGGCTGGTCAGCAGCGTGCCCACGATGCCCAGCGCGATGCCGATCACGCCGCCACCGAGCGAGATCAGCATCGCCTCGGCGAGGAACTGCAGATGGATCTCGCGCGGCCCGGCGCCCACCGCCATCCGCAGCCCGATCTCGCGGATGCGCTCGGTGACCGAGACCAGCATGATGTTCATGATCCCGATCCCGCCGACCACCAGCGAGATGGTCGCCACCGCGCCGAGCAGCAGCGACATCAGGCGCGTGGTCTGGGTGCGCGCGGAGACGATCTCGGTGAGGTTGCGCACCGTGAAGTCGTCCTCGCCGCCGGGCGGGATCTTGTGCCGCTGGCGCAGCAGGTCGCCGATCTCGCGCTCGACGCGCGGCAGGTCTTCCGCGCGCGCGGTGCCGACCGAGATCGAGGTCACGCTGCCCGGCGGCAGGTTCATCTGCCCCGCGAGGCGCCGGCGCGCGGTTTCCAGCGGCACCATCGCCACGTCGTCCATGTCGCCGCCCCAGCCGCTCTGGCCCTTGGATTTCAGCACGCCGACCACGGTGAACGGCACGCGGCCGAGCCGGATCTGGCGCCCGATCGGGTCTTCGCCCTCGAACAGCTTGTCGCGCAGGCTGGTGCCGATCAGCACCACCTTGGCCGCGCCGCCGTAGTCGCGCGGCGAGAAACCCGCGCCCTCGGCCACTTCCCAGCCGTTGGTGGGGAAGTAGTCGGCCACCACGCCGACCCACTGCGTGTTCCAGTTGCGCTCCGCGTTGACCGCCTGCGCCGCGCCGCGGATCTGGCCGGCGACGTACTGCACGCCGGCAATCTCGTTGCGGATGGCCGCCACGTCGCCGTCGTCGAGGCTGCTCACGCTGCCGGCGCCGAAGCGCACACCGCCGCCGCGGCCCGAACCCGGCCACACCTCGATGCGGTTGGACCCGAGGTTGGAGATCGTGCGGTCGAGCTCGGCCTGCGTGCCCTGGCCGACCGAGACCATCACGATCACCGCCGCGATGCCGATGATCACACCGAGCGCGGTCAGCACGCTGCGCAGCACGTTGCCGCGCAGCGCGAACACCGCCATGCCGACGATGTCGGCCAGCGTGACGCGACCGGGCCCCGCGGCCGCCGCGGCGTGCACCGACAGGGATTCGCTGCGCGCGTTCATGCGGCCTCCCGGCGGCGCTCGTCGGCCACGATCGCGCCGTCCTGGATCCGCACCACGCGATCGGCGGCATCCGCCACCGCGCCGTCGTGGGTGATCAGGATCACCGTGATCCCGGCCAGGCGCAGGCGCTGGAACAGGGCGAGGATTTCCTGCCCGGTGCGCGAATCGAGCGCGCCGGTCGGCTCGTCGGCGAGCAGGATCGGCGGATGGTTGACCAGCGCGCGCGCGATCGCGACGCGCTGTTGCTGGCCGCCGGACAGTTCGCTCGGCCGGTGGTGCGCACGTTCCGCGAGACCCACCTCGGACAGCGCGCGGCGCGCGCGCTCGGCACGCTCGCGGCGCGGCACGCCGGCGTAGGCCAGCGGCAGCATCACGTTGTCCAGCGCGGTCATGCGGCTCAGCAGGTTGAAGCCCTGGAACACGAAGCCGATCCGGGTCAGGCGCAGGCGCGCGCGCCCTGCTGCATCGAGGCCCGCGACGTCGACGCCGTCGCAGCGATAGGTGCCGGAACTCGGCGCATCGAGCACGCCGAGCAGGTTCATCAGGGTCGACTTGCCGGAACCTGACGGCCCGACGATGGCCACGAACTCGCCGCGTGCGATCACGAGGTCCACCCCGCGCAGCGCCACCACCTCGGCCGGCGTGCCCGGCGAATAGACCTTGCCGAGGCCCTGGATCTCCACCACGTTCGGCGCGCCCATCAGCCCGCCCCCACGATCACCGGCGTGCCGGGCTCGAGCGCGACGCCCATCACCTCGGTGTGGGTCGCGTCGGAGACGCCCGCGCGCGCCACCTTCGCCACCGGCTTGCCGCCCTCCAGCACCCACAGCACGACACGCCGGGCGTTCAGCACCTGCTCGACCTCGCGATCCCAGGCGCCACGCTGCGCGTCATCCAGGCTGTCGCGGAACGGCGCCAGCGAGGCCTTCATCATCTGCTGTACGCGCGCGCGCCAGTCGCCGCCGCCCGCGCCGCCGCCGGCCGCCGCGCCCGCCGGCGGACCACCGCCCTGCGCGCCACCGGCCGCCATCGCCGCCGCCCGTTGGCGCGCGCGCTCGCGCATCTGTGCCAGCACCGCGTCGAGCGCCGCCTGCTGATCCGGCCGCAGCGACAGCGTGGCCGCCGCGCGCGCGAGATCATCGGCGAATCCGCCGCCGCCCATGCCGGTGGCCGGCGCCTCGACGCCCTCGGGCTTGAAGCGCAGCGCGGCGTTCGGCACCCGCAGCACGCCGCTGCGCCGCGCGACCTCGATCTCGGCGTTGGCGGTCATGCCGGGCAGCAGCGCGCCGTCGGGATTGGCGACCTCGACCACCACCGGGAAGGTCACCACGTTGTTGACCGTGGTCGCCGCCAGCCGCACCTGGAAGATCGCGCCGCTGAACTGGCGGTCGGGGAAGGCATCGACGCTGAAGCGCACCGGCATGCCCTCGCGGATCTGGCCGACGTCGGACTCGTCGATCGAGAGGTCGATCTGCATCCGCGTCAGGTCCTCCGCGATGCGGAACAGCACCGGCGTCTGCAGGCTGGCGGCGACGGTCTGCCCCGGCTCGACGCTGCGCAGCAGGACCACGCCGTCGACCGGCGAGCGGATCACGCTGTGCTCGAGGTCGAGTTCGGCATTGGAGAGCCCCGCCGCGCGCTGCTCCACCGCCGAGCGCGCCGAACCCACGCGCGCCGCTGCCTGGTCGCGGGTGGCGAGCGCGAGGTCGAGTTCGCTCGACGAGACCAGTTTGCGCGCGGCGAGATCCTGGCGGCGCTTGAGGTCCACTTCGGCCAGTTTCAGCGCCGCCTGCGCCTCGACCAGGCCGGCGCGCGCGCTGGCGAGGTCGGCCGCGGCCTGCGCGCGGCGCGTGGCGAGGTTGGCCGGGTCGATGCGCGCGATCACCTGGCCGGCGCTGACGCGTTCGTTGTAGTCCACCTCGACGCTGTCGATGCGGCCCGAGACCTGGGTGCCGACGTCGACCGTCGACAGCGCGCGCAGGATGCCGGTGGCCGAGATCGACACCTCGACGTCGCCGGTGTCGGCGGGCGCGGTGCGGAACGCCGCGGCCTTGCCGCCGGCCTCGCCGCAGGCCGCCAGGGCCAGCGATGCCACGACCCCGACAAGGGCCGGCCAAACCATCGGGGAACGCGACGCAGTGCGATTCACGGGGACTTCCAGCGAAAGTGACCGCCCAGATTAGACCGCGCGGCGCATGCGCGGCGAATGAATTGCCGGGACACCCCCATCGGGCTGCGCGGCCGGGACCCCGGGTCGCGACCCGTTCCGGGACGGTCGGGTCGTGCGCCGGAGCGCGGCAGGGGCGATACTTCGCCGCCGAGGACCCGCGCGCCCGATGGAACCGATCGACCGCCAGCGCCGCCGCCTGCTCGCCGCCGCCCTCGCCGCCACCGCGGCGGGCGCCGTGCCCGCGCGCGCGGACGCCCCGCCGGACCGGCCGCTGCGCGACGGCACGCTGCTGCCGCCGATCGGGCTCGGCACCTGGCAGGCCTTCGACATCGGTCCGTCGGAGCCCGGCTGGGACGATGCGCGCGCCGCGCTCGCCGCCTTCGTCGACGGCGGCGGCCGCGTGGTCGACACCTCGCCGATGTACGGCGCGGCCGAAACCGTGGTCGGGGACCTGCAGCACGACGCCGGCCTGCGCCGCCGGCTCTACCTCGCGACCAAGATCTGGACCCGCGGCGAGGAATCCGGCGTGGCGCAACTCGCCGATTCGCAGCGCCGCCTGCGCGCGCCGGTGCTCGACCTCGTGCAGGTTCACAACCTGCTCGGCATCGAATCGCACCTGCGCACCCTGCGCGCCGCGCGCGACGCCGGCCGCGTGCGCCACATCGGCATCACCCACTACACCGCCGCCGCGCACGAGGCGCTCGCCGACTGGATCGCGCGCGAGCCGCTCGACGTGGTGCAGGTCAATTATTCGCTGGCCGAACCGGAAGCCGACCGCCGCCTGCTGGACCACGCCGCCGACCGCGGCGTCGGCGTGCTGGTCAACCGCCCGCTGGCCGAAGGCGGCCTGATCCGCCGCACGCGCGGCCTGCCGCTGCCGGCATGGGCGGTCGAACGCGGCGTCGTTTCGTGGGCCCAGTATTGCCTGAAGTGGGTGATCGGCCATCCGGCCGTGACCTGCGCCCTGGTCGGAACCCGCAATCCCCGCCACGTGGGCGACAACCTCGCGGCGGCGAGCGGCTGGATCCCGGATGCGGCCGAACGCGAACGGATGCGCACCGAGTTCGTGGCACTCCCGTAGGCGCGCGCCGTGCGCGCGACCGCAGCATCGAGCCCCGCGGCGCATCCGCAAGGCCCGGCCGCCCGCGCCGTGCACTGGGGGGATCGCGCATCGCGGTGCGTCCTGGTTGGGAAGGCACGCAGGACACGTCCCATGCATCGATCCACCTTCCCCTCGGCCCGGATTCGCGTGCTGCTCTGCGCCGTGCTGCTGCAAGCGGCCATGCACGGCCATGCGCAGATCGTCCAGGTCGACATCCCCACCAACGCGCCGCGCTACGTGCCGCTGGCGCCCGGTGGCAGCGCGCGGTTCGCGTTCACCGTCACCAACCGGACGCTGGTCGCCGTCGACGGCGCGGTCGGCGGCGAGCTGCAGGTGCCGTCGGCGACGTTCGCCGAGTACGCGTTCGCGGCGGACGAACCGTCGCTGTGCGGACCGCCGGTCCTCGTGCCACGCACGGGCTTCACCGAGATCCGCTTCCCGATCGCCGCCCTGGGCCCGGGTGGCGCGCGGACCTGCGCCTACACCGTGCAGCGGGCGCCCGGCAGCGCCGGTGACCTCGGCTTCCGCGCGTGCTGGCAGGCGGACGCGAACTCCGACCCGTTCTGCCTGGCGCGCGCGCGCCTCGGGACCCTGCCGGACCTCGAACTGGCGCTGGATACCCTGGGCGCGGGCACCGGCGACACCACGGTGGTTCGCCTGCGTCTCTACGGCCGCTCGCCGCTCGCGGTCGGGTCACGGGTCGCCAGCACCGGCTGCCACGAGTTCGCCGGTGGCTTCCTGCAACCGACCCAGTTCGACGTCGATGGCAACCTCCCCGGCGGCTGTGCTTCGGCCGTCGGCACGTTCTGCATCGGCGGCACCGGCGAGGCGCCCTTGAGCCGCGCGTTCCGCATCGGGCCCGCGCCGGCCGGTGGAAGCGCGACCTGCCTGCTGCGCATCCGCCGCCTGCGCAGCGAGGGCGTGGCGCAGGTGCCCCTGTTCCTGTCCGGCGACCGCGTCGACCTGCCGGGCGGCGCCGTCGCCTTCGACCCGGTGCGCGAGCGCGAAACGGTCTCGGTCGGCCTCGGGCTGCCCGGCGCGGTGCCGGTGCCGCTGGGTCCGGCGGCACCGGTTGCGATCGGCCTCGCGATCCTGCTCGCAGGCCTGTACGCACAGCGACGCCGCGGCCGCGCTCAGTCCGCGTAACCGTACGGCCCGCCCCGCTCCAGCGCGCGCCGGTACGCCGGCCGCGCATGGATGCGCGACAGCCAGTCGGCGATGTGCGGGTGGCGCTTCGCATCGGTGGCGCCGCGGCTGGCCGCGGCCTCCAGCGGGAAACTCATCTGGATGTCGGCGATGCTGAACGAACGACCCGCGAACCAGCGCCCGCCGGATGCCAGCTGCGACTCGATCCAGTCGAAGTGGGTCTTCAGTTGCGGGCGCACGAAGGTGGCCAGCACCTTGTCGGCGATCGCGCGCACCACCGGCCGCACGAAGAACGGCGCCGGCGACTCGCGCACGCGGCGGAACACCAGCGCCAGCAGCAGCGGCGGCATCGCGGATCCTTCCGCGTAGTGCAGCCAGTAGGTGCAGCGCGTGCGCGCCGGCGTGCCCGCCGCCGGCAGCAGGCCACCGTCGGGATGCCGCTCGGCCAGCGTCTGCACGATCGCGCCGGACTCCGCCAGCACCTCGCCATCGTCCAGCACCACGACGGGCGACTTGCCCAGCGGATGCACCTTGCGCAGTTCCGGCGGCGCCAGCATGGTCTTCGCATCGCGCGCGTAGCGCACCACTTCGTACGGCAGGCCCAGTTCCTCCAGCAGCCAGAGCACGCGTTGCGAGCGGGAGTCTTCGAGGTGGTGGACGGTGATCATGCGCATGCACCGGCGTGGGGCCCACGAGCATCGCAGTGATGGCGACGCCGCGGCAAGGCGCCGCATCACCGCCCCCGCTTCGGCCGGGACGCCCCGCTAGCCGATGCGGCCGGCCAGCGCCCGAGCGACCACGAGTCCCCACAGGCCGAGCACGGCCAGGAAGTTCACGGTGAACACGATGCCCCGGAGCCGCACATTCCCGGTGCCGACCTGCACCACGCTGTGCAGCACCCGCCCCGCGATGAACGTCCACGCCAGCGCGGCGGCTGCCGGATCGGGGCCGCCGGGCAGCAGGAGGATGCACGCGGCGTAGAACAGCACCGGCCATTCGAACTGATTGGACAGGTTGGCGCTGATGCGCCGCTCGAACGCGGCGAACGGGTTCGAGCCATCGGCGCGACGACCGATGCCCCACACGGCCGGCGCCCTCGCGACGGTGAGCAGCACGTATAGCATCGCCGCCAGCGCGACGTGGGCGGCCATGGCCAGGACCAAGGCGTGCTGCATGCGTTCCTCCAGTGGCACCAGGGTCGGGCGCGCTCGATCCACGGAGCATGGCATGCCCCGGCCAGCGAAGAAGGTACTCCGCCCCCGGCCGGGTTGCGCCGGCGCGCGCGCGTCAGTACAACATGGCGACAGCGGATGGATTGGAGGCGTACGTCATAGCCCGTCGCACCGCGCGGTCGAGTCCGCTGCTCCTGATCCCGTTCCTGGTCTGCGGCGCGGCCGCCGCCGAGGCGCCTTCCCCGGCGGACGGCCCGAAGACGCTCGGCGCCCCCGGCAGCAACCTCGTCTATACGCCGATCACCGCGTGCCGCATCGTCAACACCGAAGCGACGGCGGCCGGCCCCATCGCCGCGGGCGCGACGCGCAGCTTCTCCGGCATCGGCGAAGCCAGTTACACCGCGCAGGGCGGCAGTGCGACGGACTGCGGCACGGTGGGCGTGGTTGCCACCGCGCTGATGCTGCACGTGACCGCGGTGACGCCGACGCTGGCCGGCACCGCGACGGTCTATCCCTTCAACACGACGCGGCCGGGATCGCCCAGCCTGCAGTATTCGGCGGGCGCGGTCGTCAATGGTGCCGTGCTCGCGCAGATCCCGAACCCGCCCCAGGCGTCCGACTTCACGATCCACAGCTCGGCGACCGCGAACTACACCGTGGACATCGTGGGCTACTTCGCGCCGCCGCAGGCCACGGCCCTGCAGTGCGTCCAGTCCAGTCTGTCCACGCTGGACATACCTGCCGGCGGCTTCGCCACGCTGTTCTCGCCGGTATGCCCGGCGGGCTATGCCAAGACCAGCACCAGTTGCGACACCACATCGACCCTGGCCTACCTCACGATCACCGCGATCAGCGGCTGCCAGGCGCGGAACACCAGCGCCAGCCTCCAGCAGCTCAACGCCCAGGCCACCTGCTGCCGCGTGCCGGGACGCTGATCGATGCGCACGGTCGCCGGCGCGGGTCCGCGCCCCTTGCCGGTCGCGACCATCGCGCGCACCGCCGCAATGGTGTTGGCGCTGGCCGTGGCCGCTGGCGGACGCGCCGACGCGGCGACCTTCGCCTACGTCGCCAACCACCAGGCGAACAACGTCTCGGTGGTCAACGTGGGCACCGGGACCGTGGCCACCACGATCGCCGTCGGCGCGGCACCTTACGGCATCGCCGTCGCCGAAAGCCGCGGCCGGGTGTACGTCAGCAACCATCTCGGCGGATCGGTGTCCGTCATCAACACCGACACGCAGGCCGTGGTCGCCACCATCCCGGTGGGTGCGCGCCCGGCGGGGATCGCCACCAGCCCGGACGGCACGCGGGCCTACGTCGCCAATTTCGGCGACGGCACGCTGTCGGTGATCGATGCCGTGGGCAACACGGTGCTGGTCACCATCCCGGTGGGCGCCAACCCGAACGGCGTGGCCGTGCGTGCCGATGGAGCGCGGGTCTACGTCGCCAATTCGGGCGCGGGCACGGTCAGCGTCGTCGACGCAGCGACCAATGAGGTCACGGCGACGGTGACGGTCGGCACCGGCCCGGCCGGCGTCGCGGTCCACCCTGGGCAGCCACGCGCCTACGTGGTCAACACTGGATCGGCCACGCTGAGCGTCATCGACACCAACAGCAACACCGTTGTTGCCACGGTGCGCACGGACGGCTATCCCACCGGCGTGGCCGTCGCTCCCGGCGGCAACGCGGTATGGGTCACCAACGCGCTGGACGACACCCTCCTCCGCGTCGAGACCGCAGGCAACACCGTCGCGCAGAGCGTCGACGTCGGCCCCTATCCCGCGGGCGTCGCGCTGTCGCCCGATGGGGCCGTCGCCTACGTCGCGACCACCGAAGGTGACGTCCTGGTGCCGGTCAACACCGCGACCGGCGGCGTCGGGACGGCGATCCCGGTAGGCGATGGGCCCGTGAGCCTGGGCCGATTCCTCTACCAGCAGCCCGATGGCGTCTTCGCCAACGGCTTCGAGTGACGCCGGGCGCGCCGGCAAACGGGAGCCGGCGCCATGGCGGACCGGTGGCCGAACGCGCGCCGCCCCGTCGCGCAACGCGCCGAGCGCAAGGGCCCGGGCGAAGTCTAGCGGGCGAAGTCTAGGACACCCATCATTCGACTGCCGCCGTCAATTGATGGCTGTCCTCGTCCGCTCGCCCTCGTCCGCTCGCCTGGATGAAGCGTCAGCGGGCGGGCGGTTTGCGTTCCGGGGCTTGCTTGAGAACGGTGCGCAGCGGCGGCACCCCAAGCTCGGCACGCTCCGCGTCGGAAATCGACCGGTCGATCTCCGGCAGGTACATCTGGCCTGTCGCAGGATCGACGAGCTGACTGGTCCCATAGCGCTGACGCCCCTCGGTGAACGACAGATAGCGATCGATCGTCACCGCGACCATCGGCCTAGCCTCGACGAGTCCCGCGCCCAGCGCGGCCTTGGCGAGGTAGTGCGCCAGCAGATAGTTCTCGGGATTCGCGCTTCCCAGCCTGCCCTCGCAGATCTGGCCCGGCGTGTGCTGCAGGATGAGCGCGGCATGGAGCTTGTCCCGCGGGCTTGAAACCGCGCCCGTGGCCAACAGCTCGAGCACCCTGCGGCGCCGCGCGTCATCGTCCCACTCGCCCGCCTTCTCGGCGCGGTCCGCCTGGTCCTGTGCGGCAAGTCGCGCGAGTTCCGGATTGTCGGCGTGGGCCTGGCAAGCGATAGCCAGCACGAAGATCAGCGGGGCAGAGAACAATCGCATGGGGACTCCGAAGGTGACGGGATGGCGGTTGATGGGGTGCGGGACCGGGACGGTCCGGGTCCGCGAAGGCGGTTCCGGGACGAAGGCGGATCCGAGACAGGCGTCATCAGTCACCAAGACATCAATCGGCTGCCTCCGCTGATTGATGGCTGTCCTTGTCTGCCCTTGACGCCTCGTCGCCGACATCAATCCGGCACGAGACCTCGACCGCGCAAGGCCGGGTCGTTGGGCTGCCTTCGTCATCCGCATACTAAGGAAGGCACCGTCCAGCCGTGTTGGCGCCAGTTGGAAACTGACC
>Ga0209450_10000712_pt1 | contig 16674 bp, 18 predicted proteins | sample FrelakmetLWP11LW_FD_187149 | JGI IMG/M metagenome (GOLD analysis project Ga0209450, IMG submission 187149) | Freshwater lake sediment microbial communities from the University of Notre Dame, USA, for methane emissions studies - LWP11 LW (SPAdes)... | ecosystem: Environmental > Aquatic >...
CGACGAATTCCTCAACGCTGTTACCCCGCGACTTCGCCGCTTCGACCGGACGGCCGGAGAAGTACTGCGCGCTGCACTTCGCGAACCTGATCTGGGCGCTCAATCTCGTCGAGATCATGGCGCACCCGGGCACGTCGCGCGAGACGTTGACCGCCGCCACGCTGTTCGCGATCGAGATCGGCCAGGTGCCGATCGCGGTGCAGAAGGAGCAGAACGGCTACGTGCTCAACACCTGGTTCGTCGCGACGCTCACCGCGGCCATATCACTGGTCGTCAACGGCGTCGCGACTCCGGAAGACGTCGATCGGACCTACATGATCGTCAACCGCGGCTGCGCAATGGGCCCCTGCGGCCTGCTCGACGTGGTCGGCATGAAAACCGCTTACGACGTCTCGAGCTACTGGGGAACGCTCAACAACGATGCCCAGATGCTGAAGAACGCTGCCTATGTGAAGGAGCGGTTCCTCGACAAGGGACTGCAGGGCCTGATGGGCGGCGAGGGCTTCTACAAGTACCCGAATCCCGCCTATGCCGCGCCGAACTTCCTCGCAGTACCGGACTCGTCCGTGGTTCCAAGCCTCGTCGACCGCATGCTGCTGCGGTCAGGCTAGTTGCGAAATCCCGTATCGACGCGGTCCAGCTTGCGCAGCAGCGCAGGCCAGGCCAGTGCGCCACCGAGCGAACCCGTGGCCTGCCGCACCATCGCCTGCGCGCCGCTGATGATCCGTGGATCGATCGGGACCAATTCGGCGCCTCCCGCCATGGCGCGCACCTGGATCATGCAGGTGGCCTCGAACACGTACATCAGCAGGAATGCGTCGGGCACGGTGGCCGCAACGGTCAGCAGTCCGTGGTTGCGCAACATCAGGAAACTCTTGTCGCCGAGGTCCGCGACGAGGCGCGGCTTCTCCTCGGGATTCAGTGCCACGCCCTCGTAGGCGTGATAGCCGAGCGACGACAGCACGAAGATCGACTGCTGCGAAATCGGCAGTACGCCCTGCTTCTGGGCGGACACCGCCACGCCATTGACGCTGTGGACGTGCAGCACGCACTTGGCATCTTCGCGCGCCGCGTGGACCGCGCTGTGGATCGTGAAACCCGCGGGATTGATTTCGTACGGACTGTCCATGACTTTGCGGCCATCGAGGTCGACCTTGACCAGACTCGATGCCGTGATCTCGTCGAACGTCATGCCGTACGGATTGATCAGGAAGTGGTGCTCCGGCCCGGGCACCCGCGCCGAGATGTGCGTGAAGACCAGATCGTCCCATCCATAGAGCGCCACCAGCCGGTAGCACGCGGCGAGATCGACCCGCTGCTGCCACTCCTCCGGGCTGACTTGCGAATGCACTGCCTGGGTTGCCTGCATCATCGGATCAGCCCTTCGCGACGCAGCCGTTTCGCGATCGACTCCGCGACCGATGCGAGAGCAGAATCGCGCGATTCGAGGTTCTTGGCGGTCGTTTCCACCGTGTAGACCAGCGTCGCGCCTCGCGTCTCGTAGACCTTCGTGATGACTTTGGCCTCGCCCGCGACCGTCGTGATCGAGGGCGCGGTCTGGAACTCACCATAGACCACCGGTATGCCATAGGCGCCGTAGTAACTCGTCGCATACCCGGCATCCGTGGCCTTGTACATCCCGCCGCCACGCTCGTCCCGGCCGCGGCCTTCCTCCGCGCTCCAGTCCGCGGCGACGAGCGTCGTCGCCACCACCGCGTCCGCTTTCTGCGCTGCGATCGCAGCCTCGATGCTCTCGAGCGTGAGCGGGTTCTTTTCCTTGACCGCGTCGCAGCTCCTGATTCCTTTCGTGGACTCGCTCGTGATCTGCGAGGCGAGGAAGAACTCGAATCCACAGCGCTGGTTGACGTGCGGGGTGACCCCGACGACCAGGACCCGGGTGAACGACTGGTCGCCCGGCACACCCTCCTGCCGCGCTCCCGCTGCGGTTGGCTGGCTGCCGCACCCGGACAGCGACACGGCGCCGAGCAACAGGAGAATCGGGGCGATGCCCGCCTGGTTGATCCGAAGGCGACGAAAGTCTCTGGTACGCACTCGATGCTCCTGCGGCCGGTATGGCCGGCAACAGCATAGCCTTTGCGCCGCACGACCGCTCTGCTTGGCGCGCCGTGCTCATTGCGGCAGACTTCGCGCCGAACGCACGCGACCGGAGTCCCCGATGAGCCGCAAGACCCCGAGAAACCAGTCGAATTCGCGGCGCCATGACTCGCAACCGCCGGTGGCACCCGACGCCAGCGGCTCCCGCAGCAGGGAGATCCTGACCTGGTCCGTCGTCGTCGTGCTGCTGGTCGCCGCGGCCTGGATGCTGCTGTTCAACAGCAAGGCGACGCAACCGTCGCAGCCTGCGACCATCGCGAGCGCGGCCGCGCTCGCCAGCGAGCATTCACCAACGCTCGGCGCTGCGAACGCCAAGGTCCACATCGTGGAGTTTCTCGATCCGGCCTGTGAGACCTGCGCGATGTTCTTCCCGGTCGTCAAGCAGATGCTGGCGGACCACCCGGACAGGATCCGGCTGTCGATTCGCCACGTGCCGTTTCACCAGGGTTCCGAGTACGTGGTCCGGCTGCTCGAGGCGAGCCGCAAGCAGGACAAGTACTGGCCGACGCTGGAAGCCCTGCTGGCCTCGCAACCCCAGTGGGCGCCGCACCACACCGTCCAGCCGGATCTGGTCTGGCCGGCCATCACCGGCGTCGGCTTGAATACGGATCAACTGATGGCGGACATGAGTTCGCCGGAAGTCGAGCAGCGCATGCAGCGCGACATCGACGACGCCCGGGCGCTCAAAGTGACGGCGACGCCGGAGTATTTCGTCAACGGCCGCCCCTTGCCCAGCTTCGGCCTGCAGCAGCTGCAGGCTCTCGTCGGCGAAGCACTGGAGTTCGCCTACTGATTGCGCGAGACCAACCAACAGGCGCGAGCAGCTGGCCGACTCGCCGAGCGGCCCCGGCTCAGCGCACCGCCGCAAGGCTCCGTGGCTCTCCGAGCTCAGTCACGTCGCGTCGGTAGCGCAGCATGCGTCCGCCATCGAGCCTGCTGTCGAGCGCGACCCACTCCTCACCGTCGACGGCGTAGGCCAGCGTGATCTCGAGTTCCCGGCCGCTGATCGCATAGCGCTCCACGCGCAGTTCCCGATCGCCGATCTCGAGCACACCGTCACCAAGCGGCCGGACCGTCACCGGCACGAACTCGCCCGTCTGGGAATTGAGCAATCGATCGCGACCGAGCAACTGACGTCTGTCCCAGTACGCAAACGTGCCGACACACTCCGCCAGCCGCTGGTCCCCCGCCGTGCCGGCGACGATGAAGCCGTCCCCTGCAGCGCTGCCGGTCACCCGGAACTGCTTACCATTCGAACTGGTCCGGGAATCGATCGCCTGCAGGCAGCGTCCACGCCACGTCTCGACGTTGCGATGGTCGTATTCGAACGCGGTGATCCGCAGCACCTTGACCTCGAACTCGGCTCGAGTCTCTACGCGCAGACCCCCGGGTGTCGCCTGCAGCTCGAAGCGCTGGTAGCCGATCGCACGGTCGTCGAGGAAGACATCGAAGCTCAGCCGGCGCGGGGCGTCACCGCCGGCGAGCGAAGGTGTCGCTGCGCCGAGGGCCAGCAGACCGGCGAGCAGGGCCCTCACTGCAATGTCCCGGTGGCGCGCGACCGTGCGGTCATTGCCTCTGCCGGCACGCAGCTGAATCCGGCCAGCTGGACCGCGACGAAACTAAGCAGCGATCGGCAGACAAACTGCATTCCGAGTTCCCTCCCCGCTCCACCCATGGACCGGTCAGAGCCCAGATTGCCGACCCCGATGTGAAGGCGGCGTGAAGGAAACGTTGCTGGAGCGTGAAACAGCCGACTCGTGCTGGACTCTCGCCAATTGCAGGATTCCCGATGATCGACGACCCGCGCCAATCAAACGTCCTGCTGATCGAGGATCACCGCGACATCGCCGAGATGATCGTCGAGTTCCTCGAACATAAGGGCTTTGCCGTCGACTATGCGGCCGACGGCGTCACGGGACTGCACCTGGCGGTGACGAATTCCTACGACGTGATCGTGCTCGACGTGATGCTGCCCGGGCTCGACGGGCTGGCCGTGTGCCGCAAGCTCCGCGACGAGGCACGCAACGATACCCCGCTGCTGATGCTGACCGCCCGCGACACGCTGGACGACAAGATCACGGGCCTCGGTGCCGGGGCCGACGACTATCTGGTCAAGCCGTTCGAGATCCGCGAGCTGGAGGCGCGCATCCGCACGCTGTTGCGCCGTCACCGCGGCGCCACCGCACGCGAAACCTACACAGTCGGCGACCTGACGCTCGATACGGCCACGTTCAGGGTCATGCGGGCGGGCCGCTCACTGGCCCTGACTCCCATCGGACTCAAGCTGTTGACCACGCTGATGCGGGCGTCGCCGCGCGTCGTGAGCCGACCGCAGCTCGAGCGGGAGGTCTGGGGCGACCTGCTGCCGGACAGCGACACGCTGCGCAGCCACCTGTATACGCTCCGCAAGGTCATTGACAAGCCGTTCGACCGTCCGCTGCTGCACACGATTGCCGGGGCCGGCTACCGACTGGCGGCAGACGATGGCGGCTGAGGGACTCGGGGCGCGGCTCGAGGGCGTGCTGATCCGACAGGCGCTGCAGGACGAGGCCAATCACTTCTGGTCGCAGCGCGAACGCGACGCTGCGTTCCCGCTGCCTGGCACGCTGAACCTGACGGGCTACCTGGACAGCGTCCCGGCACCGCTCGCCGGCCTGCCGCCCGGCTACCACGAGCGCCGCGTGGGCGACGTCGAGACAGTCGTTTACGTGGCAGACCGGCAGGGACAGCGCCTCTACCTGGTGTTCGACCGCAGCGGCGTCGGCCGGCTGGCGACGTTTTTCGGGCTGCTGCCCCTCGCAATGGTGTTGCTGGTGCCCTACCTGTCGACGTGGCTCGCGTTCCGGGCTTCGCGACGCCGACGACGAGGTCCGCGAGCTCGCGGACGCGTTGTCGCGCTATGCGCAGCGCCTGAGCGACTTCGTGGAGCGTGAACGCAATTTCACGCGCGACGCCAGCCACGAGTTTCGCAGCCCGCTCACGGTGATCCGCATGGCCGCCGGGATGCTGCAATCCGACCCGGGGCTCAGCGAAGCGAATCTGCGCGCCGCGCCGCGCATCGGTCGCGCGGCGCGGGACATGGAGGAATTGACCAACGCGTTCCTGTTGCTCGCGCGCGAATCCGAGGCGGGACTGCCGGTCGACGAGGTCTGCATCAACGATGTCGCAGCCGAGGAACTCGATCGTGCCCGGCTGCTGGCCGAGGGCCGGCCCGTGACCTCCGTGCTGAACGCCTCCTGCCGGCTGCATATCGAAGCGCCGGCGAAGTGGTCGTGGCGATCACACCGGACGGCGTGTTGATCCGGGATACCGGCGTCGGCATGTCGCCGGACCGGGTCGCCGAGATGTACCAGCCTTTCGTGCGCGGCGAAGGTCGCCGGCGCGGCGGTCACGGTGTCGGGCTCACCATCGTGCGCCGCCTTTCAGATCGATTCGGCTGGCCAGTGACGATCGGCAGTCAGCCCGGCGTTGGAACCAGCGTCGAGATCCGCTTTCCCAGCGCGCGGGTCGAGTCGCTCGAAGCCTGAGCAGGCGTCCGTTCATCGGCGGCCGGAGGCCCGCGATTGCGGAGGGTACCCATTGAGATTGCGGCTTTCCGGGCGCAGGGTGCCCGACGCGAGGAACTGCCCCATGAGCGAACCAACCCCGTTTCCCATGGCCGAGCGGCTGCATCCGATGCCGTTCGCGGCCCCCCGCGACCTGATCGAACGGGCCCTCGACGGCAGCGGTGTGGGACTCTGGGAATGGGACGTCGTCACCGGGCACTCCACCCACTCGCGGTTGAACAATCGCATCCTCGGCTACGAGGAATCGGAGCCGCTGGGCGACACCTATGCCGAACTGGTCGCGAGGATCCACCCGGACGACGCGCAGGAAATGCGCGCGAAGGTCGACCAGCACTTCCGCAACGAAACCCCGTTCTACCAGACGGAGTTTCGCGTCCTGCGCAAGGACGGCACGTTCGCCTGGTTGGAGTCCCGCGGCATCGTGGTCGACCGCAGCCTGGACGGGCAGCCGCTGCGGATGCTCGGCTTTCACCTGGACGTCAGTGACCGCAAGGCCAACGAGCAGTTGCGAAGTGACCTCGAGACCGCGTTGCGACGCAACCAGCAGGAGTTGGAGGCGCTGGTACGGCTGCAGACGCACAAGCTGGTCGAGACCGCCGACGCAGCGGAACAGGGCAACCGCGCCAAGAACGTATTGCTGGCGAAAGTCGGCCACGAACTTCGCGCCCCGCTCGGCGGGGTCATCGACGCGTGCACGCGGCTGCTCGACGGAAGCCCGGGCGAATGGCCGCCGCGGGCGCGTGAGCCCGTCGAACTGATCAGGCAATCGGCCCACCGGCTCTTCGAGTGCATCGAGCGCCTCCTCGACGTCAGCCGCATCGAGACGAACACTCTCGAGATCTGCGGCACGTCCGTGAACCTGCGCCACGTCCTGCAGGAGCAGTGCGAATCGATGCAGGCTCGGGCGCTGGAGCGAGGTCTCGACCTGAGAGCCGTATCCTGCGCTGAAGACCTGGTCGTGTTCGCGGACCGGGCCCGACTGGCTCAGGTCGTGCGCGAGTTGCTCACCAACGCCATCAAGTTCACGGACCACGGCTACGTGCAGGTTCGCGCGCAAGTTCTCGACGGCGCAGTGCTGATCGAGGTCCGCGACACCGGCATCGGCGTTCCGCCAGACCGGCTGGCCACCGTGTTCCACGCGTTCCAGCCGATCGCAGGTCAGCCGCCCGTATTGCGCGAGGGCCTCGGCCTGGGTCTGTCGATCAGTCGCGCCATGATCGAGGCGATGGGCGGATCGATCGGCGTCAACAGCAAGCCTGGACGTGGCAGCCGGTTCTGGTTCACGTTGCCGTTGGCGGCGAGCGCCCAACGAGTGAGCTCGACCCGCCACTGAGCGCCAGGGCCAAGTGCGGGCGAATTCGCTAGACTGCGGCGCTGGATATCCACCCCAAAGTTGACGTACCGAACCCGGAGATGCCCGCTGTGTTGAACCGAACCCTTGGCAGCCTGCTCGCCCTGACCGTCGCCGTGGCCATTTCCGGCTGCAGCAAGGAACCTGCGGCGACGACCGCCGCTGCGCCCGAAGCCCCCGCCGCCAGCATGCCGGCCGCGGAGCCGCACCCGACGCCCGCTGCACCCACGGAGGCCGTCGACTTGTCGGGCATCGCGAAGGCGGATGGTGGCAGGACCATCGCCGAAGTCTTCGCCGACAAGGACCAGCTGGCCGGTCAGCCCGTCGTGTTCCGAGGCAAAGTCGTCAAGACGAATCCGAACATCATGGGCAAGAACTGGCTGCACGTCCGGGACGGATCGGGCGCAGAGGGAACGAACGATCTCACCGTGACCACCGCCGGCACGGTTCCGAACGTCGGTGACACCGTGGTCGTGAAAGGCACGGTGGCGCTCAACAAGGACTTCGGCATGGGCTATCAGTACGACATCATCGTCGAGGATGCCGAAGTGACCGTGGAAGCGACCGGTTCGTAACACACCGTCGCGATCAGCGCCCGGTCGAGTGCGACCGGGCGTGATCGGCGGCCCGACCGGCGGCCGACCTGCGAGTGAGCAAGTACACCAGTGGCCCGAACGAGCCCAATGCCAGCGTGGCAATGATCCAGGGCCAGACGTTGCGGCCCGTGGCTTTCGCGTCCCGCCACATCCAGATCATGACCAGCACCAGCGCAATCACCAGGTCGGCCAGGACCTGGGCGCCGCCGAACGTCTGGAAATGCAGTGCAAAGATGCCCAGGTAGCCGTGCTGCCAGAGCGCTGCAGCACTGAGGGCCCCGAACAGGATTAGCGTAATGATCAACAGGCTGCGTTGCATGAGCGGAACCTTCGCGGACGTGTGAACGGAGTATCGAGCGCCCAGGTTCTGCGCACAATTACCTCAGAGGTAATGAGCTTTCGCCAGCCGACGGTTTAGGATGTCGGCCATGACCAGACAGCCTTTTGGTGATCAACTGCGCCTTTGGCGCCAGCGACGCCACTTGAGCCAGCAAGCGCTCGCCGATCGCGCCGACTTGTCGGCTCGCCACTTGAGCTTCATCGAAACCGGTCGATCGACACCGAGCCGGGAGATGGTGCTGCGGCTGGCGGAGCGCCTGAGCGTGCCGTTGCGCGAGCGCAACCCGATGCTGGAAGCCGCCGGCTACGCCCCGATGTACCAGCGCAGTCCGCTCGATGCGCCCGAAATGCAGGCGGCCCGTCGCTCATTGGACATCGTCCTGCGCAGCCACCTGCCGAACCCTGCCCTGGCGTTCGACCGCTTCTACAACGTCGTCGCTGCCAACCACGCGGTCGGTGCGTTATTGCAGGGGGCGCAGCCCGACCTGCTCGCAACTCCCATCAACGTGATCAAGGTCAGCCTGCATCCGCGTGGAGTGGCTTCCCGCATTGCCAACTTTTCGCAGTGGCGCAGGCATATCCTGAGCCGCCTGCAGCAGCAACTCGAGCTGACCGGTGACGCCTACCTCGAGTCGCTCCTCGACGAGGTCGTCGGTTATCCGCTACCGGAAGGCGCGGAACCGCGGGATCTGGAGCATGAGCACCTGGGTGTGCTGCTGCCGTTGAAGCTGCGCACGGCCACCGGCATGCTGAGCTTCATCAGCACGGTGACCGTGTTCGGCACTCCACACGACATCACGTTGCAGGAACTGGCGATCGAGTCGTTTTTTCCGGCAGACGAGTACACGGCGAGCGAGCTCAACCGGGTTTCTTAGTCAGGCCCGCTCGAAGCAGGCTATGGTTTCCACGTGCTCCGTGAAGGGAATCAGGTTGAAGGCGGCGAGGTTGCGCAGCCGCAGTCTGCCGCTCGATGTCAGGCACTTCGTGTCCTCGAGGAACGACTCGAGGCCGCAACTCACATAGACGAATCGCCCGGGCCGCTCGTCGCAGAGGTACTCGACCAGTTCCCGGTCGAGACCCCTGCGCGGCGGGTCCGCGATGACGACGTCCGCGCCCGACGCCGCTCGGACTGCTTCGCGTGCCGGGCCCGGCACGACTGCAACCTTGGCGCGATCGGCGGCCTCCAGGCCTGCGAGTCCGAGCTCCAGTCCGTGCAGCGAATGCGGGCTCACCTCGTTCATGCAGATCTCGCGGACGCCGGGCAGCAGTGACAGGCCAATCGCGCCGACACCCGCGTAGAACTCCGCGACGCGGGCACCCGCCGGGACTTGCGCGCGCACGTGCTCGACGATGCGCTGCGCGATGTCGAGATTGCTCTGCCCGAATGCGCCCGGCGGGTAGTGAACCGCCGCGCCGCCGAACCGTTCGGTCACACTGGCCGGCCCGCACCAGTTCTGGAATTCGGCACCCAGGACTGCATTGGACCGCTCGCAATGGGCGCTGAACCACAGGCTGTGCAGCTCGCTGCCGAGACGCTCGCGGATCAGGTCCAGGCACGTGGCCAGCGGCTCGACGGTCGGACAATTGCCGACCAGCACGACCTGTGCAGACTGCGAGCTGCGCTCCACGACGACCTGCAGATAGCGCGCAAGACCGAGGTGGGCCGCTTCCGAATAGGGGGGCATGTCGGCATCGACGAGTGCCCGCCGAACGACCGCAGCGACGCGATTGATCAGCGGATGCTGAATGATGCAGTTCGGGATGGGCACGACGCGATGCGTGCCGAGCTGGAACATCCCGATTTTGGGTGCCCCCTGCCGGCCCCGGATCGCGAGCCGGGCGCGCAGTCGAAACGCGCGTGCCGCTCCAGAGACCACCGGAACGCCGGGCAGGCCGTGGGCTCGAGCCAGCGACGCGAGGGCCTCAAGCGCGTCGGGCGCAATGCCCGCCTCGCCGAAGCGCGGGCAGCCAGGGCATGGCGGGCGGTGGGGGCACGTCGGTGCCTCGGGATCCGACTGCAGGCGAATCCTGGCCTTCGTCACATCGATCGTCACTGCGGAGCGCGCTTCTGCATCTGCAGCGCCAGCATCCGCCACTGCCCCTGGCGCTTGACGTACGTGGACGTGTATCGAAGGGTTGAGACACGCTCTTCCCCGCCGGGCGTCGCGAATCGCAGCTCCGCGGTACCAAAGACGAGGGCCACGTCACCTTCGATGAGCACCGATCGTTCACGGATCGTCTGGCCCACCATGGCCATCTCGAGGACGCCCTGGATCAACTCCTCCTTGCGGGTCGTCGTGCCGTCGCTGGAGTTGAACGTGAAGCGGTCATCGACGATTCGCCGCAGCGTCGCCTCGTCGCGGCTCACTTCAGCGGCGACGTACTCGTCCTCCACAGCCAGGACGCGCCGCTCCTCGATCTGCGGAGCGGAGGCGGTGGTTCCCTGAGCACAGCCCGAAAGCAGGCCCAGCACGATCGCTGCCGTGGACGCGACGCTCGATGACGCCAGTCTCATCAGTCGCGACCAGCCGCGTCGCGCAACCAGCTCCAGCACGCCACGGCCGACGGCAAGCCGATGGTGCCCGCGACCAGCGGCACCAGCTGCTCGATTTGCTCGAGCGGAACGCCCTCCGCGACCGCCTTGCGCACACCCGAGCGCACGGCGCCTTCGCGCATCGCTCCCATCGACGCCGCGATCTTGACGAGGCGTTGGGTGCTCGGGTCGAGCGGGCCGTCCGCGCCCGCTTCGTTGATCGAGTTCCATGCTCGCGCCAGCGCCGGATAGCGCTCTATGAATTCACGATAGGTTCTCGGAGCCGTCGGCAGCCTGGCGGACGGCGTCTGCTGCCGAGCCTTGGCGGTCTTCCTGGCCATCGGTCACTCCCGTATCAGGGGCTGGAGCCCGTTTGAACCGGCAGTCACTCTGCGACGGAACGCTGCACGAAGTCCACTTGAGCGCTCGTGAGCAATCGTAAGGTATCGTGCAACGATCGACTCGCAGCAATCGACATCACCTGCCAGCATGGGGGTTCACGCATGGATTCCAGCACCACCCTCTCCCGCCGCCCGACGCGTCGCTTCTGGGGATGGGGCCTGGCGAGCGACACACTCGCAGCGCACGAGCAAGCCACCGTGAAGGCAATGCTGGCTCACATCGACGCCCGCTTCGAGGATCGCCCGACGCCGCAGGCGAGTGATTTTGAACTGCCGGCGCCGCGCATTGCCCCGCCGCCGGCGCTGGCCGCGCAGTTCTCGGCCACGCCGCTCGATCGCCTCAACCACTGCGCCGGCAAGAGCTACGCCGATTGCGCCCGCATGTGGCTGCGCGCGGCACCCTCGCCGCCCGACTGGGTCGCCTATCCGGACGACGAGCAGGCGATCGTCGACATCCTCGACTGGGCACAGGCCCACGACGTCGCCGTGATTCCCTACGGCGGCGGCAGCAGCGTCTGCGGCGGAGTCGAGGCGGCCGTGGGGCCCGGGTACGCCGCCGCCGTATCGCTCGATCTCGAGCGACTGAACCGAGTGCTCGAGGTGGACCCGGTCAGCCGTGCCGCGCGTATCCAGGCCGGGGCGCTCGGCCCGGAGCTGGAAGCGCAGCTGAAGCCACACGGCCTGACGCTGCGGCACTTCCCGCAGAGCTTCGAGTTCTCGACGCTTGGCGGCTGGATCGTCACGCGTTCCGGCGGCCACTACGCCACGCAGCAGACTCACATCGACGACTTCGTCGAAGCGACGCGCCTCGTCACGCCAGCCGGGGTGCTGCAGACGCGGCGACTGCCAGGGTCGGGCGCCGGGCCGGCGCCGGATCGCCTGGTGATCGGCTCCGAGGGCACGCTCGGCGTGTTGACCGAAGCCTGGGTTCGCCTGCAGGCCATACCGCGGTTCCGCGCGTCGGCGTCTGTGCAATTCGACGATTACCTTCGCGCCGTCGCCTGCGTGCGGTCACTCGCGCAGTCCGGGCTCAACCCGAGCAACTGCCGGCTGCTCGATCCAATGGAAGCCGTTTTCGCTGGCGTCGGCGATGGGCACTCCGCCATCCTCGTGCTCGCGTTCGAATCCGCCGACCACCCGCTGCAACCCTGGATGGCACGGGCCCTGGAACTCGTCAGCGATCATGGGGGACGCTATGACGGCGCGGCGGTCGCCCGCTCGATGTCCGACGAGGGCTCCGGCGAGCATCGCAGCGGCGCCGCCGGCGCGTGGCGCGAAGCCTTCCTGCGCATGCCCTACTGGCGCGATCCCGCGGTCGGCCTCGGCGTGATCATGGATACGTTCGAGACCGCAATTACCTGGGATCGCTTCGAAGACTTCTATCGCAACGTCAAGCGGGATGTCGGCCGCGCGATCCGGTACGTCACGGGACAGCAGATCCAGCTTTCCTGCCGCTTCACCCACCTGTATCCCGATGGGCCGGCGCCCTACTTCACGTTTGCTGCACGCGCAGCTGATGGCAGCGTGGCGAGCGCTCTCGCTGCATGGCGCGAAATCAAGCTGGCAGCCAACGCTGCCGTGGTAGACCACGGCGGCACGATCACCCATCACCATGCGGTCGGCCGCGATCACCGCAGCGGCTACGAGCGCGAGGTGGATCCGTTGTTCCGGCGGATGCTGGCCGCGGCCAGGCAGGTCGCCGATCCCAAGGGGAACATGAACCCAGGGGTCCTGTTCGACCCCGTGAATCGCCCGATCGGCAGAACGGGGGTGCTCGCCGATCGTTGATTTCTTCCAGCAACGCCTCGCATCCTGCCCACGCCAAAAGTTACGTCGCGCCGTGCGCATTGATACGTTGATCTGCGCGCGGAATCCGCGGCCGCTTGCTCGCATCGTGGCGATATAGCAAGCTGCCGAAAGCGATGATCGGCGTACACACCGAGCGACCGGGATGCTGACAGGGGACGCGATCGAATTTGGCTGACCGAGCATCGAGCTGCAGCGCCCGGTACGGACTGCTGGTGTCCCTGCTTTCGCTTGCGGGCTGCGTCACGCTCCCGGGACCGGCGGACTTGCGCGACTCGGTCGCCGCATACCCCGGCGGCTCATGGCCCAAGGAGCGAGACGGGCGCGCCAGATTCCGGGAGATCTTCTGCCGGGATGCAGCACCCAACGGCGAACCGATGTACGACGCTACGAGCTGTGAAGAATTCCTGTGGGCCCTGAAGGACGAGCCGGCCTCGTCGGTTCATCCGTCGATGATTCCGGAACTGCCCTCCGATCTGACGATCTTCGTCGTCAGCGGAGCCTTCGGCGACTGCCGTGAGCCCGACACGATCCCGTTCGCGGACGAAATCCGGCGCCTCTCGTCGCAAGGCGTGAAGATCCAGGCCGTGATGGTCAGCGGCCGATCGGGCACGGAACACAACGCGAGGCAGATCGCCGAGGCCCTCCAGTCGGCAGGCATCGAGGCCAGCGCGCGCATCGTGTTGATCGGTTATTCGAAGGGCGCCGTCGACATCCTGCAATTCCTGGCTGATTTTCCCCACCTCGGACAGCGAGTCGTTTCGGTGGTGAGTGTTGCGGGCCCGATCTTCGGCTCGCCGCTGGCCACCAAGGCGGACTGGTGGTACCGGACACTGCTCGCCGGATCTTTCTCCGGGATGTGCGATCCGGGCGACGGCCGAGTCATCAGCAGCCTGCGGCCGGATACGCGCCGGCAGTGGCTCGAGGAACATCCTCTTCTCGGGCACATCGCCTATTTCTCACTGGCTGGCTTCACGACCGATGAGCACATGAGCCGTGGCCTGAAGACGCCGTGGCGGCTGCTCGCGAAATACGATCCACGCAACGACGGGCAGGTGCTGGTCGAAGACGCGGTGATTCCCGGTTCGACCCTGCTCGGCTACGCCAATGCCGACCACTGGGACATCGCGATCGCCATCGAACGGCAGATGCCCCATCTATCCAGCCGCAAGAGCTCCCGGCAGTATCCACGGGCGGCGCTTCTCGACGCGACGCTGCGTTACGTAAGCGAATCACTCGAATCCGCCGGCCACCCCGGGCCCTGACGGTGTAATCATCCCGTGCCGATGCTGCCCACCCGCGCCACCGCCACATTGCTCGTTTCCAGTGCGGCCTTGCTGGCCGCCTGCGCTGGCACCTCACCGACCATCGACGATCAGGTGAAGTCGACCGTCGACCAGTTCGTCGTGGAGACCAGCGCCTCGTCGGTGCTCGGCCCGGAAGCCCGATTTGCCGGCAGCCCCTATCCCGACGTCGGACTGACCGGCTTGTTTCCTGTGCACGGGCCGGATGGCTGCGAGATTGCCGTGCTGCAAGGCGGTGAGGATTCGTTCGCCGCCCGCCTCGAGGCGCTCAAGAACGCGCAACGGTCGATCCGGATCCAGGCGCTGGTGTTCAAGGGCGACGAGACCGGCCTGCGCATCGCGGAGATCCTGAAGCAGAAGAAGGCCGCCGGCCTCGACGTACGCGTCATCGTGGATGCCCTCTCGAATCCCTGGCTACAGACGCAGTGGATGTACTTCGACCTCAAGCAGCACGGCATCGAGGTCGAGGGGTACGAGGCGATGGCGCTGCAGTGGCTGAACGAGCTACCGGTCCCGAAGCTCGTCCCGCACACCGACCCGGACGCGCTCGACAAGCGCTTCCACGAAAAGATGTGGATCATCGACGGCGAGACGGACCAGGGCGTCGCGGTCACTGGCGGGCTGAACATCGGCAACGAATACTTCCGCGCCAATCCGGATGATCCCGACGCCACCTGGCGCGACCAGGACGTCGTCGTCCGGGGCGCCATCGTCGGGGACCTCGTCACCGCGTTCGATCGCAACTTCGACTACTTCGTTGGCGTCAAGAAGAGCCGTGGCGTGTTCAACACCAACCTGTACTGGGACGCGACGCGCGCGGTGCTCGACCAGACCGGCAAGCTGCCGATTCATTACACGACGGATCCCAGGGTGGTGCAGAACGTGGCGGCGCTCGAATCGCGCCAGCCGGCAATCGATTTTCGTGGCGCCACATGCCGATTCCTGCAGAACCGCCCGCGCCTCAAGGAAACCTACATCCAGCAGGCCTACCTCAAGTTGATCGAGCGCGCAGAGAGCGAAGTGCTGATCGCGAATGCATACTTCATTCCGACCCCGTCGCTCTTTACGGCGCTCACCGACGCGGCGAAACGTTGCGCATCGGTTCGACTGATTTCGAACAGCCCGGAGACCAACGACCTGCCGGAGATCACGCTGGTCGGCCGCGGCTACTACAAGAAGCTGCTGGCGGTGAACGAGTCAACGGAGGTCCGCTCATGCAGCAACCCGGATGCCGGGCTGCGAATCTGGGAATGGGTCGGTCAGGCGGCGGACGAGCCCACGCGCAGCCAGGGCACGATGCACTCGAAATTCGCGGTGTTCGATGCGGAACGCAGCCTCGTCGGTTCGTACAACCTCGACCCCCGCAGCGAGAAGCTCAACAGCGAGACGGCCATCGTGTTCCTGCAACCCGATCTGGCGCGGCAGCTGCGCATGAAGGTCCTCGACGAGGACCTCCGGTACGCACGGGAAGTCACGCCCGAAGAGGCGGCCCGGTTCGAAGCCCCGGAAAGCGTGATCGTGCGATTCCGCAAGTCGCTCGGGAAAATCTTCGAGGAGCATCTCTGATGCTTGCCGGCAGAATGATCGGCGCGGCATCGCGTGCCGGCGTCATGGCGCTGCTGATGCTGGTGTTGGCCGGCTGCGCGACGACCTCGTTCGCACCGGAGCGACTGGTCACCCCGGACGAGCTTCGCGACGTCAGGTCGAAGACGATCGGTGACGTCAGTGTGTCGGTCTCGATCCTGACCGACGCGCAGGCACGGCGACATTTCGGTGTCGACCTCGCCCGGCACGACCTGCAGGCGCTGTGGATGAGTGTGCGCAACGGCTCCGACCGCCGGCTCTGGTTCATCCGCAACATGCTCGATCCGGACTTCTACTCGGCCGAGGAAGCGGCGCTGCTGGTGCAGGGCGAGGTCCCAAGTGATGCGCGACCGGCGTTGCATCAGCTTTTTCGTGATGAGTCGATCCGCGCGCAGCTCGCGCCGCGGACCATCTCGGAGGGGTTCGTCTTCCTGCCGCGGGTGGAAGGCGGTCGGTACGCCGACATCCGGCTGCAGGGGGACGCGTATCTGGAAGACAGCGACACACACGGCGCCGTCGCGGGTGCCGTGGCACCTCCACCCAGCACGCCGCGGGAGCTGCGCTTCGATTTTGCGCTGCCATTGCCGGACGGTGATTTCGACTACGAGCGCCTCGATACGTCGCGAATCTTCGGCGGCCAGTCGCTGCCGAACCTGACCCTCGACGAACTGCGCTCGACCCTGGAACAGCTGCCGTGCTGCGCGACCGATGCCGACGGGCAGCGCGAGGGGGACCCGCTCAATGTCGTGATCGTCGGTGAATCCGCAGACGTGCTGAACTCCCTGTCACGCAGCGGCTGGTCGTTCACCCACCGGATCGACTTCCGCACGGTTCGGCGCGAAGTCGGCGCCGCGATCGCGGGGTCGGCCTATCCTGTGGCGCCGGTCAGCAGCCTCTACGTGTTCGGCCGCAAGCAGGATGTCGCGCTGCAGCGCGCGCGCCGCTCGATCGCGCAGCGTAACCACATGCGGTTGTGGCTCGCTCCGTACCGGTTCGAGAACCGTCCGGTGTGGATCGGTCAGGTCAGCCGCGACATCGGCGTCAAGGTCACGCCCAAGTCGCCGACGCTGACGACCCAC
>Ga0209450_10000713_pt1 | contig 16670 bp, 20 predicted proteins | sample FrelakmetLWP11LW_FD_187149 | JGI IMG/M metagenome (GOLD analysis project Ga0209450, IMG submission 187149) | Freshwater lake sediment microbial communities from the University of Notre Dame, USA, for methane emissions studies - LWP11 LW (SPAdes)... | ecosystem: Environmental > Aquatic >...
GCGCCGCTCAGATCGGCCGCGTCCGCTGCTCCAGCCACTCGTGCGCCGGCCCGCTGACCAGCGGCCCCACGCGGCTCGCCACTTCGGCGTGGTACGCGTTCAGCCAGGCGATCTCTTCGGCGCTCAAGAGGTTCCGCTCGATGCAGCGCGTGTCGATCGGGCACAGCGTCAGCGTCTCGAAGCGCAGGAACTCGCCGAACTCGGTCTTCTCGGCCGGCACGGTGAGCACCAGGTTCTCGATCCGCACGCCCCAGCGGCCCGCCCGGTAGATGCCCGGTTCGTTGCTGGTGATCATGCCCGGCTCCAGCGCCGTCTGCGGCTCGGGCGCCAGGTGCGGCGTGATGCCGTGCGGGCCTTCGTGCACGTTGAGGAAGTAACCGACACCGTGGCCGGTGCCGTGGCCGTAGTCGATGCCGGCTGCCCAGATCGGCATGCGCGCCAGCGCGTCGAGCGACGGCGAGCGCGTGCCGCGCGGGAACATCGCGCGCGACAGCGAGATCATGCCCTTCAGCACCCGCGTGAAGTCCTCGCGCTGCTCGCGCGTGGTCCGGCCCACCGGCACCACGCGCGTGATGTCGGTGGTGCCGAACGGATACTGGCCGCCGGAGTCGATCAGCAGCAGGCCGTCGCCCGTTCGCCCCGGCTCGCCGATGACCGCGTGCGCTTCTTCAGTCGCGCGATAGTGCGGCAGTGCCCCGTTGGCGTTGAAGCCGGCGATGGTCGAGAAACTCGGGCTGACGAAGCCGGGCCGGCGAGCGCGCGCGGCGGTGATCTCCTCGTCGATCGTCAGCTCGGTGATCCGGTCGCGGCCGAGCGCGGCTTCGAACCAGGCGAAGAATTCCGCCAGCGCCGCGCCGTCCTCCTCCATCGCGTGTCGCGCGAAGGCGATCTCCGCCTCGCTCTTGCGGCTCTTGGCGAGCGTCGACGGGTTGATCGCCTCGACCACCCGCACCGTCTCCGGCACCGCCTGCCGGAAGGTGAGCGTGACCTTGCGCGGATCGAGCAGCAGTGCGCTGCGTGAGGGCAGGTCGGCCAGCGCCGCGGCGGCCTGAGCATACGGCGCCAGCGTGAAGCCGTCGGCGGCCAGCTTGTCGCGCAGCGCCGGCGTGATCTTGCCTTCGCCGACGAACAGCACGGCGCTCTCCGTAGTGATCAGCAAATGCGCGGCGAACACGGGGTTGTAGGAGACGTCGGCGCCGCGCAGGTTAATGATCCAGGCGATGTCGTCGAGCGTCGAGATGAAGTGCGCCTGTGCGCCGGAGTTGCGCATCTCGGCGCGGATCCGCTGCAGCTTGTCGCGGCGCGAGGTCGGCGCATACGGCGCAGGATGCTCGTAGACCGCGGCGGCGGGCAGGCCCGGGCGCTGCGGCCAGACGTCGTCCAGCAGGTCGAGGTCGGTGCGCAGCGCGATGTCGCGCGGCGAGAGCTTGTCCTGCAGCGTGCGCGCCGCCGCCAGCGACAGCACCGCGCCGTCGGCGCCGACCACGGCGCCGGCCGCAAGACTGCCGGCGAGCCATTCGACATGGCCGGGGCTGGTGGCGCTGGCAATCTTCATCACCTCGATGCCGGTGCCGGCGGTCTGCACGTCGGCCTGGGTCCAGTAGCGCGAATCGACCCAAAGCCCCGCCACTTCGGCGGTCACCACCAGCGTGCCGGCCGAGCCGGTGAAGCCGCTCGCCCACTCGCGTCCCTGCCAGCGCTCGGGCAAGTATTCGGAAAGGTGCGGATCGGAGGAAGGCAGGATCCACGCAGCCAGGCCGTGCGTGTGCATCGCCGCGCGCAGCGCGTCGATCCGTCCGCGCACCATGGCGCGGGCATCGAAAAGCTTGTCCATGGGAGCGGCTCCCGGGTCCGGAAAAGCGAGCGCGCAGTCTAGCGCCGCGCGTCTTTACTTAGTCCTTTCGCTCGACTGACACCGCAGGTTGCAGGGATTACGGTGACGACCTGCAGACGATCGCCGACCGACTTCCCCCGTACGACTGCCCTCCAGGACGCTCAACGGCCGTCGCAAGGCGTCGTCTGCAACCAACATCTCGGCCGGCAACCGGCCCGCGTTGCCGCATCCCGTGGGTCATCCTCCTGCACAGGCTGCCTGCCTCGCATCGCGGCAGCCTGGCGCGGGTAGCATGCGCCGCTTCTGCAACGACACTCCAGAGGGAGCCCGACGATGGCAACGGTCACCACCGCCAGTGGCCTGCAGTACGACGATCTGCGCGTAGGCCAGGGTGCCGTGGCGCGCTTCGGTTCCGATGTCGTGGTGCACTACACCGGCTGGCTCACCGACGGCACCAAGTTCGACTCCAGCCGCGATCGCAACGAGCCGTTCGGCTTCGCGCTCGGCCAGGGCAACGTGATCGCCGGCTGGGAAGAGGGCGTCGCCGGCATGCGCGTCGGCGGCCTGCGCAAGCTGACCATCCCGCCGGCGCTCGGCTACGGCGAGTGGGGCGCCGGCGACGTGATTCCGCCCAACTCGACGCTGGTCTTCGAAGTCGAACTGCTGGCGGCCGACTGACAGCGCGGCGCCGGTCGGCCGCCCGTCGGCGCTGAGGTCAGCTCTTCCAGGGCAGCGGAAACGGCGTTCCGTCGGGCATTAGAACCCGCACGGGAGTGGCGGCGAAGGCGGCGAGCGTGCGCAGCGGTTCGTCGCCGCTGTTGACGATCTGGTGATCGACCTCGGCCGGCAGCACGATCGTCTGGTCCGGCCCGAACTTCTGCACCTCGCCGCCGACGTGCAACTCGCCTTGCCCCGCCAGAACGAGCACGACCTCGTCGCAGTCGTGGCGGTGCGGCGGCGTGGCGGCGCCGGGGTCGATGGTCTGCAGCCAAACCGAGAGCGAACGCAGGCCGTCGGCATGGCTGGCGAGCGTGCGGTGCGTGATGCCGGGCAGTCCGGTGGCGGCGATCGTGGCGTTGTCGACGATGTACATGCTCTTCTCCCTGGTTGAAGTTGGAACCGGCGGCATCGGAGGGCCCGCGCTACCGTCGTGCTGCGCAGTTTGCGTTGCCGTGCCGCGCGACAGAAGGGCAGCGGACGTCTTATGATTGCCGACAATTTGTCGTCAATCGCGTGTCCTTCGTGACTGGGTTGCAGGCTCTCGCCGCCTTTACAGAGACCGCGCGCAGCGGCAGCTTTGCCGCCGCGGCTCGCGCGCTCGGCCTGTCGCCGTCGGCGGTCGCCAAGAGCGTCCAGCGGTTCGAGCGCGATGTCGGCCTGCGCCTGTTTCATCGCACGACGCGGCAGGTCAGCCTCACTGCCGACGGGCGCGAGCTGCATGCGCGCTGCGAGCGAATCATCGAGGAACTCGACGCCCTGCGTGCGCAGGCCGAGGGCGTGCGCGGCGAGCCGGCCGGGCGCCTGCGCCTCGACGTGCCCTCGACGCTGGGCAAGCTTGAAGTGGTGCCGCTGCTGGCGCAGCTGGGCTCGCGCCATCCGAAGCTGCAGTTCGAGGTCAGCTTCAGCGACCGCTACGTCGACCTGGTCAAGGACGGCATCGACGCGGCGGTGCGCATCGGCGCGCTGGCCGATTCGACGCTGACGGCGCGCCCGCTCGGCGAGCAGGCGCTGCTGACAGTGGCCGCGCCGCGTTACCTGCGCCGGGACCCCGGCCCGCCGACGCGGCCCGGCGACGTCGAAGGGCATGCCTGCCTGCTGTTCCGCAATCCGTCGTCCGGTCGCCTGCGGCCATGGCAGTTCCGCGCCGGCCGGCGCGCGCTCGAGTTGGTGCCGCCGGCCTTCTGTGTCTTCAACGACGGCGAGGCGCTGGTCGCGGCGGCGAGACAGGGCATGGGCATCGCGCAGGTTCCCGACAACATGGCGCGCGAGGAGTTGCGCAGCAAGACGCTGGTCGAGGTCCTGCAGGCGTACCGGCCGCCGCCGACGCCGATCTCGCTCGTCTACCCGTCCGGCCGGCACGTGCCGCCGCGTCTGCGCGTACTGATCGACCTGTTCACGCGCATCGGCCTGAACCGGGGCGTGCCGGCGGCTTCCTCGCGACGAACCTCACGCTGACGCCGCCGCGCTCAGCCGCGCTTGATCCGCATCCGCTGCTCGGCGGCTCGGCCGCGCGACTTCCACTCGGCCAATTGCCGACGCCGGTCGAGGTAGGTCAACTGCTCGCGCTGCACCTCGCGCGACAGCTTGCGGAAATTCCTCAGCCGATCGGCTGCGATGCCATCGCGCACCGCGCAGCCGGGCTCGTCCTCGTGATGGCAGTCGCGGAACCGGCACTGTCGCGCCAGCTCGGCGATGTCGGCGAAGCTCGCCGACAGGTGCGACTCGTCGAGGTCGACGCGCAGCCCGCGCAGACCCGGCGTGTCGATCAGGCAGGCGCCGCCGGGCAGACGATGCAGCGTGCGCGCGGTGGTCGTGTGGCGGCCGCGTGAATCGTCGGCCCGCACCGCGCCGGTGGGCTGCACCGCGCGGCCCATCAGCGTATTGGTCAGCGTCGACTTGCCTGCGCCCGAGGAGCCGAGCAGCACCGCGGTCTGCCCGGCGCCGAGATACGGGGCGAGCGCGGCCGCCGCGCTTGCCGTCGTCGCGTTGACCGCCTCGATCGGCACGGCCGCCGGCAGGCGGCTGCGCAGGGCGTCGATCGACGCATGCGGATGTGCGGCGCAGTCGAGCTTGGTCAGCACGACGACCGGCCACACGCCGGCGCCCTGGGTCAATGCCAGGTAGCGCTCGACGCGGCGTGGGTTGAAGTCGCCGTCGAGCCCCATCACGATCAGCGCGGTGTCGACGTTGCTGACCAGCACGCGCCGGCGGCCGTCGCTGTCGATGCGCACAATGTGCGTCGCCGCCGGCAGCAGCGCGTGGATCCAGGCGTCGCCGTGCGCGTCGCGCACCGCTACGACCCAGTCGCCGACGGCGATCGTCTGGTCCGATTCGCCGAGGCCGCGCGCCAGATGCGGGTGCAGTCGCGCCGGCAGGACCGCCATGCCGGCGTCGAGCGTGACGGTCTCGCGCTGCACCTCGATCACCCGCGCCGGCCAGGCCTGGGCGATGCCGGTGGCGTCGAACGAACTGGCCAGCGCCGGGGTAAAGCCGATCGGCCGCAGCCGATCGAAAAGCATGCTGTGCATCTGAAGTCTCTCATCGAGCGCCGGCGCGCGCGGGGCGTGCAGGCGCGGCAAAGGGCTGCGCGCAAGGCGCAGGACTCAGCTGGCGTAGGGAAGGGCCGGCCGCGATGCGCGGCGGGGCGCGTTCGAAAGACCCGCGTCAGCAGCAGCCGACCAGCGGAGCAATCTCGAGGTTTGCCATATGCGCCTCCTTCAGTGCGAAAGCGCTCGATGAGCGAGGGTGCGCATGTTCGCGCCGAACCGTCGGGCCGTCAAAGATCGGACGATCCGGCGTTTCGCTGCGGCAACGGAATGGCGGTGTCGGCGCGGGTCGACGCTGAATCAGCGGGCGGCGACCCGCGACCGCCAGCCCCGGACGATGCCCTCGATGCTGAACACGGCCAGCGCGATCCAGATCAGCACGTAGCCGGGCGCGCGCTGGGCGAACGGCTCGTCGTACAACCAGACGCCGATCAGCAGCTGCAGCGACGGCCCGAGGTACTGCAGCAGGCCGAGGGTGGAGAAGGGAATCCTTCTCGCGCCGGCGGCGAACAGCAGTAGCGGCACCGCGGTCACCGGCCCGGCGGCGGCGAGCAGCAACCGCGTCGCCGCGTCGCCGTCGACGAAGCCGCTCTGCCCGGTCTGCACCAGCCAGAGCAGGTAGGTCGCGGCGATCGGCGTCAGCAGCACCGTTTCGAGCGTCAACCCCTCGATCGCGCCCAGCGCCGCCGTCTTGCGCAACAGGCCGTAGAGGCCGAAGGAAAGCGCCAGCACTAGACCGATCCACGGCACCGCGCCCGCCTGCCAGGTGAGCCAAGACACGCCAGCCGCTGCGACGCCGACCGCAACCCACTGCGCGCCGCGCAACCGCTCGTGCAGGAAGGCCGCGCCGATCAACACGTTGACCAGCGGATTGATGAAGTAGCCGAGGCTGGCGTCGACCACCCGGCTCGCGCTCACCGCCCAGATGTAGACGAACCAGTTGGCCGCCACCAGCAGGCTGCTGGCGGCGAACCACAACAACACGCGCGGCTGCCGCCGCAGGTCGGCCAGCCATTGCAGCCGCCGCAGCAGGAGCAGCAGCACCGCACAGACCATCAGCGACCACACGATCCGGTGGCCGAGGATCTCGAGCGGGGCGACGCCCTGCAGCGCCTTGAAGTAGACGGGGAACACGCCCCACAGCAGGTAGGCGGCGCTGGCATAGGCGATGCCGCGGTTCATCGTGGATGCAGGGCAGGCAGGGGTGGCGAAGGCGGCCGATTATGCGGCGCCGGCACGGTTAGCATTGCCGATATGGGCGAGAAGATTCCTTTCGAACTGCGCGAGGAGGAAATCGCGTTCGAGGCGATCCGCGCCCAGGGGGCGGGCGGGCAGAACGTCAATAAGGTCTCCAACGCCGTGCACCTGCGCTTCGACATCCGCGCCTCGAGCCTGCCGGATGAAATCAAGGCGCGTCTGCTAGCCCGCCGCGACCAGCGCATCAGCGGCGAAGGCGTCATCGTGATCAAGGCGCAGCAGCACCGCAGCCTCGAGAAGAACCGCGCCGAGGCGCTGGCCCGTCTGCAGGCGCTGGTGGCTGCTGCCGCGACGCTGCCACGCGTGCGCCGAGCCACGCGGCCGACGCAGGCATCGCAGCGCCGGCGCGTCGAGTCGAAGGTGCGCCGCGGGCAGGTCAAGGCGCTGCGCGGCCGCGTGACAGACTGAGCGGCCGAGCGGTGGCCAGCGAAGCAGCGGCGGCAAGGCAGCACAGCGCGTTCGAGGACGCGCAGGCGATCATTACCGGCGCGCTCTTCATCGCCCTTGGCGTGGCCATGTTCGCGCAGGCGGGGTTGCTCACCGGCGGCACGGCTGGCCTGGCCTTCCTGATCCACTACGCCACCGGCTGGCGCTTCGGGGTGGTGTTCTTCGTCATCAACCTGCCTTTCTACTTCCTGGCGCTGCGCGCGATGGGCTGGGCGTTCACGCTCAAGACGTTCTGCGCCATCGCCGCGCTGTCGCTGTTCAGCGAGCTGATGCCGTTGGTAGCGCGCTTCGACTTGCTGCAACCGCTTTACGCCGGCGTGATGGGCGGTTTTCTCATCGGTGCCGGGCTGCTGATGCTGTTCAGGCACAAGGCGAGCCTTGGCGGGATCAACATCCTCGTCCTGTACCTGCAGGAACGGCACGGCTGGCGCGCCGGCAAGGTGCAGATGGTGATCGACTGCCTGATCGTGCTGGCGGCGTTCGCTCTGGTCGAGCCGTGGCGGATCGCCGTTTCGGTGCTGGGCGCGGTGGCGCTCAACCTGGTGGTGGCGGTGAACCACCGGCCGGGCCGCTATTTAGGCGTGTGAGGGCGAAAAAAACCGCGGCGCAAGGCCGCGGTTTTCTGCTGGCGCGAGCGCGCCAGTTAGAGCGGCTTGATTTCCGACGCCTGCGGGCCTTTCGGGCCCTGCTTGACGACAAACTCGACCTTCTGCCCTTCCTGCAGCGACTTGAAGCCGCCGCCCTGGATCTCGGAGAAGTGCGCGAACAGGTCCTTGCCGCCGTCGTCCGGCGTGATGAAGCCAAAGCCCTTAGCGTCGTTGAACCACTTGACGGTTCCCTGTGCCATTTGAAATTTCCTAAACAAGATTGAAGTGAATCGACCGCGGGAAAAGCCCCGTGGCGAGCAGACGATCAAGCGGCGTAAACCTGGGAAACCTGGGACGCGTCGCTGTTCTACGAACCAAACAACGAGCCTTTGGAAAACCTTAGGAAAACCGGACCTCAAACGAAAGCCGGCGAAGTGTACGCCGATTTGCCCGGTCGTGCCGGTGTTTTTGCGGCTGCTTGCCCTTGCGCAACGCGCGCCGGCGGCGGATCGCTAAGGTAAGTGCAGCCGGTCTGCCGGCGGGTCGTGGTTGCCGTCGGCAGGGCGCTGCAAATGGAGGCTAGGACGTCATGAGCGGCAAACTGATCGTATTCGGCGACGACGCGCGGCAGCGGGTCTGCGCGGGGCTGAACAAGCTCGCCGACGCCGTCAAGGTCACGCTCGGCCCGCGCGGCCGCACGGTGGTGCTCGGCCGGCCTTATGGCGCGCCGACGGTGATCAACTCCGGTGTGGCCGTGGCGCGCGAGGTCGAACTCGACGACCCGATCGAGAACCTCGGCGCGCGCATGCTGCGCGAGGTGGCGGCGCGCACCTCGGAACTGGCCGGCGACGGCACCACCACCGCCACCGTGCTGGCGCAGGCGATGGTCAACGAAGGGCTGAAATTCGTCGCCGCCGGGCACGACCCGATGGACATCAAGCGTGGCATCGACCTGGCGGTCGAGCGCATCGTCGAGCGGCTGAAGAGCGCCTCGCGCCCCTGCGCCACGACGCAGGAAATCGCCCAGGTCGGCACCATTTCCGCCAACGGCGAGGCGGCGATCGGCAACCTCATCGCCGAGGCGATGGGCAAGGTCGGCAACTCCGGCGTGATCAAGTCCGAGGACGCGCGCGGCATGGAGAGCGAACTGGAGGTGGTCGAGGGCCTGCAGTTCGACCGCGGGTACCTGTCGCCATACTTCATCAACGACGCCGAGAAGCAGCGGGTGGTGCTCGACGACGCCTTCGTGCTGATCCACGACAAGTCGATCTCGGCCGTGCGCGACCTGCTGCCGCTGCTGGAGGAGGTGATCAAGGCCAACAAGCCGCTGCTGGTGATCGCCGAGGACGTGACCGGCGAGGCGCTGGCCACGCTGGTGGTCAATGCGGTGCGCGGCGTGCTGAAGGTGAGCGCCGCCAAGGCGCCGGGCTTCGGCGAGCGGCGCGCCGCGCTGCTGCAGGACATCGCCATCGTCACCGGCGGTCGGGTGATCTCCGAGGAGATGGGGCTGTCGCTGGAGAAGGCGACGCTTGAACAACTCGGCCGCGCGCGCCGCATCGAGAGCGACAAGGACAACACCACGCTGATCGGCGCTACCGGCGAAGCCGCGCAGATCCAGGCGCGCATCACCGCGCTGCGCGCCGAGCGCGAGAAGTCGACCAGCGACTACGACCGCGAGAAGCTCGACGAGCGTATCGCCAAGCTCTCCGGCGGCGTGGCGCTGATCCGCGTCGGCGCCTCGACAGAACTGGAGATGAAGGAGAAGAAATCCCGCGTCGAGGATGCGCTGCATGCCACGCGGGCGGCGGTCGCCGAGGGCATCGGGCCGGGCGGCGGCATCGCCCTGCTGCGTGCGGCCGCCGCGCTCGATGGGCTCGCAGTCGAGAACCTCGCGCAGCAGTGCGGCATCGACACGGTGCGCCGCGCGCTGGAGGCACCGCTGAAGCAGATCATCCGCAACGCCGGCGCCGAGCCGGCGCCGATCCTCGAGCAGGTGCGCAACGGCGCGGCGGACTGGGGCTACAACCTCGCCACCGAGCAGTACGGCGACATGTTCGAGATGGGCGTCATCGACCCGACCAAGGTCACCCGCCTCGGCCTGCAGCACGCCTCTTCCGTGGCGAGCCTGATCCTGACCACCGACTGCGTGATCGCCGAGAAGCCGGTGCCGCCGGGCGGCCCTGCGATGCCGGCGATGGAGTAGCAACCGCCCATGCGCACCCTCGCATAGGCGTTCACTCCGGCGTCAGCCGAACAAGCGCACCCGCACCCGCTGCCCGAACGTCAGGCCCTTCCACCACGCCTTGCCTTCGCGCAGCTTGCTCCGCCCGGCGTCAGACAGCGTGAAGTAGACGACGTACGGGTTCTCGCGGTGGCGGCCGGCGATCTGCACATAGTCGTAGGTGAACAGCACGCCCACCAGCAGCGGGATTTCCGGGCAGCCGGCCAGCCACACCCTGGGCGTCGTGGCACCCATCATCGCCAGCAGGTGGCCGCGATCGAGGTATTCGAGAACGTCGAGGAAACGTGCCCGTAACGGCAACCGCTCGATGCGGCTGGGTGGGAACTCGCGCTGCGCCCGCGACCAGACGTCGGCCGGCGCCGGCACGGGCAGCATCAGGTGGGATGCGTTTTCCAGCCCGGCGGTAAAGGCGATGTCGCGTGGCATCGGCACCTCCATGAGTCGAAACGTCGGCGCGGCCGGCGCCCGATCGGACTGCTCTGCGGCCGGCTCCCGGCGATGCGGGTTGCCCTGCCGGGTTTCTAGCCGATGTGTGGCACTTTCGGGAAGTGCGACGATTCACGCGAACGGACGATGGCCGACGGGCGACCGACAGGGAGATGACGATGCGTGCTGCCTTCTACGAACGCACGGGCCCGGCACGGGAGGTGCTGCAACTGGCCGAACTCGCCACGCCCGAGCCGGGCACGGGCGAGGTGCGCGTGCGGCTATCCACCTCCGGGGTCAACCCGTCCGACGTGAAGGCGCGCGCCGGCCTGCGCTCGAAGGAACTGCCGTTCCCGCGCATCGTGCCGCACAGCGACGGCGCCGGCGTGATCGACCGCGTCGGCGAAGGTGTGCCGGCGGCGCGCGTCGGCGAGCGGGTGTGGGTTTGGAACGCTGCCTGGAAGCGGGCCTACGGCACGGCCGCGCAGTACGTCGTGCTGCCGGCCGGGCAGGCAGTGACGCTGCCGCCCGGCGTGCCGTTCGACGCCGGCGCCTGCCTCGGCATTCCGGCGCTGACTGCGCTGCACGCGGTGCGCATGGACGGCGGGGTGGAGGGCAAGTCGGTGCTGGTCACTGGCGGCGCCGGTGCGGTCGGCCACTACGCGGTGCAGATGGCCAAGCTCGCCGGCGCGCGGCGGGTCTTCGCCACCGTGAGCAGCGACGCCAAGGCGATGCTGGCGCTGCAGGCAGGCGCCGACCAGGTGATCGACTACCGCCACGACGACGTCGCAGCGCACGTGCTTCGGCTGACCGGGAACGAAGGCATCGACCGCGTGATCGAGGTCGACTTCGCCGCCAACGTGAACGCGTCGCTTACCGCGGTGCGGCCCGAAGGCGACATCGTCGTCTACGGCAGCGGCAAACCCGAGATCGCGGTGCCGTTCTTCCCGTCGATCCTGAAGAACGTCCGCCTGCGCTTCTTCATCGTCTACAACCTCGCCGCAGCCGACCGCGCCGCGGCGGTGGGGCAGTTGACATCATGGCTGCGTGAAGGCCGCCTGCAGCACGTCGTCGCCGCCCGGCTGCCGCTCGATTCGATTGCCGAGGCGCACGAACTGGTCGAGAGCGGCCGCATCGTCGGCAACGTGGTGCTGCAAATCCTCTGAGAGCAGGGAACCTTTGCTTCCCTCTCTCCGCGCGGGAAAGGCCGCCGAGGGAGAGGGCGCAAAGCCGCGCCCGTCCTCCCGTCGCTGCCACCAGGTTTCCGCCCGCCGACCGTCGCCGCATCCGCTTCCCGTCGCAGCAAGCCGAATTCCGGCGCGGAATGCGCCTGGGCGCGACGAAGCGGCAGAAAGCCGGAATGAACGGCGAAACCGGCCCGTCGCGCGACGAAACGGCCTTTGCAGTTCAGTCCGCGATTCGCGCAGTCCGTCGCAAGTCGCTCGCGACGTGCATCGCTGCTGCCTACAGTTCACCCATCGCAGCAACGAACCCCGAACGAAAGGACCTGACCATGAACGCCACCTTCACCGCCCCGACCGCCACCCGCATCGCCGCCTTCGCCGCCGCGATCCTGACCAGCACCGTCGTCCTGGGCTCCACCGTCCTCGGCATGCAGTCCGGTACTCAGGCCGCTGACCTGCAGGTCGTTGCGTTTGACCGCGTGGTCGTTACCGCCCCGGCCGTCAACTGAGCGGCTGCGCCGGCAGGCGCGGCTCACCGGTCCGGCCGCGCCGCCAGCGCGGCAGGAGAAAGAGAAGCCCGGCTCAGCCGGGCTTTTTCAATGGTGCACGAACCTGCGCGCCTCCGCTCACTCGATCGGCGGCACCGTGCGCAGGTAGGCGACGATCGCGTTGAGATCGCGCGGCAGCAGCGCCTTGAAGAACGAGGCCGGCATCACCGCCGCCAGCGGTGTGTTCGGCAGCCGGCCATGACCGGGCCGCACGCCCTCGACGAGCGCGCGCTCGATCTCGGCATCGGTCCAGGTGCCGATCCCGGTCTCGCGGTCGGGCGTGATGTTGGAGGCCATGCCGCTGAAGGGCGGCGCCGTCACCGTGATGCCGCCGGCCATGTTGCGTTCCATGATCGGTTCGCCGGTGGGCGACTTCGGCGTGTGGCAGTTGCCGCAGCCGAGGATCGACTCGACCAGGTAACGGCCGCGTTCGAGTGGCGGCTGGGCGACTGCGCTGCTTGCGAACGCCAGCGCCAGGGTGCCCTTGAGTAAGGCCCCGACCGTCCTCGACCACGAAAGGCGAGACCGCGCACGATTGCCCATACTGCCTCCTGAGGTGAATGCCAATCGAACGCGCGGATCAGCGCGCGGCGAGGTTGTCGATGGCGACGGGTGCTACTCGGTCGGCCGGCGTGAAGCCGAGCACGCGGCCGAGGAAGTACAGCTCCGCTTCCAGCGCCCGCGTGATGTTGGTGGCGCTGCGGAAGCCGTGCTGCTCTCCTTCGAACTCCAGGTAGGCCACCGGCCGGCCGCGCGCTCGCACGGCAGCGACGATGGCGCGGCTCTGCTCGGGCGGCACCGCCTTGTCTTCGCTTCCCTGGAAGGTGATCAGCGCGGAGTTCATGCGCTGCAGATGGTGGATCGGGCTGCGCGCGCGGTAAATCGCCTGTCCTTGCGGCAGCGGCGCGATCAGTCCGTCGGTGTAGCGGCTTTCGAACTTGTGCGTATCGGCGGCGAGCAGTTCGAGATCGGCGACGCCGAAGTAGTTGATGCCGGCGGCGAACACGTCGGTGAAGGCCAGCCCGCACAGCACCGTGTAGCCGCCGGCGCTGCCACCGCGGATGACGACACGCTTCGGGTCGACGCGGCCGGCGTCGATCAGGAAGCGAACCGCGGCCACCGTGTCGGCGAGGTCGACCACGCCCCACTGGCCGCGCAGCCGCTCGCGGTAGGCACGGCCGAAGCCCGACGAGCCGCCGTAGTTGACGTCGACCACCGCGAAGCCGCGCGTGGTCCAGAACTGCGTCGTGAGGCTCAGATCGGTCGAGCGGTGTGCGGTCGGCCCGCCGTGCAGCACCACCACCAGTGGCGGCAATTCGCCCGCCGGTGCGGCGAAGCCAGGATTGCGCGGCGGATAGAAGAAGGCGTGCGCCGTGCGCGGTTCGACGTCGCACCCGGCATGGGTCGGGAACTCGATCGGCTCGGCGCGCGCGACGAACGCCTTCGGCAGCGGCGGCGTGTCCGCCGGCCGCCGCACCACTGTGTGGCCGCCGCTCGCCAGGTCGATCGTGATCAGCGCCGGCAGGTCGTCCTCGGCTGCGGCGATCGCGAACGCGGTGCGCGCGTCGAGCAGGCCGAGCGATCGAAAGGAAACGAACGGAAGTGCGAGCGGCGTCGCGGCACCGCTTTCGAGATTGACCAACGCCAGAGCGTCGACGGCGTTGCGGCAGACACGCACCAGCGCGCGGCCATCGCCGAGCAGCACGTAGTTCGCCAGCCCGAACTGCCACAGCGGCGCACCGATCTCGGCGTCGAAACTCGTGACCTGTTCCGCCTTGCCGCCGCGCCAGCGATACAGGTTCCACCAGCCGTCGCGGTCAGACAGGAAGTACAGGCTGCCGTCGGCGTCCCAGCAAGGCTCGCTCACCGATTCCGCATCGCCGCCGGCGATCGTCTGCAGGTCGTGCAGTCGGTCGGCCGACAGCGTGCCGACGTGCAGCCGCGTGCCATCCCACGGCATCAGCGGGTGGTTCCAGCTCACGAACGCGAGCCGGCGTCCGTCCGGGCTCGGGCGGGGAAAGGCGACGAAGTCCGAATCGCCGAACAGCACCGTGCCTTCAGAAGTTTGCGCGAGATCGACCGCGACGATCGTGTTCTTCGGTTCGCCCGCTGCGCGATGGTCCTCGCGGACGAAAAAGGCGCGCGCGCCGTCGGCCGTCGCCGCGCCGTCGGCATTGCGCAGGCCGGGCGGCGTCAGCGGCTGCGGCGGCTTGCCGTCGGCGAGTGAATAAAGCCGCTGGTCGTCATCGTGGCAGGCGAGCACGCGCGTTCCGGCATGGGCGAAGGCGATGCCGCCGTACTCGTGCACGCGAGTGCGCACGTTGAAACTGCGCGGCGTGACTTCGGTCACCCGCCCTTCGCTGTCGAACGTCAGCAGCGCAACGCGGCCGCCCTCGTTGGGCCGGCTCTCGGTCCAGTAAAGCCTGCCGTTCGCGGCGCGCGCATGACCGATCGCCGCCGATGCCGTCGCCAGTGCCGCGGCAGACAGCGGCGATGCCCACGCACCGTGGCGGGCGACGACGGGAGCGGTCACCTTGGGGAGCCAGGATCGCGGAAGACTCGGGCCGTGCGGCGTCGCCGCTAGCCCATGCAGAAGACGTTCAGCTTGTTGCCGTCGAGGTCGCGGAAGTAGCCGGCGTAGAACACCGCGGCGCGCGGCAGGTCGTTGGTGCCCAGCGTGAGGTAACCGATCATCGTCTCCTCCGTTCTCGTCGTGGCGGTGAGCAGTGTAGTGGCGGGCCGCGTCCATCGCACGGGTCGGGATGGTTTCGTCGTGCCGCATCACGTACGCTGGCGGCCCGCGCGGTACGATGAATGTTCGTCACGGGAGGCTAGATGTCAGCACTTCATTGCAGGACGGCAATCCGCACCGGCGCAGCCCGGCGGGTCGCGTTGGCGTTGCTCGCCATGCTGGCTTTCGCCGGCATCGCCGACGGACAGACGCCCGCGCCGAGTCCGCTGACGACTGCGCTGACCGCCGAGGCCGACGGCACCACCACGCTCGACCAGCGCATCGTCGTCAATGCGCCGCTGGGCGAGGTCTGGCAGGCGCTGACGACCAGCGAGGGCTGGCGCGGCTGGGCGGCGCCGTTTGCGATGGTCGACTTCCGGCTCGGCGGCTTCATCGAGACCAGTTACCGGATGGACGCGCAGGCCGGCGCGCCGGAGAACATCAGGAACCAGGTCCTCGCCTACCTGCCGAAACGGATGTTCGCCATCCGCAACGTGCAGGCGCCGCCGAAGGCGGCTTTCGACGTGCCGACCTTCCAGTCGCTGCACACGATCGTGCTGCTCGAACCGCTGACTGACCGCACCACCCACGTCGCTTTCGTGCAACCCGGCTACCGCAGCGGCGAGCCCTACGACACCGTGCTGAAGCACTTCCGCTGGGGCAACGGCTGGACGCTGGAACAACTGAAGAAGCGATTCGACGTCGGCCCCGTCGACTGGGCGAAGCTCGCCGCCGAAGCGCAGAAGGCCGCGGCCAAGAAATAGCCGTGCTTTGTCTCAGGGCAAGGGCGGTGCGCGCCCGCCGCGTGCACGCGCCCGCGTCTGACATGGGTCAGCGATTCGCAAGAGGGCGTTGCTAGTCTTGCGCGCGTCAGCCAGAACCTCGGCGAGATCCACGTGGCCAACATCCTGCTGCTTTATTCGACCAACTACGGCCTGTCGAAGAAGATCTGCGAACGCATCCAGGCCGGCCTGCGCGAGAAGGGCCAGCAGGCCGAGGTCGAACCGCTGGTCGGCCACGGCGCCGATCCGCAGGCGTTCGACGCGATCGTCATCGGCGCCAGCATCAAGCACGGCAAGCACCACCCGTCGGTGCTCGAGTTCATCCGTGCCCACCAGCCGATGCTGGAGTCGAAACCGAGCGCGCTGTTCTCGGTCAACCTGGTGGCGCGCAAGCCGGCCAAGAACACGCCGCAGACCAACCCGTACCTGAAGCGGTTCCTCGCCAGGTGCCCGTGGAAGCCGAAGTTGCTCGGCGTCTTTGCTGGCGAGCTCGACTACTCGCGCTACGGCCCGGTTGACAAGTACATGATGCGGTTCGTCATGTGGATCAACAAGGGCCCGACCGACTTCAGCACCAAGGTGCAGTTCACCAACTGGGACGAAGTCGAGCGCTTCGCCGGCAAGGTGGCGGCGTTCGCCAACGGCCAGGCCGTTTAGGCAGGGCGGGGCGGTGCGGGCACTGCTCGACCGGCTGAACGGGCCGCTGCACCTCGGCGTGGCGCTCGCCGCCGCCTGGCTGATTCTCAGCAGCCCGTGGATCGGCATGTATCAGCGGATGCCGGAGGAGCCGGGCTGGATCAACCTCGCCCACGTCGTCGTCGGCTTCGCCGCGCTGGCAATCGGCGTGCTCTACGCCGCCGCCGTCGCGCAGGGCGGCCGCTGGCGCGAGTACTTCCCGTGGCTGGGCGGCGATCTCGGTGCAGTGGGCCGCGATATCACCGGAATCTTCCGCGGCCGATTGCCCGCCGTCGAAGGCGGCGGCCTGTTGCCGATGATCGAGGGCCTGCTGCTGCTGGCGCTGCTCGCGGCCGGCATGACCGGTGCGGCGTGGTATTTCGTGCAGGGCTCGGAGACCGCGGTCGTGCTGCGCGAGGCGCACATCCTCGCCGCGCGCGCCTGCGCGGCGCTGGTGCTGCTGCACTTCATCGGAGTGGCGCTGCACTTGCTCGACTTTGTGCGCGACTGAGCACACGCTCTGTAATGGGCGGGCAGGTTCCGCCCTAGCCGTCATCGCTCCCGACGTCGGCCGGTTTGCCTGTGTACCAGCCGTCGGACACGTTGCGCAGATCGGCGGCGCGCCATACATAGACCTCACGCCCCTTGAAACCCTGACGGAACTCCGGCTGCGCACTCGGATTCGTGAGCG
>Ga0209450_10000714_pt1 | contig 16669 bp, 12 predicted proteins | sample FrelakmetLWP11LW_FD_187149 | JGI IMG/M metagenome (GOLD analysis project Ga0209450, IMG submission 187149) | Freshwater lake sediment microbial communities from the University of Notre Dame, USA, for methane emissions studies - LWP11 LW (SPAdes)... | ecosystem: Environmental > Aquatic >...
CTTCCGATCTGCTTGACCGGCGGCGATGACGGGACTATCCTGCCGGGCGGGAGAGCGACGATGACGTCCAAACAACGCCTGGCCGCGGCCATGTCGGGCGGCCTTCCCGACCGGGTGCCGGTCATGTGCCAGATGAGCATCGGCCACATGCTCCTGCAGACGGGCCTCCCGCCGCTGCGCTTCTGGCATGAGGCCGGCGATTTCGTCGACGGCTTGCTCGCGCTCCGGGCCCTCTACCGCTTCGACGGGGTCCTCGTCAGCCTTCACGGCCACGCGCCGGACTGGGAGGCCGGGGTCGCCGCGGTCTCCCGCGGGCCGGAAGGGGAGCGAGTCCGTTGGAAGGACGGCGGCGAAACTCTCTTTCCGCCGGACGACCTGCCCGTCGTCCGCCCGTCGTCGCCACCCGTCCGGCCCGCGTTCGAGCGCTTCGATCCCGCCTCCCTCCCGCCGCGGATCGCCTACATCCCCGTGTCCCAGGGGCTCCGCTTCCGCCTGGACCAGGAGCACCTCTACGACGCCGTCGAGCGGGTCGTCGCCCAGGCCGGCCGCGAGTACTCGGTCCACGGCGAGGTGACCTCGCCCCTCGATTACGTGCTCGACCTTTTCGGCTTCGAACAGACCATGCTCGGCTTCGTGGACGATCCCGGCCGGGCCGCGGCCGTCCTCGAACGCTATACGACGGGGATCGTGGGCCTGGCCGAAGGGCTGGCCGCAACCGGAGTGGACGCGGTCAAGATCTCCTCGCCGTTCGCCGGAGCGGGATTCCTGTCGGCGGCGTTCTACCGGACCTTCGTCGAGCCCCATGAACGCCGCATCGTCCGGGCCCTCGAGGCCCGGAACGTCCGGGCCTACATCCACACCTGCGGGGACATTCACGACCGGCTCGAGCTCATGGCCGCAACGGGGGCGTCCGGGATCGAGTGCCTCGATCCTCCGCCCCTCGGCCGCACGGACCTGGCCGAGGCCAAAGAGCGTGTCGGGAGCCGTCTCTTCATCAAAGGCAACATCGATCCCGTCCACGTCCTGCTGGCCGGCGACCGGGCCTCGGTCGTGGCCGACGCCGAGCGGCGGATCGAGATCGGCCGGCCCGGCGGGCGCTTCATCCTCAGCACGGCCTGTTCCATCGCGCCGCGGACCTCGCGTGACAACGTGGCCGCGCTGGCCGAGGTCGCGGACCGGTGCGGCCGCTATTAGGTTGAAACTCCCGCCGACCTGGGTTATAACTTCCCTTCTGTCCAAGCACACTTCATCAAGGAGAGAGCATGAAGAAGATCGTCGTACTGGGTTCGGGGATGGTCGGCCGCGTCATGGCCCTGGATCTGGCCGCTGAATTCGAGGTGACGATCGTCGACATCAGCGCCGCCAACCTGGCGCGGCTCTCCGGGACCGCCGTCAAGACGGTCCGGGCCGACCTGTCGTCGCCGGCCGCGCTCCGCGATGTCATCCGGGACTGCGACCTCGTCGTCGGCTCCGTGCCCGGATCGATGGGCTTCGCCACCCTGCGCGAGGTCATCGCGGCCGGACGGGACATCGTCGACATCTCGTTCTTCCCCGAGGACGCGCTGGCCCTCGACGAGGCCGCCCGGACCGCCGGCGTCACCGCCGTCGTCGATTGCGGGGTCGCTCCGGGCATGACCAACATGATCCTGGGCTACCATGCCGCCCGCATGACGGTCGAGCGCTTCGCCTGTTACGTCGGCGGCCTGCCTTTCCGGCGGGAATTCCCGTTCGAGTACAAGGCCCCCTTTTCTCCCGCCGATGTCATCGAGGAATACATCCGTCCGGCCCGCTACGTCGAGAACGGGCACCTCGTCGTCCGGCCGGCGCTCTCCGACGTCGAGAAAATGGATTTCCCCGAGATCGGCACGCTCGAGGCCTTCAACTCCGACGGCCTCCGATCCCTGGTCAAGACCATGAAGGTCCCCAACATGATCGAGAAGACCCTTCGCTACCAGGGCCACGTCGAGCTCATGCGGGCCCTGCGCGACGGCGGTTTCTTCGGCACGGAGGAGATCGAGGTCCGGGGCGGTCGGGTGCGGCCGCTCGACGCCACCTCGGCCGTCCTGTTCAAGCAGTGGCTCCTCCGCGAGGAGGACGACGAATTCACGGTCATGCGCGTCCTGGTCGAGGGCACGGCCGGCGGCCGGCCGCTGCGCATCCAGTACGACCTGTTCGACCGCCGCGACCGGGCGACGGGCTTCTCGTCCATGGCCCGGACGACCGGCTTCCCCGCGACCGCCGTGGCCCGCCTGGTCCTGGCCGGCCGGTTCCGCCGCAAAGGCGTCATGCCGCCGGAATTCCTCGGGGCCGACGAAGCCGTCTTCCGCGCGGTCATGGACGACCTCGCGGCCCGGCAAGTCATCTATCGCAAGACCGAACACTGATCCGGACAAGGAAGGACACCCCATGACCCGCAAGCTGACGATCCCGTTCCTGACCCTGACTGTCCTGCTCTCGGCCTTCACGGGCGGCCTCTCCGCCCAGTCCAAGACCGCCAAAAAGGCGGCGGCGCCGGCCCCGGCGATCGAGGCCGCGGCCGTCCTGAACGGCCTCAATTTCCGGGCCGTCGGTCCGACCCGGCAGAGCGGCCGGTTCGTCGACTTCGCCGTTCCGCCCGGGCGGCCGAACACCTTCTATGCCGCGGCCGCGTCGGGCGGGCTCTGGAAGACGGAGAACAACGGACAGACCTTCGAGCCTCTCTTCGACAAGGAGAAGGTCTTCTCGATCGGCGACATCGCCGTGGCGCCGTCCGCTCCCGACACCCTCTGGCTGGGTTCGGGCGAGGCCAATAATTCCCGTTCGACCTATTGGGGCGACGGGATCTACAAGTCGGTCGACGGCGGCAAGACCTGGCAGAACATGGGGCTCAAGGAGTCCCATCACATCGGGCGTGTCGTGGTCCATCCCGCGGACCCGGACGTCGTCTATGTGGCCGCACTGGGCCACCTCTATTCGGACAATCCCGAGCGCGGCGTCTTCAAGACCTCGGACGGAGGCCGGACGTGGGCCAAGGTCCTGGACATCGCCGTCGACGGCCGGGCCGTCGGCGTCGTCGACCTGGCCATGGATCCCTCTTCGCCGGACACGCTCTATGCCGCGGCCTACGACAGGTTCCGCAGGCCCTGGACCTTCGGCCTCGGCGGGCCGGGCTCGGGCATCCACAAGACGGTCGACGGCGGCAAGACCTGGACCAGACTGACCACCGGCCTCCCCTCGGGCATCCTCGGGCGGATCGGCCTGGCCGTGGCGGCCAAGGACCCGAAGATCGTCTACGCCGTCGTCGAGAACGCCAACAAGCCGGGGATGTCGCCGGAGGACCGCTGGCAGGAGATCCTGGCCGGCAAGTCCAGCGCCGGCATGATCGACGGCGAAGTTTACCGATCCGACGATAGCGGTGCGACCTGGGCCAAGGTCAGCCCGGCGAAGCAATCGGTCGGCGGCTATCCCGGTTATTACTACGGCCAGATCATCGTCGACCCGAACGACTCGAACGTCGTCTATATCCTCAGCGTCGGCGTGCTGGCCAGCCGGGACGGCGGCAAGACCTGGAAGCCCCCGTTCAATTTCGGGGGGGACAACCACGCCCTGTGGATCGACCCCAAAGACAGCGGCCACATGCTCCTCGGTTATGACCACGGTCTCGGCGTCACCTGGGACGGCGGCAAGAATTGGCACCACCCCGACTTCCTGCCCCTGGCCCAGTTCTACGCCATCGACTACGACATGTCCTATCCCTACCGCATCGCCGGCGGTCTCCAAGACAACGGCAACCTGATGGGGCCGAGCACCAAGGTCGGCGGGGGAGGGGGCTACGGCCGGAGCGCCGGCGGCCCGCCCATCCGGCTCGAGGACTGGTTCAACATGGGCGGCGGGGACGGGATGTACAACGCCTTCGACCGCGTCACCAACAGCACGCTCTACAACGAATCCCAATTCGGCCCCCTGACGCGCATCGACCTGGTGACCGGCGAGGCCAAGTCCATCGCCTACCAGCAGGTCAAGCCGGAGACCCGCTGGAACTGGTGCGCGCCCATCCTCGTCTCGGCCCACGCCAATGACGTGATCTATCACTGCGGCAACATCGTCGTCGTTTCGGCCAACCGGGGCGAGACCTGGACCGAGATCAGCCCCGACCTCTCGACCAACGACCCGACGAAGCTCCCGGTCGAGGGCAAGGGCGGCGACGGCAACATCCAGTACGGCACCATCACGACCTTCGACGAATCGCCGCTCCTGCCCGGACTGCTCTGGGCCGGCACCGACGACGGCAACGTCTGGGTCACCCGTGACAACGGCAAGAACTGGACCAAGCTCAACGACAAGATCCCCGGGCAGCCGGGCTACTGGGTCAGCCGGGTCGCGGCCTCGCCGTCGGACCCGGGCACCGCCTACGTTTCCTACACCGGTTTCCGGAACGACGACTTCCGGCCATTCCTTTATAAGACGGCCGATTACGGCGCCACCTGGACCTCGCTTGCCGCCGGATTGGCCGAAGGTCCGGTCAATGTCGTCCGCGAGGATCCCAAGAATCCCAAGCTCCTGTTCGCCGGGACCGATTTCGGCGTCTACGCATCCCTCGACGGCGGTCTGGCCTGGCACAAGATGAAAGGCGACATGCCCACTCAGCCGGTCCACGATCTCAAGGTCCAGCCGCGCGAGGCCGACCTCATCATCGCCACCCACGGCCGGGGCGCCTACATCGTCGACATCAAACCGCTCCAGGAACTCACGCCCGAGGTCCTGGCCAAGGACTTCCACCTCTTCGGCATCGAACCCAAGGTCCGCTGGGTCGGCCAGGAGCGGCGGGACTCCGGCAGCTCGAACTTCGCCGGGGAGAGCGAGCCGGCCGGCCTGGCCGTCTCCTATCTTCTGAAGTCCAAACCCAAGGAGGGCGTCAAGGTCCAGGTCTTCGCCGGCAGCTTGCTCCTCCAGGAGATCACGGGCGCCTCCAACGTGGGCTTCAACACCGTCCAGTGGAACATGACCGGACGGCGCGAACGCGCCCCGGAGGAAGCCAAGGCCACGCAAGAAGCCGCGCGACGGCCCCGCGGCCAGGGGGATCCGACGTCCTTCCCGGTCCAGCCGGGAGACTACCGGATCGTCCTGACGGTCGACGGCAAGTCGCAATCGGCCACGGGCACGGTCCTCAAAGACCCTCGCTACTGAGCAACGCCGGGGCGTCCGGGACCGCTCCGCCCGACGGACGGCCGGGCCGGACGCCCCTTTTCATCATCGGATACCGCGGGACGATGGCCGCTTTTTTTTCGCGGCCCAATCTGTTAACCTAGTCCTCGGGAGGTTCGACCATGCCCTACAAGATCCCGGACGTCCTCGAGCGCACCGAGCGCTTCCCCCACGTCGACATCATCCACCGCCCGACTCCGCTGCGCAAGCTCGAACGCCTGTCGGCGCGGCTCGGCGGTCCGGAGATCTATATCAAGCGCGACGACCTGACGGGCCTGGCTTTCGGCGGCAACAAATCGCGCAAGCTCGAGTTCATCATCAGCGACATGCTCCAGAAAAAGGCCGACGTCGTCATCACCTGGGCCGGCCTCCAGTCCAACTGGTGCATGCAGACCGCGGCCGCGGCCCGGAGCTTCGGCATCAAACCCATCCTGATGCTCTTCAAGGCCGCCGACCAACAGGCCACCGCGGACGGCAACGTCTTGCTCGACGTCATCCTCGACGCCGACCTTCGCATCCTCGACGCCGCGAAGGGAGGGATCGTCAAGTCGGCCCAGGCCATGGACGTCCTCGACGAGGCCGGGCGGGAGGTCAAGGCCCAGGGCCATCGGCCCTACCTCGTGCCGGTCGGCGGATCGCTCGTCCGGGGCGACATGGACAAGCCGTTCGGCGCCATCAGCTACGTCATCGCGATGGCCGAGATCCTCGAGCAGATGAGGGCGCTCGGGCGCGAGCCCGATTACGTCGTCCACGCGACGGGGTCAGGGGGGACGCAGGCCGGCCTGGCCGTCGGGGCCCGGGCCATGTGCTCGGGCTGCCGCGTCCTCGGCATCAGCGTTTCGGACCCGAAGGGGCCGTTCTCCGACGACGTCCTGGAGATCGCCCGGGCGACGGACGATGCGCTCGGCCTCGGCCTGGACATCATGCCGGGCGACCTCACCGTCTTCGACGAGTATATCGGGGAGGGCTACGGGGTCGTCGACAAGGCGGTGGCCGAGACGATCCGGCTGGTCTTCCAGACGGAGGGCATCGTGCTCGACCCCGTCTACACGGCCAAGGCCATGATCGGCCTGCGCGACCTGATCAAGACCGGCTTCTTCAATCCGACCGACAAGGTCGTCTTCCTCCATACGGGCGGCACGCCGGCCCTTTTCCCGAACCGGGACAAGATCTTCAACTTCCTGGTGAAAAAGCCCTAGGCCGGGCCGGCCAGGCGGGCCAGCCCCGCCTCGAGCCCGTCGAGGGCGAGCCGGTGGACCTCGACCGGGGCCGCCAGGAGCAGGTGGAGCGTCTTAAGCCCTGTCCCGGTCACGACCAGCACGACGGCGCCGTCCCCGGTCCTGATGCGGCCGTCCGCGCCGAGCCTTTGAAGCGCAGCGAGCGTCGCCGCCGACTCCGGCTGGCCGAACAATCCTTCGCCCGCGGCCAGCTCGCGCTGGGCCCCGAGCATCTCGGCGTCGGAGACCGCCACGATGAGCCCGCCGCGTTCCCGGATCAGGCGCAGGACGGCGTTTCCCGCCGGCGGCGTGGGGTTGGCGATGGCGTGGGCGATGGTCGGACCGGGGGCCAGCCGTTCGTAAGCAGACAGGCCTTTGTCGAAGGCCCGGGCGAGCGGCGCACAGTTCTCGGCCTGGACACCCACGATCTGCGGATAGGCCGCGATCAGGCCTTCGCGCTCGAGGTCGGCGAAGCCGCGCATGAGGCCGAGCAGATGGCCGCCCGAGCTCAGCGGCACGATCACGGTCCGCGGAGCGCGCCGGCCGAGCTGGAGGAAGATCTCGAAGGCCGTCAGCTTATATCCTTCCATGCGGTAGGGATCGATGGAGTTCATGAAGGTGATGCCGAGATGTTTGCCGATGCCGAGGCTGGCGTTGAAGACAGCGCCGTAATCGCCCTCAACGGCCACAAGCCGGGGGTTGAAGATGCCGGCGGCCTGGAGGCTCGCCGCCGAGGTGCCCTCTTTCAACAGGACATAGGTTTCGAGACCGGCCCGGGCGCCGTAGGCCGCCGTGGAAGCGGCCATGTTCCCCGTCGAGACCGTCCCGATCCGCTTCGCCCCGATGGCGACGGCCTTTTGTACGGCCACGGCGGTGCCCCGGTCCTTGAAGCTGCCGGTCGGGTTCTGAGCCTCGTTCTTGGCATAGAGGCCCGGCAGGCCGAGCCCCCGGCCCAGGCGCTCGAGCGGGACCAGCGGCGTCGAGCCTTCGCCCAGGCTGAGGCGAGGGTCGATCCGTTCGAGCGGCAGGAAGTCGAAGAATCGCTCGAGGGCGAGCGCCCTGTCCTCATGGATGCTTCGGCCGCCCGGGCGCGGTCCGGACGCGACGAACAAGGGCTCCCCGCAGCCAGGGCAGAAAGGGGAGTAGGGGTCCCGCGAGACGAGGGGTCCGCAGGCGAGGCATTCGAACCTGTCCATGGTCACGCTCCTTGGCTTCATTGGGCGGATTATAGTCCGAAAGGGCCGCCCGGGCCATGCCCGGCTCCAAAGGCCGGCGTAGCGCGTTTGCGCGCGCGCCGCGTTCCGGGTTAGAATCGTCGGGCCATGGACGATGCGGGATTCATGAAGGCCGCTCTCGCCGAGGCGGGAAAAGCCGCGGCCAGGGGAGAAGTCCCCGTCGGCGCGGTCGTGGTCCGGCAGGGCCGGATCGTGGCCCGCGGCGCGAACAGGCCGATCACGTCATTGGATCCGACCGCCCACGCCGAGATCGTGGCCCTGCGCAGAGCCGCGAAGAAGTCCGGCAACTACCGCCTCCCGGACTGTGATCTCTATGTCACCGTCGAGCCCTGCGCCATGTGCCTCGGGGCCATCGTCCAGGCCCGGGTCCGCCGAGTCGTCTACGGCGCGCCCGATCCCAAGGCCGGGGCCGTCTCGTCGACGATGAGGTTCCCGTTCGGCCGGCTCAACCACAGGCCGGAGGTCCTCTGCGGCGTCCTGGCCGGGGAATCGGCCGCGCTCCTCCGCGACTTCTTTCGGGCGCGTAGAAAATAATGGCGATTTCGGCTATAATCGCGGTTCGTTCGGCGTCCTGATCTTGCGGAGAGGTGGCCGAGTGGTTGAAGGCGACGGTCTCGAAAACCGTTATCTCGAGCAATTGGGATCGCGGGTTCGAATCCCGCCCTCTCCGCCATGCATTTGCCGTCCATGAAGACGATCCCTCTCGTCGTGACCGGCTTCGGCCATGTCGGCCGGGCTTTCTTTTCGCTCCTGCGCGAGAAGACCGAGGACCTCGCGCGCCGCTACGGCCTGCGTTTCGAGATCCTGGCCGTGGCCCGGGCCGAGGGCTGCTTCTATGCGGACGGCGCCCTGGACGTCCGCCAGATCTCCCGGGCCGGCGATCTCTGGACCTCGGACAACCCGTACTGGCATGAAGGCCTGCGGGTCGCGGACGTTCTCGCGCGGCAGGCCCCCGGCGGCTGCCTCGTCGAATGCACCCTGTCCAACTTGGAGACAGGGGAGCCGGGCCTGTCCTACCTCGGGGCCGCCTTCCGGTCCGGGTGGAACGCGGTGGCGGCGAGCAAGGGGGCCCTGGTCGTCGGCCTGGCCGGGCTCAAAGCGCTGGCCGCGGAGCACGGCGTGTCCCTCAAGTTCGGCGGAGCCACGGCCGCCGCGCTGCCGACCCTCGACGTCGGCCTGTTCTCGCTCGCGGGGGCCCGGATCGAGGGCATCCAGGGCGTCCTCAACGGGACGACGAATTACATCCTGACGCGCATCGGGGAGGGCCTGGACTACGGCGAGGCCCTCAAGGAAGCCCAGGACAAGGGCATCGCCGAGCCCGATCCGGCCCACGACGTCGGCGGCTGGGACAGCGCCTGCAAGATCCTGCTCATCACCAACGCATGTCTCGACGCGGACCACGTCCTGAAGGATGTCCATGTCACGGGGATCACCGGGCTGGACGCGGAGTTCGTCCGCTCCGCCCGCCGCGAGGGACGGTCCGTCAAGCTCCTGGCCACGGCCGCGCCGGGCCGCCGCGACGGCCGCTGGAGCCTCGACGTCCGGCCGTCGCTCATCGAAGCCTCGCACCCGCTCGTCCACGTCAACGGCACGGAGAAGGGCATCACCTTCCTCACGGACTCGATGGGCTCCGTGACGGTGACCGGAGGCCGCTCGAATCCGCGCGGCGCCGCCGCCGCCCTGCTCAAGGACATCATCAACATCTATCGCCCGCCGTTCTAGCCCGCCGGCGCGTTGACCGCCCCGCCCTTTTCTGGTAACGTTGACCTTCGGTATGATTCAGGGACCAAGGATCGGAGAGGTGTCCGAGCGGTTTAAGGAGCACGCTTGGAAAGCGTGTGTGTGCCGTAAGGTGCACCGCGGGTTCGAATCCCGCCCTCTCCGCCATTCAACAGCCGCGTAAAGGAGCCCGCACATGGACAGCAAGGATCTCATCCAGGTCGAAGATATCTACGGCGCCCACAACTACCATCCGCTCGATGTCGTCGTCGCCAAAGCCCAGGGCATCTGGATGCACGACGTCGACGGCCGCAAGTATCTCGACTTCCTGAGCGCCTATTCGGCCGTCAACCAGGGCCACCGGCATCCGCGCATCGTCAAAGCCCTGATCGAGCAGGCCAAGAAGCTGACCTTGACCTCGCGGGCCTTCCGCAACGACCAGTGGCCCATGCTGGCCAAGGAGCTCTGCGACCTGACCGGCTACGCCATGGTCCTGCCCATGAACTCGGGCGCGGAGGCCGTGGAAACGGCCGTCAAGACGGCCCGCAAGTGGGCCTACCAGAAGAAGGGCGTGCCCCAGGACCAGGCCGAGATCATCGCCTGCTGCAACAACTTCCACGGCCGGACGCTCACGGTCATCAGCTTCTCGACCGAGCCGCTCTACCGGAAGGATTTCGGCCCGTTCACACCCGGCTTCTCGATCGTCCCGTTCGGCGACGCCGAGGCCCTGGAAAAGGCCATCACCCCGAACACGGCCGCTTTCATCGTCGAGCCCATCCAGGCCGAGGCCGGCATCCTGATCCCGCCCGACGGCTACCTGAAGAAGGCCGCCGAGATCTGCAAGCGGCACAACGTCCTCCTCATCGCCGACGAGATCCAGACGGGCCTCGGGAGGACCGGGAAGCTGTTCGCCTCCGAATACGAGGGCGTGCGGCCCGACATGGTCGTGATCGGCAAGTCCCTGGGCGGCGGCTGCTATCCCGTCTCGGCGGTCCTGGCCGACCGCGAGATCCTCGGCGTCTATAAGCCCGGCGAGCACGGCTCGACCTTCGGCGGCAACCCCCTCGGCTGCGCCGTGGCCCGGGAGAGCCTGCGCGTCATCCAGGATGAAAAGCTGGTCGAGAACTCGGCCGAACGCGGCGCGTCCTTCCTGGAGAAATTGCGCAAGGTCCGGAGCCGTCACATCAAGGAGGTCCGCGGCCGCGGACTTCTCATCGGCGTCGAGCTCCATCCCGCCGCGGGCGGCGCCCGCCGCTTCTGCGAGGAACTGATGAAGGAGGGGCTCCTCTGCAAGGAGACCCACGACCATGTCATCCGCTTCGCTCCGCCTCTCATCATCAGGGAGAAGGACCTCAACTGGGCCCTCAAGCGCATCAAGACCGTCTTCCGGCGACTAACCTGATACGGACGGTCCGAACATACGGGCTGTCCGCTTTTGAGGACGGTCCGGCCCGCCTCTGCCCTCAGCTTTAGCCGGGGTGCCGTTTGGCACACTCCTTGCAATTTAGTGGGCTAGGAGGACAGAGATGAAAAGAACGATCGGGTTCCTCATCTGCGCGGCTCTTCTGGCGCTGGCCGGGACGTCCTGTGTCTACGTCCCGTACGAACGGTCTTCCCCTCCGCCAAGGAACGACGAGCCGTACGATCGCTACGACAACCTCGACACCGCCTACTTCTACAACGAGCTCCAGCCATACGGGATATGGGTCTCCTACCAACCTTACGGGTATGTCTGGGTCCCCGGCGATGTCGGCTACAGCTGGCGCCCCTACACTCGGGGCCATTGGGTCTGGACCGATTACGGCTGGACCTGGGTCTCGGCCGAGCGGTGGGGCTGGATCGCGTTCCATTACGGCCGCTGGGGCTGGGACCGGCGCATGGGCTGGTTCTGGGTCCCCGATATCGTCTGGGGCCCGGCCTGGGTGGCCTGGCGCTGGGGCGACGCGCACATCGGATGGGCGCCCCTGCCCCCGGGAGGCCATTATGTGCCCGGAAGGGGCTTCCCGCCCGGTCACCGCTGGGACATCCCGGGGCACCACTGGAATTTCGCCCGGGGCCGGGACTTCATGGAAGGGACGATCGACCGCTGGGTCCTGCCCGGCGAGCGTAACGCCGCACTCATCGACAGGACCCGTTTCGAGGTCAACATCGGCGAGCGCGACGGCCGCATCGTCGACGACGGCGTGGACGTCGAGGAGGTCCGCCGCCAGACGGGCCGGACGATCGAGCGCCTGACCCTCAAGGACGCGACCCGGCCGGGCCCTGCGCAGGAGGAGGGACGGGACCTGGTCGTCTCCAGGCCGGCCGTCCGCCGGAACGACGCGGCCAAGCCCCGGCAGGTCGTCGATCAGACCAAGGCCGAGAAGGACCTCAGCGGCGAGTCGAGCAGCCGCGTTTACCGCCGGGCGCCCCGGAACGAGGATGAAGCCGTCCGGGAGGCACACGATCAGGAGCGCCGGCTGATGAAGGACAGCCAGGAGTCGGAGATCGGCGTGATCCGCCGCCGGGCCGAGGAAGACAAGACCAAGGTCCAAAACCCCGCCGAGAAAAAGAAGGTCGACGATCAGGCCGCGACCCGGGTCTCCGAACTGAAAAGAAAGCACGAACAGGAGAAGGCCGAGCTCGAGAAGCGGCAGAAGGCCGAGGACGAGAAGGCCAAGAAGGCGCCCGTCAAGCGGAAGACCGACGTCGATAAGAACTAGCGGGCCCGACCGGCCCGGACCGTCGCCGCCAGGGCGGCGGCCAGAATGACCGCCCCTCCCGAGACCGTTCTCAGGGAGGGGCTTTCTTTGAGGAAGACCAGGGCGAGGAGAATGCCGTAGACCGGCTCGAGCGAGCTCAGGATGCTCGCCGTCCGGGCCCCGACCTTTTTCATCCCGTTGATAAAGAGCGCGTGGGCGGCCGCCGTGCAGAAAACGCCCAGCACGGCGATGAGCGCCCAATCCCGGCCGGAGCGGGGGAGGCCGGTCCGCAGGACCGCGGGGACGAGGACGAGGGCGGCCAGGAGGTCCTGATAGAAGGCGACCGTCAGACTGGAATGCCGGCCGGCCAGCGACCGGTTGAGGACCGAGAGGAAGGCGAAGGTCAGGCCCGCGCCGAGACCCCAGAGAACGCCCCGGACGACGGCGTCGGAGAGATCGAAGCCGGGCACGATCAGGCCGATGCCGAGAACGCAGAGAAGGGCATAGACGAGGCTCCCGGGATCCCATTTCTCCCGGGCCATCAGGGGCTCGAGGAAGGCCGTGAAGACCGGGAAGCTCGAATAGGCCAAAAGGCCGACTGCGACGGATGAGATCTGGACGGACCGGAAGAACATCGTCCAATGGAGGGCCAGCACCAGCCCGCAGAGGCCGAGCAGGAGGAGGTCCCGGGGCGGCCTGACGCGGAAAGGCGTCCCCCGCAGGCGCATGACCCCGGCCAGGGCCAGGCTCGCGAAAAGCACCCGGCCGAAGACGATCAGGACCGCCGGCAGGGCCAGCCATTTTCCGAACAGGCCGGGGAAGCCGAAAAGAAAGACCGCCAGATGGATCTCGGCGAGGCTGCGGGAGCGCGGCGTCACGGCGCCATTATATTCCTTTTCCTTGCTATTTGGCCGATTTGTGCTAAGATAATCTTTACTTTTTAGGGGAGAACGAAGAGTTTTCCTCTCCCGTCCGCGGACGGCGCAAACCCATGTCTTACGAGATATTCGCGCGGAAATACAGGCCCTGGAAGTTCGAGGAGGTCGTCGGACAGCTGTCCGTCGTCCGCACGATCCAGAACGCCATCGCCTCGAGCCGCATCGCCCAGGCCTATCTGTTCTCAGGCGTCCGCGGGACCGGCAAGACGACCGTGGCCCGGATCCTGGCCAAGGCCCTCAACTGCGCCGACGGCCCGACGCCGCACCCCTGCCCCGACAAGGACCACCCCTGCCAGTTCTGTAAATCCATCCACGAGGGGAGCGCCATCGACGTCCTCGAGATCGACGGGGCTTCCAACCGTCAGGTGGTCGACGTCGAACCCATCCGCGAGATGGTCAAGTACAAGCCGGTCTATACGCGGACCAAGGTCCTCATCATCGACGAAGTCCACATGCTCTCGACCCACGCCTTCAACGCCCTGCTGAAGACGCTCGAGGAACCGCCGCCGAACACGGTCTTCATCTTCGCGACGACGGAGTTCGACAAGGTCCCGGCGACCATCGTCTCGCGCTGCCAGCACTTCGAATTCCGCAAGATCTCCCACAAGGACATCATCAACCACCTCATGGAGATCTCCCGGAGGGAAGGGATCACCATCACTCCGGCCGGTCTGGCCCTCATCGCCGAGGCGGCCGACGGCAGCATGCGCGACGCCCAGAGCCTGCTCGACCAGGCCGTGGCCTTCAGCGGCGAGAACATCGGCGACGAGGACCTCAAGACCATCCTCGGAACGATCGGCCAGGACCTGCTCCTGCGCATTTCCTCGGCCATCCTCGATGAGACGCCCGGGGAGGTCTTCGGCCTGGTCGAGACCGTCGTCTCGTCCGGCTACGACCTGCGCTTCGTCTTCGGCAAGCTCATCGAGCACTTCCGGGCCCTGCTTCTGGTCCGGTCGGTCGAGAAGCCGGAGGACCTCCTGGCCGTGAGCCCCGAAGGCCTGGGGGCCCTGAAAGCCGAGGCCGCCAAGGCCGGCCCGGAGGACCTCCTCCGCTATCTTCTCGCCCTGCAGCAGGCCGAGCCGGGGCTGAAGTACTCGACGATGCCGAGGATCTATTTCGAGGCCTTCCTCGTCAAGCTCTGTCACTTCCGCAAGATCGTCCCCCTCCGCGACCTCATCAGGGACGTGGGATCCCTCAAGGAGAGCGGCCCGAAACCGCCCGTCCGCCCGTCCGGGCCTGCGCCCAGGCCGGCCGTCCCGGCGGGAGGGGCTTCGCGGCCCGCTCCCGGAAGCGGGCCCGGACCCATGCCGGCTGCGGCTCCTCCCAAGGCCGCCGCCCCGGCGCCCAAGGACGTTTTCGCCCGCGTCCTCGAGAAGCTGGCCGGCGACCGGGCCCCTCTGGCCGCCCTGCTGGGGCAGTACTCGTCCGTCCTATTCAAGGACAACGTGATCGAGGTCATTTTCGGCAGCGGCCGGGGGTTCTTCGTCACCAGCATCCAGGAAAAGGACATCCGGGCCGTCGAGAGGGCCGCCTCCGAGGTCCTGGGCCGGGAGACCAAGGTCCGTTTCGCCGAAGAGAACGCCGCGGACGGCGGCCCCATCCGGCCGGGACGGGAGCTCGAGTCGGCCATGAAGGACCCGGCCGTCCAGTTCTTCATGGACACCTTCAAGGCCCAGGTCCTGTCGGCCGATCCCGTCGCCGCCTCGCGCGACGCCGGGCCCAAGGGCCGGGGCCCGAAGGAGAAGGACCCATGAAGAACGTGATGGACCTGCAGAAGATGCTCAAGTCGGCCAAGGAGATGCAGGACCGCCTGCAGAAGGAGCTGGCCGCCCTGCGGACCGAAGGGTCGAGCGGCGGGGGCATGGTCACGGTCGTTCTCGACGGCCACAAGGCCCTGCAGTCCATCCGCATCGACCCGGAGGTGGCGGGCCGCGAGGACGTGGAGATGCTCCAGGACCTCATCGTCGCGGCCTTCAACGACGGGGCGGCCAAGGTGGACGAAGCCCTGGCCGAGAAGCTCGGCGGCCTGGGCGCCGGCCTGAAGATCCCGGGGCTCGGCTGATGTTCGAATACGCCCAGCCCCTCCACGACCTCATCGAGGAGCTCCGCCACATCCCCGGCATCGGGGCCAAGACGGCCCAGCGCATCGCCTTCTATTTCCTGGGCCTGCCGACCGAGGACGCCGACCGCCTGGCCGAGGCCATCCGCGAGGCCAAGCGCAAGATCTTCTACTGCGCCCGCTGCAACAACATCACCCACGTCGATCCCTGCCTGATCTGCTCCGACGATCACCGCTCGGACGAATCCCTGTGCATCGTCGAGGAACCGTTCAACATCTCCTCGATCGAGAAGACCGGGGCCTACAACGGCCGGTACCACGTCCTCCTCGGCGCCTTGTCGCCGCTCAAAGGGCGGGGGCCGGACGAGCTGAGGCTGGGCAAGCTGACCAAGCGCCTCGAGGCGGGCTCCTTCAAGGAGATCATCATCGCCACGAACCCCACCGTGGAGGGGGAGGCCACGGCCCTCTACCTCCTCCGCGTGCTCAAGGAATACGGCATCCGGATCACCCGGCTGGCCATGGGGCTGCCGGTCGGCTCGGACCTCGATTTCGCCGACCAGGTGACCATCAAGAAGGCCCTGGAGGGGCGAACGGAGCTCAAAGAGTAGCCCGATACGTCGCGGACGACGTTCCACCATACCTCATTAAGGAGTTTTTCATGGAATTGAAGAAGAAGAATATGCAGACGATCGACGGGAACCAAGCGGCGACTCACGTCGCCTACGCGTATTCCGAGGTCGCGGCCATCTATCCCATCACCCCCTCCTCGACGATGGGGGAGCTGGCCGACGAGTGGTCCGCCCACGACCGGAAGAACATCTTCGGCCAGCGGGTGGACGTCGTCGAGATGCAGTCGGAAGGCGGCGCCTCGGGCGCGGTCCACGGCTCGCTCTCGGCCGGCGCCCTGACGACGACCTTCACCGCGTCCCAGGGCCTGATGCTGATGCTGCCGAACATGCACAAGATCGCCGGCGAGATGCTGCCGACGCTCTTCCTCGTCTCGGCCCGCTCGCTGGCCTGCCAGTCGTTGTCGATCTTCGGGGATCACAGCGACGTCATGGCCGCCCGCAACACCGGTTTCGCCCTGACCTGCGCCGGCTCCGTCCAGGAAGCCCAGGACCTGGCCATCGTCGCCTATCTCTCGACCCTGCGAACGAAGATCCCGTTCATGCACTTCTTCGACGGCTTCCGGACCTCGAACGTCGTGGAGAAGGTCGACCTCGTCTCCTATGACACTCTTCGCGATCTTTTCGAGCCCCAGTACCTCGAGGACTTCCGCCGGCGCTCCCTCAACCCGGAGCGGCCCATGCTCAAGGTCGGCCAGCAGAATCCCGACGTCTACTTCCAGGGTCGTGAAACGGTCAATCAGTACTACGACGCGTGCCCCGGGCTCGTCCAGCACTACATGGACAAGGTGGCCGGCGCGATCGGCCGCCAATATCACCTCTTCGATTACTTCGGCGCCCCCGACGCCGAGAAGGTCATCGTCATGATGGGCTCGGGCGCCGAAACGGCCGAGGAGACCATCAACGCCCTCAACGCCCGCGGCGCCAAGCTCGGCCTGATCAAGGTCCGCCTCTACCGGCCCTTCGACGCGGCCGCGCTCGCCGCGGCCCTGCCCGCCTCGGCCAAGAAG
>Ga0209450_10000715_pt1 | contig 16669 bp, 17 predicted proteins | sample FrelakmetLWP11LW_FD_187149 | JGI IMG/M metagenome (GOLD analysis project Ga0209450, IMG submission 187149) | Freshwater lake sediment microbial communities from the University of Notre Dame, USA, for methane emissions studies - LWP11 LW (SPAdes)... | ecosystem: Environmental > Aquatic >...
CAGCAGGGTTTGTCTGGGATGACTCTCGTTGAGCCATCCAGTCAATTTATCGATTGCCCCAGGCTGATCGCCCTGCGGCTGAAACGGACTATGGATTTTAAATTCAGGCATACTACCTTAATTTCAAAACTTTTGATATACAACGGGTATTGTATGAAACAAGACTCAGTTATCTTACGGAATCATTCTACGGCCCTGGCGTTTGCATTAGCCCGTTTTGTAGAGCTTTTAGGTTTTGGATTCTTGAATTGAGCGTATCCAGTCCCGGATAACTTGCATCGATGGCACGAATTTCCCAAAGCAGCCGTTCAGCGGCCTGCCAGTTGCCTACGCCAATATAGCTTTCAGCTTCCTGAAGCTTTTGACTCAAAGCAGCATTTTGTTGGGGAATATCCGTATTATGCGAGGTACTATCTGTCTGCGGTTTTTGTTGAATCTCTTCCTGTACTTTGGGAATATCGGCAGGAGAAACTGGGGCTAACTGGGGGGTTACAGCATTTTTTTCTTTTGTCTTGGTGAGCATTCGTACTTGCTGCTGAAGCTGATCCCGTTTGCGGGTCATGGCGGTCATTTCGGTTTTGGTGGTTTCCAATTCTTTTATAAGCAGATTAGCCCGCAGCTGCAGTTTGTCAAAGGCCTGCTGTGTGGATTTTAGTCTTGTCGTTGATTTTTCAAGCTGATCTTCCAAAGACAGCTTCTGGCTTTGCAGGTCTTTCAGTTCCCCCTCCTTTTTTTTAAGAGCCGCTTGTGTGTTTGCAAGGGCAGCCTTTGTCTCTTTGAGTTCCAACCGGGTTTTATCCGTCGTCGGGGTGTTGCGATCGCAGGCGCTTAGCAAAACAGGTAAAACAAAGGTTAGTGTGACCCACACGACTCTATTAAATTTCATTGGTATCCTCATTTTACTGAAACATTTCCAGACACAAGTGTTTTTTTCGCACTGGCCGAGTGTATCTCGGTCAGATATTCCCGGCGGCAAAGGCTAACTTACTTGAAAAAGATTCATCCGATTTCGGTTGTCGACCTGCGGCTGAAATAATTTTGATGTCGGAGCGGATGTAGGAGTTGGTGCAGGCTCCACAGTCGGTACAGGTGCAGGAGCTGGCACCGGCTCTGCAGTGGGTACAGGTGCAGGGGTCGGTGCAGGCTCAGCAGTCAGGGCAGGTGCAGAAGCGGGTAGCTTGCTCTTTGCTTTTTCATTTTCTACTTGGGAGGCAAGAGCGGCCAATCCTGGATAATTCGGGTTTACCGTACGAATGTTGCAAAGCAGAGCTTCTGCCGCCTGCCAGTTACCTGCATTTGTACTGGCCTGGGCTTCCTGGAACTCCTGCGAAAGAGGATCGATAAACTTTGGTTCGTCTTCATGCTCCGATTGCGGCACGAGGGTTTTGATGGTTTTGTAAGAAATAATAACTGGATCATTGTTATCAGTTGGCATCAAATTGGGCGATGTTTGATATTGTGAGCGTTCGGTCTTATATCCCGCCATGCCGAAAATGCTGGATTCGCGGTAGGATGCCTCGGCGCTGGTTCGTTTGGCTCCGAATGCAACTTTGTTTGTCTTTGTGTCTATGATATAGTAGGTAAGTTCACAGCTGGCTGTCAGCACCTCGTTCCAGACGACAAAACTGTCCTGTTTGCTGCGATTTATCCCAAGAACGTCGACCAGCACATAGAGAACATACTCAGGGTCCGGTACGGTTACGGCGATATCGTTAACACGCAGCCGCATTTGTATGGAAGCCTCTAAGTAGGAGAGATCTTGATCGGTTGGGAAAACCGTAGGCCACCCGGAAGCACTGGGGGTATAGCCGAGGTTTGCATTATAACTACCCTGATTATCAATCATATAGGGACCAGAATAACTTGAACTATTATAATTGTAACCCACAGAAGCTGAATTAAAACCGGGTAAGGTAATAGATCCGCCTCCATTATGTGCGAGACTTACCAGCACTATATTTGCCTTGTGGCCGGCCAGGTTTTTTATATCCAGTTGCGCCACTGAATTTCTGATCGCGGCAGAAACGGCGCGTTCTTCTTCGTCAAATCGCTTGCCGCCGCCATGCGAAGGCATAAATCGGTAACTATTGCATCCCTGCATAAGCACGAATATGGTCATCAATAGATAAACCTGAGCAATTCTGTTCATTGTTCATACTCCTGTCAGAGAAGAATTTTCCATTAACATTGTACTGGTTCAGCGTGAACTGGACAAGCGCCTTTCACGAATGGCTCTTAGGCTCGCCTTCGGCAAGAGGTTTTTTTGGTATTTAAGGGCTCAAATTTGTACGTCAAAGCCATGTATGGCAGAAATGAATCCACCGTCCTGATGACGACAATCCGTCACCCTGGCCCGATTATCCCAGGGAGTTTACATCTCTGCGGAAATGACGGTCATTTTGATTTTATTGTTATTGGTTCACCAATTTCTGTCAAGTGTTTTCTGTAAGGGAAAGGCTTAGCATCATGATAGATCCCGATTTCCTCGCACAAAAAACACTATTAAAATCCCATAGTTGAGGTATAATCTGTCGCAGAAACAGGTTATAACCATGAAACAACCCTAAATATGGCACAAAGACAGAAAAAAGTTAGGCTTTCAGATAAGATATATCAGATTTCGACGCTGGTAGCCGGTAATTTTGAGCTTCAGGAGGTTTTGGACCGACTGGCCGAGGCGGCGGTGCTGGTAACCAATACCACCGCCTGCTCCATTCGTCTGCTGGACGACAAATCTGGCGACCTGACAATGCGCAGCACCTACGGCTTAAGCGAAGAATACCGCAACAAGGGCCCGGTAACGATGGACGAAGCGGTTATTAAGGAAGCCTTTACCGGCAAAGCAGTTGTGCTGGATGATATGCGGGTTGACCCCCGCGTCCGCTATCCGGAAGCGACCATCAAAGAAGGACTGATTAGTCAGCTTACCGTCGCGATTATGTTCAAACGCAAGCCGCTGGGCGTCCTGCGGATTTACAGTCCTGAGGCCAATCGGTTCAATCGCCACGCGATACGTATTGCCCGCTTGGTGGCTACCCAGTGTGCTATCGCCATTACCAACGCGATTCTCTATGCGCAGGCGCTGGACGGCGCTAAAATGAAGCAGCAGATGGACTTGGCCGCGGTGATTCAACGTCGGATGATTCCGGACAAAGCCCCGTGTCTGTGCGGACTTGATCTGGCGGCCGTCTATAAACCGTGCCATGAAATTGGCGGCGACCTCTATGACTTTTTTGCCGTGGATGAAAACAGCATCGTTGTTGCCATTGCCGACGTTATTGGCAAAGGCGTGCCTGCTGCCATTATGATGAGTATGTTCCGCGGCGCGATGCGGGCCTATGCCGATGGCGGATATGGACGCCACGGGATGCACGAAATCATCAAAAAACTGAATGTCGTCGCCTGCCGCGAATGCCGAAATGGCGAATTTATCACATTGCTGCTGGCGCTGATCAATACCAAAAAAGATACGATCACCTACTGCAATTGCGGACACGAGCCGGGGCTGCTGATCCGCAGCGAAGGCGATATTCTTGATCTGGACAAAGGCGGCCTTGTTTTGGGTCTGATGGAGAACGCGGTCCATGACATCGAAACGGTGCCGTTTCGAACTGAAGATTGCCTCCTGCTTTATACGGATGGGCTCATTGACGCGGTCAATTTTGAGCGGCAAATGTGGGGCAAAGATCGGCTGATGGAAATCCTCTATCAATCCCGCGGCAACTCTGCATCCCAGTTAGTTCATACCATCCTTGGTTATCGGAGAAGGTTTGTCGGATTAGCAAGTCAACTCGATGATACCAGTATGCTCGCTATCCGCAGAATTCCAAATATACGGTAGCTATGCGACGTGTTTTTGGAAAAACATTGAAAAATAACTCCAGATTAGATATAATCTGCGTTATGGGTGGGACGTTTTACAGCTGGCTGAATGTATCAGCCTGGTGATCGTTGAAGAACTCTTGTAACCCGAGAATTTCGGGGTGGGGAATTTGAAGTGTCAAAGTTTGTGGCTATTGAAGTCTTGGACTCGCGGCCTTTGTCGCCGTGCCGGGCTATCGCCGAGCGTCCGCGGCAGAGCCGGAATGAAAATTCAGGTTCTAAGCCGCCGCGGAACCCGTTTAATCCTCATAGAAGAGCGATTTTGTCTTTTGTTAAAGAGAAATTGACCTATAAAAAAGGCGAATACCCGCTTGGCATCTTCTTGGACACGGTTGCCTGATTTAATGACCGCGCAAAAAAGAAGGGCCGATATTCACGGCCCCGCTTATCCTGGATAATCCATTATCCACAAACCCGACCATCCGTGGTCAGAATTTATACTCAAATCCCGTATTCAACAATTTTTTTTGCCGCTTCTTTGGCTGCTTGCGGCGTATCAAAGTGTCCGTTTAAAAGTAATTCACGAGCTTGTTTGACCCGTTCGGTATTCTGGTCCGGATTTTCCGCCATCGCCTGTTGAATAAATTTTTGATATTCCTCACCCAGTTTTGCCGGAGTACGCAAAGCTTCTTTGCGTTGAGGTTTCTTGGGATCTATTCCCGCCGCTTTTGCCGTTGTCCCTGCTGCGATTGTTATATTTGAATTTATGGAAGCCATTCCCCTCGCCTTTCACAAAAGTAATTGATTCGTATTCAGTTTGTTTCATTGTCGCAATCGGCGGAGCGAACTAAAGCTAAATTCTATTTTTTAGATAAGATTTTGTTATTCGGACGGTAACCGTGTAAATAAATAGGTATTATTACTGTTGGTTTGTCGGTAATGTTGCGGTAACCTCATAAATGACGTATTTATAAAATGTATTTGGGCTATTGATTACGATCTGCCAATTCATGGGCTCGTATCCAGTTCGCATTTCGTTTTTATAAAATTCTTTGATGCGCAGTTCGATATTTTTATCGGTACTATCCCATACGTCTGCCAATGCCCACAGCAATCGTCCATCGCGTAAATCAACCATTTTCAAATTTAAGGCGACGAGTAATTGCGGGTACGACCGATAACGCGTAATTGTTCCGTATACCATCGCATCGGCTTTCAGGTGTTTGCGCACATTGGCCATATCCTGGGGTGTGAACGATTTAAGGTTATCGAACGTCAAGCTGCCCCATTCCGAGTCCAATCGATAGATGGGAATCACATTAAACAGATGTTTTTTATCGACACCATCGATTAACGCCTGCGTCAGCGTTTTTCCGAGCGCAGGTGTGGCATTTTGGTTTTCCAGTTCGGCGACAACAACCCGGCCTACGGCGGAGAAATCCGCGGTCTTATCCAGATAGAAATGTCCTGTTGGCGGAATGGCTTTGGGTTGTGATATGCCGCAGCCTGTGGCTAAGACACCTATTATCCATGCAGCAACAACCAATACCGTTTTCTTCACGGTTTGTCCTCCTGTGGGCTATTGTTCGAAGCCGGACTTTTTTCGCTTGGGGTTGAAGAGGTTTCGGCTCCAAGGACCTTTAAAATCTTTGTCGTCGCTGACAACTGTGCGGCCTGTGCCTGGCGTATTTCATCGCGGAATCCCAACACGTCGGCCTTCCACTTGCTCAATTCCTGATGTGCCTGCACCAAAACGGCGTTGGATTGCTCAAAATCACTGCGGCACTGCTGAAGGTCTATTTTTAATTTCGCCACCTCTTGCTGGAGGCTTGCATTATCGAGCGTTAATTTCGTATTACTTTCACGCAGCTGTTCGGTCTGGCGTGCCAGGTCGTCATATCGCTGTGACCAGGTTGTAATTATCTGTACCGCATCGACTTTCGTTTCCGTCGTGTCGCTGAATCGCCGTTCCATCGAGCTTGAGCTCTGTTGGACGGTCATTACCGGTTCGGGCTGGGTCAGTTCGTTCGACGGCGGAATAACCTTTTCATTGAATAACTGACACCCTGCGATCACGGCCATTGCTGCTATAAAGAGCCATCGGCACTTATCCATTTTATATATCCTTTAGTAGTTCTCATTTTCAATATTAGCAAGTTAGATGGTATATATCCCATCCTACACTTTCGCTGTTTCAGCAGTATACTGACATTGTATCTGGGTTCTGCATCCGCAGGAGCAGGCGACCTCAATCAGCGCGTATTCGCCATTGCTATCGATCAATCGTGCCTGCATAGACCCCTGCGGAACCGTTCGTGAAGGAGTCGATGGCCTGACAGGGGCATTTCTTTCTCCGATGGCAAGTCGAACGGTTCCGCTGATCTGAGTCTTGTCTTTTTTGATTACATCAATGGTTCTGCAAAGCATTGGGAGTCCTAATTTAGTTCGTGGTTCATTGTTCGCATACTAAGCACGATAGTCAATATGTCCGTCGTTGTCTATTTGACGTGCATGCTCTTCGTCTTCCAGGATCGCATCAATATTAGGTTTCGGCTGTTTTTTTTTCTGCGGCTGTTTTTGTTTTTCCTGCGACTGCTGTCCGATGGAAGCAAGCTGCTCGACATGTTCCATCGGCGGCATTTCTATGCGTCTTTCCAAATCCATCTTTCCAGCCTTTTCATCTGATTTTATTCTTCCCGCAGCTGTACGGAGAGTTTAAACAGCGCCGCTGCGTGAAGCTGGCTGACCCGCGATTCTGTAATTTCCAGCGTTTCAGCAATTTGTTTCATGGTTAATTCCTTTTGATAATACATTACGATAATCCGTCGCTGTTTTTCGGGTAATTTCAGAATCGCTTCCGTTAATTTGGCGATCAATTCCTCGCGTTCCATCGCGGCATCGGGGCGGTCTTCGCGGCTGCCGACCAGCAAATTTCCCAACATGGGCGAGTCGTCGTCGTCTCTGCTGTGAATGGACAGAAAATGGCGTGCTCTGGCGGTTTCGAAGATTCGATACATTTTTTCGGTCGTAATTCCGAGCCGCTGGGCCAAGACTGAATCGTCCGGCACTTCTCCGGTTTCTTCTGTCAACTGGCTGGACATTTCCTGAGCCTCGTCGAACTGCCGTTTGATATTGGCCGGAGCGAACGACCAGCTTCGCAATTCGTCGATGACTGCTCCGCGGATTCGGATGTAGGCGTAGGTTTTGAATTCGGCATCTTTGGACGGGTCAAAATCCCGAGCCGCTTTGATGAGTCCGATGGTTCCGGCCGAGACCATGTCCTCTTTTGACAGCGGGGGCTGCAGATAGGTTACAATTTTATTGACAATTTTATGCACCAGCGGGAGATATTTAACAATCATCTCATCTTCGCGGTGTTTGTGGGCGTTTGAATTATAAGCGCGTACAGCTTTGCCTGCCGATGGAACGGGTTCTAAGAATTCTGCTGCCAGCAGAGCCGGAGCGGCGGCCATCGGCTCACCCAGCATCACTGCCGTCTGGGCAGGGGCGTTAACGTCCATTTCGGGATGATTCTGAGTTTCTATGGCCACTACGTTTTATCTCCCTCGCTGCTTTTCTTCAATTCATCCTGTACCGCCGCATTGATAATCATGGAAGTCAGTACCGCTCCGGCGATACGCACGGCCGCATACATCACAATTGCGCCGATGAATCCCCGCCATGCACAGACGGCCGGGTCATTGCTGTAGAACCAGCCTGCCAGTGCCATGACAAAGAAGACCATGATGGCGATTACTTTAGCATATCTTTCGATTGTTTTATCCATAGTCTATGCCTTTATACTGTCGCAAGCGTCCCGGCAGTTTCGAGTTCCGAGGTTTGTATCGATACGGTTTCCAGGATGTCTACGGTTGTTCCCGGAACGACTTCATCATATGCCATCACCGGCAGTCTGCGAATGGATCGGCTCAAAAGTCCGAATATCGCCGCCCGAATTCGCGAATCGCACAGCACCACCACGCCTTCGAGTCCTTTTTCCATCGCATTGCGCCATGCCGCGGCGACGCCCTGTGTAATTTGCGAGGCGGTATCCGGACTAATCGACAGCGAAATTGAGTCTGCGGTCTGATTGACGCGACTGAGTAAATAATGTTCTACCGCAGGGTCCAGGGTAATGGCCTGAATGCCGCCGACTCCTGAAAATTGTTCGGTAATACTGCGGCTTAAGGTTTTGCGTGCAAACTCGGTGAGAATAAGTGCGCTCTTTGTTTTTCCGCCGTGTTCGCCCATCGCTTCGAGAACCAGCGGTAAGTCGCGAACTGGAATGCTTTCTTTCAGCAGGTTTTGCAGGACCCGCTGGAGCAGCCCGACCGAGATGATTTCGGGGACGACTTCGCCAACCAGCGAGGGCTGATTTTTGCGTAATCGTTCCAGAAGCTGCTGGACGTCTTCCCGCGTTAAGAACTCGTGGGCGTGGCGTGCGATAGTTTCGGACAGATGCGTAATCAGCACGGATTCCGGATCGATGACCGTATAGCCGTTGATTTCCGCGGTTTCTTTGTCGGTTTCGCTGACCCATAATGCGGAAAGTCCATAAACCGGCTCTTTGGCGGGGATTCCCTTGACCGGCGCCTGGACTCCGCCGGCATCCATCGCAAGATATTTATCCGGTTCGATTCGTCCGGAGGCGATGACGTGATCATAAAGTCGAATTTCGTACGCGGTAGGTTCGAGATTCAAATTGTCCCGCAACCGTACCAGCGGCATCACAAATCCGTACTTTTGCGCTATTTTTTTGCGTAAGGCGCCGATTCGCTCGAAGACGCCGCTTTTCCGTCGCGGGTCTACCAGATTGATCAGCCGCACGCCAACCAGGATCGACAGGATGTCCGCCTGAAGCATCTCTTCGGGCGGCGTTCCATCGTCAGCTGCGGCTTCGTCGGCAGGTTCAGTGGGCGAGGCTGTGTCTTTGGCCGCACTTTTTCGCAGCGAGGCTGCAAGAAATCCAAAGAATATCGCGATTCCGAAAAACGGCAGTTTCGGCAGTCCCGGCACTAATGCGAAAGCTGCAACGATCACGGCAGTAATCATCATCGGCTGAGTATTGCGAATCAACTGGCGCGTCATATCGACGCTGATGGTATTTTCAGATCGGATTTTGCTGACCAGAAAACCGCTGCTGATGGCGACGATAATCGAAGGAATCTGGCTGACCAGCCCATCGCCGATGGACAGGATCGCATAATGCTTCAGCGCCGAAGCGACATCCATCCCGCGCGTCCATCCGAGTAAAATGCCGCCAATCAGATTGACGGCGGTAATGATTAATCCTGCTTTGGCGTCGCCTGAGATGAACTTGCTGGCACCGTCCATGGCACCATAAAATTCGCTTTCTTTGACAATCGCGTCGCGTCGCGACTTGGCTTCTTTGTCGGTGATAATACCGGCGTTTAAGTCCGCGTCGATGGCCATTTGTTTTCCGGGCATCGCATCCAGCACAAATCGGGCACTGACTTCACTGATACGTCCGGAGCCTTTGGTGATGACAATAAACTGAATGATGACCAAAATCAAAAACATCACGAGGCCGACAACCAGATTGCCGCCGGCGACGAAATTGCCGAAAGTGCTGATAATCGATCCGGCGTCGCCCTGCGTCAGAATCAGTCGCGTAGAGGCGACATTGAGCGACAGGCGGAACAGTGTTGTCATCAGCAGCAGCGAGGGGAATGTCGAAAGCTCCAGGGGTTCGCTGCTGGACAGTACGATAATCAATACCGCCACGGACAGCGAAATACTGCACGCAAGGCCGATATCCAGCACAAAAGTCGGCAGCGGAATCAGCAATGTTGCCAGAATCGCAACGAGCATCGCGGCGAACAGGAAATTACTGTTGGTTGCGATTGTCGCGACCATGCCATTCAGTGAGGTTTGCGGGGTTTGCCCTTTAGGCATTATTGATCCTGTTATTTAGCAACCGTTGCCGGCTTTTGTTCTTCGGTTCCCAGCAGTTCGCGGATACGCACCGCAAAGGTGTCGTCTACGACCACGACGTCGGCAGTGGCGAAAGGAATATCCTGCACATACAATTCCGCCGGCTGTCCAACGCTTTTGTCGAGGCTTAGCACTGCGCCGGGCCCTAACTGGAGCAGCTTTCGCAGCGGCACGCGGGCTTTACCGAGCGTTACAGTAATGGGCATTCCGATTTCCAGCAGCAAATCCAGATTTTCCTGCCCGGACGGAGGCGTCGGATTAACCGCCTCGTACTCGACGTTTTGAACCGGAGCCGTCGCTGCCGGGGTTTCATTTTGAACTGTCTGCGTTTCAGCCATAACCATGATTCCTGTGTAGTATTAAAAAATTTTATGTTTTTCGTCTGTAAAGAAAGCTATTTTTTTGTTTGTGCCATAAGCATCGCCTGCTTGCCCTCGCACGCGACGGGCCAGGCCTGAAAACAGATACGACTATTAAAAAGCACATCCGAAGGTTCATTGATTTTTTTGTCCAGCACGAGGATGTCGCCGGTTTCCAGCCGCATCAAATCCTCCATGCGGATTGACGAGATACACAGTCTTGCTATGACATCCACCGGTACATCAGAAAGCTGATGTGCAATTTGTCGGCTTACTTCAGCCGGATTCAGCGTTCGCTGCGTTCGGCGAATACCCACGGCGGGTTCAATCGCCTCGGCGACAAACAAGACCGTGATTTCCACCGTCTGCTTTGGATACGCCAGTTCGAAACTAAATCCACATAAATCCTGAAGCTGGCGTGCCGCTAGGGGCCAGTCTCCCTTGACCAGGCGATCTGTGTGCTTGACTGTTATTTCTCCGTGTTCTTTCATCGCGAGGATAATCGCATCGGCAATCATCATTGCGCCATCCTGTAAAATCGACTCTTCGAGTGTGGACAGCTGCCCATTGGGATCGAGGGTCGATTCCGTATCGCGCAGCATTTGAGAAATCAACGTCGCTGCGGCATCAAACTGGAAATTGATATAACCATCGGGAACTTTCGCTGAGATCTGAAGCGGCATAAAGTATTGGGGGTTTTCCTGTCGCAGGGCGTTGTCGGCAAGTACGCTTGCAAATTGCTGGACGACGTTTTTGAACGACACTTTGGGTTCGTGAAGGCAGACCAGCGACAGGGACTTTTCAATATACGTCGCCACTTTTTTGCCGAGGTTTTTCATCATCAGCCATTCGACGGGTTCAAAATGATGCGGACACGCCCAGTCAAATAACGGCGCATCGGAACCTTCAGTCGGCGCTGTTTCCATGTCCGGCTTGCAGCGTTGAAGTATCTGCATCAGGCGTTGACGCGAGATTGTTTTTTCCTGTTCAGTCACCCGGGTCATTGTACCGCGAACTCCTTAAACAACACCCGCTCTACAAACGGTTTTCCTTCGTCGAAAAGAATCCGGTTGAACTCATCAAGGACCTCTTTTTTAATTCGTGTTAAATTTCGCGATCCGCGTACATCTTCGAGGCTTAAGCCGGCCATATACGTTGTCATCCAGTCCTGCATGACCGCTTTTTTTTCATTGAGAAGGCTCATGGTCTCGGTATAATCCGCCTGGCCGCTTATCTCCAGAATAACCGTAATTCGCAGATAGCGTGTAACGCCCGGTTCATTCAGGTTGGCTACTACCGCGTCCAGTTTGTTATACATCCAGGCTTTTCCGGGTTCCGGAATTTCGGACTCTGCCGATTTTTTTTCACCGCCTCCATGAGCTGATTTTTTTTCACCGCCTCCATGACCTGCGGCTTTTTTGGGTTTTGGGGCGGCTTCCGGCGTAACCTCAATTGCGTTGGGGTCGGCAGGACTTGTCCCGCCCATTAATTGCGATAATGCGAAACCGCCTGTTGCGCCGGCAACAACCACCGCGCCCAAAATCAGCCAGATAAAAAGTCCACCTTTCGCAGCCGGAGTTTTGGCTTTGGCCAGTTCGGTTTTATCCTGTTCTTTTTTATCCTGTTTTTTTTCGTTCGCCATAAATCCTTATTTTTTTCTTTGCGTCTCAATTGTTGATTATTCATATCTGTTGTTTATATTGCCTGTTTCCACCGTTTCCAACTCGCGCTCTTTGTGATAGCGTTTGATTTTATCCCGCAGCGTCCGGTCGCTGATGCCCAGAATTCGCGCGGCCTGAGCCTGATTGCCGTTGTTGCAATCAAGCGTATTGAGAATGGCCTTCCGTTCGATCTCTTCCAGCGACGACCCCGCGGACAGCAGCGGATTCTGTCTGCCGCATTCCTGCGGTTGGAGGTCTTCGGTCAGTTCGTCAAACAGCCAGGGCACCTCATTAACCGACAGCGATTGTCCGCTTCCCAGAATCATCGCCGAACGCACCATATTGCGAAGCTGGCGGATATTGCCCGGCCAGCGGTATTGTTCGAATAAAGCCAGTGTCTTGCGTTCGACGCCGGTAATCCGCCGTCCGGCCTCGCACGCAAATTCATTGACAAACAGCCATATCAAATCGGCGATGTCCTCCCGACGGCTCCGCAGCGGCGGAACGCACAGCCGAATGCCGCTGAGCCGATAATACAGGTCGCCGCGAAATCGTCCCTGACGCACGTCCTCGACAATCGGTCGATTGGTCGTGCTTAGAATCCGCACATTGACCCTGACGCTCTCATTGCCGCCGACACGTTCGAAATTCATTTCTTCAATGGCGCGGAGCAGTTTTGCCTGAAACGCAGGCGGCGTTTCGGTAATCTCATCGAGCATCAATGTTCCGCCATCGGCCATCTCCAAACGTCCTTTGCGGCAGGCGATCGCGCCGGTAAAGGCTCCTTTTTCATGGCCAAACAATTCGCTTTCCAGGAGCGATTCATTCATCGCGGCACAATTGATTTTGATGAAGGGTCCTTTGCTGCGTCGGCTGGACTCGTGAATCAACTGGGCGAGCAATTCTTTGCCGGTGCCGCTTTCGCCTTCAATCAATATCGGCGCTGAGGTTGGGGCAGCTTTGCGGGCTAACTCTACCGTTCGCCGAAAGGCTGGGCTGTCGCCGACAATAGATTTACTTCGCCAGCCGGATGAGCCGACTTGTTGAAGCGCTGCAATCGGGTGATTCGGTACAAACCGATCCAGCGTATCGGCTGCCCGAACTCCGTCGACCGGTCGGACCAAGTATTCGACAAATCCATTCCGTACCGCCTGCAATGCTTTGTGTGAGGAGTCGGTCGACCCGATCATCGCAATGGGCAGTTCGGGATGAGCGTGGCGCAGCGTCCTTAGAATCGTTTCGCTCGAGCCATGATAACACGCCATAAAGTCGTCCGAGACAAACGCCAGATTCCATATTGCCCGTTCGGCCAGATTCATCGCCTGCTGGTCGTTGACAGCGACAGTGCCGCGGATATTTCGCCGTGCAAGCTCCTCGAGGAGTCCTGCGGCCTTACGCGAATCCAGCTCTAAGATCAGCACATTCGAAAACACGTTTTCATCGCCCGTTCGGGTCATTGACGTCGGTCCGTTTTTTTAATTCTGCTTCGTTCTTTTTCAGCCATTCGAGAGACTGTTTCTGTGCGGCGGCGGCGACGGCCCATGCGTTATTTGGATATTCCGCAATCAGGTTGTTATACAATTCCATCGCTTTTTCGGAATCCTGATGCCGCATACAGTTTGCGGCCTGATACATTGCCCACTGCCGAGGGAGGATATTCGAGTCTGATTGCTGTCCGATAATGATGTCATAAAATCGTATTGCGCGGGCATAGTCGCCCATCCGATACAAGGCGTCCGCTGCGGCCAGTGCATTGACTGGATCGGTCACGGTGTCGATTTCAGTCAGCAATGATACGTTTGCATTTACTTTGTTTGACGAGGTATGAAATGTCATCGGCGTCGCGGCGGGAGATGCCATTTTGCCAGCGCTTGACTGGCCGGCCTTGACAGGTTCGAAAGGGAGTTTTAATGTCTGAATCTGATTGATCAGCGATCGCAGGGAGTCTGATTGCAATGTCGAATTCGGTTCCATCGCGGAATCCTGAAGCAATCGCACCTGCTGCTGTAACTGTTCAGCTTTTTTGGCGGTTTCCAGCATTCCGGTGGATGCCGCGTTTGAATTGGGGTCCTCGACGCCAATGGCAAATGATGCTAGGCAGACCAGTAATTTTAGTCCGAAGACGCTCATGGTTGGCCTCCACTCTGAGGCGTTAGTCCCGCAAAAGCCATCGCGGATTTATCGTACATTTTTTGACCGGCATAAACACGCCCCAGAATTTCAAAGGTTGCCTGTCGGATCGACGGCTCGACAGCCTTATTGGCCAAAATTGTCAGGCAAATTTTCTCCGCTTGTTCGGGCTGATCGATTTTTTCGGCGATTTTCGCCAGAAGCAATCCTGCCTGGTGGGCTCGAATCGGGTCCTGCATGTCAGCAAGGGCGTTGTTTAGTTCTCGGCGGGCCTGAGAATAATTGCTCATTTCATAATAACTTTGTGCTAATTCCAGCGTCAACCATGCCCTAAGCTGCGAATCAACGACAAATTCAATTTTACGACGAACCAGCGCCGCCGCCGTGGGAGCGGTATCGATAGCCCGCAGTATCCTCGACTGCCAGATCAGTACTTCGCAGGAATCTTGCTGATTAAGCTTGGCCTGGGGTATGCTTTCCAGGATATTGAGCGCTTCCATATAATTTTCCTGGTCGACTTCAGCCTGAACCAGTTCCTGAATAATTTTGACATAATCCGCATCAGAAAGCGTTGTTTTGAGTGGAATGCGAAGCACTGTACTGGCTTTCTGGTTTTCATCTAATTCAATCAACGCTCGTCCCAGCATCATACAGGTATCCGCCAGCCGTGCATCGGATTTATCCTCAAAATTGTCCAGCAGCTCGCCGAGCCATTTTTTGGTGTTGACCCAGTCTTTTTGCAGGAACGCGCAGCGTCCAAGACCGTATATCGCCTGTATTCGACCGGTCTTATTAAGATTGAATTGATAGACTTTGTTAAACAAGCTCTGGGCTGCCGCAATCTGATTGGTTTCGAGGCTGGCTTCGGCCAAATACAGCGTTGCCCGGTCGGCAGCAGTACACTCCGGATACAATGTCAGCATTTCATTCAGGTCGGATTTGGCTCCGAGATAATCTTTCATTTCTGTCCGTATCAGACTGGTTTCCAGATATGCAAAAGGCGCCAGAGGGTTATGTTCAAAATGGCTCTGGATAACCTTGAATTCCGCCAGCGCTGTAGCGTACTGCTGATCCAGATTATACATCCGTCCCAGCGCGTAATGTGCGTTGGGTGTGCGATGTTCGCCGCGATACCGCAGCAAAAACCGCCGCCAGACCGCAATCGCTTCGCCGATAATCTCCGAACGATGCTGCCCGAGGTCGTCATATTGATCCGGGATAAAGACCGTTGCATTCTGACCGTCATATTTCCACACCAGCCCTATCGAGCCGGTGATAATTTCAGCGACATACTGCTGGGCGACGTAGGGCAGATATGCCGTTACGGGACGCGACCTAACCACGGTATCTTTTGTCTGCCATAGCAGCCCCATTCCGGCCAGCGATACCATCTTTACAAGCGATTCTTCAGCCGGGCTCTGCAGGCAAACCAGCGACCATTGGCTGCCCGTCTCGCGATGAGGATCCAGCTGCAATCGCGGACCGCCAGCGCCTTCGCTAAGCCGCTGTGTTGAAGTTTCAATTGCTTTGCACAACATCATCTGGTCTAATTCTGTTGGCCAGATCATCCCGAGGCTGCCCGACCACAAACGCCCCGGCAATTCCTGATCAATCGGATGCAGGCTGAGGGCATAACGGCTGAGGCTTTCGGCTGCCAGAAAATACATATCCGCTTCAAGCGTCGCCGGGAAAATCTCATTAAAGGTCTTAATCAGCCCCAGCGTCTGATAGGCGTACTTGCGAGCCTGCAGATATTCGCCGTGTTTAAAATGAACCAATGCCAGATAATAAGCCCCAAGCCCACGAACCATTCCCGAGCGGCTTCGCATCGCCTCGGAAAAAAAGGCGGCCTGGATATCTATTTTATTAGCCTGCAGGAGACATGCTGCAATACGCAACTTCAGATAATCCCGCAATTCCTCGTTTTGCGTCCCGCTCATTGACAGGTTAGACATAATCTGCCCAAAAGCTTCGCTTGCCTTAACAAATTCCTCCCGTGTTACCAGAGCTTCGGCCATTTTCAGGGATACGCTTTGATTTGCCTGTAGTTGGCTTTGGTCATTTGGCTCGGCGGTGTCTGCTGCCGCTATGGGTATTTCCTGGGCGGCGGCGAGATTATTTTGAGTAACTGGTTGGGTTGTTGCCGCTGGCGGCATCTGTGCCGATGTCGAATTGGAATCCGCAGCCAAAGGCAGTTTTTCGGGTTGTACCGACACAATCGTTTTGGATGGGGTGAACCAAAATACCGTTACCAAGACCACGGTAATCAGGATATTGACTGCCAGAATTATATATAAAGGGCGAAATCCGGCCTTATCGGATGTTTTTTCCGCTATTACTCCACCTGTCTTAGGGGGGAGCAAATCTTTCATAAATGACATATCTCCCACAAACAGGTCGTCCGAACCGACCTGCGTGTGTTTACTGGAGACAAATGGCCCCTGACCTGAGGGTTTATCGCCTGCCGAAACGAAAATGTCATCTTTGTTTGGGCTCATCCTTGAACCTAAGTCGCCTTTATCAGCTTCAAACGTATCTTAATAACTACTCTGCGCACTATGCCACCGAGCTTCGAGTGTGCAACCTCTATGCCACTTGGTGGAACCCCCCGATATTCATCAAAAAACTGGCTTTTTGACCCTTTTTTTCAGGTTTTTATGTCTTGTCGTATGCTTTCTATACAGTAGAAATGAAGCAATCTTTTTTTGTGGATATAAAATATCTCATAAGAGACAAAAGTGT
>Ga0209450_10000716_pt1 | contig 16630 bp, 10 predicted proteins | sample FrelakmetLWP11LW_FD_187149 | JGI IMG/M metagenome (GOLD analysis project Ga0209450, IMG submission 187149) | Freshwater lake sediment microbial communities from the University of Notre Dame, USA, for methane emissions studies - LWP11 LW (SPAdes)... | ecosystem: Environmental > Aquatic >...
TTGCATCCGAGAACGTCGGGGTGTTGTCCGGGCCGCTAACCCAGCTCCAGGTCCTGGTCGACCCTGTATGATCATTGGGTGCTGCTGCATAGGGGTGGGCCGTGGCTCCAAGTGTCGTCGTAAGTGCATCGCATGTGGCTGTTATATCTGTTCCTGCACCAAGTCCGTCCGGATCTTCATTGAAGTCTATAGTTACCTGGTCTGATCTCGTGCAGTTGCCGTTGACCTCTGTCCACTGGAACACATAGGTCCCGTAGTAATCCACCGTAACAGTGCTGACAGGACTTGTTGCATCCGAGAACGTCGGGGTGTTGTCCGGGCCGCTGACCCAGCTCCAGGTCCTGGTCGACCCTGTATGGTCATTGGGTGCTGCTGCATAGGGGTGGGCTGTGGCTCCAAGTGTCGTCGTAAGTGCATCGCACGTGGCTGTTATATCTGTCCCTGCTGTATTGGTCGGGTCCTCATTAAAATCTAATGCTACTTCGTCCTGTACAGTACATGCTCCATTGACAATTGTCCACCGGAAAACATAAGAACCGTAATAGTCTACTGCAATTGAAGATGTTGCACTGTTCAGATTCCCATATGTCGGAGTAGCATCCGGACCACTTACTACACTCCATGTTCCGGTTCCCTTTGCAGGGACATTGCCTTCAAATGTTGAAGACAGAACACCGCATTTTTCCTGATCGGTACCTGCATTAACAGTCTGGTTCTCATATACTGAAACTAGAAATGACTGGCTTGTCGAAATACAGTTATTCCCATTCTTTACAGTAATTATGAATTGATAATTGTTTTCCGCAACTCCGGTTGGTATAGTTAAGCTTATAGGTGATCCACCAAGCGGTGCATCAGTAACAGCAGTAAATCCAACCATTGCTGGTGTTCCTGCCGTTATTGAATAAGTTGTCGGGTTATTTGTTATTGCGGTATATGGAAGACTGAAACTGTTCGAGGTATTACAAACCGATGAAACGGCATTCAATGTAATGGTCGGTGCGGGATTGACTGTTAGTGAGGCTGAATTACTTTGCCTCTGATTTCCATTTCCGTCAGAAACAATACAATAATAGCTTCCGGCATCACCGACAGCCACAGGTGAGATATTCAGAGTTGTAGTTCCGACCCCGCTGAACTGTCCTCCATTTACCAGTAGGGTCGCCGGAGTTTTATACCACTGATAGCTCAATGTACCATAGCCAACTGCAGCAACCGTAAATGAGGCACTGGCATTTTCACAAACAGTCGCTGGAATGGGCTGAGAAGTTATCCTCGGACCAGGCCTGCCTGCTCCAAATTGTGTTCCTGCACCTGCATTTGAGATACTATTAAGTCCCGTTCTTTTAATGGTTGATCCTGCAGCATCAGCATGAGATCCATCAAGAGTCCACGAGCCTCCGGTATCTGTCCTCTTCAGTACACGGGTACCGGCATTAATTGTATATGGACCAAATCCTGAGGCATCAAGATCAATATTATAGCTTGTTGAGGCAAAACCATTTTTTGCAAGAGCAGACCAGTATCCTGTCGTAAACTGTTCCGAGACCTGTGTTCCGTCAGTATCATTCTGAGGAAGTCCAGTATTTCCCGGATCACCCGAAATATACCTGACCAGGATTGATCCGGCAGTAAGGTTGGAAAATCTTGCAGTCAAAGAGTGAATCTGTCCGGCTATACCGACAGGGAAAAAGTAATTCTGTGCAGTCTGATTTATATATCTTTCAAAGTTTCCTATTACAATTCCGGAATTATAACTTAACGACGAAGCAGCATAATTAGCAAGGATCAGAGTATTTGCCCCAGTAACAATATTACCGGATGTCATAGTCAGAGTTCCGTTGATTGTTGTATTTCCCAGAAGGGTTTTTGTTCCGCCCCCGGATGTGGTCAGGTTCCAATAAATTACATCCCTGATATCCTGTGCCGAGGTTCTGCTGTAGTTTACCGTATTCGAATTTGTACCGACATTAAATGTTCCGCTCAGCAACGGGGCAGTTGCATTTTCATAGTAAAGAATAGAGCCATTGTTGTTACTCCAGGTTCCTGTTCCTCCAAGCACTCCTTTTATCGTAGCAGTGGCAGCATTGTTTAGTGTTGCACCGGTAACAGTAACCGGACCATCAAATGTGATCGCACTTGAGCCACCCAGAGTCTGGGTATTGGTCGTAAAGCTATATGTACCTGTACCTGAGGTGAAGCTTGATCCGCTGTGATTAAGTCCGCCCCGGAACTCAATATCTTCATTTGAACTGTTTGTCCAGTTGCCATTATTCGTGACAAGTCCAACGAAAACTTTTATTCCATTGACATCCGTAAAATTAAGCGTTCGTGTTACCGCAATCGTTGTAGCTCCTGAAACATTCAGGTTTACCCTTCCGATGGTGCCGTTTCCGGAAGGCATTGTCAGCGTACCGGCAATATTGACTGTACCTGTATTTGCAGAACTGCCAATGGTGCCACCAGTAAAAATGACATTTATTAAATTCGCAGTTCCTGCTGCGTTGTTTGTCGATAATGTCCCTGATAAAGTCGTTGAACCAGTTACAGTCAGATCACTGCCATTGGTTTCATAGGTGCCCTGTTGAATATATAGGCTGCCTCCGTTCAATGCACGAACATCCTGCGCGTCATTTATTGGCTGAACTACACCACCAGTCTTATTAACTGTAATATTATAAAAATCCTCCTGAGAAAATGCTGATGCTATGGTTTGTGTATTTGCTCCAGTAAAGATTACAGTACCCTGGCGTTCTTCAAATGTCCCCTGGTGATTCCAGTTGCCATTTAGAGTGATTGTAAAGTTGTTGCCAGAACTTGCATCAAGAATTGAACCTGAGCCAATCACGATATTACCATTAACCGTAATATTATTAGCAAGGATTTTTGATCCGCTCGTGGCAGTTGAAAGATTCCCATATATTGGAGAAGCTGAAATAGTCTGGTTTCCGTTTGACTGATATATTACAGTACTTGTGGAATTAAGAATGATGTTGCCTGTTGCATAATTTGTTGGGAAAGCAATTGCTGTGGCACTTCCTGTATTACCGAGCCTTAATGTAGTACCGGCAACCATGGTAAAAGTTCCTCCTGTGTTATTACCTGTTATCTGATAACCTGCATATAATGTCGCTGTTCCATTGACAACCAGATTTCGGTTGACAGTAATTACGTCACAAAGGGTTGCAAATGTTACAGTTGCAGAAATTGTCAGGTTGTAATAAGTCCCTGTTATGATATTTGGATTTGCATTAGCATAAGTCACGGTACCTGCTGATGCATTAATTGTACCGCCGCAGTTGGTAGATCCATTAAAGGTTATATTGAAAGCAGAAGAGAACAGACCATTGGAAAAATATGTTCCGTTAATGGTAAGCGCCTGGGAATTGGTTACCCCGCTTGCATTGTTGATTGTAAAATTAGTTACTGTAGCAGGCAAATAGCTTCCTGTCACCTGTGCTGCTGCTCCGTCAAAAGTGTAATTTGCTGAAGTCGAAAGTGATCTGCTCGATGTTTGTATCGAACCATTAACTCCTGATGTGTTAGCTGTTTGCAATGTAGCACCATTGCTTAAAGTAAACGTACCACTTCCATTCACAATGTCGCCCGAACCGAAATCAATTGTAACGCCATTGTTTACAGTAAAATTTACGGCGTCTGAGATAGTCCCGGCTGAATGTCTGAAATTCTGAGTTGTACCGGCATTCTCAAAGTATACAGTACCAGTACCCGTACCGCTTTTACTGAGTGTCCCGCCGGTCAGATTGAGATTTCCATTTATATTTAATGTAACAATACCTGATGCACTCGACAAATTAAAGGTACCTGATGAAATGTTCAAGTCTCCTCCGACATTTATTGTCGGATCACCAGTTCCAATAGATCCGTAAAAAGTTCCACCAGACATATTAAAGTCACCTCCGATCGATAATGTGGGGGTTGACGAATTTGATATCCTCAAATAACCAGATCCTGTGTTTAATACAGTAAAATCACCCGCCACTGATCCCCCATTTGCCTGTGTTAGATAATACAAATTAACTTCGATACTTTGCGCTGGGCTATTCCATGTCAAATTCCCAAAACTCTGACCAAGGCTGTTGGGTTCGTTTAGATCTGTATTTGTAATCCCGGTTATATTACAATTTGATGCAACATTCCATGTTGCGGCAGGAATTGTACCACCATTCTTGGCATGTTCATAAGTGCCTCCACCATTAACTGTTAAGGTGCCTGAGTATGGATTAGCAGCAGTACTGGTAACTCTTAATGTCCCATTATTTGAAATGGTGCAAGTTGCTGTAAAAACAAGTGCCCCGGGAACTGTGAATAAACATGCATTCGTTCCGTCTCCTAAAATTACTTGTGAACCTGCTCCTGAAACCGGCCAGTTTGCAGAAATTGTGGGTGCAGCATTATTCCTGATATTGAAAATTTGATTTGCAGCGGTAAAATTAGCTGGGATTGCTCCCGAACCGTCAGCATTTGTACCCCAGGTTGCGAGTGTGTTCAGGTTGCCTGCTGCTTTTGAATAGTAATTTGTTTGCCCGAAAACCGAACCGGTAACCAGTAAGAAGCAACCAGCAATCAGCAATATTAACTTAAATGTCTTGCTTTTCAGATAGCTAAGCTTCCTGATCCTGAATACGATATGTCCGACAGACAAACTCAAATTGCGGTTTCAGTATAATATAAAAAATTACTTCCGGCTTTAATCTCTTTTTTTTAAAACCGACCACCAAACAATTCTATTTCCGCAGTCCGCATCACTAAAAACCGGATCGGACACTCATCTGTTATTTAAGACTATCTTAATACAACCATGGTTGCATTTCCACAACCTTTTTTCAAAACGATTTTAAAGATATTAAATTTTAAAGCAATATCTAAAATATTTTGACCAGCAGGCTGATTTAGGGAATGATCGCTGTTTTTTAAAATAGAATAACCGGATGAAGAATCTCCACCCGGCTGTAAGTATCTCTAAGGTTTATTTTTCCAGTGACCCACCCCCACCCCCCGCTGTCGCGGGGCAGGCTCTCCGAGGAGGGGATTTTTGCTGCTGTGCCCTTGAGCCGTTGTGCCGTTGCGCCGCTGTACCGTCAAATAATCAGCATCGCATCTCCATAAGTGCCGAAACGGTATTTTTCCTTAACGGCTGTTTTGTAAGCATCAAAGAGAAGATCATAACCTGTAAATGCCGCAACCATCATAAGCAAAGTTGAATATGGAAGATGAAAATTACTGATCATCATGTCCGGCACTTTAAACTCGTATGGGGGGAATATGAATTTGTTTGTCCAGCCGTCGAAAGGTTTCAGATAACCGGTTGTGGAGACTGAACTTTCAAGTGTCCTGACAACAGTTGTCCCTACCGCACAGATCCTGTACTTATTGTCCTTTGCCTTGTTTACAATTTCTGCAGCCTCATCAGTTATCTTAATCCTCTCTGAATCGACTTTGTGTTTTGTCAGATCCTCTACGTCGACACTCCTGAAATTACCCAGTCCCACATGCAGGGTTATCTCTGCAAAATCAACACCGAGAATCTCCAGCTTTTTCAGCAACTCCCTGCTGAAATGCAATCCAGCGGTCGGAGCAGCAACGGCCCCTTCATATTTGGCAAAGATGGTCTGGTACCTCTCATTATCCTCAGGCTCCACAGGCCTGTTGATGAATTTTGGCAGTGGCGTTTCGCCGAGACTGTAAAGTGTCTGCTTGAACTCCTCGTAAGTGCCGTCAAAAAGAAATCGCAGCGTTCTGCCCCTGGAGGTGGTATTATCAATAACTTCTGCCACCAGCAGATCATCTTCTCCGAAATATAATTTATTTCCTATTCTTATTTTCCTGGCAGGGTCTACAAGCACATCCCACAACCGTTGCTCCCTGTTAAGCTCACGCAGAAGAAAAACCTCTATCTCCGCTCCTGTCTTTTCCTTGTTGCCATACAACCTTGCCGGAAATACCTTTGTGTTGTTAAAGACAAGAACATCCTTCTCAACGAAATAGTCGATAATATCCTTGAAAATCCTGTGCTCCAGCTTTCTTGTCTTCCTGTTAACAACCAGCAGCCTCGATTCATCCCTGTTTTCAGAGGGATACAAGGCGATCAGCTCCTGCGGCAGATTGTATCTGAATTGCGATAATTTCATATCCTGTTATTGAGTTTCTGAATTTTAAGAATTCCTTTATACGTATTATTATCAGATTTGTTTCAATTTTTTTAATTGCAAATCAAATTTTTCAAGTGTGTAAGCCTCCTCAAGCTTAAATGAACCTATCGAAGTTCGTTCCAGCGCTGCCAGATAACAACCACTGCCCAGGGCAATTCCAAGATCTCTTGCGAATGATCTGATATATGTTCCCTTGCTGCAAAGCAGCCTGATCCTTGTCTCCGGAATTCCAAAAGATACAAGGTCAATCTCTCTGAAAACAATATTCACCGGATTAAGTTCTTTTTCAATGCCTTTTCTTGCAAACTCATATGCTCTTTTCCCATCAATGTATTTTGCAGAATGAAGAGGCGGCATCTGCTGCTGCTCACCCAAAAATCCCTGCAATACTTTTTCCAGTTGTTCTTTTGTTATATGTTCTGTCGGATAGTTGCCTTCAGTTTCGGTTTCCAGGTCGAACGACGGTGTTGTTTGCCCGAAATGCATCGTCGAATAATACTCCTTGTCAAGGTCCTTGAAATCTTCAATCTTCTTTGTTGCTTTCCCTGTGCATATTATCATTAATCCCGTTGCCAGAGGGTCGAGGGTTCCGGCATGACCAACCTTTATTTTCTTAATGCCAAACTCGCTGCAGATCATAATCCGAACCTTATTCACAAGGTCGAAGGATGTCCAGTAAAGTGGCTTGTTGAACAATAAAACCTTTCCCTCCTCAAAAGGAATTGCTTTTTCAGAAGACATTCAATCCAAGTAAAAATGTAAAAACAGCAACGAGAATACAATAAACAGCAAACCATAAAAGATTGCCCTTCTTTACAAGGTTTATCATCCATTTGCAGGCCAGATAACCTGAAACAAATGCAGTGATAAAGCCTATTAGTATTACATAGAATGATGTGCCTTCAGTGGTAAAATCTCCAGATCTCATTTCCAAGAAGTTAGCTCCGATTACAGGTATCAGGACCATCAGGAATGAAAATTTTGCTATATCGGATTTTTTATTCCCCAGCATCATCCCGGTAGCGATTGTTGCTCCTGAGCGCGATATCCCCGGCAGTACAGCAATGGCCTGGGCAATTCCAATGATGAATGAATCAAGATATCCAATTGGCCTTTCTTTTCGTCTGATAAAAAGGGTAAGCAGCAGCAATACAGCGGTGATGAAAAATTCGATCCCAAGGGATATCATATTCCCGGCAAAGAATTTTTCAGCAATTTCTGTCATGAAGATACCTGCTATCCCTACCGGAATCATCGAAATAAATAATTTCAGAACATATTTGGTCTCCTCATTCATCCTGAACTTAATAAATCCCTTAAAAAGATCCAGTATCTCTCTCCATAATACTGCAATGGTGCTTAAAACCGTTGCTCCATGTACCGCTATCGAAAAATAAAAATTCTCCTCATGATCTATTCCGAATAAGAATTTCCCCAGTTCAAGATGCCCGGAACTGCTTACAGGTAAAAATTCAGTTAATCCCTGTATCAGGCCAAGGACCATTGCTTCAAACCAGTTCATTTAAATACAAGATTAATTTTATGATTAGAGAAAGAAGTGCCTAGAGTGCCTTAAGTGCCTAGAGTTCTTAGAGTTCTGTTCTTCTAACTTTAAGTACTCTGGTCACTCGTAACTTTAGCTCACTTTTCTTTGGGTTTTTTCATAATGGCCCAGATTTCAAAAACAAATCCGGCCAGAACAACTATTGGGGCAAGTGTTATTCTCCTGAAGCTAAATATTTTTTCGCTGAACACATTCGGATCGTCCGATTTGCCTCCAAGCATGAGCAGAAAGCCCACGACAATTATTGCAAACCCTATGGCAAGCAATATGTAATTTTCACGCCCGAGGGCAAAATTCAATTTTTCCTTATTTTCATTTTTTTTGGCCATAATCCGTCAATAATAAAGTTTGTCTTCAGAAATACTTAAATACTTGTTAACCGAAAAATAAGTCGATACAATATTTATAAGAACCCCGACTATAATAATCGCAGCTCCAAGCAATATTAAAAGATTCGTGCTTTCAAATGAGAACATCATAAAAAATTCCCTTTCAATGAGGTAAAGCAGGCCCATCAGAAGTGTCATTGAAATCAGCGCGGCAAGGAATCCGTGAAATGCTCCCTGTACAATGAACGGCCTTCTTATGAACGAACGCGTGGCTCCAACAAGCTGCATGGTTCTTATGAGGAATCTTTTTGAATAGATTGAAAGCCTTATCGTGTTATTTATTATTGTAAGTGCAATAAGGAAAAGGAAACCACTTATAACAAGAAGGAACAAGCTTACTTTTTTTACATTCTCATTTATCAGGCTTAATAGCGACTCCGGGATAATAACATCCTTCACGAATGGGTATAATTGAATATACTTTTCGATCTTCGCAGCGCTGTCAGGATTGGCATAATTTGAAACAAGATATACATCAATTGACGGCGGAAGAGGATTGTCGCCCAGGAAACTGATAAAATCCTCCCCGAGCTCCTCCCTCATATTTGCAGCAGCCTCATCCTTCGACACATACTTCGTGGATTTAATATATGCTTTGGCATCAAGGTCTTTCTGCAGCATCCTGATGTCCGCCTCCTTGGATGCATCATCAAGCATTACCGAAAGTGAAAGGCTCTCCCTGAAATAATCCGAAAGTTCACGCGCATTAATCAATACAAGCCCCAATATCCCCAGCAGAAACAAAACAAGCGAAACGCTCACCACAAGAGTCACATACGAACTCCTGAGCTTTGCCTTTGATGCCCCGGTTTCAACTTTTTTCATATATATTAACCCACCCCCACCCCTCCCGGGAGGGGATCTTAAAAATGTATTCTGTCATTGCGAGGAGCGAAGCGACGAAGCAATCTCCCCTTCTTTCTTGTATCTTTTGTCTTGTTTCTTATTCTATTACAGTCATCCACCCAAACTCATCCTTCTCATCTCCACTCTGAATGCCCACTAGCTTGTTGTAAAGTTTCATAGTTGCCGCTCCAGGTTTGCCATCCTTGCAGTATTCATATATCTTATTCACATCCGCATCAACTATTTTGGCGATCGGCGTTATCACTGCTGCGGTTCCGCAAGCTCCTGTCTCTTCGAAAGTTGAAAGCTCCTCAACAAGGATACTTCTCCTCTCGGTTGCCATTCCGATGCTTTTTGCGATCTCGATAAGGCTCATGTTGGTTATCGAGTTCAGAATGGATTCCGACTTAGGTGTAATATATGTGTTATCCTTTATTCCAAAGAAATTTGCGGGTCCGCATTCATCAATGTATCTCTTTTCTCTTGCATCAAGGAAGATGGTGCTGCCGAATCCTCCATCTTTTGCCCTTACCAGGGCACGCAGACTGGCTGCATAGTTTCCACCGACCTTGAAGGTACCTGTTCCAAGCGGAGCGGCCCTGTCTACATCCCTGCATATCATCATATTGACCGGTTTGATGCCTCCCTTAAAATATGGACCAACAGGTGTAACAAAAACAATAAAAGTATACTCCGTTGCCGGCTTAACGCCTACTTCCGCTCCGCTGCCGTAAAGCAGAGGCCTTATATACAGTGAGGCTCCGGAACCAAACGGAGGTACAAATTTTTTGTTCAGTTTTACCGCCTGAAATACTGCATCTTTGAACAATTCAACCGGTACCGGGGCCATTTTTACTCCTTCGGCTGACCGGATGAGGCGTTTTGCGTTCTCTTCCCACCTGAATACCCTGACTTTACCATCCTTGCCCATGTAGGCTTTCATTCCCTCAAAAGCCTCCTGGCCATAATGAAGTCCGGTCGCTGCTATATGAATATCAATATATTCAGAGGAAGAAACTTCAGGATCTCCCCATTTGCCATCTTTAAATTTAGAGCGGATATTGTAATCGGTTTTGATATACCCGAAGGGCAGGTTTTTCCAATCTAATTGCTCCATGGTTATTTTATTAAACGCAGTAAAAGTACATTTTTAAAAATTAATTTCTAAAAGGTTAAGTTACAGAATATGTGTTATTCGGTGCTTTCCAGAAGAGAAGAGATTTGATCTTCAACCTGAATACTCCGCAGAAGCTTTCCTGTGTTCGTTATGAATTCATGGTCAATAAGAAGTTTCCTCTGATTATCGATCCATTCTTTCCTGGTATGAGAAATGCCGTATTCCGATTCTTCCCTTAGCAGCTTCTCTGTAAGCCTGATATAGTCAACTCGTCCCAGATAATCATATTTCGCATCATGAAGGATATTGTCTGCCACGCTTTCCTGCTTATCCCTGAATGAATTCTGAATCAGCCTCTTCACTTCAGTGATGCTTTCCTGATTGAAACCGTACCTGGGAAGTATCTCTTCCGCAGAAGAGAAGGAAGATTCAAGCGGTTTGTCATAATCGTTAATATAACCAGTGAATAGAAATACCGATGCCAGCTTAAGCCTGATGAACTCTTCCTCAGAAATTTTCTCAGCAGTTGCAAGAAGCTCTGCCTGGGCACAAACGCTTTTTACCAGAGATGCATTATGAAAAAAGAGATCAGGGGGAGCCTCATCATCAAACATCTTTATTACCACCTCCTCAATATCCTGAATTTTGATCATCTGCATCTTCAGAATGAATTTCTTGTTTGGATTTCCATCTGCATCCCTCAGCTCCGGAACTATGCCATTCACAAAATACATGTCAAGCTCACCCTTGTATTTAACCGGCATTCTGCCGCGGTGCTCACAAATGAAGAATTCTTTCACGAATTCATATGTAGTACCTGAAATATTTATCTTGCCGGCTTCTCCCGAAGATTCCATCCTGCTTGCAGTGTTCACGGTATCTCCCCATATGTCATATGAAAGCTTCTTCTGCCCTACAACTCCTGCGACCACAGTGCCTGTATGGATCCCAATTCTTATGTCCCAGAATTTCATTCCTTCAATTTCCGAAGACTCCTTCAGCTTGCTCATATAAGTCTGCATCTCTAAAGCAGCCAGAATTACCTCTACCGGATTTGTACGGTTTTTTTCCGGTATGCCCCCTGCACACATATATGCGTCGCCTATTGTTTTTATTTTTTCAATACCCAGCCTTTCGACCACCGAATCAAAATAAAAAAAGAATTTGTCGAGCTCATCAATCAGCACCTCGGGATTTGTCTCCTCTGCGATCTTAGTAAATCCCTGTATATCAGAAAACAGTACAGTAACAAAGTTATATTTGATCTTTGTTGCTTTCCCTTTTTCCATTATTTCGCTGGCCGTGTTCCTGGGAAGGACATTGGCAAGAAGGTTGTCCGATTTTTCCTTCTCAATTATCAGATCTTCGGTTCTTTTGTTAATGATCTGCTCGAGCATGTGCTGCGTGCGGGCAAACCTGAGGCGCTGCCATGAATAGAGGAACCAGTAGATCAGCGCAGCAAGGCACACATATAATATTATTGCTATGGGTGAAAAATACCAAAGCGGAAGCACTTTAAAATGAAAAAGAAGAAGCTCGCCGGTTGTGCTTCCAGTATAATACCTTACGTTGAAGAAATATTTACCCGGCGGTAAATTGGTGTATTCCTTGTATCCCAGCTCATGCCAGCTGGACCATTTCCTGTCATATCCGTCAAGGAAATACTGATAAACGTTTGTTTCAGCTCCTTCAAGATCAAATGCAATATTATGGTGGCGAAAATCAAGAACCAGCTGTGCCAGGTTAGCCCCGTCACTTTTAATAACTGAATCGCCATTAATGATTATACGCTTCAATACCGGCTCATCTGTGGTTCCCTGCAAGCTTGTTGAATGCAGAGGAGCAGACATAAGAACTGAAAAAATCAGAAGTACGGAAGTCTTAATTTTTTTCCTGTTTGAAAACATCTGCATACCCAATTATCCTTTTCAAATGTAGCACATTATCAAGAGGGTTCAAAAGGAAAGATCAATTTTCCTATTTTTACACTTTATTGAAACGAGGAAAGGATGCAAATAGTCTTTGCCACAAATAATCAGAATAAACTCAGGGAAATAAACCACATTCTTGGCGGTAGTTTTCAATTGCTTAGTCTCAGAGATCTGAAGATTGAAGACGATATACCTGAAAATGAACCAACACTCGAGGGTAACGCATTGCATAAAGCCAGGTACATCTACAGGATTATCAACATGGATGTTTTTGCAGATGATACCGGACTTGAAATTGATGCACTGAATGGACAGCCGGGAGTTCATTCTGCACGTTTTGCCGGAGAGAACAAAGATTCAAACGCCAATATCGATAAAGTCCTTGCACTGCTGGGTCCCGAAACTGACAGAAGAGCGAGGTTCAGAACAGTCATTGCACTGGTAATTGACGGAAAGGAATTCCTTTTTGAAGGAACAGCCGAGGGCAAAATAATAAATGAAAAAAGAGGAAATGAGGGTTTTGGTTATGATCCTGTTTTTGTCCCCGAAGGAAGCGACAGGACATTTGCCGAGATACCCCTCTCTGAAAAAAACCTGATTTCTCACAGGGCAAGAGCATTTGAAAAACTCAGGAAATTTCTCCTCAGTTACAAGGGTGCAGACAATAAAGAGAATGTTTAACTGTTAATCCATTGATGAGGAAATCGCTGATATTAACCGCTTTGCTGTTTACTACCTTAATTTCGCAGGCACAGACTCCTGTCGGAACATGGAGCGATCATCTTAATTACAATCAGGCAAAAAGCATCGCAGTGGGGTCAAAAGAAGTTTTTGCATCTACCGGTTCCTCACTGATGGTCTACAACAAGGAGTTTGAACAGCTTCGGAAATTATCAAGGATTAACGGCTTGACTGAAACCGGTATCAGCACCATCGGCTGGTCAGAAGATAATGAGACTCTTATCATTGCATACCTGACAACAAACATCGATCTTATCAGGAATAATATGATTTACAACATCCCTGATATAAGCAGGAAATATATTCCCGGCAAAAAGCCAATCAACCGCATCAGGACAAATGGCAAATATGCTTACCTGGCATGCAGCTTCGGAATAGTCCTGGTCGACCTTGTGAAAAATGAAATATATGACACCTGGAAGCCAGGAAACGGAACAGAAACAGCTGAGGTCAATGATATAGCTTTCGGAAATGGTAAAGTTTACGCTGCCACAAATATGGGGCTTTTCAGCGCAGATATTACCAATTCCGGGCTTGCATATTTCGGCAACTGGTCACGCATCTTATCAATGCCTTCACCAGAAGGAAATTATTCACATGCTCTTTTCTGCGGAAACAAGCTTTATGTCTGCAGATCAGGGCAATATTTCACAGGAGATTCCATATATGCTATTGACAATGGCTGTTCACTGTTCAGATTTAATCCAGGTATCTTTTACAGCTCTTTTGAATCAGCTGAAAACGGATTTACCCTCTCGACAACCAGCGCTGTGCTGTATTTTAAAAATGATGGATCCTTGTATGATTCCTTTGACTCTTATGGCTGGGGGACTCCAAATATCGGACAGGCAATTTTTTCAGGGGCCGTAACATGGATTGCAGATATTTCTCAGGGTCTGGTTATGAGGAAAAATCCGGGTGGTTTCTTTCTTCTGACTCTGCCGGGCCCCGTATCTGCAGATGCGGTCAGCATAACTTCATATAACGGGAAAACGATAATCTGCGGCGGATCGGTCGATGTCTCCTGGAACAATATCTGGAGACCACTTCAGGTATCCATCAACGAGAACAACAACTGGACAACAATTACATCACCGACGATCTTCGATCCGCTTAGAGCTATTATTGATCCTGCTGATAATGCTCATTTTTTCATATCCACCTGGGGCAGCGGCCTGCTTGAATACAGGAACAATGTTCTGGTAAATCAATTTACCGAAGCCAATTCACCACTTCAGACAATAATCCGTGATAAGCCCTATGTAAGGATCTGCGGAATGGCAATGGATGATGACAGAAATCTCTGGATCACCCAGACTGGGGTGCCCGGAAGTGTTAAAATTCTTAAGTCAGATAGACGTGGTTCCTGGATCGTCAATTTCCCATTTGTTGACGTTTACGCTGTCGGAGACATAGTAATTTCGAAGGGTGGAGAAAAATGGGTGGTCCTGCCGCGTGGCGATGGACTCTTCATACTTGATGACAACGGAACTCCTGACTATTCCGGAGATGATCAGTCAAAGGAAATGCTTATCACTGATTCGGAGAACAAAGTGATCTCAAATGCGTTTTGTATCGCTGAGGATCTTGATGGGAATATCTGGGTAGGAACCGACGAGGGACCTGTCATCTATTACAATCCGGAAAAAGTAATGGAAAATAATCTCAGGGCTTTCCGCATCAAGATACCCAGGAATGACGGAACCGGACTTGCCGATTATATGCTTGGCACCGAAACCATAACATCGATTTCAGTTGATGGTGCCAACAGAAAGTGGCTTGGCACGGTTAGCTCCGGCGCATATCTTCTGTCACCCGACGGGATGCTACAGGTCATTAATTACAATGAATCAAACTCTCCTCTTTTTTCAAATACTATCAATAGTGTTGCAGTTGATCAGAAGTCGGGCAATGTATGGTTTGCCACTTCGAAAGGTGTTATATCAGTTAGGGGTGATGCCACTGCAGGACTTAGTTCCTTTATAAATGTTTATTCCTTCCCCAATCCGGTCAGGGAAGATTTCAGCGGCAACGTAACGATAACAGGACTTGTCAGGGACACACAGATCAGGATCACAGATATAAGCGGCAACCTTGTGTATAAAACCGTTTCTGACGGCGGACAGGCTTCGTGGGACCTTACAACCTATAATGGTCGTCGCGTGGCAACAGGAGTATACATGGTGTTCTGTGCAAGTTCGGATGGTTTGCAGTCGTGCGTGACTAAGATACTGGTAATTCACTGACCCCCCAATCCCGCCTAAGCGGGAGCTAAAATCCACCACATATATTAATTAGTAATGGGTTTAGAACCCCCTTTAGGGGGTGCTGCGAAGCAGCGGGGGTTTATTCAGTTATCAGGCTCTGTATCCTTTCGATCTGAAGTTGCTTATTCACCTCCCTCAGGCTTCTAGCAGTTTTTGTGAAATACTGGTGCCCCGAAATGAATTTGACCTGTATCTTGTTCCAGTCGTTGAGTGATCCCATTTTGTTCTGTGCCTTGAGCTCTTCAAAGAGCGTATTGGAGACCGGGATGAAATCGCTTCGCCCAAGATAATCAAGATCAGAGTCACAGATTATTTCCTCGAGCAGGTTAGTAGGCTGAGGCGGCAGCTTCGTTGACATTATGATCGCACAGATCTTTTCGATCTGTTCCGGTGTATAGTTAAATGCCGGCAGCATTTCCCGGGCAATTAATGTCCCCTGGAATTCATGGCCGTCATACACAACTGTATGCCCCACATCATGGAAAAGTCCGGCGGTTTTAAGAAGAAGTATCTCCTCATCAGAACATCCTTCGGCCCATCCGATAAGTTCAACTTCTGTTACAACGTCAACAGTATGCTTCACATTATGATAGAACAAATATGAAGGAAGCTCTCTTTCCAATCGGTCAAGAATTATCTCCTGGATATCTGTGAACTGGATAAGTCCGAACTTGATCCTGAATGCATCATTTGGCATAGCTCCCAGGCCGTCGATTGAAAATTCAGGTTTGAGTCCCTTTACCATATACATCTGCAGGTCGTCCTTGTATTTGACAGGAAGCTTGCCGAAGTATTCGCAATCGAAGAATTCCTTTACAAGCTCATAGGTCATAACAGAAATCAGGATTGATCCCTTTTCGGATACTGCCTCAACCCTGCTGGCTGTGTTGACTGTATCACCCTTGATATCATAGCTGATCTTCTTTTTCCCGGTTATGGATGCTGTGACCGGGCCGGTATGAATGCCTATCTTCAGGTCCCATATCTTGTTTTCCGCACCATGTTTCTTTAACTCATAATTGTCGAGGTAATTCCGCATTTCCAGCGCGGCCATCACCACATCGACAGGATTCGTGATGTTTTTGTCAGGAATACCCCCGGCACACATAAATGTGTCGCCGATAGTTTTTATCTTTTCGATCTTGTATCTGGCGACGATAGTATCAAACTCCATGAGTATCTCGTCAAGCTCATCCATCACGGCTGTTGAATCCATTCCCTCGACAAGCTTTGAGAAACCATGGATGTCGGCAAAAAGAACTGTCGCCATATTGAACTTGAGCGACTCCTGTCTCTCTCCTTCAATGGATATCTTTGTTCCTTCAGCCGAAGCTTTTTCAGTGAGAGCTTTTACCTTTTCATAATCCCTTGAAAGCTTCTCATTTTGTTTAATAAGCTTTTTGATCTGCTCTTCAAGCTCCTGGTTCTGCCTGGCAAGTTTTGCGATCCTTTTTACAAGCTCCTCGTTATTGGATGCGATCATAATGTACACATGTAGGGGAGTAAATATACTAATTCCTGACACAGATATCAACATGCATAATTATCAAATTGTTGTATTTTTGAACAAATCCGGATACTGATGATCGAAAAGACAAAAGG